>Ga0299906_10000146_pt1 | contig 70122 bp, 54 predicted proteins | sample RVTome_14_FD_200259 | JGI IMG/M metagenome (GOLD analysis project Ga0299906, IMG submission 200259) | Soil microbial communities from uranium-contaminated site in the Upper Colorado River Basin, Wyoming, United States - RVT145D125 (version 2) ...
ATCACACATTGGAAGAAGTGGGGCAGGATTTTGAGGTGACTCGGGAGCGAATTCGGCAGATTGAGTCTAAAGCCTTACGGAAACTTCGTCATCCTAGCCGGAGCAAAAAGCTGAAAAGCTTTGTAGAGAATCTATAACGTTACAGAGAATTTTTTTTCCTAAGAGAGAGGGGCCCATAGCTCAGTTGGTAGAGCCACCGGCTCATAACCGGTTAGTCCCTGGTTCGAGCCCAGGTGGGCCCACCGGTCCATCCAGCGTTTCAAATGCAATTGAATATAGGTTGCGGGGCAAACGTTCATGCTTTTACGGAGTTGCGCGTGCTTGAAACACTTCGCTCGTTAATTGAATTACAAGAAATCGATTCCTCCCTTCACACATTCAATGAAAAGATAACCCAACTCCCCATGATGATCGAAAAGGCCAAGGCGTCCTATGAAATTGCCTCACAGGAGGCGGAAAAAGTTCGTCATTTATATGAGGAGACTGGAAAAAAGAGAAAAGATAAGGAGATCCACCTTGAAGGACAAGAGGGAAGATTAAATAAATTAAAGGGCAGAACGAGTGAAATTAAGACCAATAAAGAATACCAAACCCTTCTCTCTGAAATTGAAACCGCGAAACAGGAGAAGAGTAAGGATGAGGATATGCTGTTGGTTTTGATGGAACAACAAGAGGGAATTAAACAAGAGCTCGGGGAGAAGGAAAAAAAACTTTTGCAGGAAAAGAAACATTTTGAAACAGAGAAAAAACGGCTTGAAGAGGAAGTATTGCAGGCGGAAAAAGAGCTGGAGAGATTAGAGAAAGAGCGGGTCGCTTTTTTGGATCAAATACCGGGTGACCTCAAAAAGGAATATTTAAAAATAAAGTCTTTAAGGAAAAACATTGCCGTTGTCCCTATTCGAAGCGGAACCTGTGCCGGTTGTAATATTCATATTCTACCCCAAATGGTGGCGGAGCTAAAAAAGCAGGAAAAGGTTTTAAGTTGTTTGAATTGCAACCGCATATTGTATTGGAAAGATGAAAAATAAGACAAATCCAATGGATATCAGAATTATTTAAACTCGGGATATAGTAGTTTTGTTACCATAATTGAAATCCATATAGGCACTCCATTTCGGTGAGAAAAAAAACTTTCAAAAAGGAGGGATCCACCGTCAACAAAATTCGAATGTATACCGATGGGGCTTCCCGTGGCAATCCCGGTCCGGCGGGAATTGGGGTTTTAATTCAGGACGAAAATGAGCATCCCATCCAAAAGATTCGCCGGTTTTTGGGAAAGGCCACCAATAATGTTGCCGAATATACTGCGCTTATTGATGGGCTGGAAGCCGTAAAGAAACTAAACCCCCGGCATTTGGAAGTTTTCTCGGATTCCGAATTGGTCATTAAACAAATGAAGGGGGAATACCAGGTTAGAAACCCCAATCTTTTTCTTTTGTATCAACGGGCAAGGATCTTAATGAACCACTTTCAGTTTATTCAGTTTTATTCCATTCCTCGGGAGATGAATCGGGCTGCCGATGCCTTGGCCAATGAAGCCATTGATCATGAATTCTCCCGTGTACCAAAGCCGATCAGATGATCGCTGGTTCCAACTGGAACGAGAGGAAAGTCCGAGCTCCACAGGACAAAGTGCTGGGTAACTCCCAGTCCCGGTGACGGGAAGGAAAGTGCAACAGAAAAGATACCGCAGGTGAGCTAGTATTCTCGCACTTAGCTGATTGCTTTGAGCCTGAGGCTATGGGTGCGGGGAAGCAAACCTGTAAGGGTGAAATGGTGAGGTAAGAGCTTACCAGCAGCGGGGTGACCCGTTGGCTTTGCAAACCCCACTTGGAGCAAGACCAAATAGGAGGACGAACAAGAGAACAAACGTTCCCTTGTTAAGGGCGGTCCGTCCAAGGTCCTCGGGTAGGTCGCTTGAGGCTACAGGAGACTGTGGCCCTAGAGAAATGATCATCACCCTGTCAGGGCAGTCCCTTCAGGGTACAGAACTCGGCTTATCGATCGGCTTTGGTTCTTTTTTTTATCCCTTCAATTTTTTCAATTCAACCAGAATTTCTCTTGCGTGATCCTTGGGATCCACTTTTGGAAAAATTTTTCGAATAATTCCGTCAGGGTCAATAATGAAGGTACTTCTGGTGGCCAACCGGGCTCCCATAAATTGGGTCAGAACCCCGTATTGTCGGGTCACTTTAAATTCTGAATCGCTGAGAATTGGGAAATTGAGGTTAAATTTATCAGCAAATTTTTTGTGGGATTTCACTGAATCTACACTAATTCCCAATACGGTTGTATCCAAATGCTGAATTTGAATGAGGTTATCCCTGAAATCGCAGGCCTCCGTTGTACATCCTGGGGTATCATCCTTTGGATAGAAATAAAGGACAACCCAGGATTTCCCTTTATAATTTGAAAGACTGATTTTCTCACCTTTTTGATCGGAAAGGGTAAAATTAGGAGCTGGTTTTCCCTCTCGAATATTCAATTTGAGGGGTTCAGCCGAAGCGATCGATTGCAAAACAAAAATGCTCAACAGAAGAAAGACCCAAGCGGTTCCAAATCTATATTTCATTTCCTTTTTCATTAATTTATTTTCCCTCATTTTGTTTGATCTGGTTATACCACAGAAGGGCGATCAGGGTTTTGCTGTCCACAATTTCTCCCCTAAATACTTTTTGGAAAACTTCTTCAAAGGGAAGGGTGGCTACCTCCAGGAATTCATGGGAATCCGGTTTTGAATGATGGCAGGGGGTTAGATCGTCGGCCAGATAAACCTTAATTTTTCCTGTTGAAAACCCCACCGAATGATAAAAAGAAAATAAAGGATCTAGTTTTTTGGGGGTCATTCCGATTTCTTCTTCGCATTCACGTTCCGCGGTTTTTATGGGGTCCTCCCCGGGCTCAAGAATCCCGGCAGGAATTTCAAGTGTGATCTTTTGAATGGCCACACGAAATTGTCGCACCATGTAAAGTTGCTCGGAAGAAGAAAAGGCCAGAATCCCCACCGCGTCAGGTGTGACCACCACTTCCCTTTTGGTCTCTTTTCCATCGGGGAGTTTGACATGATGCTCCTCGGTTCGTAAATATTTTCCTTGGTAAACGATTTTTTTCCCAATTAATTTTTCTTCTAAGTTCAATTTTTCCCCTTCCAAAATTTAAATACCTTTGTGAAAGTATATAGAATAATTGGTTTTACTTCAAATAAGAAGATTTCAGGTTCTATTCACTTTTGAATCTTGGGGGTGGCCATTACCTCCGAATAGGATTTGGATGGGAATAATTTATAGAAAGGAAACATATAGCTCGGTTTATTGAAACTTCAAAACGTCAAGGACGAACTATTCAATAGTGAAGGTGAAATCATTCTCAGTCAGAAAGAAAAAGTTGCACGAAATAGACGGAGAAATCCGGTTAGAGGGTGAAACGGGTGATGTGATTAATATTAATTGGAACGAAAAACCTGTTCGGTTCTGTGTAGGTTTCAACGGGGAGAGGTGGAATCAAACGGAACCGGAAACCATTTTAGAGGTCACTCAATGGCCAATAATGGGCTGAATTTATTGGAAAAGAGATAACACTTTTTTTATTGAACCTAATAACGAAATGATCAAACTTTCTGAGGGTTCTAAAATATAATATTTTGGGGTGTTGGTGAAAGCCGCTCAGATGTACTATCTGTTTCGATTTCCGAGCCTCGTAGCGGGTGGGCTGAATTCGACAATTTAATGAAAAATTTCCATGCAAATCCGTGTTTTTCTTAGTCATTGCAGCCCCCCCTCGGTTCACCCAAAGCTGTTTCTAGTTTGCAAGTCTCCGGTTGGCGATCTTATATAAAAAGTATGAGACTGCCTCGTTTTTGGTCCTTTTTTGATTGACACCAGCGGAGATCCTCCTCTAGAATGAAAGTTCATTTTTGATCGGTTTTTTTGTAAAAATTCCAATATTTTCAACTACGTAAGGGAGAAAAAACAAAATGGACCCCATCAAAAACTTGTACGCTTCAATGCCTGATAAATTGGCTAAAGCCAGGAAGAAATTCGGAAAACCCCTAACCTTGGCTGAGAAAATTTTGGTTTCTCATGCGGACAATTTTGATACTCAGATATGGGACCGGGGAAAGGCCCAATTGGCCTTGAGGCCGGACCGGGTGGCCATGCAGGATGCCACAGGACAAATGGCTTTATTACAATTTATGCAGGCGGGTAAAAAGCGTGTGGCCGTTCCAAGCACCATCCATTGTGACCATCTGATTCGAGCCCAGACCGGCGCCAAAGAGGATGTGGAGCGGGCAATCAATGAGAATAAAGAGGTCTATAATTTTCTCCGGTCAGCCTCAAAGAAATATGGAATCGGTTTTTGGAAACCCGGTGCGGGTATTATTCACCAGGTGGTTTTAGAGAATTATGGGTTTCCCGGTGGCCTCATGATCGGGACGGATTCCCATACCCCAAATATGGGAGGTTTGGGGATGCTGGCCATTGGGGTTGGTGGAGCGGATGCAGGCGAAGTCATGGCAGGCCTCCCCTGGGAGGTACTTCACCCCAAATTGATCGGGGTAAAACTGACAGGGGCTTTAAAGGGATGGACTGCTCCAAAGGACGTTATTTTGTATTTATGCGGTCTTTTAACCACCAAAGGGGGAACCAATAAAATCGTGGAATATTTTGGTCCAGGTGCGGAATCGATCAGTTGTACTGGGAAAGGGACCATAACCAATATGGGTGCTGAACTCGGGGCAACCACTTCTCTTTTTCCCTTTGATCAACGTATGGCCACTTACCTCAGGGCCACGGAACGCGAGGATGTTGCCAAACTGGCTGAAGCCAATAAAGAGCACCTCGTTGCAGATCCGGAGGTTGCCCTGAAACCGGAGAAGTTTTATGATGAGGTCATTGAAATTGACCTCTCTCAATTGGAACCCCATGTGGTGGGGCCCCATACACCCGACCTGGCCCGGCCCATTTCAAAATTTGCCCAGGAGGTTAAGGAAAAAGGGTATCCCCCCGTATTGAAGTCCGCCTTAATTGGGAGCTGTACCAACTCCTCCTATGAGGATATCGGTAGGGCGGCCTATATTGCGGAGCAGGGATTAAAAGCCGGTTTAAAAGCAAAGACCCGTTTTCTAATTACACCGGGTTCGGAGCGGATTTACCATACGATGAAACGGGATGGGTTTATGGATACCTTTGAGAAAATGGGGGGAACGGTGTTGGCCAATGCCTGCGGCCCTTGCATTGGTCAGTGGAAGCGGGATGATGTTGGGAAGGAGGAAGCCAACTCCATCGTGAGTTCCTTTAACCGGAATTTTCCGGGACGAAATGATGGAAGTAAGGCCACCCTTTCTTTTTTAACCAGCCCTGAAATCGTAACCGCTCTGGCTTTTGCAGGAGAAATCACCTTTGATCCCGTCTCCGGATCCTTAAAAACCGCGGATGGAAAAGAAATTAAATTTAAGCCTCCCGTGGCTGATGAGTTACCGAAGAATGGTTTTGCAAAGGCGGAAGGGGGTTTTGAGCCACCTGCAGGAGAGGGTGAACAGGTAGAAATCGATATTCCAGCCGACAGTCAAAGACTACAGATTTTAAAACCTTTTCCAAAATGGGACGGAAGGGATTTCTCCGATCTTCTCATTCTCGTCAAGGCCAAGGGAAAATGCACAACGGATCATATTTCTCCGGCGGGTCCTTGGTTAAAATTTAGAGGCCATCTTGATAAAATTAGCGACAATATGTTTTTGGGATATACGGACGCATTTTCCGGTGAAACGGGAAAAACCGCCGATGTGCTATCCGGAAAATCGGGACTGACTCCTTCGGAAGTGGCTCGTCACTACAAAGCGGAAGGATTGGGTTCTGTGGTGATTGGAGATGAGAATTATGGTGAAGGAAGCAGCAGGGAACATGCGGCCATGTCCCCCCGTTTCCTTGGGGTAAAGGTTGTGGTCACAAAAAGCTTTGCCAGGATTCATGAGACCAATCTCAAAAAACAGGGGGTTCTTCCTCTCACTTTTGCGGATCCTAAGGACTATGAACAATTTGAGCAGAATGATCGTGTCAGTGTGATCGGGTTGTCCAACCTCGCTCCGGGAAAACCCGTTGAGATTGTTCTTCATAAAGCCGTTGGAAAAGAAGTGAAAATAGCCACAAACCATAGTCTCACCGATCAGCAAATTAAATGGTTTGAGGCCGGCTCAGCCCTCAATGCCTTAGGCTAAGGGTTTCTTACCCGTGTTGTGCTCAATTTTTTTCCTTGGGATAACCGTCTCCTCAGGAATCAAAGAGGGTTATGGGACAAAGACTTTTGTGATTCCCTGTTCTTAGGTGTGATATGTTATATCTAACATTAGAAGAAGCGGTCACGGTGGCCAATGCTTTTGGGGACCTAATCGAGAAGTTGGAAAAGAAAAAGGAAACGGAGTGGAAAAACCGGGACCGAGAAAAATTTAAGGATGAAGTTCTAAATAGCCCAGATCCCCTTTCTTTATTCAGAAAGCAATATGATCTAGCGCTCCTCCCTTTTTCGAAGGAGACCATTCGGGAAGCTCTGGCAATGCTCATTGCGCATCCAGAGGTTGAAGAGGATATGAAATCCCGTTTAAGAGTGGGTTTGCTCTCATTGGATGAGTTTGTGGAATCCCCCTTTCAGGATAAAGTTGAATGATTACCGAAGACTCATTAGCCGCCTATATTAAAAAGGCCATTCCGGATGCAAACGTTTATATTGCTGATAAAACAGGTGTGATGGATCATTTTTTGATTCAGGTAGTATCCGATGTTTTCAAAGGAAAGAATATGTTGGATTGTCATCGACTCGTTTACGGTGCATTGAAGGAGCCTATGCAGGATGGGCGCGTTCATGCGGTTGAAATAAAAACCCAAACCCGCAGTGGGGAATAAAAAGAAGGAGAGAATTTCAATGGGGGAATCAAACGAAGAAGCAATCAAAGAAGAGATTAAAAAAAATAAAATTATCATTTATGGAAAGGGAACCAAGGAGGCTCCAAGATGTGGTTTTACGGTTGAAACCATCGAGTTTTTTAATCGGTTTGGATATCCTTTTGAAGTCGTTGATGTTTTGGAAAATATAGAGAAAAGAAATGCCCTCTCCAAAATGACCAATTGGCCGACCCTTCCCAAGGTGTTTATCAACGGAACGTTTTACGGTGATACAGATGTTTTGGAACCCATGGCAAAAAAGGGAGAATTAGAACCCCTATTGAAAGAAGCTTTTAAGGAAGAAAAATAAAAAAAACCGGAGGGGCTCATTGGAGCCCCTCCCCACTATTTTCTGTTTCTAACTTTGGGCAAGTCTCCCTCCTTTCATTTCCTCCCGTTTTTTTTCTTATTTCTAAATTTAATTTTTTCAGATTTTTGACCAGTTTATGGTGTGAATAAAAATTTTTCTTTTTGGACACTGTTTGATTTTCCGGGGGAATGACCTTTGATAAAAACGCAGTTTGGACACATTTTCCGAATCCGTATTTTAGAGGGATATCGGAATTTTCAGGAGAATATTCTGGTTTATCTCCTTTTTGCCCCTATCGTTTATATCATATTTTTTGTCCTTATGCGCAGGACCCTAGAGGATCTTTCCATTCTCACAACTTTTTTTTCCTCCCAAGATTTTCTTTCTTTTTGGAGAATCTTCTCCGGGTTGCTTTTCCCTCTTAGCACCTTTTATTTTCTGCGCTGGGTGATGATCCATTCCTTTCCCGTTCAAAATTCCGATCTCTTCTTTTTATCACTTCCTATTTCTAAAGGGTTTCGGTTTCATTCCCTGATTTTCGAATTGGGAGTAAAAAATATCCCCCTGGCCTTCCTTTATCTTCTCCTTACAACCTTTCTTTTTGGGAAGGGAGAAAACAATTGGGCTCTTTTCTTGGGTTTTTTGCCAATCCTGAGCCTCGGGTTTTCGTTTGGTCAGCTTTTATTAACCCATCTCATGGTTCGTTTTGGGTGGCTGACATTCCCGCGCATGGTTTTGATTCTGTTTCCTTTTGGTGGGCTAGGATGGTTTTTGGGGCAGTTCATTAAAGAGCAGGATGGTTTTCCCTATTTAACCCTCTTGGTGAGCGCGGGGTTTTTGATTTTAACCTGGTTTTTTTCTTATTTTCTTTTTTCCAACATCAAAGCGGTGAATCTCCAAAAAACTGAGAAATTTTTGCTCACGGAACGGAAACGCTTCTTTCTTTTCCTTGGATATGCCCTCCAATGGATCCCTCAGAGCATCCGGCCCTATATAGTAAGGGACTTTATCTTAACCTTTCGAAGGTTGTCTTCTTCTTTCCTTTTGTATCCCCTGGTGGTTGTGGGTTTGCTCCTGGCTTTTGCCTCTCTTCTTGTAACCGGTTGGACTGCACCCTATCTTTCTTATTGGGTTTGTGCACTTTCCTCTTTTACACTTGCATCGATTACCGTTCCTCTTTTTCGTTCCACATTTCCCTATTTATGGATGGATGCGGTTCATCCGGTTCGACCCATTGACTTTTATTTCGGAAAAATTGTTTTTGGAGTCCTAATTTCCTTTCCGGTTCCCTTTTTAATCATTGGGATCATGGTTGCTTTAGGGGCATATTACCCATTAGGGGGAATCGATCCTCATGGTTTTGGTTTGGGATACCTGTTGTTCCGGTTAAGTGTTTTATCGGTCTGTATATCGGTAATTGTTGCCGGGTTTTTATTTGAGGGTGAGCAAAGACCTGTTTTGCATAAGATCATCACGGGAGTTGTGTCCGTTTTGGCTACCGCTTTATTGGCCGTTCATTGGGCTTTTATTTTTTTGATGCCTGTGGTTATTGGTTATGTCAAGGATTTAGGGCTTTCCCGCTTGAGGCGCATTTACGAGGAATCTTAACCATGTCGGTTGTTGTTGAAGGTGTTCGAAAATCCTATGGTGACAATTTGGTCATCCAAAATCTTTCCTTGTCTGTAAAGGGGGAGGTTTTCGGAATTCTGGGAAATAATGGGGCGGGAAAGTCCACTTTGCTCAAAATGATCACGGGAATTTTACCCCCCGATCAGGGAATGGTTCAGGTGAATGGCTATAATATCCTGAAGGACCCCATTGAGGCCAAGCGGTCGTTGGGATATCTTCCGGAGGACCTTCGTTTATATTCCCGGTTGACCCCTCGTGAAATTTTGGAATTCATTGGCGGGGTAAAAGGTGTGAAAGATCTCCATCAAATTGAACAGGATCTTACCTTTTTTAAAATGAAGGAGAAGCAACATGTTCTGATTCGTGATTTATCCCTGGGAATGAGAAAAAAAGTGGGATTGGTAGCGGCCTTGTTGGGCCATCCCCCAGTGGTTCTTCTGGATGAGCCCTTAAATGGGTTGGATGTGGAAAGTATGGAGCGTTTATCGGATCGTTTGAAGGCTCATGTTCTAGGCGGGGGAACAGTGATCCTTTCCTCTCATAATATGGAGTTTGTGGAAAGAATTTGCCAGCGGGTTGCCATTTTAGTTGGAGGGACCTTTAAGGTGGAGGGGAAACCGGAAGAGTTAAAGAAAAAAAGTGTAGGAGAAACAGGTTCTTTTCACGATTGCTTTTTGTTTTACACTCAAGCTGAAGGGAAGGGCGGTTAACCTTTTATCGCTAACAGCTTTATTTCAGTCATTTCTTCCATGGCATATTTGACCCCCTCCCGGCCACACCCTGAATCTTTGATCCCTCCATAGGGCATGTGATCCACACGGAACATGGGGTATTCATTGATCATAACCCCTCCTACCTCAAGAGATTCATAGGCTTTAAAGATGTGGTTAATATTTTTGGTAAACAGGCCGGCCTGAAGACCAAAGGAGGAGTCATTCACAAGGTGGAAGGCGTCTTCCATATTTTTGTAAGGGGCTACCACAACTACAGGACCAAAGACTTCTTGACAGCTGACCTTTAAGGATTGGGTTGCATCGGTGATCACGGTGGGTTCAATGACATTTCCTTTTCTCCCTCCCCCTGCGAGGATTTTTGCTCCCCCTTGTTTGGCTTCCTGAATCCATTGTTCTACACGGTCCGCAGCTCCCGAATCAATGAGTGGACCCACAACGGTGTGAGGGTCCATGGGATCACCGGTTTTTACCTCTTTCACCTCTCCAAGGAATTTTTTGATAAACGCATCATAAATGGTTTCCTGAACGTAAATCCGCTGAACCGATATGCAGACTTGGCCTGCGTAGGCAAAAGACCCCGAAACAAGGCGTTTGGTTGTCCATTCAAGATCTGCATCCTTATGAACAATGGCCGCAGCGTTTCCTCCTAATTCAAGGGCCACTTTTTTCTTTCCCGCTTTTCCCTTGAGGTACCACCCCACTTTTGCGCTTCCCGTAAAACTGAGCATCTTCATCTGGGCATGGGTGGCCAATGTCTCAGCTTCCGGAACATCACAGGGGGTGACGTTCAGCATTCCAGGGGGTGTCCCTGCTTTTTCTGCAATTTCAGCCAGGAGAAGGGATGTCAACGGGGCCTGGGGAGGGGGTTTGAGGACAATGGAATTTCCAACCGCCAAAGCGGGAGCCACCTTATGAGCCACCAGATTTAAAGGGAAATTAAAAGGGGAAATGGCTGTAATGGGTCCAATGGGAAAACGGCGGGTGAGCAAGGTATACCCATGCCCAACGGGGGTGCGATCAGCGGGAATAAGCTCTCCATTCATCCGCTTTGATTCCTCTGCGGCGATGGTAAACGTGGAGACGGCCCGATCCACTTCTCCCAGAGAAAACTGCAAAGGTTTTCCCGCTTCTAATACGATGGTTTTGGCGATTTCTTCTCTACGTTGATTTATTCCAAACGCTATTTTTTCTAATATTTCCGCCCTTTCGTATGCCGGAGCGGATCGGTTTTTCTCGAAGGCAGTCACCGAGGAGGTGACTGCCTCTTCTATTTCTTTCAAACCCGCTTGTGCAACTTTTGCAATGACCTTGCCACTAAAAGGGTTTCTCACATCAGCATGAGATGAGGTTTGAACCCATTTTCCGTTTATGAAAAGGTCAACATTTTTAGGCATTTTAATCGATCCTTTTAAAAATTTGGGTCTTCGTGTAATCGAGTGGGTAAATTTCGTCATTACCCGTCTGTCCGGCGGGCACTTGCAGGCAGGGGAAAGCGGAAATCCAGGCCCTTCCCGTCATTCCCGCGAAAGCGGGAATCCAGAAGATGTTGATTTTTTGAATCCTGGATTCCTGCCTGCCGGCAGGCGGGCCCGATAAAACCATTCGGGAATGACGAACTGGATTTTGCAGGAACCTCTAATACTTCAAAGGCTTCAACCACAGAATGACTTTGCCTTGACCCTTGCCCTGTATGGATCTTAAACACTTTTTAACAATTTTTACCCACTCACTTCCACGATGAGCCAAAAATTTTTATTTCTTAAAATCCCCCGCTCATTCCCCTTTTGAAAAGGGGAATTTTGTTTTCAGGTTTCACCCCTTTTTAAAAAAGAGGCCTCCCAAAATTTTCCATCTTTGAAAAAGAGGGGCAAGGGGAGATTTATTAGTTTTCTTTTTCTACCCTGAGCCGTAAAGGATTCGTTAAACCAAAGGTTAAACAAAGTAATTTTATAAAATAAATGGAGGAAAAGTCAAAAAGGTTGTGGGCGGGGGAAGGAAAACATTTGTGTTTCTTTTGAATTTACCTCTTTTGGATTTTTTTGGGGTTTTTAAAGGAGGTATTTTTTAGAACCCACCCCAAGAACCGGTGGACTTCGCGAGGATTATTCAACGTATAGTGGGCGGCTCCTTTACCTGAAGGGGGCCCTACCATGATCCCAATTCCTTTGTTTCGAATCAATCGCATGGCATCCTGATCGGTTTGGTCATCCCCGATGTATAGCGGCCACTTCCTCTTAAAACCGGGCTGTTTTAAAACCCAAAGAACCGCTTTCCCTTTGTTCCATTCGATGGGGGGCCTTATTTCCCATACGGCTTTTCCCCCGCTCAAACGGATTTTTCCTTGGTCATTAAAATTTTTTACCTGTTGTTGAAGGATCTGGTTGGCTTTTTCTCTGGTCTCTCTCCGGGCCAAGCGATAATGGACGCTCAAGGTAACTTTCTTATTTTCAACCCAAACCCCTGGAAGGTTGTCCAGACGCTTTTCCAGTTGAATGCGAATGTTTTTTAGAAACTTTCGCCATAGGGTTTCATTCTTCATTCGGAATTGAAAGTTCTGGCCGGATATTTCAAAACCATGATTACCGACATAAGTTACCCCGGATAACCTGACCCGTTTTTTTAAATCGGCTTGTGCCCTTCCGCTAATAAGTACCACGGGGATTTTTTTCGAGATAGACTGAACCAACCGTTTGGTGGAAGAATCTAAAAAAGATTGATCAGGATGGGGGGCGATGGGCGCCAAGGTTCCATCGAAATCAAGAAACAATACCAGAGGGTTTTTTATTTTCCTCTGAAGTGAGGATAACCAGGATTTGTTGAAAGTGAGATCCATAGTGAACCCAAAGGAGGAACTTTTTTTTTAATGGGGTTTTATTTTTAAATAATTTTGGATTTTTATCATTTTGAAAGGGAATACAAGCAATCATACCGGAAACATTTTCAATTGGCTATTCTTTTAACTGAAAAATATTTGAGAAAGTGTTTTAGTGTAGGTAGACGATGTTCTTTTTTTTGGGGGTTTCCAGAGAAACCCATAGGGCGAGATAGTCCTTGGCTTGCCGGGTAATTAAGAAGTTCTGACGGACATGTTCCTTGCCCATCTCCCCCATGCGTTTGGTGAGCTGAGGGTTGTGCAGAAGCTGACGGATATGGAAAGCGGCCCCTTCAACGGAATGAACTAAAAAGCCGGTGATTCCATGGTTGATCTGTAAAGGAATGCCTCCTACCGATCCGCCGATGACCGGTTTTCCTTTCCATAAAGCTTCCGTCACTGTTAAACCAAATCCCTCCCGCAAGGATTTTTGAAGGATAATCGTGGATGCCCTTTGTAAGGCATTGAGGTGTACATCACTGAATGGAGGAAGATCTAGAATATGGATGTGCGGGTCTCCCTCTGCTTCTTCCCGTACCCTGGCAAGAATTTCTGATGACTCGGGATCATCCGATGCCGCACCCCCTGCAAGGATTAAACGGCAGGGATGGTATTTTTTGACCATGCGGTAGGCCTGAATTACCCCGAGAGGATCTTTAAAGGGATCAAAGCGGGAAACCTGCATCATAATGGGCAAATCCGTTGGGATTTGATATTCTTCGAGGACCTTTTGTATTTCCTCCTTGGAAAGGTCACGGTTTTTGTTGCTGAGGGGGTCAATCGAAGGGGGGGCGATGAATTGTGGAATGGATAAGGTTTGGGCGAATTTTGAGACAGAAAAAATCGCTGCATCATAATTTTCCACATTGGGACGGAGGTCCTCCCAAATTTTCCGGTTAGGATGGGAAAGATCGATGTGGCACCGCCACACCCATTTCCCTTGCTTAGGCCGGTAATGAATTAAGGCCGCGGGCTGTGGATCGTGAATAAATACCATATCTGCTGAAAGGTTCAGGTTTTTTGAGTTTTCCCTGTTGACCTCATAATAGTGAGCCCACATTTTTTTTGAAATCTGTAAATCCTTTCCCTGAAGTCCATTGTGAAAATTCTTTGTGATTCCAAAAAATTCTTCATTCCCTTTGATGACTTCCCAACGGGCCTTGATTCCCAATCCCACAAAAATATCGTTTAATCGATGTAAAATTTCGGCGACCCCGCCTCCGGTCGAGGTTGAATTCACATGCAAGTAGGATTTGTTTTTCAGTTGCTCAGCCAGTTTTTTAAGCATTCGAATATCTTCGGATGGGGCTAGCTTTTCGTAGGGCTTCAAATTATCCATGGGTAAGCTCCATATCCACCAACTCAATCAGTTTTCGCCTTAGTCCTTCCAGGCTGTACAAATAGGGATCGAGTTGCCGAATTTGATGGCAGAGATTTCTTCGCCCCAGGGATTGCTCAACCCAAAAGGAAAAATCATCGGATGGGCTCTCCATACGGATCCGGGCCTCAAAAAAATGGTAGTAAATGCTGCTGGGTCCAACCTGTCTCAGGGCCATTCTGAATTCTGTAATATCCCTTGCCCTAAATCCAGTTGGAATGACCAAGGTGATTGAATCATTAAAAAAGAATTCATCCCCTGGCCTGGCGGGCCGGGGAGCGGGGAAATGATCCCGGTAGTCTTCCAAAATTCTGACAATGGCCCGACGAATCTCTTCAACGGATTTCATGGAATAAAAATCGAGACAGGCCAGTTTTTCCGCCAGGGCTCTCTCTTCCAGATTTTCCGCCACCCATACCGCAAAATCATTGGGATATTCCGGAGCCACCAGGGTACCTTTAAGGTAGAATTGATGGGTATGATGGAAAACGGCTCCCGGTGCGACGATCTCTACGGCTTGAATCAATTCAGACAAAGTGGCCGTTTTGACTCCCGTGGTTTGGGATAAGCTCATACATTCAAGAAATCGGAATGAATCCCCTAAGGTCATGACCTCCCCATTTTCTGGATGTTAGGAGATTGGGTGGGAATGATCGCGAGACTGGTTTTTGCTTTAACCACGTTTTTCATTATAACAGAATTAATTTCCCCTTTTATGGCGGGGATATCCACCCTTACCATTTTATAGAAGGGGTTGAATTTTTTTAAAAAGATTGATAGAGAAGTAACACCCAAAAAAAATTCTATTGTCTTTTTTATTCATACACGAGAGTCAATAATCCGTCAAATACCTGAAATTCTTAAGGTTTAGAACGGAAGGGAATTGGGAGTTTATTGGCTGGATTGTGGTTTCTTAATGAACCCAACCCTATTCTTTTTTACCTGAAAGGAAGAATATTTAATGGGTGTATTAACCTACCCGGAGACCGGTGTCCGCATCAAAAAGATGAATTTTTTCTTCCTGGAAAGTAAATGGGATGGTCTGACCCGGTTTGATTTGAATGTGAGGGGGGGCTTTTACCTTTAAGAAGTGATGGAAAAAATTTAATTCAACCCAATTTTCAGATCCCATGGGTTCAACCACCGAGATTTGACCGGAGAAGCCTTTCGAGGGCCCATCCGGAACAAGAAAAATATTCTCAGGGCGAATGCCGAGAACCATTCTTTTATTCTGGGATTTTTCCGATTTCATTTGATCTAACAGGGGAGTGGTAATGGGGAAAGAGATATTTTCTCCCAATTGAATGGTTCCGGGTGAGGTGGAACGCCATTCACCTTGAAGCGTATTCATGGGGGGAGATCCGACAAATTTTGCGACGAAAAGATTTTTAGGATTTTCATAGATGGTTTGGGGGGTTCCGCATTGCTGAAGTGTTCCCTCATGCAGAATGGCCATTCGATCCGAGAGAGTCATGGCTTCGGCCTGATCATGGGTGACATAAATCATGGTGATTTTGAGTCTTTGGTGTAATTTTTTTAATTCGCTTCGCATTTCCATTCTGAGTTGGGCATCCAGGTTGGACAGAGGTTCATCCAACAAGAATAGGCGGGGTTTTCTGATAATCGCCCTGCCCAAGGCCACCCGTTGTCGTTGCCCTCCTGAGAGTTCCCTGGGTTTGCGTTGAAGGGTGTGGCTCAACCCAAGAAACTCCGCTACCTTTTTGACTTCCTCCCCGATTTGATGAGGGGATTGTTTTTTCATCCGGAGGGGAAAAGCGATATTTTCATAAACGGTCATGTGAGGATAAAGGGCATAGCTTTGGAAAACCACCGCGACATCCCGATCTTTGGGGGGAAGATGGCTAATGGGTTTGCCATCAAAGCGAATTTCACCGGATGTTAAGGGTTCCAGCCCTGCAATCAGGTGCAGTAATGTGGATTTTCCGCACCCGCTGGGACCCACCAGTGTGAAAAACTCTCCGTTTTGGATCGTTAAATCCATATTCCTGAGAACTTCGGTTTTCCCAAACCGTTTGCTTAAACCTTCTAATTGAACCTCCGCCATTTTTTTCCTTTTTAGGGGCTAGCGTCGTTGGGCACTAAATTTGGGGGCCCGTGCGGTAATCCAAAATGTGGGTCCTCCGATGCCCCCACACCCCTCGCTCGGCCAGGCAAAGCCCGATCCTCGCTTCTTTAACCGGCGAAGTCGTATGGAGTCTCCCCTTCTCGCCCACAGGGTTCGGTATATTCCTATCCTTTTACTGCTCCGGCCGTCATTCCTTCCACCATTCGTTTCTGGAAAACAAGCGCAACCAATATAACCGGAATGGTTACGATAATAGATGCGGCCGCAATCTCCCCATAAGGGATTTCGTGGAGCCCGGGAAAAAGTGCAATTCCCACCGGTATGGTTCGGGAGGCCTCGGTGGTGGTAAAGGACAATGCGAATAAGAATTCATTCCAGGAGAAGATAAACACCAAAATGGCTGAGGCCATCAAACCGGGTGCGGATAGGGGGAGAATTATTTTATAAAATGCTTGGAAAGGTGTACAGCCGTCCATTTGAGCTGCTTTGTAAATTTCTGCGGGAATTTCCCGGAAGAAACTGGTGAGGATCCACAGTGTTAAGGGCAAAGCAAAAGTCGTATGGGTCGCCACCAAAGCCCACCAGGTATCCCTTAACCCGAGGGCCCGAATGATGAGATAAAGGGGGCTTACCGTGGAAATCGGAGGAAACATGGATATCGCAAGGGCCACGGCCAGGAGGACTCCCTTTCCCCTGAAGCCGATCCAGGCCAGCGCAAATGCTGCCAGTGATCCTACCAGTAAGGAGGTGAAAGTGGTCATTGAAGCCACAAGGACGCTATTGGAGATAATCCTCAAAAAAGGGTGGTCGGTAAAAACCGATTGGACATGTTGGAGTGTGGGGTGTGTTGGAAAAATCGGTGGCAGGGAGGTTAATTCCGACTCTGGTTTTAAAGCGGTTATGCCTTGCCATAGAACCGGTCCCAAGCAGAAGGCTACCACACCCGTTAAGAGGAGGAAAAAAATAATGTGTTTTATTAGGGTTGGGTTCCTCATGTTAAAAGCCTTTGCCAGTAATCTTTCCCAAGAAGTTTCAAATAAATGATACTGATTAGGCCCACGCACATGAACGTCACTACGGCAATGGTGGACCCATAACCGAATTGCAGTGTTTGGAATAATACTTTGTAAGCATAAACAGAGAGGGTTTCGGTGGTATTCGCAGGGCCCCCTCCGGTCAATACATAGATGGCATCAAAGACGCGGAAGGCATCCAGTGTGCGAAACAGAAGAACCACCAGGATGATCGGTTTTAAGGAAGGTAAAATAATGTATCGGAAAATGGCCCATGCATTGGCCCCGTCTACTTTGGCAGCATGGTATAAATCTCTTGGAATGGTTTGGAGTCCAGCCATTAATAGTATGGCTGCAAAAGGGGTGGTTTTCCAAACTTCCATTAAGATCGCCCCGTGGATGGCCCAAAATGGATCTCCTAACCAATTGATGGGTTGGTGGGTGACCTGTGTTTGTTGGAGGAAAAAATTAATCAGGCCAAATTCCCCGTTGTATAACCACTCCCACATCCTTGCAGACACCACGGTTGGGATGGCCCAAGGAATTAAGATCAGAGCCCGGACCCATCCCCGCCCGGTAAAAGCCTGGTCCAATAAAATGGCGATTCCTAAACCTAAACTGATCTCAAGTGCTACGGAGACAAGGGTAAAATAGACTGTGTTTTTAAGGCTATTCCAAAACCGTGGATCACCCATTAAAAAAAAATAATTGTCTAGACCGACAAAATGAGAGATATCAAAGATGGGAAGATTTCGCTGTAGGCTGAGGCCGATCACCGCCAAGATGGGAAATAAGGCAAGGGCGATTAGGATAAAGACTGTGGGACCAATGAGGAAAAATATCAAACCACGACGTTCCACGTTATTTAACTTTCTAGATTAGCGGAGAGAATATGGTTCATTTGCCTCTGGGCGTTTTTTAATGCTGCCTTGGGTTCCTTCAGGCCGACCAAGGCGGCGGAGAATTCCGGTTGCATGACCTGAGAGAGCATGAGGTAATAAGGGGAAACCGGTCTTGGACGGGCGGTTTCAAAAATCTCGAAGAGCCCGGTAATAAAAGGTTGGGTGGCAATCATTACCTGATCCTGATATAAAGCCCTCCGCGGGGGTTTGTATCCTATTTCAATGGCCATCCACCGCTGAACCTCTGGTGAGGTCAGAAATTGTACCAAGGCTTCAGCCTCTTTAGGATGCCTGGAGAATTTATTCACACCCAGTTGCCATCCCCCTAAAGTAGCAGCGGAAGATTGACCTGGAAAATGGGGAAGAACGGATACTCCCACTTTTCCTCGGATGGGTGATTCCTCTTTTTGAAAAATATTCCATGCATATGGCCAATTCCGCATAAAGACTGCCCGTCCTTCTCCGAAAATCCTGCGGGTGGCCTCCTCATCGGCCGTGGTGACCCAAGGGGGGGAGACCGCAAAGCGTTCAATCAGGTCTTTGGTAAATGTTAAGGCCTGTTCTGCCTCTGGACTATCCAAGATGACCCGTCCCTTTCCATCCAAAACATTTCCCCCTGCAGACCAAACATATTCTAAAATATTGCAAACCAACCCTTCGTATTGTTTTCCCTGCCAAACAAACCCTTTTAAATGGGGATCTTCTTCCTGAGCCAGGATGGTTTGGGCGGTGTCAACCAACCCTTCCCATGTAGTGGGGGCTTGAAGCCTATGTTTGTCGAGGAGGTCCTTTCTATAGTAGAGAATCCCGGCATCAATATACCAGGGAATTGCGTATACTTGGTCTTCCATGGTGACTGCCTCCATGGGTCCCGGAAAGAATTGAACCCGCTGGTCGGGGGGGAGGAGGTGGGACAGGTTGTGTATCCAATTGGCCCTTGCAAATTCATGAACCCAAATGACATCCAGGGAGAGAACATCAAACTCTGCGGAACGTCCCTCAAGGCTCATCACATAAAACTGATGCTGTTGGTCTGTGGAGGCAGGAAGGGTTTCATCCTTTACGAGAATTCCTGGGTGGGCGTCCTCAAAGCGCTGGAGAAGGGATTGAAAGGTTTGTGGGTCTCCCGCAATTTTCCCATGTTTAAATACAACCGTAACCGGCTCTGTACCCTGTTCTGAAGGGGTGGAGGATTGGCAACCCCCCGAACCTCCAAGAAACACCAGTGCCAGCGCGATTCTAAGCAACACCTGGTTCATAAAGGCTCCGCTTTTTTTTGCTTCCGGAGAACCTTTTTATTTTTGTGGAGCCAGGGTTCCTACATCAATAAAGGGCATTGCTCCCCCGATCACCTGAGGAAACCTCCCATCCCATTTCTCAATGGCTCTCAACTGTAAAATCGTTGGGCTGATCGTTTCTCTCTGCATTCTCTGAGACTCTGCTTCCGCTTTGGCTTGGGTTATTTTCTGTTCTGCTTCGATTTTAATTCGATCCAAATCCCGCTTTGCCTTCAATGCCTGTTGTTCGGCGGTCTGTTTGGCTTCAATGGCTGAATTAAATTCCCGAGAAAAGGAAAAATCAATAATGTTGAACCCGTCGGTAATAATATTAAATTGCAAAAGACGCTCCTTTAAGTTGGATTCAATGCTTCGGCTGACCTCGCTCCGGCGGGTAATCAGCTCTTCTGCGGTAAACTGGGCCGAGACGGCCTTCACGGATTCTTGGACTGCTGGATCAATCACACGGTCTTTAAAAAATAGACCGATATCTTGATAAACGGTATTTACCTGGCCGGGATCAATATGATAGTTGAGGGCAATGGTGGATGAAACGGTTTGAAGGTCTTTGGATGCCGCGGTTGCATCGGTTTGTGATTTTTGAACCTTAACATCTACGGTAATGATGTCTTCAATAAAGGGGATTTTAAATTGAAGGCCTTCATTTAAGATGTGATCTTTAACCCCGCCAATTTTGCTGAAGATAACTCCCCTTTCCCCTGCACCCACAATCTCAAATGAGGCACTGATGGTTGCTACAAGGAAAACCAGGACAATCACCCCGATGATCAGTTTCGGCCCTTTGTCCAAAAAAGGTATTTTGGTTAAATCATAGGTATCTTTCATCTTTGCCTCCACTATACCGGTTATCCCCTTTATTTTATCCTATGGAAAAGGGGGATCATTCAAAATTTTATTAGTTATTAATGGTGTTTTCGAGTTTCGTTGGGAAAAAAAATTAACTATTTTATCTCATGAATACCAATTTAATTGTTGGAAGTTTATATGTGATCTTGGGCAAAGCCCCATTCAGAAAAGGATCTGGTTCTTATTTTTTGATCCCTTCGAGGAATTTCCCCAACGGGAGTTTTCCTTGGGGGTGTTGCTTGGCTTTCTCACCCAAAACCTTTGGCCGAATGGGCCGGTTGAGTCCCATTCCCCTCTACCCGGGTTCCATTGGGTTTCCCCTTGGTTGTTTTGGAGAGTTCTTAAGTTTGTTTGAAAACAATCATTTGAAGAGGTCTGGGTAAAAACACTTGAACAAAAAACGATGCTTTCAAAAGTTGTTAAAAGCTATAAGATAGTAATCACATTGGGTTTCCCTGTCAATGAATTTCTAAAATTTCCTCCAGGGTCATATTCCCAATGGTTTCTTTGAACATAAGAGCCATTTTTTTTTAATTCTTATTCAACGGCAAGGGAATACGTGGCAAAAGAGAGATTGAAGGTTATAAAACATAGATCACGGGAAATTCTTAGGAGATGGGAAAGAAAATAATAAATTTGAACGGATCGATTGAGAAAATGAGGGGAGTTCAAGAGTGGTTATGGAAAAGGCTTTTCTTGGAGTGAGGAGGCAATTTGAGATCTAGTTGAGGGAAGGGTGAAAAACGTGGGAAATAGTCAAAACCCAAATGGAATCACAATGTTCCAAAACCTTAGAGGCTTGCTTTATTCCCTTATATCTCCTATACTTGAAAAAAATGGAGGATGGACATTCTCAATGCCTCGGTTCGCTTACAGAATCGGAAAAAGCGATGGTACGATTCTTGAGGAGAAAGTTGACGCAGAAAATGAAGAGGACCTGAAATCGGATTTGGAGTCAAAAGGATACCTTGTTTTTTCTGTTCGAAAGCTTCAGGGTTTAAACCTCTCCTTCTCCCTCCCTCAGTTCTCAAGCCGTATTAGTCAACGGGAATTTCTTATCTTTAATCAAGAATTTTCGGCCCTTTTAAGAGCCGGGCTTCCAATTATTCGGGTGATCGATATCTTGGTGGAGCGGGTGGAAAACCCGGGTTTCCAAAAGGACCTTATGGCTGTCCGTCAAGAGATTAAAAATGGAAGCGCTATTTCCGATGCCATGGCCAAACACCCTCGTCATTTTCCTGAATTGTATGTGGCTTCCCTCCGGGCGGGGGAACAAAGTGGAAACCTCTCGGAAATCCTAGATCGGTTTATTTCATATCTGAAAAGGATGATTGCGGTTCAAAGAAAGGTCATGACTTCCCTTTCTTACCCCAGTTTTTTAGTGGTGGTTTCTGTTGCGGTGGTTTTATTTTTATTAACGTTTGTGATGCCAACTTTTTCGGATATTTATAAGGAATCTAATGCGCAGCTTCCCCAAAGCACCCTTTATCTCATGGGCTTTGTGGATTTTTTAAAAGAATATTTCCTGGCCATAATCGCGGTATTGGTCCTGATGCTGATCGGTTTTCGTTATTGGGTTAAAACGGAGACAGGACGGCGAAACACAGACCGGTGGTTATTAAAAATTCCTCTTCTGGGAAGTTTAATGATTCAGCATAATATTATCCGCGTATCTAGGACCCTATCCACCATTTTAACGGGGGGGATTCCTTTGGTTCCCGCACTGGGGATGGTAGTTCGGGCGGTGACCAATCAAGATTTATCTCTTAGGATTCAGCAATCCATGGAACAGGTGAAGGAAGGAGTGAGTTTGGCCAGGGCATTTGCGGGAATGGCTTTTTTCCCACGTATGCTGGTTGAAATGGTTGAAGTTGGAGAGCAAACAGGCTCTCTTCCAGAAATGCTTCGGGAGATTGCAGATTTCCAAGAGGATGAGTTGGATCTCAGACTCACTCGCCTAATGACATGGATTGAACCTTCTATTTTGTTGATCATGGGGGTTTTTGTTAGTACCATTGTCATCATTATGTACCTCCCAATTTTTAATTTAGCAGGAACCATTCAATGAGGTTACCCGGTTTTGGGAATAAGAGTTGGACCATCCATGGTTGAAGGTCGGACCCCCTTTTTCAAGGATAAAAAATGAAAGGATTATTCAAACGTAAGCGGATTGGGGAACTATTGATTTCAGAAGGTCTTCTTTCGGAAGAGTTATTGGGTGAATTGCTCCTTCTGTCCCAAAGGGACGGGAAACCGTTAGGGGAGATCCTGGTCTCCCGCGGCCATGTGACCGATGAACAATTGTCCCAAACGCTTGCGGTTCAGTTTGACCTCCCTTTTTACGCTTTGGAAGGATACCGAATTGGTCCTCTATTTTTTAAAACCATTCCGGTGGAGTTGATGTATCGATACCCGTTTATTCCTCTAGAAGAAGAAAATGGTGTGCTGACCATTGCCATGTCCGATCCCTCCAATTTGACTGCCGTGGATGAATTGGAAACCCACCTGAAGCGCGAACTTCGAATTGGCGTGGGTACCAAGAAAGCCATATTGGAGGTGCTCAAACGAAGCGAAGGCTCGGGTGAAGTCCTCAAGAAAATCGAAACGGACTTTAAACCCGAATTGATCCGAGAGGATGAAACGGGGGAGGAATATTTATCCGTTGAAAAACTTTCAAAAGATTCAAGTCCAGTCATTAAGTTGGTGGATACCATTTTGTTGACTGCTCTTCAGAAGCGAGTAAGCGATATCCATATTGAGGCCTCCGAAAAAGAAGTGTTTGTGAAATACCGGATTGACGGTGTTCTTTATTCGGCAATGGAAACCCTGGATATAAAATTTCATCCTTCTTTGATTTCAAGGATTAAGGTGATGTCTGAATTGGACATTGCTGAAAAAAGGGTTCCTCAGGATGGGCGTTTTCGAATGCGATTGGAGCAAAAGAAAGTGGATTTTCGTGTTTCCATTCTTCCAAGCATTTTTGGCGAAGATGTGGTCATTCGCATTCTGGACAAAGAATATATTACAGCTGATATTGACGAATTACGTTTAGACCGGTTGGGTTTTAACCAAGAGGACCTACGGAAATTCCGTAAAAGTATTATCGAACCCTATGGGATGGTTTTGGTTACGGGACCGACGGGTAGTGGAAAAACAACCAGTCTATATGCCGCGGTGACCGAAATCAATAATACGGAGGACAAGATTATTACCATCGAGGATCCGGTTGAATACCAATTACAGGATGTGGTCCAAATTCCCGTCAATGAAAAAAAGGGCCTCACCTTTGCCCGGGGGTTGCGATCGATTCTAAGGCATGATCCCGATAAGATCATGGTGGGGGAAATCCGTGATTCCGAAACCGCACAGATCGCAATTCAATCTGCGTTGACGGGCCACCTGGTGTTTACCACGGTCCATGCCAATAATGCCTTTGATGTGATCGGACGTTTTATTAATATGGGGATTGAGCCTTACAATTTTGTTTCGTCCCTTAACTGTATTTTGGCTCAGCGTTTGGTCAGAAGCTTGTGTGGTTTTTGTAAAAAAGAAGCACGGTTGACCCGTGAGTTGTGTGAAGATTCGGGGTTAGATTATGAGAAATTCAAGGATGTTCCTGTTTTTATCCAACAAGGCTGTCCGGAATGTCATAACACGGGGTTTAAGGGACGGAAAGCAATTACCGAATTTTTAGATATGTCGGATGTTATTCGAGAGATGATTCTTAACCGACGGCCTTCCTCCGAAATTCGGAAAGGGGCCATTCAAGGGGGAATGACAACCTTGCGGCAAGCTGGACTGGAAAAGGTTTTTCAGGGGGAAACGACGCTCAGGGAAATTAATCGGGTAACCTTCATCGATTAACATCTTTTTTAATTCTGTCCAAGAGGGATTTCAGCCCCTTTTGGCAAAAGAGGGGTATGGGAATGGGTTTTTGGCCCCAATTTCAACCCAGGGTGGGTTTAAATTTTGGCGCTTCTTCCCTGGCTTTGGTAAAGCTGAAAGGAAGAGGAAGAAGTTCTCATCTTCACCGGTATCAGGTGCACAAGATGAGCAAAGAATTCCTAATCCCTTCTCCCACCGGTCGTAATATTCAAAAGCCGGAGGAAATTAAAAAAATCATTCAAAACCTATTTGAAGAGGAAAAAATACGACGCCAACCCATTTCCCTCAGCCTCCCAGATCTCGCGGTCAAGGTTCTTCTTTTGAAATTGGATCATTTACCCAAAAAGAAGGAGGACTTGGACCAATTGGTCCGTTGGAATATGGAAAAAACTTTTTTGTCTCCCTTAAAGGAAGCCCAACTCTCCTACCAGATTTTAAAACGGGGGAAAAGTGAGGGAAAGAAACACTATGTGGTGGCCTCCATGATTCAACGAAACATTTTATGTGAATATGAGGATCTGATACGGTCATTGGGATGTTATCCGGTCCTCATTGATATTTCCTCTTTTCATGTGCTGAATTTGTGCCGGGAAATTCTTTCCAAAGAGATTTCGGGGGAAGAAGGGTTTCTTTTTGTCAATGTCTTTGATTCTAATTTTACCATTATGATTTTCAGTCACGGTCTCCCGGACTTTATCCGGATTAAAGGTTTTCAGGATCGTCAGGTGTCCGCGCCAGGAGAGGGGGTCTCCCGCAGTGAAAAAATTACTGAAGAAATAGAAACCTCTTTCCGGTTTTATCGCCGGGAAGGACCAACCGAAACCATCAATACCATTTTCCTTTTTGGTGGACCTCAGATGTCTGATTTGATTTCCCCATTAGAAGAGCGATTTCCTTTAAAAGTTCATCTTTTAGATCTGCAACCCTTTGTGGCAATGGATGGTTTTTCCTCCGTGGATGGGGAAGATGTCCCTTTTGTGATTCCCGCTTTAGCCGCGGCCATGGGAAGGTAGGACTTTAGGTATGGATCCGGCCCACTCCACCTCCGAAAATACCCCTCCTCCTTCCCCGAAAAGGTCCCAGGTCATTCTTCCTTTTCGAATCAACCTCTCCACTGAACCTTACGGTTCTATAATTTTGCTTCAATGGGTTTTGCTTTTTCTGTCGATAGGGTTGTCTTTGATTTTTGTGATGGGCCTGACCCAACTTCAAACCATAAAAGAGGATACTGCTCGATTTCAAAAAAGCGTTAAAAGGGTCCTTAATCAACAAAATGATTTGAAGGCTACCTTCGAGGGCGGGCCCGCGGGTTCTCTAGGGGAAAAGGATATTCTAAAAGAGGTTAATTTTGCCAATGCCCTGATTATACGCAAATCGTTTTCTTGGACGTCTTTTTTCTCCAGTTTAGAAGAGCCCGTTTCACGAGACATTTCAGTTTCCAGGGTTCAGCCGGAGGGAAAGGATAACGGGGTCCAAATCGAAGGAAAGTCGTTATCTTTGCACAGTTTAACCCAGTTTATTTTGGAACTTGAAAAGTCACCTCATTTTGACACGATATTTTTGGCGAACCAAAAAAAAGACAAAGAGGGTAGAATTCAGTTTTTGATTACCTTTCGCTATGTAGAATAATTTTAATTGAGAAAATAAAGTGGATTATTTGGGAATTTTAAAGCGGTATCGGAAATTAAAAATCGGAACCCTCCTGTTTTTATTGGTTCTTCTTTCCAATGCTTTTTTGTTTATTGGTTTTGTGTTTCCCCATAAAATGAAACGGAGTGAAACGGTATTTCAGTGGGAGGAATCTCGAAAAAAATTAAACCGAATACATTCTTTAAAAAATGCAGAAGTTCAATTGAAAGGATGGAAGGAATTGCTGAAATCCAAAGAAGATTTTTCAGAGACCATATCTTCTATTTCGAAAACCGCGAAACGGCATCGAATTGACATTCCCTCCATTTCATATCAACAGCAAGATTTAGAACTCAAAGGACTCTCCAAAATATCCTTTTCTTTTACCATCAACAATCGTTATGATAGAATCCGAAAGTTTATCTATGATCTTGAAACCTCAGAGGAGTTTTTAATCATTGAGGAATTGGTGGTGGAAAATTCGGCAAAGAAGGAAAGCCAGGATGTAGAGGCTCAAATGAAGGTTTCCACCTTTCTTGTTGAAAGAAGGGTGGGGTAAAGCTAATCCAAATTTTATCCCCCATTTGGACCTTTTTCTTGGAAATGGGAAACCTCTTTGTTTCAGCTTCCTTTTTTTTTATATTGGGCATTCATTTGACCTTCCTAAGGTGGGTAACACCCTTCAAAAAGGAGAACCCTGACCCAAAACCTATTTCCTAGCCCGGGTGAAAGTGAAATAGTTTTTACGAAAGCTTAACCAAGGGGTACCAGCCGACTAAAAGGAGAAAAATTTTTCCAATATATGCTTTTTTTTTTCCAATTCAGTTGGGGTTGGCAAAGTCTTTAAATGGGAATACCCAAAAAAGGAAAATGAATTCAAAGGCTTAATGACAAAATGGAAAATGTTTCGGATGGGGTATTTGGCATGAGAATTGCCTAAATCCTTTGTAATTTAAGGTTTTCCGATATAAGGGATTACCTTTCTTGGGATTTTGTTTTTTCAAGGGGCCCTTTTTAGGTTAGAAACACTTTCCAGAAAAAAAGAAGGAGGAGAGGTCGTGAGTGAACAAGATTTTACTCATTTTAATACAGAGGGGCGTGCACGGATGGTTGATGTTTCAGAGAAAAATGCAACCTTTCGAACGGCGGTTGCGACCGGACAGGTTTTTATGCTCCCTAATACATTGGAAAAAATCCAACAGGGGAAAATTGCCAAAGGAGATGTTCTGGCTGTTGCTCAGGTTGCCGGGATTATGGGGGCCAAAAAGACTCCGGATATTATTCCGATGTGCCATCCTCTTTTGTTAACCAGTGTAGACATTCTTTTTGAAGAACAGGCCGATCCCAATGAGGATGGCCTTTGTTCCATAACCATTACCGCAACGGTAAAAGTGGGTGGACAAACCGGGGTTGAAATGGAGGCCCTCACCGCCGTCAGTATAGCTGCTTTAACCATTTACGACATGTGTAAAGCCATTGATAAGGGAATGTATTTTACCGGTATGGGGTTGCTTTCTAAATCGGGCGGAAAATCGGGACCCTTTAAACGAAATCAGCCCTTGGGTGTTAAATGAGCTCGATGATTAAGACCGATGGGCTAACGAAAATTTATTCCTCCGGATGTAAAGCCATTGAAGATTTAAGTTTTGAAGTTTATCCAGGAGAGATTTTCGGGTTTCTGGGTCCAAATGGGGCGGGGAAGAGTTCAACAATTAAAATTTTAACTACCCTCTCACGTCCGACCTCCGGAACGGCTTTTGTGGACGGCCATGATGTGATGAAACAGGCGGGATTGGTTCGGGAAACCATTGGATATGTTGCCCAGGAAACCGGGGTGGACTATTTTATGTCAGGCAGGGAAAATCTGAACCTTCAAGGACGACTCTATCGGCTTTCCTCGCACCTCATCCGGGAACGGGTGGGAGATTTACTTCAATTTTTTGATCTTCAGGATTCAGCAGATCAATTGGTTTCCACCTATTCGGGAGGAATGCGCAGAAAGCTGGATATTGCCTCAGCCCTAATTCATCGTCCACGCCTGCTTTTTTTGGATGAACCCACCCTGGGTCTGGATCCACAAAGCCGGTTGGCCTTATGGGATCTAATCCGGCGGTTGAATCAGGCATTTAAAGTGACGGTCTTTTTAACCACCCATTATTTGGATGAAGCAGACACCCTGGCTCAACGAATAGGGATCATCGATCAAGGTCGAATCCGAGTCATAGGCACCCCTGATTCCCTAAAGGATGAAATTAAGGGGGATTCGGTGAACTTATCGTTTGAAAGTTTGAACGGCGTGCAAAAGCAGATGGTTACGGCCCTCCGGACAGAACCCTATGTCAAAGATCTTTTAGAGGAGGAAAAAGGTGTTCGCGTTTATGTTGCCAATGGAGGTGAGGCGATTCCCCTTATTTTAAAATCTCTGCAAAGTAAAAATTTAGAGGTAAAATCGGTAACCATGTCCCGACCGAGTTTGGACGATGTGTTTTTAAAATACACCGGAAAACGCATAGAAGACTCCGCGGACTCTGGGGATGGAAACCCCTGGTGGGCCAAGTGGCAAAAAGGAGGTTCCTGGGGAGGGCAAAAGGGGAAAGGGAAAGCAGAGGAAGAGTCTCCAAAACTAGAGGAATGGGAGAACGACCCAAAAAAATGGAATGTTTCTGAAACAGGTGGCCAAAAAGGATGGCCTTCGGATGCCTCCTCCTGGAGTTCCAAAGAAGAAGGGGATCATTCAAAAAACCAAGAAACGAAAACCTATTGGAAAGCAGACGAAAAAAATAAGGAGTGAGGGGAATGTACTTTTTTCTTGATACCTGGTTTCTTTTTCAAAAATATATGAAGATTACCCTCCGGATGCCCCTATGGTCCCTTTTTACCTTAGTGCAACCTCTGATTTGGTTGCTGATCTTCGGACAACTTTTTAGAAATTTTTCCAGCATGCCCGGGTTTCCCTCTCAAAGTTATATGGAATTTTTCCTCCCAGGGGTGCTGATCATGACCGTTCTTTTCGGTTCTTCATGGTCAGGGGTCAGCCTGTTGAGGGAGTTGAATTTTGGAGTGGTTTCAAAAATGTTGGTCAGCCCTATTTATCGAAGTTCCATTGTTTTGAGTCGAGTCTTACATTCGGCCGTAACCGTTTTAATCCAGACGCTGATTATTTTTGGGGTGGCCTGGGTAATGGGTGCCGCCACCCCGGTCAGCGGGATTTCTTTTTTGCTTACTTTGGTTTTAATTTTTTTATTGGCAGTTGGGTTTGCTTCCCTTTCCAACGGATTTGCCATGGTTTTACAAAGGGAAGAGCCATTGGTGGTGATCGGAAACCTCATGACCCTGCCTCTTTTATTTTTTTCATCGGCCCTGGTTCCTGCGGAGTTCCTCCCTTCATGGATTGGGGTCATTGCTTCCGTCAACCCGATCCATTATGCTGTAGAGGGGGTGCGGAAGGTATTGGTGGGGGATTTTACCTTGCAATCATTATGGCTAGAGCATGCGGTCCTTTTGGTTTTCGCCGTATTGACATTGGTTTGGGCAACCTTTATTTTTATGAGACGGAAGGATTAGTTCCTAGAAGGTCTATTGCATTTTGGAATGGTGTTATAAGGAAGGGGGTTAAGAATGGCAAAAATTAAGCTTTTCGCTGTATTAAAAAAAGTGGCGGGAAAGGATGAGATCGCTCTCCAGGTTGGGAATGGGATGAAACTCAAAGATGTTCTCCTTCAAATCAAGGGAGAGTTTCCACAAGTCGTTGATCTGGTTAAAGAAAAAAAGGTCATGGTTTCTGTTAACCAAGAGATTGCCGATGAGAATACCATTGTCAAGGAAGAGGACGAGGTGGGAATTCTTCCACCCTTTGCAGGGGGAAGTGTGGGAGCGACAGAATTGGTCCGGATCCAGCGAGAGAATTTTTCGGTGGATGAAGAAATTGCCCGTGTTAAAAAGAGTTCAACCGGAATCGGAGGTATCGTGACCTTTTTGGGAATTGCCCGGGACAACTCCAAGGGAAGAGACATTGGCGGTTTAAGCTTTGAATATTACGAGGGAATGGCTCAAAAACGGCTTCTGGAGATTCGAGAAAAGGCCATAAAGGATTTTGACATTATTGAAGTGGGTATCCTACACCGCTACGGTGAAATTACCATCGGTGAAAACATTGTTTTAATTGTAGTGGGGGCCGCTCACCGTGCAGAGGCGTTCAAAGCGTGTAAATGGGTTATCGATGAATTGAAACAGATTACCCCCATCTGGAAAAAAGAAGAGACCCCTGAGGGGGAAGTCTGGGTCGATTATCACCCGTAGGCCGTTCTAAGAGGGTTTGATGAGAGACAAGGAACCGTCCTGTTCTGTCCTATTTTTGAGACATGGCGCCACGGATTATCAGGACGATCGGATTTATAAGGCAGAAGACGATCCCCATCTCAACGGGGCGGGGCTGGGCCAAGGAAAGGAATTAGCCCGCTGGCTTGGAGGGCAAGATATTTCTGCCATTTATGTTAGCCCTACAGCCAGGACACGGCAAACCGCTGAACCGATTGTTCTAGAGCTGGGTTTAAAGGCCGAACTGAAACCTGATTTAAGAGAGAGGGATTTTGGGGTGTGGGAAGGTCTTACATTTGATGAAATTGAAAACCGTTATCCAGAGGGGTTTTCGGCTTGGAAAAAGGACCCGATTTCCTATAAACCAGAAGGGGGGGAATCCATCTTGGATTTGAAGAGACGACTTCAGGTTCAATTGGATGGTATTATTTCAAAACACCTTGATCAAAGAGTCCTCGTGGTCAGTCATGTGGGCCCGATCCGGGTGGCGATGACCTCGGCTTTGGGAATGCCGGTGGAGAATTACCGGCGGATCAATATTTTTTATGGATCTGCAAGCCGGGTGAATTATGGGAAAAGGCAACCCAATTTAATTTATATGAATCACCTTCCAGGAGGGCGGGAACCCTAATCCTTTTTGGGGGTCTTTCATTTTGGAATTCATTGATTTTTTGCTTGAGGAGGAAAACCCATGTGTGATTTACACGATCATGATCACGACCTTGAAATTCAAGATAATGTCGAGGCTGTTTTAAGAATAAATGGTTCGGTTGCACGGCCTCTGGAATTGACCTATGAAGATCTTCTTCGACTTCCCCAGGATTTATATGTGGAAGACGTAGGCAAAGTGATCCCGGGCGTCAAAGGGGAAGGGATCCTGTTGAAAGGTATTTTAGAGGTTGCAAAACCCGAAGCGGGAACCAAGGCGGTGACAGTACGAGCGAGCAATTCAGCATTTACTGCAAATCTGTCACTGGAAGAATTGGAAAACCATGGAATTCTCGTATACCGCCAAAATGGAGAACCCCTCTCACCAGCATCTGGAGGGCCCATCCGTTTATATATCCCTGGGGATACGGTGGGTTGCAGCAATGTGAAAAGTGTGGGGTTAATCCATATCGATTCTCCTCAATCCCATCATCACGACCATGATCACGACCACGACCATGATCATGACCATCCCCATGACCATGGTTCTCACCCTCATTAAGCCGATTTTCCCTACGGTGGATCCCCCCCAAAGGAGGGGTTTGGCCGTGGGTGTGGAAGGAATCGAATGAAGGATGCCCCCAAGGCAACGGGGGACATTCAAAGTTCCCTATTGAGGAGCGGTGACATTCTGATCACGAAGCGTTCATGCTGGAGTTGATAATATTGTCAATGATTTGTAAACTATGACCCTTACCCCGAATGCTTGAAAGGAGTTTGGAATGAGAAAACCCCCCTCGAAACGAAAATCCACTTCTCAAGGTTTGAGACGAAAAACCAAACCTAAAAAACCGGCCAAGAAAAAAGGGGATTTAAACCCCATGAGGGTAATGGAACTCAGTTCGGCTTATTGGAACTCCAAAATCATTCATGTGGCAAACCATTTGGATATTTTTACCAGGTTAAAAGAGCGTTCCGCCACCTCAAAGGAGTTGGCCTTAGAATGTGGGGCCGATGAACGGGGCATTGAACTTTTGCTTATTGGATGCACCGCTTTGGGATTACTTAACCGCAAAAAAGGGGCTTATTCTAACAGTGCCCTTTCTAAGACTTTTCTTGTAAAAGGGAGCCCCCGTTTTCAGGGGGGAATCGTTTCCATGTTTGAAGACTGGTACTCTCCCTGGGGAGAGCTTTATCAATCGGTTGTAAAGGGAAAACCCGCCATTAGTAAACCCCATGATCAAAGTGAGGAAGCCGTTCGAAATTATATTATGGGAATGCATTACCGGGGTGTGGCTCAAGCCAACCTGTTGGTTCGGACCATTGATGTTCGGGAAAGGCGTCAAATGTTGGACGTTGCAGGAGGTCCTGGAACCTTTACGATTTTTATGTGCCGGAAAAATAAAAAGTTAAAAGGTTTGGTGTTTGATCTTCCTCAAACCCTTCGAATTACCCGGGAGTTCATTCAGCAATTTGGGGTGGAAGGGCGGGTTTCCACTCAGGAGGGAAATTACCTGGAAGATGTTTTTCCAACCGGGAATGATGTATTATTGCTGTCTTCCATGATGAACCAAGAGCCCCCGGAGATTGTCCGCTCCATTTTTAGAAAATCTTTTGACGCCTTAGAGTCCGGTGGTCTCTTAATTCTTCAGGAACAATTACTCAATGCTGAAAAAACAGGCCCTCTCCTCCCGGCATTAATTGGTATTAATCAACTCATTCATACCCCCGGTGGAAGAAATTATTCAGTTTTAGAATTTTCCGAATGGCTCCGGGAAATTGGGTTCCTGCAAGTCAAAGAGGTTCGAATGCCAGAACCTACCCCCTTTACGGTTTTAACAGGACGGAAACCCTAGTTTTATCCATTTTAATAAGGTTAGGTTTCCGAAGTTTCCTTTTGGGGGGTTGCCGGTTTTACTCATGCCCAAGGGCGTTGAGGTTCAGTTCCCGGCGATGAATCGGCCTTTTGAGATTTCCTTTTCCCGTAAAGTAGGCTTATTTTCCATAGGGGCCAAAGGGGTGTGGAGCGATTTTTTGGATAAACACTTCTATTTTAGCAATGGAAGGAAATATTAGGGAAATCTTTTCACTCTATGGGAAGAATGATAAACAGGCCGGGGGCATAAAGGGTCTGGGGATTCTCCTTTTTTTAAAAATTCAGGTTAAAAGGGGGTGGATTTCAGGAATAAAGTCAAGCATTTGATTTAAAAAGGTTACTCTTTTTTCTTTTAGGGCATGGGTTTTGCTCTAATGGGAGAAGGGCCTTTGGGGATGAGAAAGGGTTTCAATGGATGTTTTTTAATGGGTTGTGGAAATAACAGAATTCCTAAGAATTGCCTGTTTGAGTTTTATCAGAATTGACCTTTGTTTAATATGAAAGGGTCATCGGTGGTGTGTGCAATGGACCCAATAAAAAGGAGACCGAGGGAATGAAAAAAATCTTCGAACCGATCGGAATGCTGGTTTTAATCATTGGGCTTTTTCTATCAATCCCGGAAATGGTTCGGGGGGCCGACAAACTGTCCGGAATGGACATCATGGAGAAGGCTCGGAATCTCTATGGGGGGGAAGATCAGATTTCCATGGTTACGCTTCGGTTAATCAATAAGGACGGTGAAGAGCGAAAAATTATGACTCAGCGGTATTGGAAACATTATGGTGGAAAGGATGGGTTTGATAGTAAGACCCTTTTTTTCACCGAATTTCCCCCTGATGCCAAGGGAGTTGGTTTTTTAATTTGGGATTATTCGGAGACGGGGAAACCCGATGGTCTTTGGCTTTATCTTCCAAGCCTGCGAACGGTCCGTCAATTGAGTACCCGGGACCAAAACGATGCTTTTATGGGTTCTGACCTAACTTTTGGGGATATGGGACAAAGACGGTTGGATGAGGATGCACATCGGTTTGTGAAAGAGGACCTTTTGAAAGGGGAATCCTGTTATGTGATTGAAAGTGTGCCCAAAGAGGAAGGTGGCATTTACGGGAAAAAGCTGGTTTGGATTTCCAAAAAGGATTTTCGCACGTTAAAAATTGATTATTATGATGTCAAAATGGATTTACTGAAGACTCAGACTTTAGAGTGGAAAAAAATTGGAAAAGCCTTGGTCTACCAAAAAATGGAAGTGACCAATGTTCAAAAAAACCATAAAACCATATATGAAATCAGCGACCTCCAACTCGATAATGGGTTGAAGGACGAAGATTTTAAAGATAGGGTTTTAAAAAGAGGGTTGAGAAAATAGTTGCTGGGGCTGGATCTTGGTTGGGTCCGTTTATTTTTTCCTATCCTATGGATTATTTTATTTATTGAAATTATACCTACCCCACTCATGGCCTCCGAAGAGGGTTCAAAAGGAACCTTCCCACTCCAATATGGAGGATTTTTTAAGAATGAAACGGCCTTTCGCTTTGGACACACCGCCACCTTCACAAAGGTTTTAAATATTTTTGAGCTTCAGACCCAATACGCGCTTCTACCCAGCGTGCGTTTGACTGGAATTGGGCGTGCTTTTTTTGACGGAATTTATAGTTTAAAAAAAGAGGACACCATTCGGGGAAGGGAGGATACGACCGGGGAGACGTTTGATCTAACTGACAGCGGGATTGACCTGAAGGAGGGGTATGCGGATATAACGACCTCTCGAATCGATTTCAGGATCGGAAAACAGATCGTACGATGGGGAATTCTAGAGGGATTTCGGATCACCGATGAAATTAATCCTTTGGATTTTAAAGAGTTTATTTTAAAGGGGGTGGAGGACCGGTATCGGGCGTTATGGCTTTTGAAGGGGGAATATTTTGGCGATGATTGGAATACCCAGGTCATTTGGATCCCAGATCTCCGGTTTCATAAACCTGCTCCTGCGGGAAGTGAATGGGAAGAATTTCAACTTCCCCCCAGTATCTCAGAGCCTCCCCTAACGTTGGAAAATACGGAAATTGGAATTCGCCTTTCCCGGGATATGTGGGGAGGTGACGGGGCTTTTAGTTTTTTCTATACCTGGGATGACTTTCCGGCGGCATTTCGAAGTGTGTTTGGTTTTGGGGGAAATTTGGACAGTGTCAATTTTACCCCGCGCTATTCCCGGGTTAAAATTTGGGGCTTGTCCTATTCCAAAAGTTTTGGCGGGGTTGTCATTGGAGGGGAAGGGGCTTATGTGACGGGAAAATTCTTTGGAACAGAGCCTGATCCCAGCAGTCTTTCCGAAAATGAAATCGAACGGGATCTTTTTAAATACGGTTTTTTGGTGGATTTTTCGATGGGTGAGACTGATGTCTCTCTTCAATTCTCCCAGCAAATCATTCCCGATCATCAGTCTGCCATTTTGCAGAAACCCTTTGAATCGGCTTTTAGCCTCTTTTTAAGGAGGGAGCTTTTATATAAACGTTGGGTGATTGAAATGCTAATGCTTTACTTCACCGCCTATACTGAGTTTGTGATCCGTCCCAAAATCCGATATCAAATGACAGATCACCTCCTGGCTACGGTAGGTGCTGATTTTTTTGAGGGGCCTGAAAGCGGAAATGGCCCTGGTGAGTTTCGTTTCGTAGGGTTTTTTCGCAATCAAGATCGTGTATTTGCGGAAATTAAATATTCCTTTTAATCCCTCTGCCCTTGCAGGAGGACCCTGAGCATTTTTTTTCATAAAGCGGGTCTGGTCGATGGTACCCGGTTGACATGGACAATTTTTTAAGCGTGGGGTGAAAAGAAAATGATTAAGCAATACGTAACGTTTATTGTCCGCCATCCCATTTGGATTATCCTGGGCGTGGTGGGGGTGACTCTCCTGTTTGCTTTTCAGTTTCGAAATCTTGAAAAAGTTTTAGATCCTAAAAGAATCCTTCCTCAAGGCCATCCCTATGTGAAATTGAACAATGAAATTGAGCGTCGTTTTGGGGGAAGCCGTGTGGTGGTGATTGGTGTGGTGGCCAAAGAAGGGGATATTTTTAACCCTAACATTCTGGGGAAGATTAAACGGATTACGGAAGGAGTTAAAGAAGTTCCCGGAATTTTGGAAGAAAATGTGGTCAGCATTGCCGACCGGAAAATCAAAGCCATCATAGCAAGTCCCCAGGGATTGGAGATCAAACGCTTGATGGAGAAAGTTCCGGAAAATGATAAAGAAATGAAAGAGCTTCGGGACAATATTTTTGATAATGATTTATACGTTGGAAGTTTGGTTTCTCCCGATGGGCGGGCGGCGGCCATCATTACGGATTTTCAAGGCGGTGCCGCTTTAGAGGAGTTTTGGGCCCGGGGGGGGAACGAAAACGAGGGCGGGGTTCAACCTGATGGAGAAAAATATCCGGCAGACGGCAAAGGGGATGTTTCTCCGGAAAAACCCTGGGAAAAATGGCAAGGGAAAGCGGAGAGTGAACCCCAAGGGGAGCCCCATGAACAAAAAGAAGAACCTTGGAAGAAATGGCAACAGGAAAATCCAACCCAAGAGACCCAACCTGATTCAAAAGAGAATGGAGCCGGTGGAATAACCCAGAACGAGGAAACCTGGGGAGGAGGTCAAAAAAAAGAGCCTCCTTCGAAAGAAAAATTAGCCTCCGAAGCAGAAAGCCAAGGGGAAGAACCCTCATGGAAAAAATGGCAGACCCCTGCACAAGAGAAGGTTGAGGGTGGGGAAGACTCCTGGAAGCAATGGGCGGACCAGGGAGAAAACTGGTATATCAGTGATTCCACGATTTATGCAAACCTCTCCCAACTCGTAAGCAAAGAAAAAGATTCAACGGTGGAAATTCATATCGGAGGTCTCCCTGTGGCGTTAGCCTTCTTAGAGGCAGACACCTCACTGATGAATCGGGTTGTTTTCCCGTTGGCCTTTTTTGTGATTATGATTGTCCTTTATTTCTCCTTTCGGAGTTTTCAAGGGATGATTATCCCGATTTTCACCGCGCTAATGAGTGTGATTTGGGCAATCGGTTTGATGGGAATGTTCCGGGTTCCCTTGGATCCCTGGACGCAAACCCTTACCCCAATCCTCATTGTGGCCATTGCTGCGGGACATTCTCTCCAAATTCTTAAGCGGTATTACGAGGAATTTTTCCGGCTGGGTTCCAGGGTTCAGGAGGGGAATTCGGTGTCGGATATTCATCGTTCTGCGGTGGTGGAATCCACTTCTAAAATGATTCCTGTTATGGCGACCGCCGGGTTTGTGGCGGCAATAAGTTTTGCATCTTTGATCACCTTTGAGTTGAAAACCTTCCAGTCCTTTGGACTGCTGACCGCGTTTGGGATACTCAGCGCGGTTGTATTGGAAATGACCTTTATCCCCGCCTTCCGGATCCTTTTACGGCCTCCGGCATTAGGTCCTTCAATGGGGAAAAAAGGATTTTTAGACAATGGGTTGGGCGCCATTGCGCGTTTATTAACCGAAGGGTCACCCAAAGGGGGCGGGGCCAAAACCACTTTATGGGTTGCAGTGGCCATTGCCCTTTTTTCCTCGGTTTCGGCGTCTCAGGTCAAAGTGAACAATAGTTTAAAGTCCCAGTTTTTTGAGGGAACCCAGTTTCGACAAGATGATGCGGCCTTAAATCAGTCTTTTGGCGGGACATCGACCTTTTATGTTCTCATTCAAAGCCAGCAACCGGAAGCTTTAAAAGATCCTCAGGTGATGCGGGATATTGAAGGGTTACAGAAAATCATTGGAGCCGTTCCGGATGTGGGTAAGACGCAATCTTTTGTGGATTACATAAAAAAAATGAATCGTTCTTTACATGGAGGAGATGATCGGTATGATGCCATCCCCCAAACGGAAGGGGAGGTCGGGGAGTTCCTTTTCCTTTATGCCATTTCGGGGAATCCAGCGGATTTTGACCGGTTGGTGGATTATAACTATCAAAGTGCCGTGATCTGGGCCTTCTTAAAAAGTGACAGCACCGAATTGGCGGAAGAATTAATTAAAAAAGTGAATCAGTATGCGGAAGAACATTTTCAAGGGTTCAGGGTCATTGGCCTCAAAGAAAAAAATCGGGGGGCGCGTCCCTCTTCCATTATTGAGGACATTGAAGGTTGCGGGGTTCAGGAAAGTTGTTTGGGCGTTGCCGGGAGCGCCCCTGTTACGGTCGCTTTGAATAAAACCATGGTCGAAGGAAAGGTAAAAAATGTTTTTCAAATTGCTTTGATCGCCTTTATTGTTTCAACCCTTGTTCTGCGGTCTCTTTTGGGAGGGGTATTGGTTTTGCTCCCCCTGGCTTTAGCCGTATTAATTAATTTTGGGGTCATGGGACTCACCGGGATAACCCTTGGTATTGGGACGGCTGCCATTTCAGCCATGGCCGTGGGAATGGGAGCCGATTATGCGATCTATATTCTTTTCCGCCTTCGTGAGGAATGGAAGCGGGAAGGGGACCTTGAAAAAGCGTTGGGTGTGACATTAACAACCGCTGGGAAGGCGGTTTTAACAGTAGCCTTTGCCATCTCTGCGGGATGTTTTACTCTGGTGTTTCCAGGTTACTACCTTCATATGGAGGGAATATTGGTACCTTTGGCCATGTTGACCAGTAGTGTGGGAGCGGTGACCATTTTACCCGCTTTGGTTTTCCTTTTGAAACCGAAATTTCTATCCAGAGGGCTAAGGCACTAGATTGAGTTTCCTTTGAGAAAAAATGGGTTCGGGTATGTTTTTAAAAAAGGATTATCCAATCAAATGAGGCAATGGGGTTGGTGTTTTCTTTGCTTCTTTCTCATTTCGGTATGGGGTGGGGAGAATGCCTACGGTGAGGATAAAAACTGGAGCGTCGGGTTTTTATTCGGGATGTATGACCCCTCCCTGGAAACCCTAAATGATGTGATCGCCGATTCGGGAAAGGGGATCGTCCAGGATCCCAATTTTCTTCTACCCCGAAGCCAGGAGTTTCCCGCAAATGAACGAAACATTTCCACTTCCGCGATTGAAGGGAATTTAAGTTTTGGCCTGGAGGTGGAGCGGTTAATTACCGACCGGCATTCCCTCTTGTTTACCCTTTCAGTTTGGAATGGAGAATCGATTGCCCGGGATGAAATACCCCTTTTTCTAAGGGCGGACCAAACCGATCCTTTTATATTTCCGAGGGAAGCCCGATATAATGTTCAACTCAACCAATTTTGGCTAAGCTGGCGGTATCATTTGCTCAAAAACCCGGAAGTGGGCCGCGTTTTCTTAAATATTGGAATCGCTGGTTTTGCCTTGGCGGATGTAACGTTGGATTCTCTCGTCAAGGTGGTTTGTCCCGATTCGAACCCCACCTGTGTTCCCGATGGAGGGTTTGCCTCTGTGAGTTCAACCGAAGCCTCCGGATTGGGTTTTTCCACTAATTTTGGGTTGGGCGGGGAATATTTCATCACCAATTGGCTCTCCGTGGGGGCTAACGTTAACTATGTGATTGGCGAAGTAGATCAGTTAAACGTGGACCGGATTTTTACTTCCGGGTTTGAACAGTTCGATGAAGTTCCACCCGAATCTTTGTTCGGGACCGTGGGGATCCCAACGCCACCTCCCGTTCCGGAAACGGGGAATAATTTAACTTTTGCCGATATCCGGATTAATCCCAATACCCCTAACACTGAAGAAATCCGCCAGCAATCCCCGGTTAAACTGGAACTGGAAGGACTAAGCGCTGTTTTTTTATTCCGGGTTCATTTTTAGGATATTTTTAATTCTGTTATGAAACGGCTTAGAGAAAATTTGAAAATTTTGAAAAAAGTGGGTGTGATATTAATTTTGTTCTTTCCTACCCCTGCCTGCCTGCCAAGCCCGGATGAAGAAACGGTTTCAAGTATTAGAGCGATCGGAAATCAAAGCGCGGATAAATTGGGGCGGTCGGTGGCCGCGGTGGGCCATGTCAACCGGGATTCTCAGGGTGAATTTACCGATATTTTGGTGGGCGCGCCTTCATTTGATGATGGCCTGGAGTTTTCTGATAAGGGTGCCGCTTATTTAATTTTTGGAAAATCGCTTTTCAGTGGCGGTGTTTTCCCTCCTCTTGGTACTGGAACCCTTAGTACCCTGGGAGATCACGAATTTCGATTTCCACTGCCTGAAGTAACTTTTGTAGGCGGTCAGTCAGGAGGCAACCTTGGGTTTTCCGTTTCCGGGATAGGGGATGTAAACGGGGATGGCTTTGACGATTTTTTAATTGGGGCTCCTTTGGTAAAGGATCCCAATAACCTGACTTCCAGCAATAGTAATGGGGTCGCCTATTTGGTTTTTGGGGGAGCTCCTCTTCAAAACAAATTAGAAGCCTGTGTTCAGGTTCCACAATGTGCTACCGATGACCGGATGATTTTAATTGAGGTAGAGGAATCCGGAGAAAGGAACTACATAGTGGTCATGAGCCAGGAAACATTGGAGGAAGCTTTTATCGATCCCTTTGACCAAACCATTCCCAATCCCCTTTATAAGCTTGCGTTTGTTTTAAGACAAGGCTCCAGCCAGAGTAATTTTGGTTTTTCACTGGCCGGTTTGGGAGATGTCAATGGAGATGGCTGTCCCGATTTTCTCATCGGTGCCCCTTTTAATGCGGCAGATCGAAGTGGCGGGGCATATTTATACCTGGGGGGTGGAGCCTGTAATGGAGGAACCGATCTTTTATCATTGAGTGTGACTCCCACCCTGCCTCCAATTGCACCTGCCGCCATTTTTACTGGGGTTGGGGTCAACGATCATTTGGGCCTGTCTTTAGGTGGTGTGGGAGACACCAATGGGGATGGTTTTTTCGATATGTTGATAGGGGCCCCCACCGAGGTTCCCCGGGGGGGATTTGCAGGTGATTTTGAGATAACAACCGAAGGGTGCGGAGGCATGGGCCATGCTTACCTTTTCCTTGGAAAAACAACTTTTACGGATATTACTTCCACAAACGCTGAGGTTACCTTTACCGGAAATGAAAATAAAGATTGCTTTGGAATTGCGGTTTCAGGGGCGGGAGATGCAAATGGGGATGGAAGGCCTGATTTAATCATCGGGGCCCCCGTCAACGATGGTGGAGGCGCCACTGACGCGAATCAGGGGGCGGCCTTTATTTATTGGGGAAGCAGTGCTTTGGGTTCTACAGTGACCAATTTATTATCCGTCAATGCGGATTTGACCCTTCAGGGAAGTTTTCAAAGCGATTTTTTTGGTTCTGATGTTGCGGGGAGCGTGATGCCCTGGAATGGTCCTCCTGCCGGAGCGGGTTTATGGGATTTAAATGGGGATGGCATCTCCGACTTTGCCATTGGGGCCACCAACGCCAGGGTTGGAAATGGTCCCCCCAGCGGGGCGGTTTACATGTTTTTTGGAGGGCCTACATTGGCGGGAACGGTTAAAAACCTCAATGCTAATAAGGTTTTTGCCGGAGAAAACAATGGGGATCTCTTTGGGATTTCCATTGATATGGCGGGGGATTTTAATAATGATGGTCTTGCAGATTTTTTAATAGGAAGCCCTTTAAATGACAATAATCGGTTTACCGATAACGGGTTAGCGATTTTACATCTCTTTTAAATTAGAAAAACCTCCAGGGTTTTGGGGGTCTTTTGATCGATGGTTTTGATTTTTAAAGAAAAATTGATTAAGGAAAACATGGCAATAGATGCGAGGTTTTGGCAAAGAATTTCGGTAGCCCGAAAGGGAAAATTGGGGAAGAAAAAGGGAATAGTTTTTCCTAACGGTTTTTTATATTTTAAAAAATCGTTTGTGAGAGAGGGAAAAATTATAAATAAAATACATTATATTTCAATAGGTTATATGGATATTGTTAAATTTTTAAAGAAAGAAAAGCAGGTGGCCCGGGATTTGCTTTTATTTGATGTCGTTTGCTTGGCTTGTTTCATGAAATATTAAATTTTATGTGAACCTTTAGATAAACCCGCGCGAGGGACCTTATGAATATCATGACCGATGCCTTCAATCGAAGAATCACCTACCTACGGGTATCCATCACCGATCATTGTAACTTAAGATGCCAATACTGTATGCCTGCAGAGGGAATCGAGTTTATGGATAACAGCTCTCTTCTCTCATACGATGAATTTCTTCGGATTATTCGGGTTGCGGCAAAAAGAGGCCTCAAGAAGGTCCGGATCACTGGCGGAGAACCCCTTGTGCGAAGAGGCGTTGTTGAGTTTGTTCAAGAAATCAGCAAAATTGAAGGGATACAAGATATCGCATTGACCACCAATGGAATACTTCTCAAGAAGATGGCCGAACCCCTCTACAAGGCGGGGTTGCGCCGTCTCAACGTCAGTATGGATTCCCTTAAAGCTGAGAAGTTCAAGGAAATTACGCGAGGAGATGTTTTGGAGCGCGTATGGGAAGGGATCCATGAAGCAGAGCGTGTCGGCTTCTCTCCCATTAAGATCAATTGTGTGTTGCAAGAGACTGTGAATCAAGATGAAATTATTGATTTTGTGAAGCTTACCCTCAATAAGCCTTACCATGTTCGCTTTATTGAGTTTATGCCTTGTGCCAACCTTGATATGTGGCAGAGAACCTACAAACCCGCTATGGATATGCAATCCAAAATCATTGAAGAGTTTAATGAACTGATACCCGCTCAGGAGGAAAGCGACATTGCCGGTCCAGCGGAGAATTTTAAGCTTCCAGGAGCACAGGGAGTCGTTGGATTCATTCATGCCATCAGCGGCCATTTCTGTGATACCTGTAACCGGGTACGTCTTTCATCCGATGGAAAAATTCGTCCATGCCTTTTCTCCAACCTAGAGGTTGATTTCCGAGAGGCCCTTCGAAATGGGTGCACTGATGAGGAAATCTCAGGTCTTTTGGACCAAGTTCTGGGAATCAAACCGGAGGGACATGAGTTGGATAAATACTCCGCTGAGAAAATGCTTACGGACATGATTACCATCGGGGGCTAACCAGATAGAACCAGTCAAAGAGTCGGGCCGCAAATGATGAGATTAGGTTTTCATAAAAAAAGTGGATTTTTGCCTGAACCGTTTTCCAAACCGTGGTTATTGGGTTCTGTGCTGCTGGGGGTCTTGTTTTCTTTTCCCCTAATGGCCAATTCCCAAGATACCTTTACCGCAAATTCCACATCCATTACCAATAGTAACCATCCCACTATGCGTGGATTTGATCCCGCAGCCATCACCAGTTTTAATGACCCTTTTCCAGATACCTCTAGCCCCTGTTGCGGATTGGAGGACAGTACACAGTTTGGGAACAAGGTGGCATCGGGAAGCAGTACAGCCTTGATTGACCAACGGAGAAATTCAACGGTGTCGGATGCCGGATTTCCCTTGTCCAACCGGGGATCCATCCTTTCGGGCCCGGGTGCGGTTGCGGGGCAACGCTCCAACCACATTGAATCCAGTTTTGACCAGAATGTTACCCAACAAGGGCAGATTTTTAATTTATCCTTTAGCATTGACTCCACTACCGATTCTGATGGAGATTTAGTAGGCCAGGCCACCGGAAGTTTTACTCAGGTGGTGTCCGATCCCGTTTCCACACAGGGGGTGGTCCGCCTTTGTAGCGGAACCTTCACCTATGACGATGTGAACGGGTTTCAATTAACGTCCGGGCCAAATCAGCAATGCTGATCGGGGGAGGCCTCATTAAAATAATGTCTTTATAAAGGTTTTGAATAATTTTTTTTAAACCAGTTTCTCTCTTGGCAAAGGGCTGAGAGAGAAATTCCGAAACTGAAAGGAGGTGAAACATGCATATGAAAAAGCAAACTATCCTAGCAGCAGTATTTTTAGCGCTTGGAATGCTTGCCTTTGGTAATGTTGCATCCGCAGCAGACACCGTGACTCTTAACTTCACCACGAACGAAGGGTTGGAAGGAACTGCTTTACTTCCCCAAAACTTCTTTGGTGTTGGGAACCCCTGTATTGGTAAGGGATCACCATCATCAGGTGATGACTTGAACGGATTGGCGTGTGCTGAAATGGGTCGAGAAGCCGTTTTGCAATGGCTGGACGGTCAATATTTCGAACCACGAGGGGGAACCGAAATGATTCCTCCCAGTGGCGACCACCATCGCTCCGGTTGGAGGACGATGATGGTAGACCATTTTAGCCCGGGATCGTTTTTGACGGGTTTTGCCCCGTTCTTAAACCAATTCCCGAACTTCCCTCAAGTGGGAACGCCCGGTCCTTCTGGGTATGATCCGGATCTGTTGTTATTGTTCTTGGATCACCATGGCGAGCCTTTGACACCGGGGAGATTCCCGAGATACATCCCCCATGAGAGGCAAGCCTGGGCGGATACTCTGATGGTGAAATATGTCGCCTCTTCATCAGGCGAATTCAACCAGAGTGTACGGTCCCAAGTAGGTCAGTTCCGCGGAGACGGATTAGCTGGCACCACGGTCTCATGGATGTCCATGAGCAACGAGAGTACTGGTGGCTGTGCAGGCGGATGGTGTAACTGGACCTTTGATGTGGGCGGTGACGGTATTGCCGGAACCACCGATGACATTCTAACACGAGAGTCACTCGGTACAACGACAACCGTAACATCATCATTGAGAGTGAACAGCTTCTTTGCGGCTGGAGACGGAACAGTTGACGTAATCCTTCCGTTGAATCCGATTGAAGCGGTTCCGACCGTGATTGATGACCGTTTGGATCAAGGGATGAGCCAGGCCGGAGATCCGACTGACGGACTTCAGGTGCTTCGTATGGCAATCCAGGTAGTGAGCGGGCCTAACTTCCACGGGGAGGAAGGCAGCGATCCTTACACCTGGGTGCTTTGCGGGTCACGTACCGGTGGCGCAGGTGAGGAAGACTGTGACGGTGCGTTCGGCGGGATTATTGACGAGAGCTCCCACTTTGCCTTAATTGCTGGCGGAGCGTATGGAAAAGGGGCGGTCTTTAGTCACGCAGAGCGGTTTGGATCCGATGGTCGGTTCTTCACCACAGACGACGGTGCAGGGACAGATGGTATTAAAGGAACATCCGATGATACCATTGTGAAGTGTACCGGAGCGGCTGGAGCCACTGTTGACGGTGGCGGCAACCCCTTCTGGGGCGCTAACTGCGATAGTGATCCAGGTATCGATTTAGTCTATGGTACCTCTGATGACGGTGTGGTCTACTATAGGGAAGCGGTCGAGAACGGGTTCCGGTCCGGAACTCGAGAGAACCGAGCGTTTGCATTCTCCTTCATCGATGCTCAGGCGTCTTTGAGAGAGCTCTTGCAGCAGAACACTGCGGGAAGCTTTATTGCTTCTTGCTTGAACTGTAACGGAGCAGGCCAGGAACATCCAGGTCTTGCCCCGATCGGTCCTTTGAATTTCGATCAGGTTTTCCCACAGATTCCACCAGTGGACATCGGAAGTCATCCACCTTTGTTCTCGGAGACGTTTAACATTGTACCAGCTCCGTAAACAGCAGGTGTCTATTCAAGGAGAAGCCCTTCGGGGCTTCTCCTTTTTTTTGGAATTTTTAGGTTTAAAAAAGGGTTCAAGAAGAAAGTGCTCTAATTTTTGGAGTGATGTCATGTGGACTTTTGCCCGGGACAGAGTTATATTTAAGAGTGTGTTTTTTTATTGCCTGCGGCCGATCATTGGACTGTTAGATTATTCGGAAAACCGGTGGTTCAGCCCTTTTTTTCAAGGTGGACCTGTTATCGTCAGAAAGAGGTTGATGCGATTAATCCCTGTAAAAAACAAACCAACCCAATATTACATATCCTTGCTTCCATTTTAACCCTCTTTTTTTTTGGTCTGGCTTCCGGAGTTTCGGCCCAAGAACAACCTGAATTTTATCAAAGGGCCCAAACTTCTCTCCAAGAGGGAAAAACATTCCAGGCTATTCAAATTTTAAAAAAAGGGCTCCAGGAGGAGCCGGAATTTAGAGCGGGATGGGAGCTGTTAGGGGAGTTATTTCTTCAGCGAAGGCAGTTGGTTAAGGGCATTGATGCACTTTCAAAGGCGTTGGCTTTATCTCCCTCCCCAAAGGTTTACCTCCTATTAGGACAGGCCTACCACCTTAAGGGACAATACCCTGAGTCCATCGAATATTACCAAAGTGTTTTAAGGTTAAGTCCTGACTCTCAGGAAGGGGATCTTGCGAGAAAGGGCTTAAATCAGATTGGCCGAACCCCAGAAGAAGCCAAGCAAGCCACAGCCCTTTACGAACAATCCGTCAGTTTATTCAATCAGCAAAAATTTGAGGAAGCATTACAAGCCGTGAAAAAATTATTGGATCTTTTACCGGATCACTTGGCAGGATTATCCCTCCAAAGCGGGATTCTTACCAAGCTAGGAAAAATGGAGGAAGCCATTGCCTCGTTAGAGAGGGCGGTTTCCATTGACCCGAACTCCCAAGGGGGTTTATTTCTATTGGCAGGTTATTATTTTTCATCAGCTAAATTGGAAAAAGCCATTAACACCTATCAACGGGTGCTTCAAATTAACCCTCAAAGTCCCCAAGGAATAGAAGCAAAGAAAAAACTCCGTCAGATTGGGGAAACCCCGGAAGCGGCCAGTCAGGCGGAGGATTTGATTAATGAAGCAAAAGCCTTATTGCAATTAGGGTTGTTGGAGGGCTCTCATAACCTCATGCTTGATGTTTTAAAATTAATTCCGGACAATTCCCCCGCCAACTTCTTAATGGGACAAATCCAGGCCGGGTTAGGATTGTTTGAAAGGGCCATTCAAACCTACCAGCATGTGATTGAGGTAGAGCCGGGATCCTTTTCGGCCTATTTTCAAATTGGATTGATTTTCCAATTTAAGGGAATGTTTAAAGAAGCGGTGGTTCACTATCAGGCGGCAAAACTGTTGGGGGGAGATGCCCCCGAGGCGGTAGAAGCCGGAAAGCGGTTAAGAGAGTTCGGGGGAAACCCGTTGATGGCACAACAATTTGAAGACCTTTTAAAAAATGGACAGGAAAAATTGGCCCAGGATGATTTTGAGGGAGCCATTCCCTTCTATGAGGAAGCCTCCCGATTGTTTCCCGAAAATGCCGATGCCCCCTATCAATTGGGACTTATTTTTAAAAAAACGGGGAATAGGGAAGAGGCGATTTCCTCCATGATTTTAGCCTTGGAACGGAATCCAAAATTTTTTGAGGCTCACTATTCTTTAGCGCTCATTTATGAAGAAGAAGGTCGAATAACCGATGCCATTGAGGCCTATGAAAGGGCGGTTTTTTTCGGAAAAGGAATCCCGGAAGCGGAGGATGCTGGAAAAAGAGTGGCGGAACTTAAAGGAAAACGCACGGAGATTAGCGAGGCCAACGTGCATTTAAATCGCGCAGCCGAATTCAAAAAAGCCAATGATATCGAAGGGGCCATTCAGGAGTATCAAAAAGCGGTGGCCCTGACCCCGGAGGTGGCCACCGTCCATTTGGAGTTAGGAAAGGCTTATTTATTGAGAGGTCAATTGGAGGAAGCCTTTTGGAGTTTACAAAAGGCACGTGACATTGATTCCTCCAGGGTACAGCCCTTTTTTTACTTGGGATTGGTCTACAAAAACCGGGGGCTTTACCTGGAGGCCAGTGAGGAGTTTCAAAAAGTCCGTTCATCGGGGACCGATGAGCGGGAGGTGGAGCTGGCCAAAGAGGAGTTTGAAAAGATTCAAAGAAAAGGGGTTGACCGAATCACCTCTTTTGATTTGGTACGTGAGGGCTACAATTTATTAGAGAAAGAAAAGTTTGAAGATGCCATTAAAGTTTTTGAACGGGCCGTCGCCTTTGATCCTCTTAATTTTAATATCCAGGTTCAATTGGGAGAGCTGTATGAAAGAGAATCCCAGGTCGACCAGGCCATATTCGCCTATCAAAAAGCCATTGAATTAAGACCGTGGCACGCCTACGCTCATCAGCGTTTGGCAAAACTATATGACCTGCAACAATCCTATGAAAAAGCCATTGCAGAGTACCAAATTTACGAGGGGTTAACCGACGAAGAAAAGCGATTACCTTCTCCGGATTTGGAAAGCGCCGAATCACGGATTGACCGCTTACGGGATAAAAGGGAAAAAACGTTAAAGAGGGCTAAAAGCTTTTTTGATGAAGCCATGGAGCATATCAAAAAAGGGGAATTGGATGCGGCCAAGGAGAAAATGAAAGCCGCCATTTTTTTAGATCCCACCAATCATATTTATCATTCCAACCTCGGATTTATTTACTATGCTCAGGACCAAAAAATTCAAGCCCGGTTGGCATACCATCGGGCCACCTCATTAAATAAGGAGTACGCTCCGGCTTATCAAGGCGTGGGAATCATTACAGAGGAGGACCGTTCTTTTGCTGAAGCCCTAGAGGCCTATGATCTGGCTTTAAAATATGGGGTCGAGGGAGCCGATTTGGAAAAGATTCGGGAAAGCCGGGAAAGGGTTGCCAAAATAGTGGAGAGACAAAAAGAAGCTGAGGTTCACCGGGTTAAAGGTTATGAATTTTCCCAAAAAAACCAGCCGGATGAGGCGATAGAAGAGTATCTGAAAGCCATTGAAATTGAGCCCAATGCCGAAGTGTTTTTTAATCTCGGCTTACTCTATCAAAAAAAGGAGGAATTTGATCAGGCTGAGGAAGCTTATCTAAAAGCCCTTGAGTTCCAGGCCGATGAAAAAGTTTTTCTGGTTCAGTTAGGGATTATCTACATGAACCAGGATCGAATCAAGGATGCGGTTAAGGTATATGAAAAAGTGATTAAAATTGGGGGGAAGCCGAATGACCAGGATGTTCAGTATGCAAAGGATACCCTTGAAGGGATCAATAAAAAAATTAGTTTGACGTTCAACCAGACCTTTTTGACTTTTGATAGTAACCGAAATAACACCGAGGACGATGAAGTGGTGGGTCTTTCCGCAGGGTTTGGGCTGGATATGAGTTATCCCCTTATTCGAAGTCGGCGAATGACCCTTCCCATCCGATTTTCCACACAAAACACCTTTCAATTGACCTCCCAGACGTTTGTCGATATTGATAATGAGGTGAAAGTTTCGCCGCTATTTTTTAACAATATCGAGACGCTTGCAGCCAACTTTCAATATAACCTAACCGATGATTACTCCATACGAACGGGTTATAACTTCCGACTTTCGCTGACCCGCAATGGATTGAATGCCCATACCCATACCCTAACCTTTGGGGGAACCAGGAGAGGAAAATGGCCTTCCAACGTTTCCGTCCAATTTAATTATTTGAGAAATGTGTCGTTTCTTTCCCCTTTGTTGGATTCTGAAAATAAAAGTACCAATTGGTCCGTCAGTCAAAATTTTAAACAAATTGAGGGGACCCTTGGTTTTGGTTATACCTACAGTATTTTAAATGCCGTTTTGATCCAACAAGAAAATTCATCTCATGCAGGAAGTTTGTTTTATTCCAGACCCATTATCCCAAGGTTAAATGGGAACATCAATTATAGTTTTTCATTTCAGGAATTTCAGAATCCGGATGCCTTTGGGAGATTCCGAGAAACGATTAATAATTCTATCGGGTTGGGGCTTTCCTATTTGGTGGGCAATGCTTTTACCCTCAATGCAAACTATGTCTTTAATAAGGCCAATACCACCGGATCTGAAATCACGGTGGACCCCAACCTCGTGGACACGGAACAGGTGATTCCTTTAACAAGTTTTTCAAAACATGTTATTAGCATTACGGGTTCCCTGACTTTTTAGGGTTTGAGCATTAAGCGGGAAGCGCAATTATGATTCAGAAAATGATTGTCCCTTGTTTTTTGTTTTTTTTAGTTCTGTTCAGTGGAGCAGGGTTTTTCCAAAATCATGGGGTTTTCGCCCAGGACGGTTTGGAAAGCGGGAAAGGAGGAAAGGGGACGGTTCTTTCTGAAACCAGTGCGGAGGAGAAAGCTGCAGAACCCTCTTCTTGGCTTAAGGGTGTGCGGGACAATCTTTCCGTCAACGGGTATTTAAAAAATGAAACTGCTTTTCGGATTAAGGATCCCCAGGCGTTTACCAAAATTTTAAATCTTTTTCGATTGGAAACACGGTATTCTTTTAGTTCTGAAAATCGTTTAACCGGAATTCTTCGGACCTTTTATGATGCCGTTTATGATTTGGAAAATGCTGATACCGTCAGCCGTCGGATTGGACCCACCACCATTCTGGTAGACAACCCTGAGATCGACCAGATCCCGGGGTTAGAAGTGACCAACGTTCGGGGTGTGGAAGAGGATAAAACCGGGTTTGAACTGAGAGAATTTTATTGGGAATCTTTTGGATATTTCCTGCCTAACCTGGACCTTCGTATGGGAAGGCAGATTGTTCGCTGGGGTGTTGCCGAGCAAGCCAGAGTAACCGATATCATTAATCCGTTGGACTTTAAGGAGTTTATTCTCCGGGATGTGAGCGAACGGTATATTCCCCTTTGGTTGGTGAAGGCCAATTATTTTTTAAGTGATGTTGAATTTGAAGCCATATGGATTCCGGATATGACCTTTCATACCCCCGCCCCACGGGCTTCTGAGTTTGAGCAGTTTCAATTTTTACCGGGTAGGGAGGAGCCGGATTCAGAATTTTCCCTTTTAGGGACGAACTTTGCCCTTCAAAATAGTGAAGCCGCCTTTAAGGTTTCCTTTCCTCTGGGGGAATGGGATATTGCATTGAGTTATTTCTACACTTGGGATGATTTTGTCACCACGTTCCGTGAAACCATTCAGACTCAGAACCTAACACAGACTCAAACCGAAGTGGAATTTAACCAGAAATATACCCGAAATCACAATATCGGTGGGGCCTTTTCAAAAGGGTTTGGTGGGGTTGTGTTGAACGCTGAAGTGGCTTATGTGTTGAATAAACATTTTGGGGCGGGGTTTGTTCCCTTTTTTGGATCCCCGATTATTGGTGGAGGGGGTGGTGTCCGTCCAGGGGCTGTGGTTGTGGTTGGGGGAGAAGCGCTGGGGGAAGAGGGGGTGATTGTTCGTGATTTTTTTAAATATGCCTTTCAAGCGGATTTTTCCAGTTTTGGGGCAGATTTCTCCCTTCAATTCCTGCAACATTATATTCCAGAACATCATGGCGCCATTATCCAGGATAAATTTGACACGGTTCTGACCCTTTTCGGAAGGAGGGTTTTTGCCAATAACCTTTGGGCTTTTCAGCTTCTTACCCTTTATTTTATTAATGATGCAGAATTCCTGATTCGGCCTCGGACGGAGTACAATATTGACGATCATCTGCAAGTGGCTTTCGGGTCCGATGTTTTTATAGGGGAACAGACGGGAAGTAGAGACCCCTTTGTCCCGGGAGATTTCCGTTTTGTGGGTTTTTTCAAAAATAGCACCAGAGTGTACTTAGAGTTAAAATATAGCTTTTAGGTCCCACCTAACTCCTTCCTGATAAAAAAGTAGCCTTTCCTTTCCATAATGTAGAAATTGTTTCTATCCTCTTTTTCTAAAAATTTTATTGGAAATAAGGCGATTTGGGAGTTTCTATTTTACCTAAATTTATCAAATAGATATAAATTTTTTCTCCCTTTATTTTTTCCTTGCTGTGGCATAGAACTTGCTCAATCTATAAGCTGGCTCTTTACCCTTTAAAATGAAAATCCCGTGAAAATGATCCCTTTTTCTAAAAACCTTTCTTTTTGTGGTGTCCTCCTTCTTTTTCTGGCGTTCTCCGCATGTTCTAGCGAGGAGAGGCCCTTTTGCTGTGAGGCCGATGGGGAGGTGGATGTGCCTGCCGTTAAAAGTTTCGAATTTTCTTTCCGTACAGGCCTTGGTGATTTCCCTCTGATTACTTCCTTGGGAAATATGAAGGCCATCACACAGGCGGATTTGATCAATCTCCTTCAAGCGGCCAATATTGCGCAACGCCCCGGTTATGGGGTCATTAGCGGAACCGTGATTGCTAACGATGGATTTTTCCAGCCAGGGGTTTTTGTCAGTGCCCGGAATGCAGAAGGCCGTCCTGTGGGTGACCTTTTTTACAATGGTCTTGGGTCGGTTCCCGATTTCTCCAATATCCAGGGAACGTCTACCAACGGGGGGTTTACCGCTTTTAATATTCCTCCAGGGGAAGTTTACCTCACCGCCACCCAGGGTGGAAGGGGGGGGCGTATGATTGAAGTGTTCCCGGACTCAGTTTCCCAGTTAAGTCTGGTTGTTGTTCCCCTTCCCATTGAGAAAATTCCTGTGACCGGGTTTGTTCTCAATCCAGAAAACCAAATTCCGGTTATTAATGCGGATATTGCCCTTTATGGTTCATCTGAGATTTTAACCCGGTCCATTACCCGGGGGGCATACCGGATTGAAGAATTGGCTCCGGCCAGGGGTTATTTGGTCAGGGTTTTTGCCTCTAATTTTTTTAATACCTATCAGGAATTTGAAACCGGTACCTCGGAGTTAAACGTGACCATTTCCCAACCCTTTTCGGCTCCCAGGGCGGTTGCTTTTGGAAGTGCGGATACCTCTAATTTAACGGGTCCCAATGACCTTACCCGTGATTTCATCACCGTTCGGAGAGAATTTTTGGAAGATTTGGCTGATTCGGTTAATGTGGTTTTGGATCCCTCCAAAGGGATTATTATGGGAAGGCTGCGGCAGTCGGATGGGACCGGGCTTCCCTTTACCCGGATTAATGCCACTGCCCCCGATGGAACGCGAATTGGCCAGGTTTTCTACTTTACCGTAACAGGAGCACTGAGCTCTGTGGATCCCTATTCGAATCCGAATATCGGGGGAACGTCGTCTTTCGTTATCTTCAACCTCCCTGTGGGACCGGTCATTCTCAACGCAAAATCTTTTGTGGTCACTTCTAACCAGGCCAATTCTGATAAACTGTCCGGTGGGGCAGTTGTTTTGTCCGTTGCCGATTCCGTTTTTTCTCGAGATATCCGAGCCGATTTCCTCAATGACCCTCTACAACCCAATTTGGAATTCCCTCATACCGTTCCTTTTTCAGGAAGGGTCTTTCGAACAGATGATATTACCCTCGTATCAGGGGGCAAGGTAGACGTTTTAGGTGTCCCCCCTGAATTTAAAACCTATACTCCTTTTAACCAGGTCTGTGGCCAGTCTTCTCTTCCGGCGTTTACTTTGCCGGTGGTAACCGGTGCGAGTGGGAATTTTTTCATTCCTCCAAATAACGATTGCGATAATTCTTTTCCGATTCCCGGGGCTTCATTTCAAATGGTTAAAGTGAGCGGACCCAATGCGACCGATGTGGAGACTTATCAAGCGGTCAATATGGGAACGAGTTTGACTCAACGGGATTTAACCCTGATGAGTTTGGGGGATTTAGGGATGTCTTCCCCGGCTGAGGTGGATCCCGATTTGGGAATGATTGCAGGGAAAGTGTTAAACCGCCAAACGGGAAGAACATTGGAGGGGGTCACCCTCAGTGTAAACAATCACCGGGGGGAGGCGGTAGGGCGGATTTTTTACACGGGAGAGGATGGATTATTGGATCAAAGCGGTTTTCAAACCCAAACCTCCTCTGATGGGGGATTTGTCATTTTAGATCTTCCCACACCTCAATCTTCCGCTTCACCACCTCCCTTTCCCGGGTTGGTTCGAATTTTTGTAACCTCAAAGGATGACGAGGCCACACTTCAAGCACTTACCTTTCCGGGTGGGGTTACCTTAACCTTTGTGAATGTAACCAAAATTCCCACCGAAAAAGTGGTGGTGAGCGGGATGACCAAGGATTTAACTCAATCCAATGTGAAAGACCAGGTCTCATTCAAGGTTCAGGGTACGGGGGAGGTTTTCAATTCAGGAGGGGTTTCTGGTGCCGGGGCTTTTACCGCATCTCTGGGCTCCTTTGGAGATTTTGTGTTAAAGTCCCTTCAAAATAGCCTTGCGGACATTACGACCTATATTTTTCATCTGAACACCGGTCTTTCGGAATTGACCGATCAAATCCTTCCCGTTGCAACACGGAGTGAGCTGGCCCTGTGGGCCAATGAAGGAAATCTCGCCGAAGGCATTGATCCAACTAAAGGGATCCTTTCGGGAAGTTTGGTGACCTTTTCATTACAGAAACAGGATCCCCCTTATTCCCTCAATATCCAGAATCCCAGTGGAATTGTGAGGGGGTTTTTTGATGACGATGCTTTTCAGGATGTGGCGGTTATCAATCGGGATCTCAATTCGGTGACCGTCTTATTTGGAACCGGGGATGGTACCTTTGGAGATGGACTCACGACCTTTCCCGCACCCAGGATTCTAACGGATTCCCAAATGTCTAATCCCAGTTCCATTGCCTCGGGAGATTTTAATGGGGATGGAATTAGCGATTTGGTTGTAGCCAATCAAGGATCCAATTTTGTTGCGGTTTTTTTTGGAACGCGCAGCGGAAATTTCATTTCCAATAGGGGGTTCCTGATTGACGGTCCGCAGAATTTCGTAGTGGCCAAGGATTTTAATCGTGACGGGTTTGACGATATTGCCTTAAGCATGGATACCGCAAACCAGATTCAAATATTGCTTAGCTTCGAGGATGGCATTTTCCGGAGACTTCCCGATGAAAGTTTTATTGCCATTGGTGGCCCTCCAAAACAGTTAGCCGTGGGAGATTTAAACGGAGACGGAGGCCAGGATATTGCTGTGTTGGTAGGGGGACAGGGTTTCCAGGTTTTATTGGGAAAGGCCAATGGCATCTTTCAAGTAGAGCCCATAATCGCCGATACTGGAACCACATGGGAGGCCATGGCCATAGCCAATATTGACCGGGATCAACGCACCGATGCCAATGACCTCCTATTGACCCGCCCAGTGGATGATTTGATCCTGGTGGGGTCTGGCCAAGCTGCCGTGTTGTTTTTAAGGCCGGGTCGCGAGAGGGGGGTTTTCTTTCAATTGAGCGGGGGGAGCAAACAGACCGCTGTTTTTCCGCGGGATATCGACGGAGATGGGGAATTGGATCTGGCTATTCTGAATTCGGATACCCAGAGTTTAAGTATTTATTTAGGTTTGGGAAACGGTTTTTTTCAAGAGGCCCGGCTTTCAGATTCTGACCTGAAAACAGGGGTCAATCCCACGGGTTTGACGGTAGGTCTTTTCAATCAGGATGAGTTGTCCGATCTGGTCATGATTAATGGGGACGGGATTACCGATGATGAGGTGGTGACCTTTTTGGGAAATAAACAACCCTTTCCCGATGCGGGAATTGATGTGAAAAATGAATTGGGCCGTACGGTTGGGACCGTCCGGTTTTGGGAGGATGACGGCAGTGGGGGGCGCCGGATCAACCCGGCCTTAGATCGTTCCGCACCCAATGGTCGGTTTATCGTTTTTAATGTCCCGCCGGGTAGGGTTTCTGTCAACGCAAAAAATACCGCCGTTGGAAACAGGTTGGTCACGGTTTACCCCGATTCTGTGACCGAAACGGATATTTTGGTGAAGGAAGTAGCCCCAGACTTTGTGAATGTGGAAGGACAAGTAGGGGATGTGACGGGAAGGCCCCGACCGGGGGTTCTGCTTTCTTTTCTCGGGACGGGCGTTAACAACGTTTCTCCCAATTTTACCGGTTCCTATTCAACGCCCCTTCCGGCCAATACGGAAACCGTTGTCAAAATTACCCCCAAAGGAAGTGCGGGCGGGGTGACCGATATCGATGGGGATGGGGTGCCGGATAGAGAAGATAACTGCCCCAACCTTCCCAATCCGGATCAATCAGATGAGAATGGGGACGGGGACGGGGATGTGTGCGATCAATTCGATCAATCCAGTATTGATTTTGATGCAGATGGAATAGCCGATTTCGTGGACAATTGTCCCTCCGTTTTTAATCCAAATCAATTGGATAGCGATGGGGACGGTATCGGAAATGATTGTGAAGCCCCTGGCGGATAACCCCACATTTCCGCTTTCCGCGGGAGAGATCCCTTCTATTTCATCACCTCCATGGTTCATGAAACGATGGTCCCGTCTCCTAGCGAACAGAAAGGCTTCCCCTTTTTTTTTAATAAATTGGATATAATTTGTTAAATTCAGTAAACTAAAAACCCTTTGCTTTGTTGGGCTCGATTGGATCCAATTTCAAATTTTAGACTTTTGGATTTCCCGGCCACTGCCCTTCAATCTAAGAACAGCGGGGGGTGAGAGGAGGTTCAGGGAGTGATGAGCCGTTTTTATGGTCTCCACACATTCTGGTGAAACCGGACCAACAACCTTGAAGTTTGCCACCCTCAATCCTTCCCCATTAGAGCGTCCAGCCATTGCCCTGGGATGGATAGGCCTGGTGGCGGCCTTTCTCTATTTAAATACGCTCTCCCATGGTTTTGTCTGGGATGATTACACCTATGTTTTAGGAAATACTCACTTTCAATCCGGCCAGAATGCTCTTCTTTTCTTTGTAAGCGATTTTTGCAAAGGGGTTAATGAGGACTGTTTTTTTTACCGTCCCCTGGTTTCCCTAACCTACCTGTTGGATCACACCCTTTGGGGAACAACCCCTTTTGGATACCATCTAACCAACATTATTTTCCACATTGCTGTTTCACTTTTGGTTTATCAGGTGATCGGGGTCATCCTCCATAATAAAATGGCTGCCTTTATCGGAGGGACCCTTTTTGCGATCCATCCGGTCCATTCAGAGTCGGTTTCCTTTGTAGCGGCAAGAACCGATCCTCCTGCGGTCCTTTTCTCCCTTTTGGCACTAATCTTTTATATTAAAAAGGATCAAATCTCTGGAAAACCAAAGGTAGTTTTTCAGGTTTTCTCTTTGATCTGTTTTTTGTTGGCTTTATTAGCAAAAGAGATTGCCATCACACTGCCTCTCTTATTCATGGTTTATTCTCTATTGTTTCCTCATCCCATCCGGGCGAAAAATGAAGTGGTGTCAAGATTAAAGCCCTCCCTTCCTTTCTGGGGCGTTGTGATCGGTTATCTGTTTTTGAGAAACCACATTTTTGGAGACCCCTTCAGTGGGGAATCTCTCTTTGATGGGATTTTACAACGGGTTTTTACCGCACCTTTGCTCTTCATGGAGAATGTGAGAATGTTGTTGATTCCGTGGCCACTGGAGGTCTTTCGCGCACCTGTGGGGCAGAAGAACCTAATGGATCCTTGGGTATTGGGTGCGATCTCATTCTGTTTTCTTTTAGGCTGGGCGCTGTTAAAATTTGGGAAGAATTCGAAAGAAACACTGTTTTCAATGGCATGGGTTTTAATTACGCTGATTCCTGTTTTAAATCTGGTTCCAAGCCCTTGGCCCAGTGTATGGGATCGTTTTCTTTACCTTCCTTCCATCGGATTATGTTTTTGGGTAGGGTGGCTGGGTTCTCAGCTTTTATCGAAGAATGGTCCAAAATGGAACCCTTTTTCCCGTTGGATCTGGGCAACGCTGGGGGTGGTCATTTTTTTGCTATTTTCAGGGCTCACACTGGATCGAAATAAGGATTGGAAGGACAACATCACCCTTTGGGGGGTTACCATGAAACACCTTCCTGTTGGAAGTTGGTCATGGGCGATCGCGGGGAATAATCTGGCCCAAGGGTACCAGGGCCAGGGGAATTTAGGAGAGGCGGTTCGAATTTTAGAGGAAGTTTACGCCGTTCGACCTGGGTTCCTGGCGGCGAGTATCAACCTGGGTAATGCCTATGCCACCTTGGGGAATCCCAAACAGGCACTGGAGGTCTATCATTCGCTTCTCCATGGCCAAGACGAAACCCTGTTTTGGGATGAAAGAAGAAATTTGCCGGAAAAAAAAATCTCTCCAACCCAATCTCCGAGGCTTTATTATAATCTTGGGGTGACTTATTCGTCTTTAGGTGATTATGATCACGCTTTGGATGCCTTTCAAAAAGCCATGAAATTAAAACCGGAAGACCACCTGATTTACTATAGTCTGGGGAATCTTTATTCCAGGACCGGGCACCTTGAAAAAGCGGAACAGGCTTACCTGGATTCGATCCGGCTTAGGCCGGATTTTATTGAAGGGTATCAAAATCTGGGGGGGATTTATGTGCGCCAGGAAGCATTAGAAAAAGCGGTGATCGCTTACCAATCCGCCATTCGATTAGGGCCTCCGCAGGGAAAAGCCTATCAAAACTTGGGGTGGGTGTATTATCAACTGGGTTTTTATAATCAATCCGCGGAAATTTTAGGGGAGGGAATTCGTCGGTTTCCCAAGGACGCAACACTGCATTATAATTTAGGGTTGGCTTATCAGAAAGAGGGCCGAGTGAAGGATGCCCGGGAAGAATATCAAAAAACGATTTTGTTGGAACCGAATTATTGGCAAGTGTACAACAATCTGGGAAGCCTGAAGGAAATGGAAGGGGATCCACGAGGGGCATTAGAAGATTACGGGAAGGCTGTTTCTCTTCAGCCGAATTTCATTACTGCACAGGTTAATTTAGGACGAATGTTGTTAGAAACGGGGCAACCCCAAAAAGCCCTCCAACATTTTAATGGGATGTTGAAAGGCCTTGGGGCGGGGGAGAAAGAAAACCCAGAGACCCATTTTGTTGAGGAACAAATTAAACGATTGGAAAAAGAGGTCTCTTTGGGAGAGAATTCTCACTGAAGCTTTCTGAATATTTTACCAAACTCGATTGGGGCACACCATGACTGATTCGTCCAAAAAATGGGTTCTCTTTTGTTTTTTCTTATCCGGAATGACTGCGCTGATTTACGAATTGGTGTGGACCCGATGGTTGGTTTTAATTTTTGGGTCAACCACTTTTGCGATCAGTACGGTTTTAACAACCTTTATGGCGGGATTGGGTTTAGGGAGTTTCCTTTTTGGACGGTTTATGATGGTGCGTAAAAGGAACCCCTTGTTAATCTATGCCTTATTGGAAGCGGGGATTGGACTCTACGCAATCCTGTTTCCTCTTTTCCTTCCCATCCTTGAGGCATCCTATGGGGTCATTTGGGAAACCCTCCATCTTCAGTTCTATACCTTCAGTTTGGTCCGTTTTTTCCTAATGGGGATCATCCTCATTATTCCAACCACAATGATGGGGGCAACCTTCCCCGTTTTAGGCCGTTATATGGCGCGAGAAAACAAAGGGATAGGCCATACCCTTGGGTTTCTTTATTTCCTCAATACCTCCGGGGCGATTTTGGGTTGCTTTGCGGGAGGTTTTATTTTTTTACCCTTTCTTGGACTTTTTAATACCACTCTTTTAGCGGTTATGGTCAATTTATTCATTGCTTTGGGAATAATATTTTTACTTCGCTTGGAAAGAGAAAGGGAAGGGAAAAAAGTTTTTGAGTCCGGTTTGGAAGGTGAATTATTGAATAAGGGACCAGAGAGTTCTTTTCCCTTAACAACTATTTCTTCAAAACCCACCGAGCCATGGGGAATTCAAAAGGAATTAAAGACTGGGGAAAAACCCGTAACCAACAAAAGCGTTGCCGTGGTTTTAATTGTTTTTGCACTATCTGGGTTTTCTGCAATGGTTTACGAAGTTGCTTGGAGTAGAGCCCTCTCACTGGTTTTAGGGTCATCGGTTTATGCGTTTAGCGCCATGCTCACGACCTTTTTAGCCGGTTTGGCTTTTGGTTCCTTTGTTTCGGCTTCGGTGGTGGAGCGAATTACCTTTCGTTTTTTGTTTATTGCCTTTATTCAAATAGCAACGGGGATATTTGCCTATATGACCCTTTTGGGTTTGGGAAACCTTCCCAAATGGATGGTGACCCTTTACGGGTATTTTTTTGAAGAACGGTCTTTTGGGACCCCCCTTTTGTTTCCCCTCATTCAGTTCCTTCTTTCATTTTCTGTTATGTTTCTTCCAACGTTCTTATTGGGGATGATGTTTCCTTTGGTTGCAAGAATTTATAGAGACCGGATTCAGGCTGTCAGCCGTGTTGCGGGAGATACCTATTCCGTCAATACGTTGGGAGCTATTTTTGGAGCTTTTTCGGGAGGATTTATTATCATTCCTGTTTTAGGAATTCAATATACGCTTTTGCTGATGGTGGGTTTAAACCTAGCGTGTGGGCTGGTCATCCTTGGCCTTTCCTTGACAAGAGGGTGGGGTAAACCGTTGGTTTTCATTTTTCTTCTGGGGTTCTTTCTCACCGTTTTTTCATTTTTTCCTCCCCAATGGAATCAAAAGGTCATGACTTCGGGGGTTTTTTGGAACCTACAAGATTTTCATGATATAAACAAAGGTTCTTTTAAAGATGAATTTAATCGTTTTGTGGAAAACCAAACCGATCTCTTGTTTTATCGAGAGGGATTAACTGCCACGGTAACCGTGGAACGGGATATTAAAAATATAATGAATTTAAAAGTCAATGGCCGAAAGGAATCCTCAAGTCGATATATGAGAACCCAAGTTTTGCTCTCCCACCTTCCTTTATTGATGGCCCAAGACCCAAAAAATGTGCTTATTATTGGATTAGGGAGCGGGGTGACGGTTGGATCCGCATCCCTACATCCGGTTCAGGAAATAAAAGCGGTTGAATTGGAAAGTACCATTTTAGAAGCTTCCAGGTTTTTTGGAGATGTGAATTACCAACCGTGGAATGATCCCCGTGTAGAATTGATCGTGGACGATGGGAGAAATTACCTGTTGGCCAATGGGAGTTCCTTTGATGTGATTATTTCCCAGCCTTCCATTCCCTGGATCACGGGTGCTTCAAACCTTTTTACACAAGAATTTTTTCAACTGGTTGCCAAACGATTAAAGGAAGGGGGGGTGTTTAGTCAATGGTTTAGCAGCACCGATGCACTTGGTGTGGATCATTATTTATCTGCCTTTAAAGCCTTTACACGTGTGTTTCCCTTTGTAATGGTTTTTGAGACAACCCCCGGGGATCTTCTCTGGATTGGCTCGAAAAACCCATTGAATATTAACTATGATAAAGTCCTTGCCAAAATTTCAAAATTGGAAATTGCAAAAGACCTCCAGCGGATAGATATTGATGGGATTTCCGATCTTTTGTCCCTTTATTTAGGGGGAGATGAGTCTATTTCAACTTTGATCGATGGAGCGACCATTAACACGGATGATAAAAACTATGTTGAGTTTTTCGGGCCTTATTATTACTTTGAAACAAAAGGAGGGGGAACCCATGTGAGCCAGGTTCTTTATCCGAAATTGCCCCCGAAGGTACTCAATACAATGATTTCGCTGGCTGTTAATCACCCAATGGATCTCAATCCATTTCTTTTGCAGCTTTCGGCTTCTTCCCTGAAACAAGGAAGATTACCTAATGCCCTCTCCTATGTAAATGCAGCCTTAGAGGAAAAGAGTAACGGGGAAGGCCACCTCCTTAAAGCCAAAGTTCTGGACCGTTACAGGATTTTCGGGGGGAATAAGGAATCCCGTTCTCTTTTAATTAAAAGCGAAAGGGGAGAATTAAAGCGGGCTTTATTGGATGAAAATTCTTCTTTAGAAACTCTGGAGGGCATTGCCCAGGGGTTTGAAACATTGGGAGATATCAGGCGTGCAGAAGAAATTTATTTGGATTTAATCCGTACAAATCCACGCTCGGCATATATTCAGACACAATTGGGTGATTTTTATTTGCGCTTAAAAAATCAGGAGAAAGCCATTCAAGCCTATCAAAAAGCAATTCAAATAGATTCCAATCAATTTAACCCCCACCTTCAACTTGCCCTTTTATATCAAAATACGGGGGATTTTAAAGAGGCTGAAGCAATTCTTGTAAAATTAATCAACAAATCATCTTCCAATCAAAAAACCACCGCATTATTTCATCTTGCCGACCTACAAAGGGAGCGGGGAAGGTTAGAAGAGGCGGCTCGAATTTATCAAGAGGTTTTGGTTTTGGATCCTAACCATTTTCTCGCACACAACAATTTGGGGAATATTTATCAAGCCACTGGAAATATGGAGGGTGCCCTCCAGGCCTACAAGGTTGCTATCCAAATTCAACCGACTTTTTTTGAAGCCTATTTAAACCTTGGGGCGGTGTCCCAACGAATGGGTCGCCTGGATCAGGCTTACCAGGCCTACCAAACGGCTATTGGTCTTAATCCCACCGATCCATCGGGCTATTATAATTTGGGATTTCTTTTAAAAGAGCAAGGAAACGTTGAAAAAGCGGTGGATTTTTTTAATCAATTTATTACTCTTGCCCAGGGAAACGTTTTATTTGCAAACCAGTTACAAATTGCAAGGACCCATTTGAGTGATCTTAACCGCTTGGATTGAAGGAAAAAAGAAATGAAAGAGTCTGTTTGCAAAATTTGTAACCACAATAGGGTTGTTAGGTTGTATCCCGTTAGGGACTACCTCACAGGTCATTTATTTGATTTGGTCCGGTGTAATGGGTGTTCCTTTTGTTTTATCAGTCCCCAACCTTCTCCGAAGGAAATGGGGCGTTATTATCCGGTTTTTTATTATGGAGATCGTCGATCTTTTTTTGAATGGGTGACGTGTTACTTGAGAGTTCGTCGGATCGAAAAGGGGTTTGGCAAAAAGAAATCCGGTCGAATTCTGGATGTGGGGTGCGGGAAGGCCCGCATGCTTGAGATGTTAAAGGGGAAAGGTTGGCACGTACAGGGAACGGAAATAGGGGTCAGGCCCGTTCATGAGGGAAAAAATTCTCAAGGCATCGACATTCACTACGGATCTTTGGAGGAGGGGCAATTTTCAAATGGGACCTTTGATGTGGTTACCTTGTGGCATGTTCTGGAACATCTCCCTAACCCCAGGACCACTCTTCGTGAAATACGGCGAATCTTAAAGGCGGATGGCCTTTTGATTCTGTCGGTTCCTAATTATGGAAGCCTCCAGGCCAAATTGGCCGGGCCCCACTGGTTTCATCTGGATGTGCCAAGGCATCTGTTTCATTTTAAACCTGAAAACCTGGTGGATTTGCTTGAACAGGAAGGGTTTCAGGTGGGAAAAATGAACCGGTTCTCTTTTGAATATGATACCTTTGGTTTTGTTCAAAGCATTCTAAATCTTTTGTCATCAAGACAAAATTTGCTTTTTGATTTTCTCAATCATCAATGGTCTTTTCGGCGAATCCTCAATGCGGATATTGATGGGGGACTGGGACAAACCGGTCTTCCCATCAATCGGAAGAAATTTTTTATCGGTTCTTCCCTGATGTTTTTGTTATCCGTGCCCCTTTTTTTAATTTCCCTTGTCTTTTGTCCTTTGGATGGAATCCTGGGTTATGGTGGCACCATCGAAGTGGTTGCGAGAAAATCGCCTAAGTAAATATGAGGGGAATAGAATATGGAAAAAGAAGCGTTTGAGGTGAAAGACCGTGAAGTGAAATCGTTGCCTAAAATTATCGTGGTGATGCCCGCTTTTAATGCGGCCAAAACCCTTTGGCATACCTTTGAGGGAATTCCGAGAGATATTGTTGGAGAGGTGATTCTGGTGGATGATGCCAGCTCGGATAATACGGCGACTTTAGCGGAGCGTTTGAATATTAAGGTCATCAAACATCCCCATAATGTGGGTTACGGGGGAAACCAAAAAACCTGTTATATGGAAGCCCTCCGGGATGGTGGTGAGGTGGTGGTGATGGTGCATCCCGATAATCAATATGATCCGAGGTTTATCTCGGAGATTGTTAAACCGATTTTAAACGGAGAAGCTCATATTGTGCTGGGTTCAAGAATGTTGATGCCGGGAGGCGCGCTGAAAGGAGGAATGCCAATGTACAAGTTCATTGCCAATAAAATTCTTTCCACCATTGAAAATGTTGCATTGGGGCAATCCTTGTCTGAATTTCATACCGGGTATAGGGCCTATAGCCGTCGATTCTTAGAAACGATTCCCTTTTTGAGAAATTCTAATGATTTTGATTTTGATACGCAGGTTTTGATTCAAGCCGTGGCTTTCAAATTTAAAATTGGGGAAATTCCGGTAACCACCAAATATTTCAAAGACGCTTCCTCGGTGAATTTTTGGACCAGTCTGCGATATGGTTTAAAAACCCTCTGGGCCATTTTCCGTTATCTCCTTCATCAAACCAAAATCTTTAAAGTAAAGTTTTTGCTTCCCTAATCCCTGAAACATTTGTCGCAATGAATACCGGGCTTGCTTTTTAAATGATTCAAGGACAATGATGAAAGCCTTTGTGAGGAATCTTTTTACCGGTGAGGAACCATTCGGATGAGTCACGCCACGGGCCATAACGGTTCTGATTTGCAACCGGATGAAAATAGAGAAAAACCATTGGGGGCTCCCATGGAACCCCTTCCCCTTCAGGGAGTGAACTCGGGGTTTTTCGGGATGGCCCTCAAAAATTATAGTTTTGCTTATCCATTGTTCCTTATTCTATTGACGGGTTTGGTATACGTCAATTCCCTTCAATTTCCATTTGTTTGGGATGATACGGTTTTTATTTCCCAAAATTCCCATCTTCAAAAAACCAGCCATATCTCGGAATATTTTACCGAAAGTTTTTGCAAAGGGGCCGCAAAGGAGTGCGCGTTTTACCGTCCTTTGATGTCCCTTTCGTATTTGGGGGATTTTTTAATCTATGGCAAGCACCCCTTGGGTTTTCATTTGACCAATGTCATCCTTCATATGGGTGCGGTTCTTTTGTTTTACGGGGTATCCCTCAAACTCTTTCAACGGCCCAGGGCTTCTTTGATCGCGGGTTTGCTTTTTGCGGTTCATCCCGTTCATTCTGAGTCGGTGGCCTTCGTTGCGGCCCGGACCGATCCCCTGGCTTCGATTTCTTTGTTTATATCATTCTTTTGTTTTGACCGGTATCTTCGATCATGGGGAATTTTCCGGATGGTTCCTTTTTTTCTTTCTTTACTCTTTTTTGGGCTGGGTCTATTGACCAAGGAAATGGTGATTACCCTTCCCCTGATGCTCCTGCTGTATGATGTGATGTTTGTCCGGCTCTGGAACGGGTGGAAGGATTTTCTTTTCCGGTGGCCCACCTATTTTCCCTTTGGGGTGGTCATTCTTTTTTATTTTAAAATTCGTCATCAGGCTTTGGGTTATGGATTAACACAGGATTTAAAATGGAATGAATTGGGTATCCGCTTGGCCACCGTCCCTGCCTTGATTTGGGATTACTTTAGGCTTCAAATTATTCCGTATCCCCTTATGATTTTCCATGAGAGGCCGACGCTTTTTGGGTCCCCTTGGGCAGGAATCTTTTGGGGGATGATTTTTTTGTTTCTTTTTCTCCTTTTTTTGTATCGGCTTTTCCCTTTCTCAAAGGTAGGGGTTTTTGGTGGGATTTGGTTCCTGGTCACCCTGTTGCCTATTCTGAACATTATTCCAATTCCCTGGCCCACCGTGGTGGAACGCTTTTCGTATATCCCTTCCTTTGGTTTTGTTTTGATGATCGGGGTTGCGGGTAATTATTTAATGAACCATTTACCTCTGCCTCCTTTAAATATTGGGAAAAGGGGTTGGGTCAAAATGTTTGTTGGGGTCCTCATGATTTTTTCAGTCCTCACGGTTATGCGAAACCGTGTATGGAGTGATGAAATTTTGATTTGGAAAGATACCGTTAATAAATCTCCCCACTTTGCCCTGGGCCATATGAATTTAGGTCTGACTTATCATGAACGGGGGGAATTGCAAGAAGCCGAAAGCGCCTATCAAAAGGCGCTGACCTTGACTTCCTCTTCTCCCAAACTTCTTCATAACTTTGGGAGGCTCTATCAAGATACAGGCCGACCGGAAAAGGCTTTCAACCTTTACCAACGCTTGGCCGCCCAGGGTGACGCCTTTCCCGAGACCTACCTGAACATGGCCATTTTGTTTGAAGAAAAAAAGGAGCCTGACCAGGCGGTCCACTTCTACGAAAAAGCCCTTGAAAAGGACCCTGGTTATTTCAAAGCCCATCTTCGGTTAGGGCGCCTTTTAGAGTATCAAAAAAATTTAGAAGGGGCCTTGGCCCATTACCGGGAAGCCATTGGGATATTTCCCATGCGGTATAAGGTCTATTTTGATATTGCAGAGGTTCTTCGGCTATTGGGAAGATTTAATGAGGCAGGGGAGGCTTTTTCACAGTTCATCCGTAGGGTTCCTGCAGATCAAAAGGGTTCAAAAGAGTATGCCTATGCTCAAATGCGTGTCAATGAAATCTTAAACAAACAGCCATAGGGTGACCCGGGTGCAACGTTTGAATCCCATTTATTATTTGGTATTGGTGCTTATCACTGGAGGGGTTTTTATCAATACCTTGGGGAATCCTTTTGTGTGGGATGATCTGGTCTATGTTTCCAATAATTCCCATCTACAAAAAACGGAATATATTGGCGAATATTTTTCGGCCAGTTTTTGTAAGGGGGCGGCCAGGGCCCAGGCTTGTGCCTTCTACCGCCCCATTGTTTCCCTCTCATATCTTTTTGATTTTATGGTTTGGGAAAATCGTCCTTTTGGGTTCCATCTCACCAACGTTCTTATTCATGTTCTCGTGGTATGTTTTTTTTATTTTGTTTTGGTTCGGGTGTTTAAAAACCCATATGTGGCTTTTGTCAGCGCCCTTTTTTTTGCAGTACATCCCGTGCGTGTTGAATCCGTTGCAGTGATTGCCAATCGAACCGATCCCACCACTTCTTTGTTTCTTTTACCTTCCTTTTTCTTTTTTAGTCGATACCTGTCATCCCTTAAGGAGACCGCTCCTTCTGAGGTTTCTTTGGGAAAGGAACCTAGCGGTGAAGACTTCCCTGACTTGCCGGATCAAGAAAAATCGGAGGTTCAGGAAAAGTCTGGTGGGGTAGGCGGAAGCGGGTTGGATGGGCTTGGGGAAAGTGCGGGGTCATTCAGGGGAAGGAGGGGTTTTTTCTTATTTCTGTCTTCCACTTTCTTTTTCCTAGCCATTCTGACCAAAGAAGTTGCATTAGCCCTTCCTCTTTTGTTGCTTTTGTATGATCTTTTCTTTTTCCGTCCCTGGAGGGGGGCGGCCGACCTCCTGTTCCGTTGGAAAACGTACCTTCCCTATGGAATGATCATTCTGGTTTATTTTGTTGCAAGGAACCATGCCCTGGGTTATGGATTAACACAAGACCTTCGTTGGGAAGAGAGCTGGGTTCGAATATTGACCGCGCCGGCTATATTTTGGGATTATTTTCGCCTTCAGGTTTTTCCTTATCCTCTGAAACCCTTTCATGGCCGCCCTGAATGGTGGGGTTCCGCAACGGTGGCCATTGCGTGGGGTTTAATCTTTTTGGGGTCCTACCTTTTCCTTATATTACGAATGGGCCGGTTTTCTAAAGAAATTTTATTCGGCGGCCTCTGGTTTGCTATTTTTCTTTTACCTGTCTTGGATATTATTCCCATTGCTTGGCCTATGGCGAGTGAACGGTATTCCTATATTCCATCCATGGGGTTTGCCTTATCCTTGGGGTTTATTTTTAACCTCTTGTTGAAAACGAAAAGTGCCATTCCATCCCTTTGGATTAAAGGAGGGTCGAGAGTTTTAATGGTGTTACTACTGGTCATTTTCTCGGTTTTAACGGTCATGCGTAACAGGGTTTGGAGTGATGAAATCCTTCTCTGGAGTGACGCGGTCCAAAAATCTCCCGATTTTGCGTTGGGATATATGAATCTGGGTCTTAATCATCAAAAACGCGGGGATTTTGAACAAGCGGCCTGGGCTTATGAGAGATCGTTGTCGAATGACCCCTCCAACCCGAAGGTTTACCATAACCTGGGGTCTCTTTATGAAAGATTGGACCGAACCGATGAAGCCATACAAAGGTATCAAACTTTAATTGAACAAGGGCAGGCGTTTCCGGTTACCTATTTTAATTTGGGTTCTATTTTTTTAAAGAAGAAGGATTATAACAACGCTTTTCTTTTTTATAAAGAGGCGATCCGGGTGGATCCCGATTATTATAAGGCGCATCTTTGGTTAGGTCGCCTGTATAATCGTTTCGGAAAAAAGGAAGAAGCGCTGCATGAATTTAAGGAAGCCATCCGAATTTTCCCTCAAAGATGGGTTTCTTATTTGGATACGGGTGATCTTCTTTATTCCATGAAGCGTTTCACCGAAGCAGAGAAGGTCTACCAACAAGCCCTCATTTTTTTCCCCCCTGAGCGCAGAGGTTCCAGTGAGTATGGAGTCATACAAGAACGATTGAGGGCCCTTCGCCTACAACCCGTGGAGTAACCCCTTGATGAGATCACACTCGAACCCGCCCCCCATCAACGCCCTGTGGGGGAAAGAACGTGGGCCTCTTCTGGGGTTTAAGAAACGGGGTGATGGGAGCATTGGTGCTGAGGATGCTATTTTTTCAGTGTTGACCATAAAGAGGAACCAGGTTTGGAGTAATGGGATATTATTATGAAAGGATACCATAGAAAAAACGCCTCATTTCGCTATGGGGCACCTGACCCTTGGGCTGGCCTTCCATGACCGGGGAAATTTGGAGGAAACGGCCAAATCCTATATAGAGGCCCTTCAATTTAGGAAATTTGTTTTTTGCCCTGGGTCGTTGGGGTGAGGCGGAAGAACCATACAAGAAAATTTTGGAAATGGTTTCCCCTCATCAGAGCCCGTCCAAAGAATTTTTTCATGTCCAAAAACGCCTACAGGAAATACAATCTCTTGAGCGTGGGTTGAGTCCATAAGGGGAAAATGAGATTTTGGAACCCTCTCATTTTGTTGGTCGTAAGTATTCTGGTGTACGGCAACACCTTGAAGCATCCTTTTGTGTGGGATGATACTACCTATGTTTCAAATAATTCCCATTTCCAGAATGTGAAATATATCGGGACCTATTTTACGTCCCAATTTTGTGAGGGGGTTACGATTGAATGTGCTTTTTATCGCCCGGTGGTGTCGCTTTCCTATTTGGTAGATTATCAGATTTGGGGAGACAATCCGTTTGGGTTTCACCTGACCAATGTGATTCTCCATGCGATGGTGGTCCTTTTGTTTTATGGAGTGACACTTCGGCTTTTTCAAAATCCTCTGATGTCTTTTATAGGGGCCCTTCTTTTTTCAGTCCACCCCATCCATTCTGAATCGGTTTCCTTTATTGCTGCTCGGACCGATCCCCTGGCCTCCCTCTTCTTTCTTACTTCTTTTTATTTTTTTAATCAGTCCCTCAGAAACCATCCACCTTTTTCCTTTTTTTCACAGGGAATGGTTTTGGTGTGTTTTGGATTGGGGTTATTGACCAAAGAAATGGTGATTACGCTTCCCATTGTGTTTTTCTTGTACGATTATATTTTGGTCCGTCCTTGGAAAGGGTTTGGGGAGGCCATATCCCGGTGGCCCACCTACCTTCCTCTGGGTTTGGTGATCTTCTTTTATTTAATGATACGACAACAGGTCCTGGGATTTGGTTTCTCACCTGAAAATAATTGGGAAGGGATTTTGGGGCGAATTCTCAACGCCCCTGCTTTATTATGGGATTATACGCGCTTGCTGGTGGTTCCATACCCCTTGACGATTTTTCATGATAAACCGAACCTGTTTGACTCCGCTCCGTTGACCCTGATTTGGGGTATTTGTTTTTTGAGTCTTTTGCTTTATGTTCTATTTCGGATCGGCCGGTTCTCAAAAGAGATTGTGTTTGGGGGTCTGTGGATGATAGTGACCTTAGTTCCTGTATTAAATTTGATTCCCATCCCCTGGCCGATTGTCGTGGAAAGGTTTTCCTATATTCCCTCCATCGGATTTTCCCTTTCGGTGGCCTTCTGCTGGGGGAGGTTGATGAAGCGGGGTGCCCACCCCGCCATTCCCTTAGCGGGAAAGGTCTGGGCGGGGGTCGGAATCGGTGTGTTGTTCCTATTTTTCCTGATGACCGTAAATCAAAATCGTATTTGGGGGAGTGATATCCTGCTGTGGGAAGATACGGTGCGAAAGGCCCCCCATTTTGCCATGGGCCATATGAACCTTGGAAATGCCTATCAGGAATCAGGTCAATTGGAACAGGCTGCCCAGGCTTATGAGAATTCACTAAAACATGTTTCACCCTCTCCCAGACTTTTGCATAATTTGGGAACCCTGTATCAAAATATGGGCAAAACTCAAAAAGCCGAGGAAATTTTTTTGGCCCTTGTGAAACAAAACCTTGCGGTCTCCGGAACCTTTCACAATTTAGGAATCCTCTATGAGGAAAAGGATCTAAACCGTTCCGTTGTATTTTACCGGGAAGAATTGGCTAGAAATCCTAAAATTTATAAAACCCATGTTCGATTGGGTAAAGTCCTTGTTCGTTTGGAAAAAAAAGAGGAAGCCCTGAAAGAATTTCAGGAAGCCATTGAGATTTTTTCAGATAAACCGGAAGCCTATATTCATTTAGGGGTTCTTTTAAAAAAAATGGGTCGCTTTCAGGAAGCACGGGAGGTATTTATCCGATATTTTAATTTAGAGAACCCTGAGGAAAAACACTCCGAAATTTACCTGAACGCGCAAAAGGAATTCCGGGAAGTGCAACGGGAATTAGGTCAGGTTGACCCTTGAACAGAAGGTTAAAAAAATTCCAAAAAAATATAAATCTAAAATTCAGATATTTTAATCCTTAATCTAACGAAAATGAGAAAGTGGCGTTAAAAGATGAACCAAGAAGAACAACGAGGAGAAGAGGCTCCCGCCTCTGAGGCCCTAACTGCGGGCCCACGGGTGGTCTTACTGGCGCTTTCAGTTCTGGCGACCCTTATCTATTTCAACACCCTCACCTCCTCTTTCCATTTCGACGATGTGATCAGGATTGTAGAGAATCCCAAGATCAAACATCTTTCAAACCTTCTGGATATGTCCGATAGCCGCTATATTGGATATTTATCCTTTGCATTGAATTATCACTTCGGGAGACTTAATGTTTTTGGCTACCATCTGGTCAATCTGCTCATTCACATCGCCAACGGATTCTTAGTCTACCTTCTGGTGCAGCTCTTGTTTAAAACGCCCAGGAT
>Ga0299906_10000147_pt1:27500-30000 | contig 69894 bp, 57 predicted proteins | sample RVTome_14_FD_200259 | JGI IMG/M metagenome (GOLD analysis project Ga0299906, IMG submission 200259) | Soil microbial communities from uranium-contaminated site in the Upper Colorado River Basin, Wyoming, United States - RVT145D125 (version 2) ...
AGGATTCGTTTTAACATTCTAAAAACCATATATAAATATAAGAAAAAAATAGTTATTTAATATATTTAGTTATCTATACAAACAAGATATACAAATTAATAATCAAGATATACAAATTAATAATAGATTTGATCTAGATTAAATGAAATCCATGATTCAGTATATTACTTATTAAATACATGTATATCTTAATTCAAATTATATTATATCTGAATTCAAAATCTTTAATTTGAATTCATTTTATTCGCGAGGAGCTGGATGAGAAGAAACTCTCACGTCCGGTTCTGTAGTAGAGATGGAATTCAAAACAAACCATCAACTATAACCCCAAAAGAACCAGATTCCGTAAACAACATAGAGGAAGAATGAAGGGAATATCTTATCGAGGTAATCATATTTGTTTTGGTAAATACGCTCTTCAGGCACTTGAACCCGCTTGGATCACATCTAGACAAATAGAAGCAGGTCGACGAGCAATGACACGAAATGCACGTCGTGGTGGAAAAATATGGGTCCGTATATTTCCAGATAAACCAGTTACAGTAAGACCCGCAGAAACACGTATGGGTTCAGGTAAAGGCTCTCCCGAATATTGGGTAGCTGTTGTTAAACCAGGTCGAATCCTTTATGAAATGGGTGGAGTAACAGAAAATATAGCTAGAAGGGCTATTTCAATAGCAGCGTCCAAAATGCCTATACGAGCTCAATTCATCATTTCGGGATAAAAAAGAAATAGGCCCTGGGTAAAAAAAAAAATAGCGGGTGCAGGTTTCTTTTTTTGGACAAACAATATTTCTTTTTTTCTTCGACCTTTGTATTGTAAAAAACGGATAAAAAAAATGATATGATTCAACCTCAGACCCATTTGAATGTAGCAGATAACAGCGGGGCTCGAGAATTGATGTGTATTCGAATCATAGGAGCTAGCAATCGTCGATATGCTCATATTGGTGACGTTATTGTTGCTGTGATCAAAGACGCAGTCCCAAACATGCCTCTAGAAAGATCAGAAGTGGTCAGAGCTGTAATTGTCCGTACTTGTAAAGAACTTAAACGTGACAACGGTATGATAATACGATATGATGACAATGCTGCAGTTGTGATTGATCAAGAAGGAAATCCAAAAGGAACTCGAGTTTTTGGTGCGATTGCCCGAGAATTGAGACAGTTCAATTTTACTAAAATAGTTTCATTAGCTCCCGAGGTATTATAAAATGAGACCACGATATGGTTACAGTAGGGTATTTAAAAGAAATAGATTAAGATTAATTTAGTAGATTTTGTCTCACGTATATACCTTTCCAAATTAATATTCATAAACATAAAAAAATACGTAAAAAAAAAAAACATGTTGATTATATCCAAATTTGGAGGCACCAATAATTTTAATTAATCATGGGTAGTGATACTATTGCTGACATAATAACCTCTATACGAAATGCCGATATGTATAGAAAAAGCGTGGTTCGAGTAGCATCTACTAATATCAGCCAAAGTATTGTTAAAATACTTTTACGAGAGGGTTTTATCGAAAACGTGAGAAAACATCGAGAAAACAACAAATATTTTTTGGTTTTAACCCTACGACATAGAAGGAATAGGAAAAGTCCTTATAGAAATCTTTTAAATTTAAAACGGATCAGTCGGCCGGGCCTACGAATCTATTCTAACTATCAAAGAATTCCTAGAGTTTTAGGTGGGATGGGGGTTGTAATTCTTTCTACCTCTCGGGGTATAATGACAGACCGAGAGGCTCGACTAAAAAGAATAGGCGGAGAAATTTTGTGTTATATATGGTAATCCCTCTAATATCCGAATTGAATACGAAACTTCTTATTTGTGAAAAAAAAAAGAGAAGGGGCGGGTTGTCTAATAGGGTTCTTCCTCGACTAGTTGATACTTCAAGGGGGTTTTACCTGGAATGAAAGAACAAAAATGGATTCATGAAGGTTTAATTACTGAATCCCTTCCCAACGGCATGTTCCGGGTTCGCTTAGATAATGAAGATATAATTCTAGGTTATGTTTCAGGAAAGATCCGACGTAGTTTTATACGGATACTGCCAGGAGATAGAGTCAAAATTGAAGTAAGTCGTTATGATTCAAACAGAGGCCGTATAATTTATCGACTCCGAAACAAAGATTCAAAAGATAAAGATTAGGTGTTTTTTCAAGTTCACTATTTCTTTCGTAGGAATATGATTCGAAATGGAAAATTTCAAGAAACTTATTTTCTTCCAAGAAGTGGATTCAAAATTAAAGTAAGGAGTGGCAAATATGAAAATAAGAGCTTCTGTTCGTAAAATTTGTGAAAAATGTCGACTAATCCGTCGTCGGGGACGAATTATAGTAATTTGTTCCAACCCAAGACATAAACAAAGACAAGGATAATCAGACTCGTTAAAGACCCGATATACAAATAAGAGGGGGGATCTGTTTTGACATGAAATGGATATATCCATATATCTCTGACTCAAATTTATGAGATGATAAAATATGGC
>Ga0299906_10000147_pt1:45000-50000 | contig 69894 bp, 57 predicted proteins | sample RVTome_14_FD_200259 | JGI IMG/M metagenome (GOLD analysis project Ga0299906, IMG submission 200259) | Soil microbial communities from uranium-contaminated site in the Upper Colorado River Basin, Wyoming, United States - RVT145D125 (version 2) ...
GGGGTCAATATCAGCAATGCAGTTCATACAACGATAAACCTAATCCGAATTATAGAGCTACGACACAATCAAACCCAAACGAACAAAATGTTGAATTGAATCGTACCAGCCTCTACTGGGGGTTATTACTCATTTTTGTCCTTGCTGTTTTATTTTCCAATTATTTCTTCAATTAAGAAAACGAGAGAGGACTAAAATAATAGAATAATCATTCTAGGTATTCTCTCTCTTAGCCCATTCGGAAGGATTTCATCTCATAATTATCCATGACTGTTTATGTCTCTAGCATGACCACTTGATGAAATGTGGAGGGAAGTGGGGTAAATGGCCGATACTACTGGAAGAATTCCTCTTTGGATAATAGGTACTGTAGCTGGTATTCTTGTGATCGGTTTAGTAGGCGTTTTCTTTTATGGTTCATATTCCGGATTGGGTTCATCCCTGTAGTAATCGGATGAATTGAGTTGTAGACATGAAAGCGTAAGAACTCAACGGATTCCCTTCTTTGTTTGTCTGATTTGAGGGAGAAGGTCCCGTTGAGTTCTTAATAATTAGAAGATTTTTTTATAAGTTCATTGAAGAAGTTCTATTTACTCAACAAATTTTCCCCTCCTCTTTTGTTTGTCCACCACTTCTTATATTATATAGTATACGTAATTATTATAAGATAATTTATAAGTTTATAAGATAATATAATAATAAATAAAATAGGTAATAACTCTAAAAAAACGTTCTGATACGTCTGTAAAAAATCGAAACTAGGAATCTTTGACGAACAGTATCACGAATCATTATTCTTATTATTTCGACACACGAAAAGGATTTTTCACACCCTTTTCGTGTGTCGAAGACTAGGAAGACGAATAATCCCTCCCATAAATATTTGTTCCCTTCGTTTATCCGTTCTATTTCGCGTTTACTTTTGGATAGGATCTAGCCGAAGTGAATTGTATTAGAATCAAATGAAGTTTATGACATTTCAATCTGACAATAGCAACATAATAACATCACCCCAATTTGAAAAAAAAAAAAAAAAAAACAAAGAGAGAAGGGGTCAAGTCAAATAGTCTTCTTCACAATCTACATACTATGGCTAGGAACGTGGTACAAGGAATTCCCGGCATCTCGTAGAAAAAGAGTATAAACAAAAGGCTTTTTATAATTTCATTTTTTATCATAGATATAGATAATGATAATTACTAAAAAGAATTTGGTTCTTTTTACAAACTTGATGTCGATAAATCCGCGAGTCTAGAAATTCATTTCGGACAATTGAACCTTCTCGAACTGTTTCTTTTTAAGAACCAAAAATATTTGTGCCAAAATAACAGATGCGAAGAAGAGCAAAAGGCCTTGTACACGTAATGGATCTTGAAGTACTATTTCTGCATCTCCCTGACCAAATCCGCCCACATTAGGATTACTTGTCAACGGTTGATCAAATTTGATGGATTCCCCTTCTGAAACAAGAAGTTCTGGCCCCGGAGGGATAATATCAACCACTTGACGTCCATCCGATGCATCCGCTATGGTTATTTCGTATCCCCCCTTTTCTTTTCGTAGGATTTTGCTTACTATACCTGATGCTGTAGCATTATAAACTGTATTGTTACTCTTGCTCCCGTCAGGATAAATCTGGCCCCTTCCCCTGTTTCCGCCTACGTATATAGGATATTTTAAGAAGTGAATCTCCTTCTTAGTAGCGGGGTCGGGGGAAAGAATAGGAAAGGTGATTTCACTATATTTCTGACCGGGAACAGGGCCTACGACAAGAATATTTTTTTGATTGGGGCGATAACTCTGAAAAGACAGATTGCCCATCTTTTCTTTTATCTCGGGGGAAATACGATCGGAGGGGGCTAATTCAAAACCCTCTGGTAAAATAAGAACAGCCCCTACATTCAAACCCCCTTTTTTACCATTAGCAAGAACTTGTTTCAGTTGCATATCATAAGGAATTCGAATAACTGCTTCAAATACAGTATCGGGAAGTACCGTTTGCGGAACCTCAATATCCACTGGTTTGTTAGCTAAATGGCAATTGGCGCATACAATACGTCCAGTTGCTTCTCGTGGATTTTCATAACCCTGCTGTGCAAAAATGGGATATGCATTTGAAATGGATGTACGAGTTATGATATATATCATGAGCGATACGGAAATAGATCGAGTAATCTGTTCCTTTATCCAAGAAAAAGTATTTCTAGTTTGCATAGTCCAACCATTGATCCCGAAAATTTCTACAATAAATTGGGGTAGGTCACTAATGGAGTTTCCTATCCACGATTCTGTTATTTACTGGAATAATTTGACTGGATTAATATATAGGATGAATCTCCGGGATGGGTAGAAAGATAAAGAGTAAGTACGATTTTCAATGTTTTGCTTATGTACAACTACAAAGTAAGAAACATTATAATTATAATTGGATTAGGTAGATAATTTTTCAGTCATTCATTGAATGATAAATCACTACAAGTGACGGAGATACGCGATTTAAATAACGGAAAATCCAATATTTTAAAATTGTATCTAGAATGACTGGAAAAGTGGAAACAAGGCCAGATATAATTTGATCATTATGAACAAATCCAAAATCCTTGTAGACAAAGCCAATCATCAGTTCCCAACCATGGGGCGAATGAAATCCGATACATAAATCAGTTAATAAAAGAAGAGAAAAAGCTTTGATTGTGTCACTTAAGTTATATAGGAATTCCTGAGCCCAAGAGTTAAGAATAACAAGTTCTTTATTACCCAAAATAGAATAACCACTTAGAATAATGAAACAGATTATATTTGTCGAGAAGTGCAAAATCGTATGAATACGACCCTCGTTGTGTATCTTTATTAATTGGATTGTTTCTTTGTGAATTCCTATACGAAGGTTTTGTAGATGTGTCTCCGAGTATTCCTTGATCATTTCCTCTAAGAAGAGGAGGTCCTCTAATTCTATGAATTTTTCTAGAATACTCTTTTCTTCAATATCATTCAAAAAAATTTCGGATTGCCTAGTATTCCACCAATTAGTAACCCAGGATTCCAGACTTTTTTGAAATGAGAGAGAAATCCACCAGGGCAAAAATACTATAGATGCAAGATATAAAATAGGAGTGAATGCTTTCTTTTTTGCCATTTTTTCATCTGTGAATTGTTAATGAACCCATCTCATTCGTCGACTCTATGTAATCTAATATTTCTCTCACGCATCCGTTCTATTACAAGTTATCGAACCTATGAATCTATGCACTCTTTTTTATTTTTTATTTGTGATTTCGTGGTTAGGCCTTGAATAGGCGAAAAATTCGAATGAATAAATAATCAAAAATACTGTTTCCCTATATCTCAATTGGTCAAATTCGAAGCACATATCTCCTTTCGATGAATGCCCGGAAGAATTTAAATAATGAATATGAATATTATTCAGATTTTGAGACGAAAGCACTCCTTTTCTATCATTATATCAAAATCTCTTATATTTCGAAAAAAATTAACTGACTATGAGTAGTCAGGGATAGAATAATTGAGGGAAATTTATCAAAAATATTGTGAAAAATGAGTGGCAAAAAACGACATAAATTGGCTAGTTATCATTATAAGAGATCCAATTTTTTGGTCATTAAGGAGCACAAAAAGTATAAAAAGAAGCTTCTAAAAAATTACAAGATATGATCTATCTGAATCTAAAGTCTCAATTCCAACAAGTAAAAAAAAGGGGGGGGGGGGGAATTTCCTTATTTCGAAATGGTTGATTATGAGATATTTGATTTGTTTCTGATTTTTTATTGAATTGAGTTGTGTATATTTCGATACATATAAAAGATCCCCAAAAGAGTTTTATTTTATACTTGTTGCATATATGTCTGCTTTGACTCGAATGAATGCTCTGAAGAAACCTCAATTAAGTTATGTTATAGAAAAAGAGGATTCTTGCGTTTTTACCCTCCTGCTGAGAAAGCATTGATTTCTCGGCTCATTTCTTAAAATACTTCAATTGGTACACGCAAGAAATAGGCCAATTCAGCAGCTTTTTGTTCCATTTCCCGTGGAGTAAAATTCTCATCAGTACGAGTCAATGGAATGGCTCCCTGGCCTCTGATATCCATATAAAGGACACGACGAGCATAAATACCCTCTTTAACTTCTATTCTGACGGACTGAATATCTTTTATAAGAAATCGGAGGAAGACCCGACGATTTTTTCCAGGAAATCCCCACCGAAAGATACACACTATTCCGTCTTTTCTATCAAATCGATCATAACCACTACCTACATTCCACGAAATTGTGCACCACAAATAGGAGCTAATAAAAAGACCCGCGATCCCATAGAAAGACATCACAATTCCTTGTGGAAAAAAAACGATTTCCTGAGACGGAAATAGAGATATCAAATTTCTACCAAGATAACTGGAGGTTCCAACCAACAAGAATCCTAATGAACCTAAAAAAAGGATAACAGCCCAGCAGAAATTACTTGTTTTTCGAGCCCCCGTTATAGGTTCTATCCATATATGTTCTGATCGACAACTCATACTTGATCCGGTTGCTTTTTTTGGAATTGAGAGAATACCCCAAATGAATTTGACTTTAGTCCTTTTGTTTCCGAAGTAACTCGCATCAACTAGCACTAGTTTGATGTGAACCTTTAGGAGTAATCCATTAAATCGGTTAGATCTAAACTAATAACATACCCTTCGTATGATCTCACTAAAGATAGCCACATACATATAGATAGACCAACTTTACAGTTCAGCCATCCGTCAATTCGGGGTGTATTTGAAAATAGCTATAATTTACCCCTATACCCTTTTCTGCAGACATAAGAGTTTTTCGGCGGAAGCCGCTTATACCATATTTTGCTAAATGGATATCTGTGTTATGATACAAGCGTCCGTTTTGAAAAAAAAAATAGATGAGATTTTGTCCCATCGGCTCTAAACAATCTTGTTTTTTTGAACATGAAGAAATAAAGAAGCCATTGCGATTGCCGGAAAGAC
>Ga0299906_10000148_pt1 | contig 69867 bp, 78 predicted proteins | sample RVTome_14_FD_200259 | JGI IMG/M metagenome (GOLD analysis project Ga0299906, IMG submission 200259) | Soil microbial communities from uranium-contaminated site in the Upper Colorado River Basin, Wyoming, United States - RVT145D125 (version 2) ...
GTTAATGAAAACACAAAGACAACACTTTCCTGCCAAGGAATTGATCCAGAAAATGACATACTATCATTCTCATGGACACAGACTGCAGGACAGCCAGTAGACATTTCATTTGCAAACACTGGCACAATATCATTTACCACTCCATCCATAATTCAAAACACCAACCTTACCTTTGAGTGCAGAGTATCTGATGGAATGGGTTCTGCAACTGACAGTGTAAACGTCATGGTTAGAAATCTCTTGAACATGGATATTGTTGCAAATGCAGGTCCTGACAGAATTGTCAATGAAAAAATCACAGTAACAATTGATGGCACTCAAAGCCATGATCCTGAAAATCAGGAAATATTCTATTCTTGGAAGCAAACAGCTGGAGAATCAGTCAGCCTACTTGGCGCAACATCTGCAACTCCATCATTTACAACTCCAACTGTAGCAAATAACGAAATCAAGGTCTTAGTGTTTGAGCTTCGAGTCTATGACAACAATGGAAGAGAGTCCTTTGATACTGTAATGATTACAGTAGACCCAATAAATGCAGAGCCATCTGCATCAGCTAGCGCAAGACAAGACTAGAAAAATCACAGAACTAGCATTTCAATTAAATACACTACTAGATGATGGTATTTCGTGTTTGGCAGAAAGCCCAAGGTGAAAGAAGGAGTCCAAGTTTTTGCAACAAAACCAAACGGAGAGTATAGCAACTTTATTTTTGGAGTCGTCACAGGAGTCGATGGGGACAAGATTGGCGTTAACGGTCTAGAAATAAATCCGGTTGGTCTAAAAAATAAAAATGATCAGGGAAAGGCTGGGCCACGTTCGACTGAAATCCTAAAAAATCCAACCCCTGAAAATTGCATCTTTGCATTAATCTACAGAATAGAGCAGGATAATTTTACTGATGTACTGGATACAAATTCAGACAATGTTCAAATGATTCCGCCAAAGGTTTACGGAGTTTTAGACGGATGGGTCAGAGAAGAGATTCCAGAGCTAATCAACAATGTCTTATCGCTTCCAGATGGTGCAGAAAAAGACCAGGCAAAAAGAACACTCAAACACAGAATGGACACTCTATTGGATAAGAATCTAAAAAAGAATCTGTATTCTGTATGTCGAAGTCTTAAAATTCTAAACTAAAACCCGCCAAAATTTCTGATCCTGTACTATTCTACAAGTAAATCAGCTTGAAACCAAGCCTAATAGAAGATTCTTCCATACTTGCATAAATACGGTTTTTGCAAAATATATTTGGGTAATTGTATGTTATTAGAGAATCGTAATATAGATTCTGATAAAGCGAAAGAGATAGCCATAGGATTTTTTAGACAACACCATTCCATTATTGATGTTGATGAGCCTGTTTTGAAGGATGGAATTTGGAGAGTTACTGTGACAGTTTCTTCTGGATGGAAAAAAAGACAGGCTTTGGTGGATGCCAAAACTGGTAAAATAATTGCTTGGCGAAACAACCTTAAATCATAAGCCAAATTTTTACAGAGAGAAAAATCAATTCAATGAGCCAACAACTTTTACAGAACCAATTTTCCGCATAGTTTTATATTAAGCCAATAGCGAATTTTCGATACAATGGAATACGTCTATGCCGCTTTGCTTTTGCACAAGCTGAAAAAAGAAGTCAATGAAGCTAATGTCAGCTCCGTAGTAAAGGCGTCTGGTTCAGAGGTTAATGAGGCACAAGTAAAGGCACTCGTTGCAGCATTGGCTGACGTAAATATTGAAGAAGCAATCAAGGCGGCTCCAGTTGCAGTTTCTGCAGCTCCTGCAGTTCAAGCAGCAGGCGGAGAAGCAAAAGAAGCAAAGAAAGAAGAGAAAAAGGAAGAGGCAGGCAAATCCGAAGAGCAGGCAATGGAAGGTCTCTCTTCATTATTTGGATAATCATTTTCGATTCAAAAATAAAATTGATCTCAAAATTACCTCAATGTTAATTAGCGTTTGTAATGGTTTGAAAGTAATTTGGTAGATTTCTCAGCTCCTGAATTTTTCATCTATGTCTTGGATCTTTTTGGCACGATGGCCTTTGCAGTTACTGGCGCATTCAAGGCAATAGAGCACAAGTCCGACATTGTCGGAATAATCATCTTAGCTACAATCACAGGAGTTGCTGGCGGAACAATCAGGGATATTATACTTGGAAAATTTCCACCAAACTCTATTTCAGATCCTTCCTATGTGACAATCACAGTGATTTCTGCAGTTGCAATTTTCTTTATGTTTTCTCGCCTAAAAAAGCACTGGAATTTATTTCTAAAGTTTGACGCAATTGGCCTTGGCGTATTTACAATAATTGGCGCAACATTTGCATACAATATTTTTGGGTTAAACTATCTTGCAATTGTTCTAGCTGGAATGCTTACAGCAATTGGCGGGGGAATTTTGCGTGATGTTTTTGTAAACGAGGTACCAATTGTTTTTATCAAAGAGCTGTATGCTTCGGCAAGTTTTGTTGGCGTTTCAATTTTTTATCTTTTATTGATGGCAGGAATAGAATTGTATGCAGCAACAATTGCAGGAATTCTAATTATAACTGGTCTGAGACTTGTTGCAATGAAATTCAACTGGAATCTGCCAAAGGTGCGAGGAGACTTTAACTAAATTGCCTTGGTTCTTGCCAAATTGTTATTTAATATTTGTCGTTAAACCCAAATTTAATCAAAGGTTATAATCTCACACCATTATTGTGAATCTGATAAAAATGTTCACAAGTAAAAACAAAATTGCATTGATTACAGGATTTGCTATTCTTTGTTTAATTTTTCAACCAGCTGCTTTTGCTTCTTCAATTGATGCAACATTGGATGTTCCATTTGATCTCAAGGTAGGAGAAACTGCAAGTATGGATTCAGTGTTTCAGGTTACTTTTCTTAACGTTACTGAAGACTCTAGATGTCCTGCCGATGTTATCTGTATATGGCAAGGTACAGTATCTGTAGAAGTGAATATAACAAAAGATGGACAAGACTTTGGCAATCAAATTCTTACCTTAGGTGAAAGTGACAGTCTTGCTCTACAAACCTTTGATGGCAATTTTGTTAGATTGACAAAGGTAGAACCATATCCATTCAGCAGTCAACAAATCCAGCCGTCAGAGTATGTTGTTACTATGTTTGTTTCAAGAGTGGAAGATGTAGAACCTGTAGGTTCCCCACTACAACAATTCAAATCAGGAATTTCGGTTAATGAAATTCAATGCAAGGAAAATCTTCAGCTAATTATCAAATCAAGTGATGGTTCTCCCGCATGTGTAAAACCAAAAACAATTGAGAAATTAGTTGCACGTGGTTGGGCTTTGGATGAATCATCAATTGACAGCTTTGAAGAATGTGCAGCTGCTGGAAATCCCGTCATGGAGTCATATCCAAGACAATGCAGAACCAGTGACGGGAAAAATTTTGTCGAAGAGATTGATTCCAGAATGATGAGCCCAGAATCACTGTGTCAAAAATATGGCGGAAACTGGTTGCAAGAATTCAACGAGTGTGAAATGATTTCATCTGAACAGTGCTCAATCATGAATGGAACCTTCAAAGAATGTGAGTCTGCATGCAGACACATGCCTGATGCCGAGGTCTGCATTTTAATGTGTGTTCCAGTTTGTGTTGTACCATAAGAACGCCTTTTTTTGCATACAATATTTTTAGATTAAACTAGAGTAAAGAGAAATTTTTAACTAAATTATCATATCTGTAAGTTAGATGCAAAACGGATGGGAGTTGCACCTTTATTGTCACATTTTCTGGTTCCATTATAATTTGAAGGAACAAAATCAAAAAGTTTTCTGATTCAAGGCTATGGAAGGATTTCGCATGTCTATTTTGTAACCCCCGTTCGGTTTAGTTTTAGGCGTCATAAAATGATAAAAAATAAAGTAGGAATATTATAAAATTCTTTTTTCAAAGTTATACCATTTACTTTGGTACTATTTTGTTATGTTGAAATCTCTTTATATTATAATAGAAATTGAGTGTTGTGAATGATATTCCACTTAATATTAAACATCCATATCTGAAATATGCACTGTTTATTTTTATTGGCGTTGCAATTGCAATATCTTTGATAATTGGTGCAAACGAGTATAATCAAATCCAAGAAGATGCTATTGAAAGCGAAAAAAATAATGTTAAAGAATCTTTTGAACGTCAAATACACATAAAGGAAGATCAATTAGAACTCATCTCTTCTGGCATACGTGCATTTTATCAGGGATCAGAGGAAGTAACCAACACAGAGTTTGAATTATTTTTAAAAGAAATATTGGTGCGTCATCCAGATGTTGCAAATGTCTTTGTAACTCAAAATGGAAAAATCATTCAAGCATACCATGATGACCAATATCGTAATAAGCAGTTTGATGAAGTATTTTCAGAACATCTATCAAGCGATACTGAGAATCAATTAATCTTTGAATTTCCTTTAATCGAACCAAGCCAGAAAACGCTAGTGATTGTTCCATTTTCCTATTTTGTTAATGAAGAGGCGGTATTTTCTGACAACAATCAAATAAAAATAGTTGATTCAAACAACACTGAACGTGTGCTGTATGGTATTTCTCAAATTAACGGAAAATTATCCAACAGTGTAGACTTTACACCTGATGAAAATCAAATTCTTAGAGTAAATCATATAACAGGAATACTTGATTACAAAACACAGGAAAACTTTGAAATTTCTGCCGAAATATGGGATCAAAGTTTTGACAGAGAATTGAGACAGGACCTGTTCTCGTATCTGACACTGGCGGGTTTGTCCATATTTGCAGTTCTACTTCCAATTCTTTTAATTCGTTCTGAACGGTATTCCATAAAAGTAGCCTTAAATTCAATTGAATTAGAAAAGGCAAACAAGGAACTATCATCTATAGACAAAGAAAAAGACGAGTTTTCTGCCATGATTACCCATGAATTAAAAACTCCTCTAGTTCCAATTATTGGTCATACCAAAATGCTTTCTAAAAAAGGCATGATAGGTACCTTAACTGATGAACAGTTTGAATCGGTTAAAATTATTGAAAAAAATGCCAAAAGACTGGAGAAGCTAATTAGCGACATAATGGATGCAAGAAAACTTGAATTAGACAGGATGAAATTTGACAAAGATGAGGTATCCATTGACGAGTTTCTTTCCAGTTTAAAATCAAGTTTACAAAATGCGTTAAATGATCAAGATATAGAATTTATAATAAAAAACGATACAAAAGATGTCATTATCACTACAGATGAAAGTAGACTGTTTCAGGTATTTGATAATTTGATTAATAATGCAATAAAGTTTGTACCAAAACCCCATGGGAAAATAACAGTCGGTGCAACACTTGAGGAAGGACTCGTAAAGTTTTACGTAAAGGACAACGGTATTGGAATTCCAGCTGAAAAGCAAGTTTTATTGTTTCATAAATTCTATCAGGCAGACACTTCACGCACACGAAAGATACAAGGGACTGGGCTTGGATTGGTTATTTGTAAGGGAATCATCGAAAAGTTAGGGGGCAAAATCTGGGTTGAAAGTGATGGAAAAACAGGCAGTACGTTTTATTTTCAACTTCCAGCTTATGCCTAATCTAGTCGCGACCACATGGTTGATTTGTAAAAAGGTTATTAGAAATGTAAGCCGAAATACTTTATGAAAGTTCTCGTAGTTGATGATAATGAAGATATTACTTCGTTGATCACAAAATATCTAAAGCTTAATGGATTTGAGGTTAATTTTTCAAACGATGGAAGAAACGCCCTTAGTATGATAGAGAATCAGAAATTGGATGTTGTCTTGTTAGATTTGGCAATGCCGGAATATTCTGGAATTGATATAGTAGATGAACTTGTAAAACATGGCAAGATTAAAGATCAAAAAATTATAGTGTTTACGGCATCATCAGTATCTAAAACAGAAACAGAAGAGCTGCTCCAAAAGGGAGTTCATTCCTGTTTGAAAAAACCAATTGATCCTGATGAGCTTGTCAGCTATCTGAAAACAGTAAATTGACAGGAAAATGAAAATTGAAAGAAATGAAAACACTGATCATACTATTAAAGAATTACAACAAATCCGCCTCTTATCAAAAAAACTGTTAGAAAAACTTTCAACATATCGTGGTGATCAATTACCAAAAGAGTTTATCACTAAAATAAATCATGAGCTAAAGACTCCACTGACACCCCTTCGTGCATATACTGATATGCTGTTGTCAGGACACTATGGTCCCCTTTCAAATAAACAATATGAAAAGATTACTTTGATCAATTCGGATTTAAAACAACTTGAAAAAACCATAGAAAACCTTGTCACCAATCTTAGCTCCACAAAGCTTGGTCAAGACAGCAAAGATTCCTCTCTAAATTCACACAAACTCAAAGAATTAGAACAGGAAAAAAAGTTATTGCAAAGTATCAACCAGATGCTTGTCAAGCAATCAGAAAAAATAATAAAATCCAAATCTGGACTGGAAAAAAAATTAAGTCGTGCTGAGCATGACATAAAAGAACTTCAACAAAGCGAAAACATACTAAAGAAATCAATAACTATGGAAGAGCAAAAAAACCTTAATCTGTCAAAAAAACACATTATGACCATAGCTGGCGCAGTTGTTGTTATTGGTCTCATAACAACAGCATATTCATTGTATGTTGTAGACCTAGTTGGTCAGGAATACAGGGTTGAAGATCTTGGCGCACTGAAATCAAGCTATGTGATACAAAATCTAAAAGGTGACAGAGTTGACACGTGGCTTTCTTGGCGTCTTACTCAGGGTGCCACGCTCTATGTGAATATACTAAATGCTCAACAACATCCGGAAAAGGCAGAGACAGTAAAGGATGTCATACTTTCAAAGGAATATTACGAGATTGATGATCATCTTCTTGGCAAAGCACCAAAAGGCACAATCACAAAATACTATTTGGGATGGGCAGGAGCCCTAGAAGTTGCCTCGCAAACTCCTACAAAATTTCCTGTTCCAGCAAATATTCAGGTAACTGACTCTGCTACTGGCGCTGGTGACATTACAATCACACTTGCAAACACAAGAAGCGGCGATGGTTATGCGGGAATAACAAAATCAATTGCCGATGAAAGCCAAAACCAGATACTAAAGTCTGATATTACCATTTATGATGTTGAAAACCTTTCAGAAAACCAACTCATGGCAATTGTAAGGCATGAATTAGGCCATGCGTTTGGTTTGGCGCATTCTACTGCAACAGAGGACCTTATGCATCCAGAACTTGTAAGTGAATATCCGTACATTTCGCATTGTGATATTACTGCGATTGTTGAACTGTATGATGGTTCACAAAAGAGTGAGGTTGTGTGCGAAAAATGAAGCTAAAAGTTGAGATTATGATGAGATTGGATTTTAGTGTAGCTAACCCTTTGAAGACATTCTAGAGGGCTCGCCACTTTTACTCTCATTGAATTGTTCCATGATTTCATCCTCGCTTAGTGCTGACTCTCCATCTTCAACTGTTTTCTTTTCTGATTTCTTTTTTGACTTTTTTCTTTTCTTTGGCTTTTCTTCGCTTGCTTTAGAATGAACTTCTAAATGATCATACAGTTTTTCTTTTGTATCGAAAAGCTGCCCACAATAATAGCACTGCTGACTTGTCAACCTACATTACTATACCAATTCATACCAAATACGTTTTTCTACTAAATTTCAATGCAAAAAATTTGGCGAAGCATAAATTGTGATAATCAAGTCTGAAAATAATGCCGTCTGTTTTTATTCTCTGAAAATGGGGTGAGTTTGATGAGCCGTATTGCGTTGATTGGTGGATATGAAGAAAACAAAGTAAGGGAAACGTTAAACTTGTTACTTCGAGATAGAAAAAACGAATTTAGAGAATTAGCAAACGCAATTGGCATTCCAACAACATCAAAAGACTGGGAGGTAATTGTTTTGAAATACTGTCTTGATTTTGAAGAGTGTTTTAAAACGTGGACTGATAACAAAGAACCAAGCTCATTAAAGAATGCAAAGTGCATGACAATAATGAGGCAAATCGCTAAAGGAAAAAAGAGCATTCATCAACTAATTAATTTAGAAGATATCGCATTTACACTATATACAGAATTTCATCAAACATACGACAGATTGAGTTAAAATTAGATGAATTAATTGTAAGATTGTTGTTGCATCTAAAATTCTAGTTTCTTGGTACTGCCTCATAGCTTGATTTGGCAGAGTTCCAAACCATCTTGATGTATTGATCAAAATCATAACTGGAAGCAAACTCCTTCATTTTGTTCTTGTATGATTCCTCTAGGTTTTTCAGAGCCTCCATCTTTTCTCGCAAAAGGTCTTCTTTTTGTGATTCGTATTGTTTTCTGATTGAAAGGATTTTGCGACTAAGCTCTTCTTTTGTCATGCCTGAGCGCTCGTTAAAGTCTTTGGTTGCATTTTTCTCTTCCTGTTTTGACTTTGCTGACTCTACTTCATACTTTATGTCGTAGGTTTTTTTCAATTCTAGTATTTTTGCATCAAGCTCAGTTTCAAATTCCTGAATTTGATCATTGATGGATATGATTCTCAGTGAAGTATCTTTGTCGTTAATCTGCTCTGAGATGTATGATTGAGCATCGTGAAACTCTGCAATTCCCTGTTCAATCCACTCATTTGCAGTATCCTCTAAAACACAAGAATATTTTCCAGTCTCTGTGACGAAAATTACCTTTTGTACCTCATTGCATTTTGTCAAGGGAGTAACTGAATAGTCTGGCGATTGTGTGGTTGCTGAATTGCCTGAAATCTCTCCCATTCCATATCGTATCCACATTTCTGCAGTGTATGTTGTTACACAAACATAGTCACTTGTCTGGTAACGATACACAACCACGTACCCTTCTCTGCATTCTGTGTTTGGATTTGTTTTTCCAAGTTCCTCCCATGAAACAACGTCATCAGGGTTTGCTGCCAAGTATGCAGGGTTTGTTCTATAATCTTCATAGTACTTTCTTAGCTGCTCTCCTGTGATTGGGGTTTCAATAAACTGTCCTTCTTTGTTAAAAAGAATTTGTTGGTTATAGTAAGCCAAGTTGTGCTTTACATTAAAAATGCTATTTGCTTCAATAAGCTCAATTCGTGTTGTTTCAGCTGCTTTGTGATAAGCCACTCGTGCTTCAGACAGCGAGCCGCCATTAGCAATTACTTTTTTTAGCGCCTCTCTGCCAGCATTCACCTTCATTTCATGGTACTCGAATTGATCCCAAAACACTCCTTGTACAGGAGATGAAGGAATCTTTTCAACAAAACGACCAAACGAGTTTCTTGGGGAATATTCTTCCCACAGTTTCTCCCATTCTTTGAGGTCTTGATTAAGAATTTCTAGCGCTTGAGCTCTTTTTGCTTCCAGCTCTTCCTGGACTTGAAGCTTTTCATAGTTTCTTTGCTCAAGTTCTGCAATCCATTTTTTTGTCTGTTCTATTTTTTTCAAAATATCTTGAGCCACAGGATCATTTGCAAGGTCTTCTGAAAGAGTGGTTTGTTCACTTGCCTCAACATCGGTTTGAGCAAATATTGGATTTGCTGATAAAAACAAGATGGAAAATGCAAAAAATACTGTAAGACTAGCAAATTCCCAATGTCTCATGTATGACCTTTGATTCATCATATTTAAAAAAATCGCATGAATTATCCGTAGAGACATATCGTTTTTGATTTTATTCCTGTATTTTATTTTCATCACATTATGATTATTCTGTATGTCTATACAGGATTATCCATTATGGGGCTTTACAAAATTTGATGAAGCCAACTCTGTTAAGACTCAGACCGTTGAAACCCAAACCATTTATGGAATTAATTTAGATTCTAACTTGAGTCCTGTATTGACAAAAAAAGAACCTTTTCTTAAAGCACTAGAAAACAGAGTTTTACTATTTGACGGAGCAATGGGAACAGAAATTCAAAAACTCGATCCCAAACCAGAAGACTTTCCAAATGAAAAAGACGGGTTTAATGATGGATTAATCATCACCCATCCCGAGTGGATTAAAAAAATCCATAAAAGTTACTTGGATGCGGGAGCTGATTGCATTGAGACAAACTCATTTGGCTCAAACAAATTAAAGCTAGACGAGTATGGATTTGGCAATCAAACAGTTGAATTTAACAAAAAGATTGCCCAGCTAGCGGTAGATGTTGCCTCTTCATACAAGGACAAACCAAGATATGTAATTGGTTCTATGGGCCCATCAGGATTTTTGCCAAGCTCAAATGATCAAGACTTGGGACAAAAGCCACTTGATGAGATTCGCAAAGCATTTGAACTACAGGCCGAAGGTCTGATTCTTGGAGGTGTAGATGCGTTACTAATTGAAACTAGCCAGGACATCTTAGAGGTCAAACTAGCGATTGAAGCGTGTCATGACGCCATGAAAAAAACCGGAAAAAAAATTCCAGTCATTGCAAATGCCACACTTGATCAATATGGAAAGATGCTGCTTGGAACAAACATCCAAGCGGCATACACTACAGTTTCTGATATGGGAATCGATGTCTTTGGTTTGAATTGCTCAACAGGTCCGATTGAAATGGCTCCAAGCGTTCAATGGTTAAATGAGCAAAATAAACACGATTTACTTGTCGTCCCAAATGCGGGAATGCCGGAAAACCAGGGAGGAAAGGCCGTCTACAAAATGTCTCCTGAAGACATGGCCAAAGCACTCAAAGACTTTCTGACAGATTTTCCCAAAGTTAGAATTATTGGAGGATGTTGCGGAACCAACCCTAAACATATTGAAGCTCTTAGGAAAGTTATTGACGAAAAAGCTTAATCTGTTAAGGGTTAAGTATTTAGAAAATTCCTTCAGCAATAATCTTATTGACAATTCCTCGTGTTAGTTCGGCATTAAAAGCTGTGGAGCTCCAACAGGTGCCACCTCCCCTGTTGATAGGGGAAAGACTAAACACTCAGGGCTCAAAAAAAGCCAAACAACTAGTTCTAAATGATGATTTTGATGGACTATTAGATTTAGCTAGACAGCAGGTTGATGATGGTGCACACTGTCTTGACGTTTGTGTTGCTACAACTGAGCGTTCAGATGAACGCGAGTTTATGCTAAAGCTTGTCAAGCGATTAAGTCTAGAAATTGATGCGCCACTAGTGATTGATTCAACAGATCCAATTGTCATCGAGGACGCAATTAAGCAAATTCCAGGACGGCCAATTATTAACTCTATTAATTTAGAGGGCGATGGTAGCAGATTTAAAAAATTGGCACCACTGATGGCAAAATATGGCGTACCTGCAATTGCACTTTGCATTGGACCAAGTGGCATGGCAAAAACTCCAAAGGAAAAACTTGCAACAGCTGAACTACTTTATGAAACAGGAAAACAATATGGGCTAAAGCAAGAACAATTCATTTTTGACGTTCTAACCTTTACACTGGCAACTGGCGAAGAAGAATTTCTAAATGCGGGAAAAAATACTCTGGAAGGAATTAAACTTGTAAAAGAAAAATTTCCAAAATCATTTACGGTTCTTGGTCTTAGTAACATCAGCTTTGGCCTGGCACCATATGTCAGAAAGATTATCAATTCCGTATTTTTGTATCATGCGGTAAAGTATGGTCTTGACATGGCCATTGTTAATGCAAAAGAAATAATCCCATATTCTGATATCGATGAAAGCGAAAGAAGGCTTGCTGAAGACTTGGTTTTTAACAAACACCAAAACGCCCTCTCTGACTTGATTTCTTATTTTGAAAAGTTAGGGCCAAAAACAACAAAATCTGAAAAAATAACTGAAATAGATCCATCCTGGGCTGCTGGCAAAAAAACCAACTTTAGAATAATAAATAGACTAAAGGATGGGATAGAAAATGACGTAGTCAGAGCAATTGCAGAAAAGTTGCCTCAAAAAGACATTCTATTTGAAAAAGACGGTTTGCTGGCAATTAACGCAGCAAAGGAAATCACACATGATGCAGCAATAAAGACACTAAATGAGGACCTGCTTCCAGCAATGAAGATTGTAGGTGATAAATTTGGCTCTGGAGAGCTAATTCTCCCATTTGTTCTCAAATCAGCCGAATGTATGAAAGCCGCAGTATCAGAGCTTGAAAAATATCTGCTAAAAGAAGAGGGAACAAGCAAAGGAAAATTTGTTTTAGGAACCGTATACGGTGATGTACATGACATTGGAAAAAATCTAGTAAAAACAATCTTTGAAAATAATGGTTATTCCGTATATGACTTGGGAAAACAAGTTCCATTGCAAAAATTCCTTGAAAAAATTGATGAAGTAAAACCTGATGCAGTCGGATTGTCAGCACTTTTAGTGTCAACATCAAAACAAATGCAATTTTTTATCGAACATGCAAGAAAAAACAAGTTGAATATACCTGTCTTATGTGGAGGTGCAGCAATAAACAGCAACTACATCAACAGAATAGCTAAAGCGGACAGTATCTACGAACCTGGGGTCTTTTACTGCAACACAATGTTTGAGGGACTAAAGACCATGGACAAACTGGTGTCAGAAGAAAAACAAACTTTTCAAAAACAATGGAAAGAAAAACTCCAGAAATGGACTGAAAAAAGTATTACAAGAGATGAAGGAAAAGAATTTCCACATAGTGGAATTAAACCAGTAAAAGCTCCTGCTCCTCCAATTCTAAACAAACCAATCAGGCTTGACTATACTCAAATCAAAATGAATGAAGTTTGGCCACTGATTGACAAAAAATCCTTATTCAAATTATCTTGGGGCCTTCGTGGAAAGGCAGGTGAGGAATCAGAAGAAGAGCATGAACGACTATTAGATGAATGGAAAATCAGAATAATTCGAGAAAAGCTCTTTGACTCTAGCATAGTTTATGGTTATTTCAAATGCCACAACAAAGAAGGCAAACTTGTTGTTGATCATACTGGCGGTGAAATAACTTTTGATTTTCCGCGTTCTTCAAAAGAAAAACATCTCTGTCTTTCAGATTACTTTGGCAAAGATGACATTGTTGCATTCCAGTCAGTAACTGTAGGAAACAAAGTTCCAGAAATAATTGAGAAATGGAACAAAGAAAACAAGTACACTGACGCCTACTACCTTCACGGCCTTGCAGTTGAAGTAGCTGAGGCACTGGCTGAATGGACAAATAGAAGAATAAAGTCAGAATTAAAAATTGGTGAAAAACGTGGCCTTAGATACAGTTGGGGTTATCCTAGCTGTCCAGATGTTTTACAACACAGACTAGTTTGGAAATTATTAGAGCCAGAAAAATCTGGAATGACACTAACAGAATCAGGACAAATTGTTCCAGAACAATCCACTGCAGCAATCATCGTTCATCATCCTGACGCAGAATACTTTACTCTGTAATCAAGTGCATTTCTTATAATCTTATTATGATTATACAAATCATTATTGAAACAGTAATATACGCTAAAAATTTGACACAATCCATTTGACTTTTCAGGGATTTGTACCGTCATCAATTAGTAAAAGAATCTTATTTGCTGGCATTTTTCTTATTTCACTATCAGGTCTAGTTTTGGAAATTGCTATAACAAGAATTTTTTCAGCAGCAATCTGGTACCACTTTGCATTTGTTGCAGTTGCTGTTGCTCTTGTAGGATTGGGGTCATCAGGACTACTAGTTCATTATAGATTGAAAAGAATCAAGGAGAATTGGGCCGGTGATCTCACAATTCTTTCCTGTTTAGGTATTACTTCCGTTATTCCAATAACTCTTTTTGTAATGCATTCACTTGCATCTCAATTAATTTATCTACCAGTATTCATGCTAATGTTTGCAATTCCCTTTTTCTTTATTGGTGTAGTAATTTCAGCAGCGTTTAGTGCATTTGCACATATTGCAGGAAGATTGTACGCCTCTGACCTAATTGGCGCATCAGTAGGAGCACTTTTAGTTATTTTGTTGTTGTCAATGGTTGGTGGAGAGGGAACCGCTTTAGTTGTTGGTCTTGTCGCATCAATTTGTGCTGTTGTATTTTCTTTTTCAACAAAAAGTAAAAAGAAGATTCTTGCAAGTTTTGCATTTATCGGATTTGCTTCATTACTCTTACTCGTAAATGAGACAACTCAAGCATTTTCAATTCCTACTGATCCTACTGCACAAAAGGATTTACCAATATTTCTAAGAGAAAACCTAGGGACATACATAGTGAAAACCGATTGGAATTCCTTCTCACGAATTGATGTAGTAGAGGGGATAAGCGGAAATTGTATTCCAGGCTCTAGAGACCCCTACTTTAACCAACCACAATGTGCGTTTGAGGGACTTGTTGCAAAAATTTTCATTGATGGTGGAGCTGGAACAAATATAATCACTTGGGATGGCGATGCAAATAGTAGGCAAGAGTTGTTGTCATGGATGCAGTACATTCCATTTACAATGAAAGAAAATCCTAAAGTTTTGATAATTGGATCAGGTGGAGGAAGAGATGTTGTAGCTGCACTTGCAAGTGGAAGTAAGGACGTTACAGCTGTTGAAATAAATCCAATTATTTTTGAAACGGTTACAAGCTACGGGGACAAGGCAGGCAATTTGTATACTCATCAATATGTCAATTCACATGTTGATGAGGGAAGAAGTTTTGTTTCACGATCACAGGAAAAATATGACATTATTTACATCCCCTTTGTTGATACGTGGGCGTCTGTTTCGTCTGGTGGCCTTGGAGTTTCTGAAAACTTTCTCTATACAATTGAAGGTTTTCAGGAATATTATGAGCATTTGAGTGACGATGGCAAAATAATTGCAGTTAGGTGGCTCATTGATTCACCTAGATTTGTATCAACATTTAGTGAACTGCTTGAGAGAAATAACCCGCCAAAAAATGATCTTGAAAAACATTTGTTAATTGTTAGTTCTGACTCTGTTGAGAAGGATCCTAGCGTTACGATGGTCATGTTTTCCAAATCGCCTTTTAGAGACAGTGAAATTCAGTTTCTCTCAGACTCGTTTGAAAAAAATGGTTACAAGCCAATTTTAATTCCAAACAGGATTGCATTAGAACCATACTCTGACTTTTTGAAAGGCAAGTTATCTGATGAGGAATTTTATGATCTTTTTCCTACAAAGGCACATTATGTGACTGATGATAGTCCATTCTTTCTCTCATTTGAAAAACCAATCCCGAAAATTTTAGAGGTGTTAATTTTCATTAGTTTAGCAATTGTTGCTGCATTTCTAATCGGGCCATATGTATTGTTGAAAAAAAATAGTTCTGAAAAAAGTGAGCTCAAAACAGGGAGGATAGCACTCTATTTTGCTGCTTTAGGAATGGGCTTCATACTAATTGAGCTTGCTCTCTTGCAAAAACTAATTCTTTTGCTTGGAAATCCTACCATGACATTTGCAATTTTACTCTTTACAATTTTGATAGCTAGTGGCATTGGGAGCCTTACCAGTACAAGATTAGTAAAAAGTAACACACGAAATCTCGCCTTCTTGATAGCTGGCATGATTGGATTTGGTTTGTTTTATGCAGTCACCATTCCCAATCTAGTTTATCTAGTAATCTCAGAATCATTTGAAATTAAAGCTCTAATCAGTGTTGGTTTATTGTTTCCAATTGGATTTCTAATGGGGATGCCATTGCCAACTGCAATGCGCTTGATCAAATCTTACAGTCCAAGACATGTGCCATGGATGTGGGCAATTAATGGGGCATTTTCTGTCTTTGGCGCTGTTTTGTCAGTTGTAATTGGAATTCTGTATGGTGCCTCATATGCAATAACACTTGGTTCGGTGATCTATGTCATTGCCTTGGTAACAGCGTTATCTTGGAAAAAGAAAACTATAGAAATTCAACCTAGAACATAAAGTAGAACTTTTGGATAATCTATACAGGACTGCCATCACAAAAATGCAGATCCATTATATCTGAAAGAGCTACATTATACTATATGAAAATACACTGTGCGTGCGGAATTTGTGGGCATACAATTGACCAAGAATGTATTATGAATGACTGTGATTGTTGTGTTAATTTTCATTTACGTTCTGGATAATCTTATTATGATTATCCAACATAATCTCTTATAGGATTATGAATTATTTTCTGATACAAACCTCAATTATAGGACACGATAATTCTTTTTGGTTTTAATAAATGAAGAAAACATGTCCTTTTCACAACATAGAATTAGTAGAAACAAAATTGCCCAATGGGACACGATCTTCTTATTGTCCAAAGTGCGAAGAAGTCTTTGGAGAGAAAATTTGATTATCATTTTACGTAATTAGAAATTAAAAAAGCCACTTGGTGTATCTTTGTTTTTCTTATTTTCAATACTTTGAAACAAAGACTTGTAAATATGACATCCGAATTGTTTAATCATTGAAGGAAGTATCTGAACCACGACATCTAGAACCCCATCTAAAGGAATCAAGTGCAATGAGGGATTTTGTATTTGGTTTTGGTGATGGTATTAACACATCATTGGGCATTGCAGCAGGTGTAGGCGGTGCTGATTTTTCAGCTAATATCATCATCCTTGCAGCCTTGGTTGGCATGTTTACTGGAGCAAAAGCCATGGCTGTTCAAAATTATTTGGCAGTAAAAACACAAAGAGAGTTGCTAAAATCTGAAATCGCCAGAGAAGAGTGGGAAATTGAAAACAAACCAGAAGATGAAAGAAAAGAGATAGTAGACATCTACAAAGCAAAAGGATTTTCAGGAAAAGAACTTGATCTTATTGTAGAAAAAATCACTTCTGACAAAAAGGTATGGCTTGATACTATGCTTAGAGAAGAATTGAATTTGAATTTAGAAATTGTTGGTAGTCCCATCAAGAGTGCAGTACGTATGTTTGTCTCATTTTTAATCGGTGGAATGTTACCAATACTGCCGTTCTTTTTCACTTCAGGGCTAAGCGCACTTTTTATCGCAATCGGCATAAGCATTTCAACATCATTTATTGTGGGCGTAATCAAATCAAAAATGGCAAACACAAACAAAATAATTGGTGGACTGGAGATGGCGGGACTTGGAACAGGCATTGCACTATTAGGGTATGGTCTTGGGAGTGAATTGGTCAATTTGGGAATAATCAATGTTTAGTGTTATTTTCAAAAGTACATGAGAAAAAAGTTGAAAAGTACACAATAAAACAATTAAAATAGAAATTATGCATGAAATTTTTAATTTGACGTTTTTTAATGTAATTCTGTATTGATAATCTATACAGGATTATCTGACATAATCTTACTATGATTATCCGAATCTAAATCAATTCCATAAAGGGTCTGGGCCTGATGGATTCTGCCAAAATTGTTGTAATAGATATTCTGTTTGTTTTTTTGCATGCTCGCTTCTCAAATGTTGTAAATCTAAAAACTGCTTATTTTTTTGTAGTTGATAGAATTGTTCAAAAAACATACTCATTTTTCACAAATCACCTCCTCGTTTACATTACCATCATACAATGAAATTATTCCAGAGATATTACAATCTGAAATGTATGGATATGGAGTTTTGATTTGAGGATACATTAGATCTTCTGGAGCAGTAGAATGTGTCAGTCCCAAAGCGTGACCAAACTCGTGTCTTATCACTAGTTCTAATTCTCTATCTGAGAGAGATGATGCGTCATATATTGTAATTTCAGACTTGAGAATCTGATTTCCAGATACAGTTGATTTTGTAGTTCCTGCTGCACCGTCGCCATCTATCATGTTTGATAATGTAATTATTATATCGCCAGCACTGTTTCCAATACTTTGAATGACAAAACTTTTTGGAATTGCGTTTTCAGTTTCTTGTTTTATGTCTGAAAGAGCACCTTGCCAGCCTAGATAATATTTTGAAATTGTTCCTTTTGGTGCTTTTCCAAGAAGATGATCATCAATCTCATAGAATTCAGTTGACAAAATAGCACCCTTTACTATCTCAAGTTTTTCTGCAGGAAGATTTGCATCATTTTTTATGTTTACATAAAGTGACTCTCCAGGAATTATCTCCCAATAAAAGTTAGTACCAAGTGAATCACCTTTTAGATTTTCAATTACATATCTTGATTTAGGTATTGTGTCTTCATATGAGTCAAGCGATTTTGCGTCTTGGAAAAATGTACCTCCTACCAGAATTGTTAAACCTGTAAGGGCAATCAATGTCATTGTCTGAATTTTTTGAATTCTGTGTAGCTGGACTGCATGATTACCTTGATTTTTTTCAAGCGATGTTTTTGTCATTATAATATGATAATGACAAAAGTTATTATCTGATAATCTGTATTTAAAAAAAATTTACAACTACGTTGAATTCTAAAGTGCTGCTAGTAATTTGTTGAAGATACTAAAAATACTGAAACTTTTTTTTAGTACAAGAAAAAATTGTGCGTAAATATGTCATAATTGCAATACAGTGTAATTTACAGTGTTTATAATATCATAATGTCATACAAAATGAAGGTTGGAAGTTGGTAGTTAATACCGAATTTGAAAAGTTTTGTACTGAGGTATTAAAACTAGACAGAAACATACGTTATGTTGGAATTTACTACAAATCCAGATTGTACATAAAAATGCGAGATGGAATATCAAACCTGTTAACACCTCAGGAAACAGAAAAATCTCTGCGTGATACCTATTCAAGATGGGAAATGCGTCAATCCCTAGCGCCAAAGCTTGGAAGACCTATTTATGCGATGGCTCAATATGAAAACATCAAACGAATCACTATTCCATTTGAAAAAAGAGGAATTGTTTTGGTAAGCATGGAACCTCAAGCCTTTCACGAAGTAATAACTAAAGAAGTGCTTGAAGTTGCTGACAGGTATTTTTCTGAATTAGAAAAATAATTCTCTGTAATCTGTACAGTATTATCTGTTAAATTCTAGCAGATTTGGACCTAATTCTCAGTTATGGAAAAGCTATTACACAGAATTGCGTAAATCTCAACAGATTCAAATTGAATTGTCTTGCGTTATTTGTTGTTACATAAGGTAACTAGCTGTAGGTTATACCATAATTGTACTATTTTATGATGAATGTTACACCAATAATGGCCAGTCTGTGGTTTCAGCCTTGGGTCTCATCATCCTTGGGACAATTGGTGTAGCATTTCTTAATTTCTTCTATCATTGTATAATCTATACAGGATTACCTAATTTCATAATCCTAGGTATGGTGAGCACGGAACTTTTTAGTTCCACACCAACAAAAAAATTTCAAGTTATCTCAGATCACTGTTATATCTCTTAACGTTGATTAACTATGGATGGGCAATAGATTACTTTCTAAAGAGGTGACTTGTTGTCATCTGAAATAGATGCAAAACAATTAACATCAATATCACAAAGAAAAAGAACAATTATTGGCGCAGTTAGCGGACTAGTTGGCGGCTTTGCGGTATTTCTAATAATTTTTACAATTGATGCTGCTTTAGGAATTGTTCCTGGAACTTTTTACAAAATGGTTGGCATACCAATTGGCCTTGAAGGAGTTGTAGCTACGGTTTTTGGTCTATTTGCCCATATGCTAACTGCAGGATTGATTGGTCTTGTTTTTTGTTACAGCTCTGGCTTACACAAAAAACTAGACTTGCAAAGCTCAATGAAAGGTGCACTTGCGGGAGGAGTTACAGGAGTTGCAGTTTATGTGTTGTTTTTTATTCCGATTACTCTATTTGTTATGGCTCCATCACTTGAGGCTTCGATGGCAGATGAGGCAGGAATTATTGCAACCACAATTAACATTGATTCCATAAAACTGGTTGAAAACATGGAACTGATAATTATTGGTTCATTGGAGATTCATGTTGTTTTTGGAATTATAATGGGCGTTTTTTGCGCAATGGCATTAAACCGAGAGCGTGAAGGCTCTCCAAATTTGTTTAATACGAAACAAACTCTCAAAAAAGTTTCAATTGGAATAATAATTGCAACTGGCATCGTTGGTGTTTTTTTTGCCCTTGTGCCAAACCAAACATCGTCTGTAACTGTTCAATCAAACCTCAATCAACAATTGGGAAAAGTAGTTGATGGCTTGACATACACCAAATTTGCAGCTCTAACTGAGCAAGAAAGAGCTGCCATTCTAAAGATAATGCCAACGACAACAATCAATCTTGTTTTAAATGAAGCAAAAAAATATGATTCAACAATTTCAGAAGGAATGCAGTCGCTTTCATCGCAAAATTCATTTGAACAGGTAAGACAGGTTCAAGTTGCTGATTTTCAGGGATTGAAGGGAATGACAGTCACTGGAGGGGCAATCGTGTTATCAACAGGAGAAAAGAGCTTTTTGCGATTTGAGAGCTTTGACATGACAAATGGTCTCGATCTTTATGTTTATCTCACAAAATCAGGCGATGTACATAACGGAATTGAAGTTGGAAAGCTAAAGGCAAACCATGGTGATCAAAACTATGAGATTACAGGAATTAATACAAACGTATACGATGTTGTCGCAATATATAGCAAGTCATTTGATATGATATATGGTATTGCACACTTTTCACCAAAATAATTTTGGAATTGATATAATTGCATGATTTTGATTACACTGATTTACAAATTTTATACCAAGCTAAAAAATCATTAAGAAATTATGAAACAATTGTGCATCAAAGATCTCAAACCATTTTTTCCCAATTTTAGGTAACAATGGGCAATTAGAACATAAAGATCATATCTATGTTTATATCTCACATGATAATTTTTTCCAACATGTCACAACAATTAGACGATGAGGGCAAGCTTTGTAGCATGGTTATGGAAGCCAACAAATACACAAGATATGTGGCAATCTGTGACCATGATGGAAAAATACTTTGGAGCAGTCGTCGAAATAATGTGGAACATCTTCTTACAGAGCAAGAAACAAAACAATCCCTCAAGAGAGCCGTAGATTCCTGGCATGCTCGAGATAACTTAGCAACAAAGCTAGGTCATGGCAGATACGCTGTAGTTGGATATGAAAATCTCACACGAATCACAGTCCCATTAAAAAATGATCATTTGTTACTTGTAACAGTAGAAGGAAAAAAACCCCAGTACGTGGGAGACATTGTAAAGATAGTCGATTACATTCAAAAGCATCCATCAGCTGCATAAGAAAATAATTTTTCTTCTTTTTCTAATTTTGATAGGATTTTTGACTAGATTATTCTCGGTAATCTATACAGGACTATCCAACATTAATGTCAAATTCTGAGATTCTCTAACTCTTTTTTTGCACCAACAAAATCAGAAGGAGATGTAATTAACACATCACCGCATAAATTGTGCATCTCCTTTACAAAATCTGAAAAATTATCTTGATAGCTAGACCAATCAAGTTTTAAAAAGTCCGCAGATTTTTGATTTTTCTCTGACGGATACAAAAGAATGGGAATTATCTTAAAGCCTTGAGGTTTTAGGCGCTGAACAATTTTAGAAACTTGTTGTGTTGAACCAACTACCTGTGTTATAAAACCACGAGGTTTCGCATCAACCTTTTTCTTAATTTTATCAAAATTAGGATTTGCAGGTAATGACAAGAAGAGATCAATTTTTTTATCAACCCCTGCTTCTTTCAAATGCTTTACAACCTGACTGGGAATTAATCCCGAATCTTCATTTTTTTCAGATGGATCCCCTTTTAAAATCAAAATTCCATCCAGTTTTAATTTAATTGCATCATTAACAATTTTTTTTACTTCGGAAAGATCCTTGTCTCTTACTCTAAGACTAATCGTGATTTTTAAATTTGGAAAATTTTTCTTTATCAGTTCGCTGGTTTTAATTGCAGAAATTCTTTTTGTCCCTAAAACTGAATCCGTAATGTGAATGCCTTTGCAGCTGTGACTTATCTCAGATACTCTGTGTTTTAGTTTTTCAAGCAAGTTTTTGGTTTCATCATTTGATGGATTTGCCGCATTTGGTAATTTTGGCGGGTTTACCTCATATCGCATGGTCATGGAGATTTTTCAAATCAACTTGATTAAAACCTAATGATAAATTCAATAATTATTAATGATTTTAACTAATAATGAAACTCAAAGAAATTCAACGTCTACTTTCCACTGAACTAAAAACTCAACCAAATCATAATGGAACAAAACTTGCCTCAGTACTAGTGGTGATTTATGGTAAAGAGCCAAAGGTTTTGATGACAAAAAAATCTGAAATCCTACAAATCCATGCAGGAGAAATTTCATTCCCTGGAGGAAAATGGGAAAAAAAAGATGCAGACCTATTGACTACGGCATTAAGAGAAACAAAAGAAGAAATTGCTCTTGAAATAAAACTAGAACAAATAACAGGCCAATTAAAACCTGTGAGAACCCTAAATTCTGGTTTTACAATTACGCCATTTGTGGCAGTTGTTGATGAATTATCAAATATGCAAAGTAATTTTGAAGTTGAATCTATTCTTCATATTCCTTTGATTCCATTTCTAAAAACATTAAATGATGACCCTGATCCAAATCACAACTCAATTCAAGAAATGTATATTTTCAAATTTAAAGAGTATACGGTTTGGGGAGCAACTGCTAGAATCTTAAAACAAATTACAGACATCTTTCAAAAAAATAATCTAATCTGAGATTCATTTAAAAAGAGCTTGACTAGCCTGACATTTTATGGCTGCACGTAAATCGTCTCCACGAAAAATTAGATTAATTAAAAAACAAAAACAAGCCTCAGCAGTACCAGCTTGGGTAATTCTTAGAACAAGAAGGTCAGTACGAACAAATCCAAAACGTAGGGCTTGGAGACAAACTGACGTGGAGGTAGGTTAGTTGTCACAAGAACTTGAGAGAGTTTATACAATAAACCTAGGAAAAGTTTTGCTTTCACCAGATAATCAAAGATCAAAACGCGCCATTAACATGATTAAAGAATTTGCACGACATCACATGAAAACTAAAGATGTAAAGATTGACGAGGATTTAGCTCATCAAGTTTGGAAAAGAGGAATCAAACACCCTCCAAGAAAAATTCGAGTTAGAATGACAAAAACAGAAGAAGGCTCTGTCTTGATCGCTCCATACGAGGAAGAGATTGAAACAAAGGTTTCGCCAGAAGAAAAATCATCTAAACTTGAAGAAAAGCAAGTAGAGAAATTGATTACAGAGAAGCCAAAAGAGGTCGCAGCTGAGATTGTGGAAGCCGCAGAAAAAGAAACCATAGAAAAACCAAAGAAAGCTCCAGCTAAAGAAAAACCAAAACCACAAGCTAAAGAACAAAAACCAAAAGCTCCAGCTAAAGAAGAAACACCAAAAGCACAAGCTAAACAAAAACCAACAACGCCAGCTAAAGAAGAAACACCAAAGAAAGCACCAGCTAAAGAAGAAAAACCAAAACTTGCAAGTTTTGTTGATCCTTCAAAAGGAGCTCAACATTATATTGATAGATACAACAAAGAAAAAAAATACAAAGAATGGTTCCACAGAAATTATCCAAACTTGACAATTGAAGAAGCTGTTGGATTAGAACCATCAAAAGAAAAACCAAAAGCACAAGCTAAAGAACAAAAACCAAAAGCTCCAGCTAAAGAAGAAAAACCAAAGAAAGCACCAACTAAAGAAGAAAAACCAAAAAAGAAATCTGATTAAATTAAATTTATTCTAATTGCCGCAGGTCTAAATTGCAATTAATACTGCATTCAGGATTTTCCCAGTCTAGCGAATTTTCTTTTGAAATGATGTCAAGGGGATCATATTTATCAAATCTAGTTTCACCTTGAATGGAAGAAAGCATTACAATTTTAGATTCTTCAGATGATGATGTAGAAACTTCAACTTGTGCCCCATCCTCATTTAATATGCTGCCTGAGATTTTAGAAATGGCGTTAATCATTCCTATTGAAGCATCTTTGCCGCCAATGACATAGATCAATGAGCGCTTTACGCTGTTAGGTAAGGCATTTTCGTAAAGCATCTTCATAGAATCTTTTAATGAATTCTCATAATCTGTATTTGAATTACTTACAGTCAAGAGGTGGGCTTCTTCATCAATTGATGACTCACTCAAAGAACCAACTACATGCAAAATCGCAGAATTGGTTATTTCAAAGCAGGTTTTTGCTGACAAGTTGGGATTGCTGTCAAGAAAAGCGTCATTATCAATGACTATGGTACAATTGGAATTTGTTTTGAGTCTTTTTAGGGAAATGCCAGAATTAAAAATCCTATCCTTTTCATATTTGAAGGGCATGATTGCAAATGAAATTACATTTTTGTTTTCCTCCTTGCATATTTGTGAAATTACTGGCGCCATGGCGGCTCCTGACTTTCCTGCTAAATTAGCCATGATGATTACTGATGAATATTGAGAAACCTCGTCTCTTATCTGGGATTCAGACTGGATTGCTGAACCGCGAATTAGCTGCACGGAGGGATTCAGAACGGGTTTTGTTGAAACGTAAATTGAATTACATTCAGAATGAAGGTCCCTCTGATCATTACTTATAACCAAACATTCGGAACTGAAAGATTTTGATGCCTCTCTGGCTAATTTTGAGCCTGCCCCACCTATTCCAATAACAAGAACTGGCTCATTTAATTGAAAACTCATTTCTTCCTATTCTCTAATTTGGATAAAAAACCTTCTTACGTAATTAAAATCAAATCTTCGATCTAAAACTTTTAGCTAGCGATCTTTCCATGAAGACTGTGTCCTGTGGCATCAAGAATTTCCACGTTGTGAGTTTGACCAATTTTTACGTCCTCTTTTACGAAAACTGGTTTGTATGCAAAGTTTCTTCCTTTGACAGAACCATCAGACATTTCATCAAATAGAACTTTGCCTTTCCATCCAATCCACTTATGATTATTTTCTAAACATGTTTTTTCAATGAGATCAGAAATGATTTTACTCCTACGCATGACCTTGGACACATCAACCTGATCCCACTCTGCTGCATCTGTTCCCGGCCTTTGACTATATCTTGACAAATTAACAATGTCAGGTTTAGTCTCTAATAGGAGATCCACACTTTTTTCAAAGTCCTCATCAGTTTCTGTAGGAAATCCCACAATAATGTCTGTGGAAATCGTAAATCGCGGGAATTTTGTTTTAAATTTTTTCAAAGTATCTCTAAAGGTATCTGCGGTGTGCCCACGCTTCATATCGTTTAGAACCTTATTGCTGCCACTCTGAACTGGTATGTGTAAAAATTTGAAGACTTTGTCGTTTTCAAATGATTTTAAAAGACTATCTCGAATTCTTGGCATGTACATTGGGTTCATCATGCCAACTCTAATTTTGAATTCTTCATCTATGTTACAAACTGAATTTACTAATGTTGGCAAGTCCTCACCAATATCAAAACCGTAACATCCATTGTCAGTTGATGTGAGCCAGACCTCTTTGCAGCCATCAGAAATTTCCTTTTTCACCTGCCTGACAATATCGCCAATTCTGTAACTCGTTAGATCCCCTTTGGAGATTTTTGTCTGACAAAAGGTACACTCACTCATGCACCCATTTGCAATTTCTACAATCCCGATTGCTGGATTTAGTCTAATTTTTGGTAAACCGACTTTGGATGAATCGGTGTCTTCAAGTGCAATCTTCTTTATTCCCTGAAGAGTAGAGTTGATTACTTCAAGAGTTTTTCCCAAGGAATTTGGGCCTAAAAGACTCGCTTTATTTGAAAATTTTTCAACAGATTCTCTTTCAGCCTTTGGTAGGCATCCTGCAATAACTAAGGGCTTGGTTTTTAGCGATTTAATTCGGTGAACCATCTTGTTTGCTGTAGCATCCTTTACTGAACATGTAACAACTAGATTCAGATCAGAATCAGACTGGCTTTGAGCAAGCGTATGGCCGCCATTGACTATTAGGCCAGATATCATTTCAGAATCTGCAAAACTAGCAGAACAGCCATAAGCTTCTACCCAAATTTTTGCCATGTCTTATCTAAAAAGCGAGTCTACTTGTTTGTTTGTTAATAATTTTTTTGATACAACAAGTTCGCGTATTGTTTTTCCAGTTTTTAGCGATTCTTTGAAAAGTTCGGCGGACTTCAAATAGCCAATTTTTGGCGCAAGTAATGTAACAATGACAGGACTATTCTCAATATCTTTTTGCAGTTTTTCCTTGTTTGCGGTTAGTCCATCAATCAGGTTTGCAGAAAATATTGGCAAGAAGTTTTTCAGCATATCAGTAGATTCTAAAACACACTTTAGCATTCCGGGTAACATCACATTTAGCTCAAACTGTCCTCCCTGTGCAGCATGTGCAACGGTCGTATCGTTTCCAATAATGTTAAAGCAAATCATGTTCATGCATTCTGCAAGTGATGGGTTCACCTTGCCTGGCATAATTGATGAGCCTGCATGTACTGCCGGGATTCCAATTTCTGAAAGACCCGCAACTGGTCCTGAGGCCATCAACCTGATATCATTTGCAAGTTTGTTAATCTCAAGTGCCAAGTTTCTAAGAGATGATGAAACATTTGCAACTGCAAATTTGCTTTGCAAACCATGTTGCATGTCTCTTTCTGGTTTTAATGGTAACTTGGAAATTTTTGCAAGTTGTTCAACTGCAATTTTTCTATATCCTTTTGGTGTATTTGCCCCTGTACCAACAGCAGTTCCGCCAAGCGGCACAAACTCTAATTCTTTTTTTGCATTTACAATTGCATCTCGTGCTTTAGAAATAGATGTAGTATAAGCTGCAAACTCACTTCCCAACGTTACAGGAAGTGCATCCATGAGATGAGTTCTGCCAATTTTTTTGTATGAGGAAAACTGTTTTGCTTTTCTGTTTAATGATTTAATCAAAGTGTCAATTGCTGGCAAAACATCCTTCAAATTAATTAAAATTGCAACATGCATTGCTGTTGGAAAAGTATCATTGCTTGATTGTGACATGTTTACATGATCATTTGGATGAAGAAACTGATACTGTCCTTTCTTTTTGTGTATTATCTCAAGTGCTACGTTTGCAATGACCTCATTTGCATTCATGTTAAATGCAGTTCCAGCGCCAGAATTTATCTCATCGACAACAAATTGATCCAAAAACTTTCCTGATAAAATTTTATCACAAGCATGAATTATCGCATTTCCAATTTTTTTTTCAATTGATCCAGATTTCATGTTAGCAATTGCAGCGGAGCGCTTTATCATCACAAAAGAATTGATCAAATTAGGGTGTGATTTTTTTCCAGTAACGTGGTATTGCTTTATCGCTCTGCCAGTAAATGCGCCATAATATGCATCAGCTGGAATTTTCACATTTCCAAGAGAATCTGTGTCAGTTCTATACCTCAATTCCGATTTTTTTGTCAATTTACTAGTATTCATTCTTTTTCTGTACAATCTAACATTTTCATATTCCAAATTTGAAGGGAATTATTATATAGGCTACATTAATTTGTGATTGCAATGAATAAGCGTTATAGTATGCTCTTTACCATTGCTGCAGTCGCAGTGATGGGCGGCACGCTATTCGGAAGCACATACACACAAACCCAAATCACGGGTCAAACTTTTGATCAACCACAATCTGATCAAGATGTTTATGACCAAATACGTGCAATGGGAGGTTTACAACTTGTAATGCCACAAGCATTTGCAGAAACTGATTGTGGTGCACTTGAAGCATCAGGACGAAATGTAGTTAATTTCGATCTTACTGGTGTAAGTGTTGAGCTACCAATCATGGGTGGAAAAACATTCCATGCTATGACATTTAGCGAACAAGTTCCAGGACCAACCCTAAGAGTTACTCAGGGTGACGTCGTGAAAATGACACTTAGTATTCCAGCTGATGAAGTTACTGGACACGGTAACGACATGCACGCATCACAAATGTCAGCAGGAAACTTTGATTCAATCAATCCAGGTGAATCAAAGACATATTGCTACATTGCAGAATCTGCTGGTGTTTTCAAATACCACTGTTCTGGCGTTCACTTGATTGGAATGGACCAACATGTCCTTTCAGGCATGTATGGAATTGCCATTGTTGATCCAGCAAACGGATACAAGAAACTGATGGTAGAAAAGACAAGCGGTAGCGGAATGCTAGATAGAAAATTCTATTCTGCTGATGCACTAGAGTTCCAGTTGCAGTACAATCAATTGTATTTGACTGATACTGGAACCTATGATGCAGGAGCAATGTTCCAACACAACAACACTGCAACAGTTGTAAATGGAATGCAGTTTGGTTATGTACCAAATGCTGTACACAACACACTCATTCTCGGTGATGCAAACAAGAACATTTTCGTGGCACAGCCATGGAATGGACTTGACCTAAAACAATACCAATCACAACTACTCTATGTTGAAAATGATCAACATGTGAGAATCTTCATTGAAAACCAAGGCAACGAACCAGTCTTCTGGCACGTTGTTGGTGAAATCATTGATAGAGTCACACAAGGCAACAGAGTACAATCAGCAGCAACTGAAACATGGTTGCTAGGTGGTTCTCAAAACATGATTGTTGATATGGTATTTGATGAGCCAGGTGTCTACGCTGCAGTCAATCATGACTATGCAGCAATTTACACAGGTGCAGCAACAGTCTTTGTAGCAGGTGATCCATTTGGATTGAACCCAAGATTGATTGCAGCTGGTGTAATTCCAGAACCTGTTCCATCATATGCATATGCATTAGGTAATCCAAGTGATGCTGTCCCACCAATGGGAAAGAACAGCATTGCACATCCAGCAATCAATGTTCATGGTTTGTACACTGATGATCGTGCAGCCGAAATACAAGCGGCAGGAGCAATCCCACTATGGGAAGTAGTTCCAACACTACCACCAATCTAGGTAGTGCCCCAACTTTTTCTATTTTTATTTTCTCATAATGATTATATTCAGTGAATAAAGCCAACCTTGCATGAGCTTTAATGATTCAGTTTTAATTTGTGACGAAGTAGCTCCAGTGTTAAACAAAGTTCTTGAAGAAAACGGTTTGAAAGTAACTTATGAACCAGAAATAACTTTTGATCAAATTAAACAAAAAATTGGACAATTCAACATTGTAATTGTTCGCGGCAGAACAAAATTAACTAAAGAATTAATCGATAAAGCAAACAATTGCAAAATTATTGCTAGAGTTGGAGTTGGCTTGGATAATATTGATGAAAACGCTGCTAAAGCAAAAAACATTCGAGTGATTAATGCTGTTGAAGGTGCAATGACAGCTGTTGCAGAACTTGTTTTGGGTTTAATGTTGGCTTTGGCACGACAAATTCCAAGAGGAGATAGGACAATCCGAAACGGGCAGTGGTTAAAAAAAGAACTCAAAGGAACAGAACTCAAAGGAAAGTATCTTGGAATTGTTGGATGTGGGAACATTGGTAAACGACTTGGAAGATTGGCAAAAGGACTAAACATGAACATAATTGGTTTTGATGTGATTCCTATTGATGAAGAATTTTCAAAAGAAGTTGGATTGATGAAAACAGATCTTGACACACTTCTTCAAAGCTCTGACTATGTCTCGTTACATGTTCCCTTATTGGATTCTACGCATCATATGATTAATGCACAAAAATTATCCTTGATGAAAAAAACGGCTAAAATCATAAACACTTCAAGAGGAGGTGTTATTGATGAGGATGCACTCTATGAAGCCTTAAAAAACGGAAATCTGGGAGGTGCAGCATTGGATGTTTTTGAAAAAGAGCCTGCCACAAACACCAAACTTGCCACCTTGGATAATGTGATTTTAACCCCTCATGTTGGAGCCCAGACAAAAGAAGCTCAGTCCTTAGCTGCAAATGTTATAGCAGAGAAGATAATACAGATTTTACGAGGCGTAATCTAGGTTGATAAGAAAATTAGGTTTAGCATTGTTGGCCCTTGCACTGTTTAGTCCAGCGTATGTACATGCAGCGCCAGGAACTATTTCGGTTGATTTGGAAGGAACCTCATTCGATGTAAACTATGACGCAGATGGTGTAGAAATTTTAAGTGCCGTAACCGACCTTGATTTTATTTCATTACTTCTTGAAGTTGAAGTAACTGGCTCTCCAGGAACTTTAGAAATTACATTAGATAGAAGCTTCTTTGATTCTACCTTTGAAGGAGTAGATGAGACGTTTATTGTGATAGCTGATGGTGATGAACCAGATGTTGAAGAAGTTGAAACCACCCCACAAAGTAGAACACTAAGAATTGAATTACCAATTGGAACAGAAGATGTTGAAATTATCGGAACAGCTTTTGGTACCACTGAAATTGTAATTGAAGAACCCCCAGAGGAACCAGAAACTCCTATTGAGGAACCAGAAGAACCGCCAGAGGAACCAGAAACTCCTATTGAGGAACCAGAAGAACCGCCAGAGGAACCAAAGACTACAACTGAAGAACCAAAAACAAAATGTGGTCCAGGAACTGTATTAAAGGATGGAGTTTGTGTTTTGGAAGAAAAATGCGGACCTGGAACCATTCTTCAAGATGGTGAATGTGTAGCGTCTCCTAGCACAAAAAGTGACGTCTCAATATCAAAAGACTTTATTGTTGGTGGAGGAGCTGCTCTTGTAATTGCGTTTATCATAATAATAATTCTCGCTGCAATTGCTAGAGCAAGTAGAACAAAAAACAACTAGCAAATAATTAAACAACAATTATTCCTGTCTTGATAAGATATTGTATTCCTAAAGCAAAATCTGCATCAGAAATTTTTTCTTCTAACCACCATGTTGTATTTGTTTTAATCCAAGATGGAATTTGAGTATTATTCTCTATAGATTCTTTTTCAGTTTCAGGAACTATGATTATTTCATTTTTAATTAAAAATTCAATCACATCTGCAAAACTTTCATCTGAAATCTGATCTGAAATCCAAAAATATGCAACTTGCTTTATCCAAAATGGAATAACAATTTTCCCAGAATCTATTAACTCAAATTCAACAGAATCTGATGCTCCTGAGTATTCTACATAAACAAAATATTTTCCAACTGGGAAAATTTCTTTTTCAAATGGATATGTTGAAGGAACAGGCGTCTTTAATTCAGTTATTGAAATAGGAATACCACTGCTTCCTTTTCCTTGTTCGTCGCGAAGGTAAATGGTAGCAATTTCTCCTGTAATCTCACTAACTTCAATTACATAAAACAATTTTTCACCAAAAGTATAGACCATTTTTTCCATCTGGATTGTGACTGTTGGAGTTGCAAATACTGTTGGCATTCCAACCATGCCAATTATGAAAATTATTAGCAAGAGCGATATTCCTTTTAATTTACTTTTTTTGCATGTTAATCTATCAAACAATAAAATCTCTAACTAACAATTTATGTAGCCTATTTATCACTATGTCCATTTACAGATATTAAGGGGGATTTGATACTGGCGAATATGCCTTCAGGTCAGGAACAAACATGGATAAGATTATGGCAGGAAAACACTCCAGAGATTCGTGACAGAGTAATACAATGGAGAAAACAAGATGCTGTTACTAGAATTGAAAAACCAAGCCGTATACAAAGAGCAAGAAGATTAGGATACAAAGCAAAACAAGGAATCATTGTAGTTAGAATGCGTGTTGGAACTGGTGGAATGAGAAGACAAAGACCGCGCGCAGGCAGACGACCAAAACATCTTGGCGTAACAAGAATCAAGGCAGATATTAGTATGAAAGGGGTTGCTGAAAAACGAGTTTTAGAAAGATATCCAAACATGAAATTATTGGGTTCGTATTTTATTTACAAAGATGGAATGCATTATTGGTTTGAAGTCATTTTAGCAGATCCATCTCATCCACGCATTGCTAAGGACAAAGAACTTCGTAAAAGAGTTCTACCAAACGTTTCAAAGAATTGAAGCTAATTTTATTCATAATAATTTTCATTTCTTTACTAATCCCAACATCTGTCTTTGGCCAATATTTTGATACGCCGGGTTTTGTAAATCGATTTCCAATTAATACAGGCGGTGAAGTTTTTGAAGTTAAAGTTGTTTCAAATTTTGACATCCCAGACTACCAATTTAATAGTGATGAGAAAAGATTATCATTTATCATTTCAAGTAGCATCACAAATAATTTAGCTGAATTTGAAATTCCAAAAAACCTGATAAATGGAAACTTTACATTTTATCTAAATAATGAAGAAATTTTTGCAGATGTAAAAACTAATGCATTAATTTCTTTCATAACACTTGAATTTCCAGGAAGCGGGTTGCACAAGTTTGACATTATAGGAACAACCTACTTGTCTGAAACAAATGATATTAAAACAGAGGCCGATTTTAGTTTATTGATTTTAATTATAGGAATAATTGCTGCAGCTGGAGCAGGCGGAATTATATTTCTTAAAAAGAAAAAAAATCATTCATTAACTAAGGATTGAATCATCGGTTCAAGATTTTCCGTTTGACCAAACGAAACATCGCGTAACACTCCATTTCTATCTATGATTATTGAAGAAGGCGTTCCTTGCAATGAATACATTTCAAATGTTTCTGCTTCATATTCTTTTGATTTCATATAGTCTTTAACACGTTCGATGATTTGTTTTTTATAATCATCAGATTGAGAATTAAAATCTGGCATTTGGCTAACAATAAAATCCATAATTCTTTCTTCAGTAATGTTTTCAGAAGTCTTTTTTAGAGAATCCATAGCTATTGGAAATGGAATCTTGTATGGAAGTTTGCTGTCTTTTAACTTCCCGTATTGTTTGAGGCCATTTTTGGCATCTCCAATCACTTCTCCAGTCTCTAGTAAAATCTTTAGATTTTCTAGAGTATTTTTGTCAAAATCTTCAAACGCAGTTGCTACTCCCCAAACCCTAACTCCATCATCTTTGAATTTGTTATAGATGTTAATGGCCTCAGGAATTCCATAAAGAAAACACCCGGGACAATTAACCTGAAAGACTTCAACTAAAATCACTTTATCTTTTTCCTTATCAATATTAGATGATAATCCTTGCACCCACTCTGAAATTCTCAGGTTTGGTGCTTTTTCTCCTATTTTTGCTCTCATAGATTTACTCGGAAAATTTGGTATTAAAAAGATAATGAAATTTGAATTAGAATAATATATGAGTTAACAAGATTCCGACATAATTGAGTGTTGTAACTGATGATCGAATGAAACTTTTTTCAGAAATGGAAGAAAGATACGAAAAAAAGGACACTGATTATTTTGTAAAATTATTAGAACATGATGACTATGTAATAAGAACAAGAGCAACGTGCATTTTAGTAGATTTTGGTGGAGAGGATAAAGTGCCATACATTGCCAAAATTCTGAAAAATGATCCAAATGAGCTTGTAAGACACGAAGCTGCATTTTCTTTAGGACAAATGGGTCATCATATTGGAATAAAGCCGCTTGAGGATGCAACAAAAAATGATCCTAGCATGTTTGTAAGACATGAGGCTGCTATTGCCTTGGGAGTAATTGGTTCAAAAGATGCAGTGCCAACTTTGCAAAAAGCCTTAGAAGATGCTGATAAGCCTGTGGTGGAATCTGCTATTGTGGCTTTGTCAAACATTGAATTCATGGATAAATTGGGCAAAAACGAAAAATTCGCCAAACTTACAGGCGGTTAAATTGGAATGACTTTTGTACCTTGTTCTGCCGATTCAAATTTGTAGATTTTTTCAACTGTTGAATCTTCAAAAATTTCAGAATCATGAGTGATTATAATGAATTGAAGAGGGTTTCTAGAGTTAAGATTAGAAATATCCGATAATTGTGATATGACGTTGACTAGCGATTTTCTTCTTTCTTCGTCTAGATGAGTTGTAGGTTCATCTAAAATTATAAAATTAAGATTTGACGCGCCAAGCAAATGCGACATTCCAAGTCGTAGTGATAGCGCTACAACAACTTGTTCACCTCCACTTAGCGAATCAAGATCTAACACAGAACTTCTTGAATAACATGATATGGAAATATCTCTAGTTTTTTCTGATAGAAAAATTCTTTGAATTTTTGTGTTCATCATTGTCAAATATTCTGATGCTTTTTCTGAAATTGTTTTCAATGCCCAAGAACGAAGACTCGTTGCCACTGTACCGTCTCTATTGAATATTTTTTTATGAATTTGATCTAGTTCAGAAATAAATTGCTTTACAAATTTCAATTCTTTCAGAGTATTATTTTTCCTGCTAATCTGTTCTTGCCCGTTTTTTATTTTTTCAAGAATTGCCCCAAACTGTTGATCAATCGTACTCAGTTTTCTTCTTTTTTCTTCATATGAATTTTTCAAGCTAGCAAATTCTCTTGGATTAAAATCTTCAGTTGCTTTTTCTAATTCCAATATCTTATCGTAGAGCATTTTAGTATGAGAATCAATTGATGCAATCTCCACTAATTTTCCAGCATTCATTGTAATTGGAATGTTTTGTATGTTATTTTTTTGTTTCATAATTTTCTGTTTTATTCCATGCAATTCATCTGGATTTTTTATAGAATGAGCATGAAGTATTGATTCAGCTTTAATCGCCTGTTCAAATTTTTTTGAAAAATCTCTTTTTTTATTTTGAGTCCGTATTTCTTCTTCTTGTAGATTTTTTATTTCTTCATTTAGTGTTGACATTTCTTGTCTTAGATGTTCAACCTGAAACAATGGATTAAGGTGTTTTACTTTAGAATCACAAACTGGACATTTATCATTTTTTAATTTTAACTTGCCTGCAAGGACTAGTTGTTCTTTAAGTCTTTCAATCTGCAGTGAATTTTGTTGAATTTTTTTAGTAGTTGACTCCATCTTTGTACCTAGTTCTTCAAGTTGCTTTTCGATGCCTTTTTTCCCTTCAACATACTCAAAACATCCCTCACAATCCTTTACTTTACGCTCATTTTCTGCAATTTCTCTCTGAATAGCTAAAATTGCCTCTCTTGCATATTTTATCAAATCGCCTTTGCGGTCTTCCAGTTCATTTAATTTTGATTCTTTTGGGGATTCTTTTGCAAGTTTTTCTTGTATTAGTGTTAATTCGCTTTCAATTTCTTTCTTTTTAATTGTAAGCTCATTTTTTAGAGGTTCAGCTCTATTAATTTCATTTTCTAAATCTGTTAATTCATTTTTTAAAATTTCAATATGAGTATCATCATAACCAAACCTCTTTTGAATCTCTTCTCGAAAGTTTCGTTGAATAATTTTCATTAATTCGGAAGCCGTATCTAACTTGTCAATTCCTATAATTGCATTAAGTAACTCTTTGAATTCTTTTGGCTTTGCTTTGATAATAGAATTTAATTCTCCTTGTTGAACAATTGATGCTATCTTTAGTTTTTCAAAATCTAAACCTATTTTTGATTCAATTTCTTTTGTCATCGATTCGCCAAACTGTTTTCGTTCTCCAACAGCCAATGGTATGGATTTTTCTCCCCGCTTTTCCAAGAATTGTGCAGAAAGAGAACCTTTAGAATCAATTTTCCTTACCGCTTCATACGACTTGTCATTAATAGTAAAGTCTACCTTAGCATATCCTTGATTTGTGCCTCGACGGATTAGTCCCTTGTTTGATTTTCTTGTATGCTGTCCAAATAATGCAAAAGTAATTGCATCTATGATACTCGATTTACCAGCTCCATTTGGTCCAACAAAAACAGTAACTCCTTCTTCAAAATCTAATTTTGTTGATGAATGTGCAAGAAAATTTCCAAGCTCAACAGATTTGATCATTTTAGTTTCTCCATTTTGAATTGCTCAAATTTTTCCATAATCAATTGATTTGCTTGATTAACATGATTTGTAGAAAGTAGTGGGAGCAATTCTTTAACTGCAAAGGTAGCTAGTTGTTCTGATTCTAACGATTTAACAGCGAGCTTGAATAACTCTTCATCTAATTTGGCCGGTTTATCCATTAAAACCGACGTTCCATCAGAATTTTTCTGCAGAATCTTCCAAGAACAATACAAAGTATGTGGGATTAAACGTGAAATTTGTGCTTGGATTATGTCTGATTCAACATCATTTCCTTCTATTTTTATCTCAACAATTGGTTTTTTTGCATTTAATTTGTTTTTTTCTAAAACATCATCAATAGTTTTTGAAAGATCATTTGATGCTGTTTTAATTGAAAACTGTGGTCTTGTGTTTAATTCAATCCATGAAGGTTCTGCTTCTTTAGAAGAGATGTCGACTTCATAGAATCCTTTTTTTGTTTCTTTAATTCCTTCACTTGTTGTTAGTTCAATTGAACCAGGATATGCCAGTGGTCCTCCAAGATGTGAAAATTTTTTTAAAAAATGATCATGCAAGTGTCCCATCGCATAATAGGTAAAATTTTTTGGAAGATCTGTAGAGTTTAATTCTCCAGCAAATTTGTTTATTTCAGTAATTCCTTGATGCATCACTAGAATTTTATGTCCATTATGTTTTTTTGCAATAGAATCAATTTCTTCAAACTTTTTTTCAAAATCATTAATTTCATTTTTTCTGATCTTATCAAAACCAACAATCAAAACATCTTTGTAGTGTACTGGTTTTCCAAGACCAATATATTTTGAAAATTCTAAATTATGGTAAACGTAAGGAACTGGGGTGGCCCTAATTCTACTAATGTCATGTTCTCCAAGAATAAAAAATGAACCAATATTGTTTTGTTTTAAAAGTTTTAATGCATTTGCCATGTGCATTAACGCGGTTCCACTTGGAGTAGGTACGTGAAAAATATCTCCAGCAAAAATTACAAAATCTACATGATCTTTTATTGAAATATCTATTGCTTGATGAAATGCATCATAAACGTCATTTTCTCTTTCTTCAGAACCATACTGAATTAATCCTAAATGTGAATCTGAAATGTGAGAAAAAAGCATCTTAATCCATTAATAGATCTTTTTGAACTAATTCCTGCGTTGATTCTTTTGCTATCCCGTCAAGCTTATGATTTAAAGTCCATTCCCCAACAGCGTTTTGATCTGAGCCAATAGCCTTTCCTTTTACCTCTTCAATATGCACAATTGAGGGTAGATTCACCCATTGTCCTACTAAAACCGCATCTCCAACATTTAGAGAAGTAAGCTGACCAATCAAGTCTTTACTAATAGACTCTGCAGCAGATGAAATCTGTTGTTGATCATCTTCTTGAACAATTTTCATTATTGCAAGTGACCCCATTTGACTCAAAACATTAGCGTCTATGCTTCTTGGTCTTTGTGATACAACCCCAAGACCCAAACCAAACTTTCGTCCTTCGCGTGCAATTTTAGATGCCCAGTATTTTGCATGAGTATCTTCACCTTTTGGAATAAACACATGGGCTTCTTCTATGACAACAAATATTGGTGATTCAAAACGATGGCGTCTCTTTGATTTTGTTTTTGCATTTTTTGCAAGCGTTGCAATTTTTTTGTCATTAAGTAACTCTTGAAGATAATAAGCAAGAGCAACATTTGCTTGTTTTTCACTAAGCTCTGAAATATTTAGAACATTTACTCGACCCTCTTTAATCAATCCAATTGGATCCATTATATCAGGATCCAAAATATCTGCGAATCTGTGTCTTGCATCATCAATTTTATCTCGCACCCTGTCAGCTGAATGTCTATCTTCTTTTCTTTCTGGATTTGCTCCAACGAGGGCAACATTTTCATCAAGGTTATCCCAAAACTGTTTTGCCTCTTTAACTTCTGGCGTAAATGACAAGCGAAGAATTCTTTGCTGAATATCAGCATTTTCTCTAATTTCTAAAACATCTGCTAGAGTGCCTGCATCAAGAAGTCTTGGGTTAATTTTTGCATCAATGACATTGATTTTTGGAATTGTCAAATCAGCATAATCATTGTGATAATCAAAAATGATCAATGTGCCGTTAAGCTTTGAAATTTGTTTTGCAATTAATGAAACAAAATTACTTTTACCCATTCCAGTCATCGCTAAAATTCCAAGATGTCGTGAAACAATTTTGTTGAGATTTATTTTTGCATTGATTGAAGGATTTCTTAAAAGAGAACCGATTTGAATCCATTCTTGTTGTTCCGGATCAAAAATGACGCCTAAATCTTGCCTTGTGGCCTCTAAAATTGAAGTTCCGGGTAATGGCGGTGTTGCTGGAACTATAGCTTTTCCTTTTTGTAATTGTTCTAAATATCCTAAAATTCCTATTTTTGATGTAAAGCTTTTGTCTCTGCTGTTAATTTCAGCAATTTCTTTGCTTTCAACGGTTTCTTCAAAATTATGAACGCCTGTTAATGCAGCGCTTGAAACAAATGACCTTTCAACCAATCCAAGAAGTTTTCCTTCATCTGAATTAATTATCACATATTCTCCAACTGATAATGGTCTCGATGTTTGAGCAGTAACCGCTGTTGGTTTTGATTCACCAATTACAAACCCAATTATCATTCTAGAACCTCTCTTGAACCTATTTCAGTTTTTAATCCATACAAACTTACCAATTTAACTAAATCGCTGTTGCTAATTTTACAATTATTGTGTGCCAGTTTTAGTGAATAAGGATAACCACCTACACTGTTATTGTAGATTTTATCTAAAATTAGTTTAATTTCATCTTCAGAATGATCTTTTCCTAAAAATTCTAATTTTATCAATGGTGTATAATCACTTAATCTAGCAAAAACAGATGCAATTATTTTATCGCTACCATATTTTGGATCCAAAAACAATTTACTAAATCCTGGTTTTTGGGTAGCATGATTGTAATAGAAAATGTCTCCTGCAATAGAATCCATTTCCGCAAACTGCATTCGTGTGTTAGATGTTTTTGAAATAAAAATCACATTTTCTTTCTTTTTCATAATTTTCAGCAACGAAGACGACAATGTTGACTGTCTAGTCATAAATTGGGAATACAGTGAACCATCCATCAATACCAAGTCCACTTCATCAACGCTTGAATTACAAGCATCAATCTCCATTTTACTTGCCAATGATGATAAATCATTTTCTGGAATCCCTAAACCGTGATCATGAAGGTCTTTGATTATTTGACCATCCGATTTTACAGAAGCTGCGGTCACAACCCACAACTCCATTCCCTGAAATTTTGTGCTGTTAAAGCTGCTATCTATCCCCGCAGTGATAGCCTTCTTTTTTTGAGGAGAGTATTCTATCCAGTTTTGCTTTGCTTTTCGAATAATTTGATCAAATTTAGGACCTTTAATCATAGAAAGTGTTTTTTCGCGTCTCTGAATTGCATCTTTATAAACAGTATTCAGCATAGAAATCCTTTGTCGCTTTAAATAAAATCTTTAGGTTATACTGAACTTTAACTATAGATTGACTAGAATTAATTACAAGAAATCTCTAAACTGTTCTGCTTGAAAAAAATTGGATTATTGGGTTGTGGAGCAATTGGAACACAAATTGCCTTGGCAATTGACTCTGGAAAAATTCCTGCCACCCTCACACATGTGTATGATAAATCACAAGAGGCTGCTAAATCCCTAGTCTCAAAATTAAACAATAAACCAGTAATAGTTGAAAACTTTCATTTACTATCATCAAATTCTGTAGATTTAGTCGTAGAGGCAGCATCTCAAGATGCTGTAAGAGATGCTGCTCTGAGTGTATTGCAAAACAGAAAAGATCTGATGATAATGAGTGTTGGCGCACTATTAGACGAATCAATTCTTGAAGTATTGTCTGACGCATGTAAAGAATTTAAAAAAACAATTTACCTTCCTTCAGGTGCAATTGCTGGTCTTGATGCACTGAAATCTGTACATGATGAACTTGATTCTGTAACCCTGACAACTACAAAACATCCTCGGTCTCTAAAAGGAGCAAGATTCTTTGAAACATCCGATATCAACATTGACAATGTTTCTAAAAAGACCACAATTTTTGAGGGAACATCAAACGAGGCTGTTAAGTTGTTTCCTGCAAACATCAATGTTGCAGCATTGTTAAGTTTAGTTGGTTTGGGTGGAGACAAAACCAAGGTAAGAATTGTAGCAGATCCAAATACTGATAAAAACACACATGAAATTCATGCGTCAGGAAAATTTGGAAAAATGTCATTTAGAATTGAAAACATCCCTGATGAGAACAATCCAAAAACAAGTAGGCTTGCAATTCTTTCTGCCATAGAACGCTTGCGTGCAATTTGTTCTAATGACATTCAAATTGGAACATGAGTTGGCAAAAATTGCCATCAATGTGCAAATCCCAGAAATAATGTGCATCATTCCCACTCTTTAAATTCATACAAAAGGGACTTTGTACGGTTTGAACTTACAAAATGAAATTCTGAAACTAAAAAAGGAAAAGGATGTTGTAATTCTAGCACACAATTATCAAATTCCAGAAGTTCAGGATGTTGCAGATTTTGTTGGTGATTCATTGGGATTGGCAAGACAGGCGGCAGAAACCTCTCACAAAACAATTCTGTTTTGTGGTGTTCACTTTATGGCAGAAACTGCTGCAATTATCTGTCCACAGAAAAAAGTTTTGATTCCAGATTTAGATGCAGGGTGTTCTCTTTCAGACTCTATTACAGTTGATGATTTGAAAAATTGGAAAAAACAACATCCTGATGCAATAACAGTTGGTTATGTAAATACAACCGCTGAAATAAAGGCAGAACTTGATTACTGTTGCACTTCATCAAATGCAGTTAATGTTGTAAAGGCAATTCCTAAAGACAAGCAAATTTTATTTTTACCTGACATGTTTTTGGGCTCTTATGTTTCAAAAATGACTGGACGAAAAAATATGTTGATCTGGGCAGGAGAATGCCACGTTCATGCAGGAATCAATCCTGACGACATCCAGAAAAAACTCGATTCTATGGCAAACGCTGAATTTATAGTGCACCCTGAATGTAGCTGTACTACTCCAATGCTTTATGACATTGCGTCTGGTAACTATAATGGAAGACAAGTTCAAATTCTTTCAACAGAAGGCATGATGAAACATGTAAACCAGTCTAGTGCAAACCAATTTGTCATTGCCACAGAGACAGGAATTTTATATCGTATGAGAAAACAAAATCCAGAAAAAACTTTTGTCGCAGCATCGGACAAAGCAGAGTGTCAATACATGAAAATGATAACGCTTCAAAAAGTATATGATTCTCTGTTAGAAGAAAAATATGAAGTTAGAGTTACAAAAGAAACAGCTGATAGAGCTCGTCTGGCGATAGAACGAATGCTTGCAATAAACTAATTCCTAAATTTTCACAAATACTTTAATTGCAATAACAACTTGCTGTAGATATGGTGGTGATTAACAGATGGAAGTAATGGGACGAGGATTTACTCAAATTATGAGAGAATCACCACAATATTTTCATCTTGGATTGAAGTATGCCGGTTACAAACTCTTCAACAAACGTAGTCCATTTTATGGCTCGGCTGATATCATTAATGTCTGCAATCTGCACTGCGAACATTGCTATTGGTGGCTAAACAGAAAGGAAAACGAAGATCTTACAATTGAACAATGGAAAAAGGTCATCGATGAGAAATTCAAAAAAAAACATGTCTTCATTGTTACTTTGGTTGGAGGTGAACCTATGATGAGGCCAGACGTTGTAGAATTGTTTGTTAAAGAATTTCCAAAAAGGGCTTGTGTTGTGACAAACGGAACCTATCCATTACCTCATTTGAAAGACATTTACTTTTATTGGGTTTCAATTGATGGAACTCAAAAAATTCATGACCGAATAAGGGGTGAAGGAGCTTGGGAAAAAACAAGAAAAAATATTCTTGATTATGTTAAAAACAATGGCGAGAAGGCTTGGAAAGACATATGGATTTCAATGACAATTAACTCCATAAATTACAAGACAGTCAAAGACGTTATCGAAGAATGGAAAGATTTTACAAACAAGTTTGGTGTTCAGTTTCATACTCCCTTTATGGAAGGTGATCCTCTGTGGCTTCCATTTGGAGAAGAACGCAATAAAGTAATTGATGAATTACTTGAGATGCAACAAAATGGATACAAAGATTACATCATAAATCCTCCAGGTCAGCTGGAATTAATGCGAAAAAGCTGGGGTGGAAAAGGAACGACCCCAATTGATTGTCCTACATGGGCAATTATTTCTGTTGACCATATGGGAAGAGAAAAGATGCCTTGCTGTATTGGTAGTGCTGAAAAAAATTCTATGAAACCAAGATGTGAAGAGTGTGGTCTTGGTTGCTATTCGGTTCTAATGGGTTATGGAATAAAAGGCACTGGAATGATTCCCCATTAGCTTGACTGGATTATTTGGCAGAAAATCAAAAGATTCAACAATAAAAAAAATTTCTAAAAGAAAAAAAGAACTTAGGAAACTTGTTAAACAAAAACAATATGAAAATGCCCTCAAAGTTGGAAATGAAATTTTAGAAAAAAATCCTTATGATCAGGATGTTTTGTTTATTGTAGGAGGGATTTACTATATGAAAAACAAGCTTAAAACTGCTATTTCATACTTTGATAGATCCTTGGAAATTGCTGAGTTTGATACTGAACTTTTACTTTTGAAGGCAAATGCTCATTTTCGATTAGAAGAAATAAAAGAATCAAAACAATGTTGTGAAAAAATTCAGGAAATTGACTCTAAAAACAAGGCAGTCAACGAGCTATTAGAAAAGATAGAAAATACAAAAAACGATTAAACTTCTAAGCTGAGATCAATGCCAGAAACTGAATTTGTTATTGCACCAACTGAAATCATATCGACTCCGGTCTTTGCAAATCTAGAAATGTTGGAATCATTAATTCTTCCAGAAGCCTCTAATTTTACCTTGTTTCTAAGCCCTAATTTTTTTAATTCAGAAATAGTTTTTGAGATATTTCCTGGTGTAAAATTATCAAGCATAATGATATCTGCCCCAGATTTGGCAGCTAAAATGGCGTCTCTTTGATTTTCAACTTCTACCTCTATTTTTTTGTGTTTTCTTTTGGCCTTTTTGATTAATCCCCCCAGTGATTTTCCAATAGCTATATGATTGTCCTTTAGCATAACCATTTGATCAAGCGACATTCTGTGTTTTTCGCCACCCCCAATCATTACAGCCTCTTTATCAAAAAACCGTAGACCTGGGGCAGTCTTTCTTGTGGCATAGAGTTTTGTTTTTCGATTGGGAATTTTTTTTACTAGTGCATTTGTCAGAGTGGCAATTCCACTCATCCTTGAAAGCAAGTTTAGAGCAGTCCTTTCACAAGAAAGAATTCCTTGTGGGGTCCCAAAAATCTCTAAAATTGTCTGATTTGGTTTTACCTTGCTTCCATCTTTTTTTAAAATTCGAACCTTGCATCCTTTTAACGCAAAAATCTCTTTTGCGTATTTTACTCCAGCAACCAAAGCATTTTGCCTTGAGATAATTCTAGCTTTGATTTTTTTTCTTGGCAATAGAGCACTTGAAATATCTCCTTTGCCCAAGTCTTCAACTAGAAATCTCAAAAGCTCTTTTTTAGGTAAAACCTTCAACCAAAAAATTGGGATTTATCGCTTAATTATAGGCTACTATTTTTTTAGTAAATTTTCAATTCTATTGTTCTTCTTTGTTGTGAACCATTCGCAAATGTCTTTTTAGATGCCCCTCTCCATAAAGATAATTTTCACAATAGTTGCATTTCAATCGCTTTGCCATAGGTTGGTCCTTGGAAATTAGAATTAATTCTAATCTGACTCTAGCTGTTTTTTGTATTCTCTGACCATTTGTTTGGTCATTTTGATTACAAATTCCTGCTCATCAGTGTTTAGCTTGTCTCTTCCATCGTCTGCTGCTTGTACTACTACTCCAGCAATTTCCTTCAAAAGAGAATCAGAACCTACTAGTCTGTATTCCATCAATTTGCACCTCGATAGTCTTTAAGGATTTGATCTACAGTTTCTTGTGGTATTTCTTCTGGCAAGAGATGTGCAATCTCACCTATCTGCATCTTTGTCTCTTTTACCATTCTTTTGGTAATTCCTGTAATGTACTCGACTTCTTCTGTGTTTAGTTCATTTCTTTCCTCATCTACTGCATGCATAACTACCGCACCGATTTCAACCAAAAGTGCATCTGTACCAAATAATTTACAATCCATTAATTAGCACCTCCTTTTAGAATCCGAACAATTGTTTCTTGTGGTATTTCTTCTGGCAAGAGAAGAGCGATTTCACCTAACTGCATCTTTGTCTCTTTTACCATTCTATTGGTAATTCCTGAAATGTACTCAATCTCTTCTACATTAAGCTCTTCTCGACCATTTTCCGCAGCATGACCAATAACCGCGTTGATTTCACTCAGAATAGAGTCAGTGGAAACTAGTTTACATTTCATCAATACGCAACCTCTCCGTTTTCCCATGATAGGTCGAATAGTGATGTCATCATATCTACTAGAGAATCAGAATCTGACCAGCACGCAAAAACTCTGTGTGATGGATGAGATGAATTTCTTAAGAACATCAAAACCTCCTTTTTGTCACTTACGATAAAGCACTTGTTTTCAGAGTTTTTTGGGATGATTCTGACCTTATCTTCAGAACTCTTTAGAAAGTCTGGAGCCTTGTCAGATGGTGTAACTATAATCTGAAGTTCTGCATGTGATTTATCGATCAAATCAAAGATTTCAGAATGATAAAGTCTTGATGCATCTTGTCTGCTACAATAAATTTTGAAAGTATCCATACTTTCGCTAATCATACTTTTAATTTTGTTAATGATAGGACCGCTTCCCTGGAGTAATTGCATCTTTTCCTGTTTTGTTTCATCTGTTTTTACAGCAAAAAATGGAATCTGTTTCCATAATTCTGAAAGCTCTTCTTCCTTATCCGCTAGAGAATCTATTCTAAGTTGTTCTTGTTTAACTAAAGAGGTAATGGCTTCTTTCATATCCAGTGCTGAATATTTTGTTGGGTGGGTTAATTCTGCAGTTACCAAACCAAGACTTTGAAGGGAGTTGACGACATGGTAGGTTTCGGTCCTTGGCAATTCTAGGGCTCGGGCAATATCAGGGGCAGATTTTGAGCCATATTTTCCCAAGAAAATAAAGACCTTAGCCTGTGTTGGTGACAAACCAAATCTCATTAACTCATTTTGGATTTTATCCAAACTTGCCTTGTACTGGTACAAGGTTGTGTCTGAGTCGCTGTCAAATACAGTGATTTGTTCGTTTTTCACCATGTCTGAAGAACCATATGTATACACCGTATATAGGAAAGGATTTCGCACGGCAGTGCAATACAGTTCGAACCCATCGAACCATGTATCTTCGAACAAAAACATGACACACTTTATAAGTGAAAATTAGTCATTGGTGCCTATATGAAGCCAATGCTAGCCTTGGGTTTAATCGCAATTGGTATCGCAGGCACAACTGCTATTGCACTTTCTGTCTTTTCCATTCCTGAATCTATTCAATTAACTGATATTGGTCCATCAGATAGCGTTTTTGTTAATACTGCTCATGCCGGAGTTGCTCTTGAATCAAGAGATGTAGCTAAAGTCATGCGTGTGAGAATTTCTGAAAGCGGTCACAATAACGAACTTGTCTTGGGCTCTTTCTCTAGAATTGGCTTTGTTTCAGGCGGTGCATCATTCCTGCTCGAATCACTTCCAAGCGAAGACAAAAAGCCATTTTACAGGTTTGTGCGTGATTCTCTAGAGGCACAAAGAAATGGATTCACAGATCCAAAATTTCTTGATGTTAACATAGACCTGTTTTCTGGTGATTATGACCTAATTCAGACCTTGCAATACTCAAAATGCTTCGTTTTTGACTATTTCGTACACGCAGTTGACTCTAGAGCCAATATTCGCTTCCTAGAAGATGGAGACCAGGGAATTGAGATTAGAGAGGTTACCAAGTTTTCCTGTCAAAAATTCAAAATTATGATTGAAGACTAACATGAGCCATGAAAAAATTTGCCATTTTGTTTGCACCCCTATTGCTTTTTATCCCAATTTTGGCAGAATCCCAACAGCCTATTCTAATAGTCGAACTGTCTTCTAATGGCGAAGCCACTGTAACTCAAATTCTAGAAGCAAAATCCATTGTTTCTAGCATTAATTTACCTTTAATCTCAGATAAAATCTCAAAAGTCCTAGCAACTGATGAAAGAGGCGTACTTTTGAAGACTACTCAGAACGGTAATTCCTTGAATATTGCAACACTTGGGGCCTCTGGGATAACTTTAACTTACAAGGCAGAAATCACATCCTTTGATTCTCAGGCATGGAATGTCTCTTATGATGCTGAAACTGAGACCGTAGTAGCCTTACCGCAATTGGCAACAATTGTTTCCGTAAGTAGCATTCCTATCGACATTGAAGAAAATGCAGTAATTATGCCTCCCGGTCCTGTCTCGATCACGTATACAATAAGTCAAGTCTCATCCAAAACATTCTTTGTCTTAGAAGGAGGCCAAAATCATCCTGTTGAGATAACTTCAGCCTCAAAAATTAATGATTTTTTCCAACAATCTAACGAAATTCGCTTTAGAGTTTCCAGCAGTGAGACACTTCTAGTCATAGTGCCATCAATTGTTATTCCAAATCCAATAGGCGTATCTCTAAATGGAGACGAGGTTTCTTTCAATCCTTATTATAAAAATGGCACTCATAATTGGATTCGAATTGATCCTCACGAGTCTGGGATAATTGAGATAAGTGGGGATGTGCGGGCCTCTCAGATAATCTCTGAAAATCCTATCCCTGATGTGAATGATGGCGGAAATGACTTTATTTTTCTCACCGTAGGCATAATTTTGGGGGTCTTAGCCATGGGATATGTAGTATTTAGAAAATACTTCAAAATTGGCTTGGTTCGAACCAATACTTCGAAGGGTTCGAACCGACCGAATAAATTAAGCAAACGCCATAAGAAGAACGTGAAAAGTCGCCATATAGGCATATTCGCACTAGCGTTCTTACCCCTATTATTCGCTATACCTTCAGCTTTTGGTCAAGTAGCGGAAGACAACCCTGGTATCCCTAACGCTGCCAGCCACGCAAATTCATCTTTTGAACTTATGGACTTAATTACAAATGGACAAAATGAAGCTGCAACACTTAGCTCAATTATTGAAAATAATGGTTTGAATCAAAGTCTCCTAGATGATTATACTGATGCCTTAGAAGAGGCAGCATCACTTGCAGCTATTAGTGACTATAGTGGTGCTCAAGCTGCATTAGATGGTGCAGATGCACTTCTTGTCGATGTTTATGCTGAAATTTATGCTGAAGTTGATTCACAGCAAAATGCAAGATATGATCACTTTGTCGATGATGCAATTGAAAGTATTAACACTATTCTTGATTTGCAAGAACAAGGTTTGATATCCCTTTCAGATGTAGTTATTAAGGAATTACAAGCAACTTTAGACATTCTTCAAAGCGGTGATACTGAAGCAATTTTAGGTGTCACTAGCGAAACTAGCGATGTTGGTCTTACATTTACAATGCATCCCGGTCTTGATAACGCCTCACCAAAAGCAAAAGCAAGTGATAATGCTAAAGGTGTGGGATTAACCGATGAAGGCATGCCTGCAGCATTCCAGAATCTTCCTTACAAAATTAAAGCTAAATTCGGATTTTCTACTGATAACAACATTGGTGCACAAAGCATTGATGGTGAAACCAACGGTGATGGCGAAAATAACGGCGAATCTAACGGCGATGTCAGTATTTTCAGTTTCTTGAAAAACTTTGGTGTTGCTTTGGATAATGCTAACCCTGATAATAATGGAAAAGGTGTAGGATTAGGTGTTGGACCTAATGCTCCTGGTCTTGCTGATAAACCAATTTATTGGTTCTTAGATCCAGGATTCTCACCAGATGATGAATTTGCACCACCACCATTTGCTGAAGACTTTGAACCAGGTAAATATGGCAAAGATATAGCTGCCCAGAAAAAGGCAGAGGCTCAAAAAAGAGCAGAAGACGGAAAAGCTCATAGTCAAGGCAGTGGCGGACCACCTGAAGAACCACCTGGCGGAAGTGGCGGACCACCTGAAGAACCACCTGGCGGAAGTGGCGGACCACCTGAAGAACCACCTGGCGGAAGTGGCGGACCACCACCCGGCAAAGGTGGAGGTAAACCTTAGGTAATGACCTCTGACAGAGAAAAATATCTCAGAAGAATCATGATGGAAGCTATCAGAAATGATAAACTTCACTCAAACAAGTTAGCGGAATAAATCACTCTAACTTCTTTTTAATTTCTGCTAGTCTAGATTCAGTCATTAATTTAGCCGCACACATTTTTTCCAATTTTTCTACAGTTTTTTGCTTTGTCAAGTTTGTAAGATCACTAGAATACTTGAAATCAAAGTGCTGTGCTACGTATTTTTTTTCAGATTGGGGCTTGCCAATAGATGGTCGTCCAACTTGAGATATCTGTGCAACTTGAGCAACTTGGGGTGCCGAAACAACAACCTGTTTTCGTCTTCTAAAAAAGTAAAAACCAATGCCAGCTGGAATCATAATCATCAAAATTAGTATTGTATAATCTGTAGACCATACTGCTTGAACCGTTGTTGGTCCATTAATTATCAAAGTTGCCGAATTGCCCTTAGACTCCACATCTGGTCCCTCCCAATGATCAACAACACTTCGAATCAAAAAATCTCCAGGCGGAACAACGCTTACCGTAACCTCACTACCCTTGTTATACCACCCACTTCCAGTAGTTGTTCCAAATTGTGATAATACATCTAGTCTGTATTGAGTTTGAGTAGTAAAATCTACAGTATGAAAGTTTGACATTTGAATTGTTGGAGTATTAAAAAATTCAGTGTCATCAGCTAACACAACCTGCATCTTGGTTTTATCAAGGGACCAACCCGTGATCGCTTTTCTGATCTTTCCCTCTTCAGTTTCTGAACCTTTTGGCACAACGACTGAAATCTTTGAATCCAGATCAAACCAGTTATCCTGCGTGGGGGATTCTGGTGTAAAAAAGAACACATCAGCTCCACTTACCTCGATTGGAAATTGTGATACTGCTCGAAAAACTATAGTGCGTGACGAATCAGTTCTAACGTCAAGAGTAAATTCCCCTCTTGCTATTCGAGGTATCGGAATATGTTGTGATCCATCAATTGAATAAGAAACTAAATTGTATCTGCTTGTTTGGTCTCTTACCCAAGAATAGCTTTGACTCAAAATGTATTTTTCATTTGGATTTAATGAAACTTCGTATCTTGGCGCAACATCATTTTCAAAACTAACAGTCAATCTGTTTTGGCTCTGTGCAAATATTTCTGATTGGCTAATTCCAAAAAAAAGTACAACTAAAATAACAAATGCACAAAAAATCTTCAAAATTTTGTTCCCACCAAATCTTCTAGCCCACCATACTTTTCTGTAATTTTTTTTGTTATTTGATTTAGATCCTCAGTATATGTTCTAATTAGATCCTCATATTTTCCTCGAGGTATCTCATCCTTATCGAAATCTGTATTGATTTTTTTAAGGGCCTCGCCATATCCAAATTTTTTTGCAACTAAAATGAAAAACTCATCTGGAATTGGCCAAGTTGATTTTGATATCTCGTACACTTTGCCTATTGGTTCGGCGCTCTCTCCTCTAAAACTATCGATTGCTTTTACTTTTTGAAATCTATAAGCAGTTAAAACATATCTTACGTCATTTGCAGAATAATGAAGTTTCTCAACTAGGCCGCATTTTAAAAGAGACTTGTCTATTGTAAGCCTGACAAGGTCCTGCTTTTTCTTGTCCCCTTCTCCTAAAACTTTTTGAGCAATTTCTGCTAGTTTTACAGAACCTCTTTTTTCATACGTTAATTCTGCTATGGCAAAAATGATTTTTTGCGTTAGTAAATCCTTTGACGAATCTTCCAAATACTTGAAGCAATTTTCTTTTAGATTTCTAACTTCGGTTACTCTTTTTAGTAAATCCTCTTCACTAGACAAATTCCTTCACATCCATGTCCATAATACTCAAAAAATACATACCTAGATAAATGATAAATCCAAAAAATCAAAAAACTAACTATATTGAGTAAATTTTAACTTACGTGACCTTTAGAGCGTATTTTCCTTTTTCGGTAATTCCCAAGGTTCGCGCAATTTGGGAATTTGATGGGTCTACCACAAGAACTATGCCATTCCAATCAGGTGTAAGATCTGATGATTTGCAAACAGGACAAACCTTACCTGTAGTTACAAACTTGCATTTTCTACAAGCCATCTCTCTTGCCATTTTACTTCTCCTTTACTTCAACTGTTTTTTCTTGTTTTTTTGATTCTTTTTCTTGCTTTGATTCTTTTCCAGAATCTCCAGACTTTTTGATTTCTTCTGCAATCCATTCATCTGCTCCCAAATATGGCTGTCTGCAAGTAATCCCAATTTTTCCCATAGAAGCTGCTTTTCCCAAAGACACTGCGGTGATTCTTGCTCGAATTGTTGAACCAACTTTTAGCGTTTTTCCACTTTGATTAGCAATTATCATGCCAGATTTTACATCGCTTTTTAGATAATCATCCATAACTTGAGAAAGGTGCAACAACGCATCTGTTGGTCCAATTCTTACAAAAGCTCCAAAGTCCGTAATGTCTACAATCTCTCCTTGAACTATTTCTTGCAATTTTGGATAAAATGTAAGGGCATCAAACTCTACTTTGTGAAATGTCCCACCATCTCCTGCAATCATTTTTCCCATCTCCTCAACTTTAGCATCCAGAATCATAATGATGTACCCCAAGTCTGCATTGATCATGCTTTCGTATTTTTCCTTGAGAATATTGATTGCAGCCTTTTTGAGTGCGGTTCCAAACAAGCTTGGAGGAATCCTTACAACATCAACTAGGGTAGATATAGAAAACAACTGTGCTCCTTGACGGATTTGATTTTATGAATCTTTGGGTAATTTTTGATAATTTTTTCTACAAAATGAGTTTGTCTTTGATTTATTCTCAATTTTTAGAATGTTACTAACCTATCTTTAAATATTGTAAAATGACCTTTTTTCAATATGGTTGGCGTAGACCAAGTGCTTGAAAAATTGAGTACAGTAATTGATCCTGATTTGAAAAAAGATATTGTCTCAATGGGCATGATAAAAGATTTAGAATTAAACGATGGAAATCTAAAATTCACACTTGAGCTAACAACACCAGCATGTCCGTTCAACGCAGAAATTGAAGAAGATGTTAGAAAAACAATTTCCAGTATTGAAGGAATCAAAAACTTTGACATGAATGTAACAGCCAAAGTCATGGAAGGTCGTTCATTGAATGATGATACTAGCCTTTCAACTGTAAGAAACATCATTGGTGTTGCAAGTGGAAAAGGCGGAGTTGGCAAATCAACCGTTTCACTAAACCTTGCACTTGCATTATCTCAAACAGGTGCCAAAGTTGGTCTGTTAGATGCTGACATCTATGGTCCAAGCATTCCGTTGATGTTGGGAATAAAAGATGCATTCATGCAAGTTGAAAACAACAAGCTACAACCTGCAGACTCTAATGGTCTCAAAGTTGTTTCCTTTGGATTTTTTGCAGAACAAGAACATCAAGCTGCAATTTACAGAGGGCCAATTATTTCTGGAATTTTAAGACAATTTTTAGTTGATACAAACTGGACTGATTTAGATTATCTGATTGTGGATCTTCCGCCAGGAACTGGTGATATCCCATTAACGCTAGCACAAACAATCCCAATTACAGGAATTCTAGTTGTAACAACTCCTCAAGATGTTGCAAGTAATGTTGCAGTAAAAGCAATTGGTATGTTTGAAAAGTTAAATGTTCCAATAATTGGTGTTGTTGAAAACATGAGTCACTTTACATGTTCAAAGTGTGATGAAAAACATTACATTTTTGGTGAAGGTGGTGCAAAAAAAATAAGTGAAAAATTTAACATACCATTTGTTGGAGAAATTCCATTAAACTCTGGAATAATGTCTGGTTCTGATCTTGGAAAACCAATCATGTTAACTGATCCAAAATCTCACAGTGCAGAAGCCTTTAGAAGTACAGCTAAAAACGTTGCTGCTCAATGTAGCATTATCGCTACAAAACTCAAGGAAGAAATGGCTGCAGAGGCAACAAGTACTTCAAGCACAAGCAACTAAAGAATTTTCGTGCGTCTTCCAGAAAATCTTCGTGAACAATTAAAAATTCCACTTGGAATGCTAATTCCTGATAATCAAACATCAAAAGAAAATATCCTAAAACAAATTCCTATGGGTTCTTTTTTAATTACAGTTGGTGATGCCACAACAGAAAAAATACAAAGTTATGGAATTATTCCATCGCTTCAAATTATTGATGCTCAAGAAAAGAGAATAAAAAGGGATCCTCCAAAATCGGTAAAAGTTTCTACAAACATTTCATGTAAAAACCCAGCTGGTGAAATAACAGAACAAAGTATTGAAAAAATTAAGCAAGCAATGAAATCAAAAGCTCCCGTTCGCATTCTTGTGGATGGGGAAGAAGATCTTTTAGTAATTCCTGTGTGCATACACGCTCCAGATAACGCAATAATCATGTATGGCCAACCAAATGAAGGTCTGGTTGTGGTAAAAATCAATGAAGAAATAAAAAAGAAAACTAAATCAATCCTCGAATGTATGATTTAGTAGGGTATGATGAGACGGTGGCTGTATGATTTATGATTACGACTGCTAAACTCTGACCCCTTCATAATCAAAATAAACAAAGTTTGAAGCAACAATTGACAATTGAGAATAAACAATCTTTTTGCAAAAAAATTATGTGAAACTTGAACCAGATCTAAAATTACAAATTCTAGAAAAAGTTGGAATTTACTCAAACAGATTTTCAATATCTGAACCCAAAGTTCTTTTCACCCCAAAGGAAGTCCTTGAAGTACCAAGAGAATTAACAGAGGGGAGAAGAACAACTGCCTACAAGTACTATGGAGTTTCGTACATGCAAAGTAACTTGATCTTCATAAACGTAAAAAAGATTACAGATGAAAAAACGTTAGAAAATACAATTGTACATGAATTAATCCATATGCGATTTCCTTATCTTGCTCATGGAAAAAGATTCAACAAGCTTGTACGACAAGGATTGAAAGGAAAAACATTTCCACCATATCAAAAAAGAAAATGAAAAATTTCTCAATTTTTTGTCTATGATTTATATTTACCACAAATAGGCAAGCAGGTGTAAAATGGAGGTACAAGAACTTCTGCCAATTGGGGCTGGCATTGCATCTTTTGTTGTTGCTGCAGGATTTGCAGCTTGGGTTTCAAAACAAAAAACTGGAACCAAAGAAATGATGGAAATTTCAGAAGCTGTACGCGTTGGAGCAGCAGCTTTTCTGAGACGGGAAATGAAAATCATTATTCCAATAGCAATTGGCTTGTCTGTAATCATTGGATTCTTTATTGGATTTTCAAATGGAATTGCATTTGCAGTGGGAGCAGCACTTTCAGCAATTTCTGGATTGATTTCATTAAAAATAACGGTTAAAGCTGCAGTAAGATCTGCAAATGCTTCAAGTACGGGATTAGGAAAAACATTTGCATTAGCTTTTCGTGGTGGCGCAACAGTTGGCCTTGCAGTTCCAGCAATGGCTTTGCTTGCTATTACAGGACTGTATTTTGTATTTCCAGATCCAATCACAATTGCTGGTGTAGGAATTGGTGCAAGCTTGATTGCGTTATTTATCAGAGTCGGTGGTGGTATTTACACAAAGGCAGCTGATATGGCTGCAGATTTGGTTGGAAAGGTAGAAGCAAATATTCCAGAAGATGATCCTCGAAACCCTGCTACAATTGCTGACAATGTTGGCGATAATGTAGGTGATGCTGCAGGAATGGGCTCTGATGTTTACGAATCATACATTGTTACAATGCTTGCTTCTATACTGATTGCTGCGCTAATTGGAGCACCAGAAAACATGCTTTATCCAATTTTAGTTGGTGCTTCAGGAATGATTGCTTCAATAATTGGAGCTGCAACTGTTGGTTCAAAAAACGTTACAGATGTTATGCAACCTCTCAATAAAGCATTTTACATTTCTGCTGGAATTGCAATTGTCTTGAATTTTATTTTCATGTATTATTTTCTTGGACAAAATTCAATTGCTTATGCATTGTTTGGTTCAACAATTATTGGTGTAATACTAGTTCCAGTTATTCAAAAAATTACAGACAGATATACAAATTACAAATACAAACCTGTTCAAGATATTGCTGATTCAGCAAAGTGGGGATACGCTTCATTAACATTAATGGGAATTATAAAAGGAATGCAATCAACCGGTCCATTTATGATCGCACTAGTAATTGCAATCATTATTTCATTTGCAATCTCATCTGCAGCAGCACCTGACCCTTCTCAAGCTCTAATGTACGGAATTTTTGGAACATCACTGACTGCAATGGCCATGCTTAGTCTTGCAGGAATAGTTCTTAGCATTGATGCATTTGGCCCAATTGCAGATAATGCAGGAGGAATTGTTGAGATGACAGGAATGGGAGAAGAAAATCGTAAAGTCACTGATCAAATTGATGCAGTCGGAAATACCACAAAAGCAATTACAAAAGGATTTGCAATAGCAAGTGCTGGACTTGCCGCCCTTGCAATGATCCAAGCATTTCAGTTTGAGGCATCTGAAGTTTTTCATCAAGTATTTGATTACAGTCTAACAAATCCTGCAATCATTATCGGTCTCCTTGTTGGTGGATTGATTCCATTCATAATTACTGGAACCCTGATCAATGGAGTGTCAAGAGCAGCATCAAAGCTAGTGGACGAAGTTAGAAGACAATTCAAAAATGATCCTGGAATTCTTACTGGAAAAACAAAACCAGATTATGCAAAATGTGTTGATATTGCAACAATAGCTTCAGTTAAGGAGCTTTGGAAAACTGCAAGTATTACAGTTGCTTCACCAATAGTATTAGGAGTCTTGTTAGGTCCTCCTGCAGTAGCCGGACTTTTAATGGGCGCAGTGGTCACAGGAATATTCCTTGCATTCCACCTTGCTAACACTGGTGGAGCATGGGATAATGCAAAGAAATTGATTGAAATGAGAGGTGAAAAAGGTTCAGAAGAGCACAAAGTTGCAGTTGTTGGTGATATTATTGGTGATCCATACAAAGACACTGCAGGGCCTGCCCTAAATACAGTCATTAAATTGCTTAACACCGTTGCAATTGTTTTTGTTTCTGCATTTATCGCAATAATAGTTCTTTAGTAAGATTACTCTTCAACAACTAATGTCATATCAAGCTCATCAATCTGTGCTTTGATTGCCTTTTCTAGAGTTTCATTGTGTTCATCACAGAATTTGAAATAATCATCAACCGTTTGAAAACAACCACAAATCCATTTTGTTTTCTTGTCTCCTTCAACAGTATGTTTTGCATAAGGATGTTTTTCCATAATTATAAAGTAGCAAAACAGCTAAAAAACTTTGTAGAAAAATGAAAAATTAGAGGAGTTTATGGACAGCCTTCCATTTTTTGAATGAAAAATCCATTTTTCTTTATTTCCTGTGCTACTGGTTCAGGAGCACCTTGTGAGTGACAAAATTGACACTCCTCTGTTGTTACCGATGCACTTCCTTCACCAATAGAAGATAACCATTTTTTGGCATACGTGATTGCTTTGTCATGATCCTTTTCAGACGTGATCACATCAAAATGCATAGTATGTCCATCGTTGGCCTTGACGTAAGTATCGTATACGTGAATCTCCATATTATTATTGAAAGACAAGGGATATTTATTTCAAAGAACTAGCTTACCCGTGAAATACAAAATTGAGGTTGTTATTCCAAAGATAGACAATATAGACATAGAACTTGATGATTCAACCTCACCTAATACTGTAAAAAAATTTGTTGAACAGCTACCGTTTACTGTTAGGATGAATTTGTGGGGAGAGGAAATCTATACCGACGAGTCGCCAATCAAAGAAAAAGAGGAAAACGCAAAATCTGTTGTTGAATTAAACGATGTAGCTTATTGGCCAACAGGAAAAGCAATTTGCTTATTTTTTGGTCCTACCCCGATTGGAAATAAAGATGAAATCAAACCATATTCTCCTGTGAATGTGATTGGCAAAATCATAAACCCAGAAAAATCAATTTTAAAAAAAATTTCAGATGGTTTAGAGGCTTCTTTTCAACTCAAGAAATAACAATTGGAATTTCAATTATGTCTGGTTCTAAAAGAAATGCCTTAAGTTCACTTGATTTTCTTGATGAAATTATCCACACTACTGGATTTGCGTGCATGAATTTCTTATCTGTACTTGAAGGAAAGGCATCAGAGCCTGGATGAGAATGAAAAATTCCAACAATGTCAAGATTTTTTTTCTCGGCAATTTGATATGCCTTTAACAGTTCTTCATTTGATATGGTAAAATTTACTGGTGACTCATCAATATTTTCTGCTAGAAATACATCTTTTACTGTGCTTTTTTCATTCTCATTAATTCCAAATAAAATGGCGCAGGATTCATTTGGATTATAACTTAAAGCATGTTCTAATAAAAGCTCTTTTTGAGCTTTTGTAATAACTATTGATTTTTGCAAATTTATTCTACTATAACGGTTCCCAGCATCCACGGATGAACTATACAATAGTAATCAAACGTTCCTTCAGTTTTGAATGTATGATGAAATGATTTTCCTGCTGAAATTAGATCAGAATCAAACATTCCAGATGGTCCATTTGTTGGGCTTCCGGATGTTACTGTATGAATCTGCATGTCATTATTTATCCATGACACCGTTTCTCCAACAGAAATTGTAACCAAGTTTGGTTCATAGTATATCTGACCAGGTTGTTGAAGTCCTGCTCCTTCTGGAATTGAAACAACCATGGCTTCTTGTTCACTAGGTTCCTCAACAACAAGATATGCAACCATCCATGGATGCACTATACACATGTATTCATATTCCCCAATTGCAAGATTTGTTGTATCTAAAAGAAATTTTTCATTAGAATTAATCAATCCAGAATCAAATGTTTCACCAAAGTCAATAGAACTTGTTACAGTGTGGGCAAATGAGTCATTATTTGTCCATTCTACAACATGTCCCTGTGGAACATTGCTAGTATCAGGGTCATAATCCGGATTTCCTTGCTCAGCAGATCCTTCTAAAATTGAAACCGGATGGATGTGTGCCCCAGCTGGCATTTCATCTGCAACTTCCATTTCCTCTGGAATCTCTTCAGGCAATAGATAGGGTGACGGTCCATACACTCCAAATGCAACATATGATGCGATGCCAGCGACTGCTGCCAAAATAAAAATCCCTGCAACAGGTTTTAGATACTTTGGCATCTTCATTGCAACATATGCAATTACAATTGATGGTATTGCAATAATCATCATAAGGCTAGCAAATGTCGGAAGAGTGCTAATATTGTTAACTGTAAATGCATACATTCCAAATGAAAGCGCAATTGATAAAATTACCAAAGTAGTTGCCTTTGCTTTATTGCTAGTTGAAATCCCGCCTTCTAAAATTCCTGCAGATAAGAAAATCAAACCAACAAACATTGTAAGACCAGTAAGCGCATGCATTCCATCAACGAATGTGTGTGCGATTCCAGAATATGATACTGTGACACCGGCTAATCCTATGGCTGTAAGCCCCATTCCAGGCATCATGAGGTCCCAGTTACTCATTCGTAATAGCTCGTCTTTGTGAGATACTTAATCCTTTTGAAAAAACAAGGATCGGCAAGTCGAAGAAATTAAATCCCTATAGAAAAAGCTAGAAGAAGATTGGGATTAAAAGATATTTTTGAGATATCAAAACCTCGCATTATTGTACTGCTAGTAATAACGGCAGTTACATCAATGTATGCTGCAAGCAAACTTGTTGGACCTGACCTAGATAATTTGGGACTTTTACATATCATAATTGCTGGAACACTTGCATCTGCTGGTTCTAGTGCCTTAAACCACTACTATGATCGTGACATAGATTCTAGAATGAAAAGAACTAGTACAAGGCCAATACCATCTGGACGACTAAAGGCAAGTCATGCATTAGCATATGGTTTGTCTGTTAGCTGTGCATCTGTAATCTATGCATATTTTACACTAAATCCAATTGCAACATTTTTCATCGCACTTGGGATTTTCTTTTATGTTGTAGTTTATACGATTTGGCTTAAACGACTAAACACCTCCAATATTGTAATTGGTGGATTTGCAGGAAGTGCTGCATCAATGGCAGGTTGGGCTGCGGCTACCGGCTCTATGGATATTCTAGGATTTTTGATTGGATTTTTGGTATTTGTTTGGACTCCTTCGCACTTTTGGTGTCTTGCAATGAAGATGAAAGACGAATACAAAGAGGCTCAGGTTCCTATGCTACCTGTTGTTGTTGGAATGCAAAAAACATCAAAATACATTCTAGTAAACACAATCATATTGCTTCCATATTCATTAATACTGTATGCTTTTGGTATGGGAATTGTTTACACAATTATTGCTGCAGTCTCTGGTGGATTAATGCTTGCATATCATTACAAACTTACAAAGAATCCAACATCTGATTTTGCATGGAAAGCATACAAAGTCACAGCTCCATACCTAACAATAATTTTCGTTGGAATTGCGTTAGATGCTGCTTTTCACTTTAGATTTTAAAATTTATCGTTATCTGCACCTGGAAAACTAGCCTCGTAATCCTTTTCCATCATTTCTCTATTTTGTGCATCAACTTCGTCTTCCTCTTCTTCTTGTATTACGATCTCAATACGACGTTTATCTTTTGTAAGCCATGATACTTTGATCAGGCCAAGAATTTCCAAGTCAAGCAATATTTTGTTGAATCTATCATCCGCAATCACAAAACCATCCTTAATCAATGCTTTTGATAGCTCTGAATCAGTTAGAGAACCATGTTCCTTAATCTTATCCGCTACTATATTTTTTAATGGTATTGTCATTTTTATCCGTAAAACGTCTTATCAATTGCCTTTGGTACAACATTAGATATACTTTCTTTTACAGTTTTGTACCACTGATCCACTTCTTTAGTAATTGAAGGCTTAACTTTCTTTAATCCCATTGCAAAGTCAGAACTTGTAATCTTGTTAGAATTATTTTGCATAGCATTAACCGCAGCTTCTCTACAGAGTGCAGCTAAATCAGCACCTGTATAGTTTTGTGTAGATACTGCAATCTCTTGTAGCTTTACATCGCTAGCTAACGGCATTTTTGTTGTTAGAATTTTAATAATTTCCAATCTTCCTTTTTCATCTGGAGGGGGAACAAATAGAACTAAATCTAATCTACCTGTCCTGAGCAATGAACTGTCCAGCAAATCAGGCCTATTTGTAATTCCAATAATGACAACCCTGGATGAAACTCCTTCTTCCATCTCAGTTAAAAGTTGGCTAAGGATTGTTTCCCCAACGCCATTTTCTTCAGCAGATTTGAATCTTGCAAGAGAATCCAATTCATCAAAAATAACAACGCATGGCGATGATGTCTTTGCCTTTCTAAAAATTTCTCTTACAGCTTTTTCTGATTCACCTACCCACTTTGAAAGAATCTCCGGACCTCTGACAAGAATCATGTTTGCCCCACTTTCAGTTGCCAAAGCTCTTGCAAGTAGAGTTTTTCCACAACCTGGCGGTCCATAGATAAGAGCACCTTTAGGAGGTTTAATTCCCATTTTGTTAAATTTAGCAGGTTCATGCATTCCTAGAATTAGATTGTCATTCAGTGTTTGTTTTATTTCATCCAAGCCTCCAACATCTTGCCACCAAATTTTTGGACGCTCAACATAAAATTCTCTCATTGCAGTTGGAACAACTTCGTGCATTGCATCATAGAAATCGATTAATTTGATTTCCATTGTTTGTAAAACTTCTGATGGAATTCTTTCACTTTCCAGATCAATCTCAGGCAAATATCTTCTGATGGCCTTCATAGCTGCTTCACGGCATAATGACTTTATGTCAGCACCAGTGTAACCATGCAAATCTGCAGAGAGTTCTTTAAGATCTATTCCCTCAGCAATTGGCATTCCCCTAGTGTGAATCTGAAGAATTTCTAATCTTCCATCATCATTTGGCACTGAAATTTCTACTTCTCTGTCGAATCTTCCAGGTCTTCTTAATGCAGGATCAACACTATCAGGACGATTTGTTGCACCTAAAACAATTACATTTCCTCTATCTGTTAATCCATCCATCAATGCAAGTAACTGTGCGACAACTCTCTTTTCAACATCACCATAAGCCTCCTCTCTTTTTGGAGCTATTGCATCTATTTCATCAATGAAAATAATACTTGGAGAATTGTCTTTGGCTTCTTTGAAAATATCTCTTAACCGAGCTTCTGTTTCGCCATAATATTTGTTCATGATCTCAGGACCATTAATAGAATACATGTTTGCTTCTGACTCGCTTGCAAGAACTTTTGCAATCAATGTTTTTCCACAACCTGGTGGTCCATAAAGTAAGATTCCGCTATGTGCCTCAACACCTAATCTGCCGAAAAGTTCAGGATGGCGTAATGGAAGTTCCACAATCTCCCTCATGGCTTTTATTTCTGTTCTGAGGCCACCAACTTCTTCATATGTCACTCTAATTTTCTTATCGACTGAAGTCTCAGTTAGTATGCTAAGATTTGTAGAACGATCAATTTTGACAACACTTTTTGGAGAAATTTTGTTAATTTTAAAATCCATAGAGTTCCCAAGAATCATTACAGAAATTTCGTCACCTTGTGCAAGTGGCAGGCCTTTTAATCTATTTTTTACAAAATCAGTGAATTCTTTATCAACTGTGACTGTATCGTTTACTGGAATTAAAACAACTGATTTTGCAACTTTAGTTGTCACTTTTTTTATTTTTACAAAGTCGTTTAGTGCTGCACCAACATTTTTTCTTGTTTGACCATCAACTCTAATTACATCTGGATTTTTTTCATCTTCATCTGCTGGCCAAACTACAGCACAACTAGATTTTGAACCAGAAACTTCAATTACATCTCCTGGCGTCACTTTAAGAAAATCCATGGCGTCTGGACCAATTCTGGCACGTTTTTTTCCAATATCTCTTTGCTTTGCTTCTCCTATTCGCATTTGTAAGGGCTCGTCTTTACGTGCCAAAGAAACACCTACTTTACATCCACCGACATTCTACTCATATTCATAACTTCGAGTTCACTTACGCCCTCAACGGACCTAACCGCATTCTCAAGAGAATCCATTTGTCCTTCCTTATCATCTAATACAAATTCTCCTTTGATAAAGTGTAGACCAAAAGCTAATGGCTCTTTTATATAATTTCTTAGAGCTATTCCGTCTTTGAGAGCGTCTTTAATTTTTTTTGCCAACTTATCCAAATCAACTTCAGTTCCGGTTGGAAGGATTTTGACAATCAGTAGTAACTGTGCCATTTCTAAGGCCCTGAAAAGTTACATGTCCTGCATGTGTAGGTTCTAGCTGCTTCTCTGCAACTTTGGCATCTCCAAATTAAAACTGAACCACAACTTGGACAGTCAAACTTTACACATTTATCATTAGGCATTATGTGTCTATGACAGCAACTGCAAATGGGAAGTGAAATAGTAGAAGACATTATTCACGATTCTTCTCAGAGGGAATTTATATCTTCCTTACAAAACTACGGCCTATTATGAAAGTAGTTTTTTTATTTCACTACCAATGATTGTTTGAGCTGTTTTTAGTGATCCCTTTACTCCAAGGAGTTTTACTATGGAACTTGTATGAAAATCAAAATCATCCTTTTCTGAGATATCTTTTACAATTGCTGGTGTGATTGATTCAAATAATTTGTTAATTGTTTGGTTATCAAGTCGTTCAAGCAACTTTCTTGCAAATAATTGCTTTTCAAACTCTTTTCCAAATTTTTGCATCCACCTTATTTGATACTTATCAAGATCTGATTTTTTATTGGTTTTAAGAAATTTTGATATCGCCTGTCCTGCAAATATTCCTGCCATGCCACATGAAAAAATTCCACCAGCTGTAGTTGGTTTTGACTGTCCTGCAGCGTCCCCCACTATTACTAAATTGTCATGAACAAACTTTTCAATTGGCCCTTTAATCCAAATTGGCGCAAAAATTTTTCTTATAACAGAGTGTTTGCCTTTTTTAAATAGAAAATTCTCTAAAACCCCCGCTGCATTGATTCCTCGTCCTGCAACTCCTACTTTTCCAGTTCCTTCGCCAGACGGAATTATCCATGAAAAAAAACCCGGATATTTTTCTTGATCCAAATAAACTTCAACACTTTCTTTCCTAATCCAATCTGCATAGATTTCGTATTGTGCTGAAGACAAAATTCCATCTCTTTCTTTGTTAATCAATGCAGATACCCCTCGCGCATCAACAACTATTTTACATTTGATTTCTCCTTCGTTGGTTCTAACTCCATTTTTAGTAAGTTCTTGGAAGCTTGTTCGAACTTTAATAACTGCTCCATTTTTTTGTGCTTGATGAGCAATCTGCTTATCCAGTTCTCTGCGATTAATTTCCGCAACTTTTTGTTTTTTAGAATTTATTGTAAATCTCTTTCCATTTGGCGCAAAAATAACTGCAGAATCTATCATATGTTCAAATGTTTTGCCACGAGGAATTATTCCCAATTCTTCTAATCCTGTTATACTGACTAATCCTCCACAGTGCTCAGGAGTGCCTATCTCGTAATCTTCCTCTAATACTAACACGCTGTGTCCTTTGTTAGCTATTTCTCTTGCACAAAATAATCCAGCAATACTTCCACCTGCTATAACAACATCATAGTCCACAATTGGTATCTTTTGTGCAATTATTTAATTCAAGAGTTAGCTGGGAATCGTAGATATTTATGAATTATTTTTTATGTTCAAAGCACAAAATTACGTTACAGTCATTACAATAAATCATCTCTCCGTCAATCTTGATATTAGTTGACCCACATTTTGTGCAGATCCTGATATCATCTACTTGACAATGTTTTATTAGATCAAATTTTTGTAGTGGTGGACTTTCCATCATTAACACCTTATTTTGAAATAAGTCCAATATCCATGTGGTTTTGCATCATAGAATGCATGGATTTTCCTTCTGGAATCACATGAACATGTAATGTGTATATTCCCTTTTCAGATGGCGTAAAACTTACAAGATAATTACCATTTCCTGTTGATTCAGCCTTGGTCATTCCTCCCTGCATCATCATGGTGGTCATAGAAGATCCTTTTTCTATTCCAATTAGGACATCGGCATTTTCTAATGGCAAATTAGTAATTTTATCTAAAACTTGCAATACAATTTCTGCTTTTTCGTCTTGATAAACAGTTTGTGAAGAATGAACCTTTATGATGACATCCTCTGGAATTTGATTCATCATTTGTGACATGCCTGACAAATCCTTGTTTTTCATCATCTGTGCAGATGTTATGGGCATAGAGTCTGAAGGAATCGAATAACTATAAGCTATTCCAGCTATCGAAACTATTACTACACCAATTATCAAATAGATTAACTTCTTCATTTTCAGTATTATTTAGAAATACTAGATATATCAAGGTGGTATTTTACAAATGTAAAGTTCGGATTTTAAATAAAACAGAATTTGATTACTTTGTATAAATGTGGAAAAATAATTGTATGGTTATTATTTTGGATGGGATGTAATTGAACTCAAAATCACAGAGTTTTAAAGTAATTGGAATCATTGTTGGTATAGTTATAGCTGGTATTGCGATAACCTTTGTGGCTGCAAATATGTTTGTGGCACCAACAGAACAACAAAATGAGCCTTTAAATCCACGAACTATTTCTTGGCAGCACGTTCATGGTTTAGGTATTGATCCAGTTGATAGAACAATTTTATACATTGCAACTCATGGGGATTTTTACCAAAGCATCAGTGGAGCACCGCCCGTCAAGGTAGATCAAAAAAGAGCAGACTATATGGCATTTAATGCACCACCAAAGCCTGGTTATCCACTATATTCAAGTGGTCATCCCTCAACTGGTGGAAATACCGGACTAATCAAAAGTACAGATGGAGGAAAAACTTGGCAGCTTGTTTCAAAGGTGCTTGAGCCGCCAGTAGATTTTCACGCCATGGCAGTAAGCAAAAGTGATCCAAACTTGATTTTGGGTTTTGATAGTGGTGCTAGAGGATTATTCAAAACCACTGATGCTGGAAAAACTTGGGAAACTTTACAGCAACCTGAATACATTTCTGCACTAGCTATTACTCCTAGTGATTCTAATACAATCTTTGCTGGCACTGGAAACGGAATTTTCAAATCAACTGATGGTGGAAAAACTTGGAATCATCTCACATACAAGGGATTGACTGTATTTGCATTAGCTTTTGATGATGAGGATGTGTTGTTTGCTTCGGTTAAATCGATTGGTTTTGTAAAATCAGATGATTTTGGTGAATCATGGGAGAATCTTCAAGACTTGGATCTTACTATAACAAGTATTGCTCCTGATTCTCAGAAAAAAATAATCTATGTGGCTGGATATTCATCGGGAGGATTCCAAGAAGTCTACAAACTGTTTTACGATTTAGAGTCCTATGAGCTGATTGGGACAAATAAGGTTCTTTAATTCTCTTCGATACTTGAAATTGATCTTATTCTACCACCATATTTTTCCTTGTATAGTGTCTTGCAAGAACTACAACAAAAGAATCTTTCAAGATTGGCAAACTTTAGCACTGTTGGCTTTCCCATTACTGGCCCATCACAATAATCACAAGTGACTTTGATGTCGTGATTTGTATTTAACTTTAGTTTTGGTGAAGTTTTTTGGTCAGAATGTTTTATCTGTTTTTTACTTTTTTTATCTAATTTACTCAAATCCAAAACAGGTGAAACTGATTTTATGAAACCAAGATTAACTAATCGTCTATATCTTGCTTGAACTGTTGGAGTTGTTACCTTAATCTCTCTTCCAATCTGACGAAAAGACTTTCTACCATCTTCCATTAATGAATTCAAAATTGCAATGTCCACTTCATCAAGATCGTGAGGCATATCTGTACTTGTTTTGAAACTATATTTAATGATGTGATTTTACATTTTGAAGATTACTGGCAGAAGTTAATCTTTCAGCTAGTTTTTCCTTTTTTGGCACTCCAGTAAATTCCAGTTTTCCATCGATGACTATGCCTGGTGCAGTAAAAATAGGATGTTTCTGAAGATATTCTGGTTTTTCTGTAACATCAATTACAGAGTATTCAAAGCCCATCTCATCAAGGAATTTTTCAACAACCTTGCAATTTGAACAGTCAGGAGTTGTTAAAACTTCAATCTTCATTGTTTTTCACCTGCAAATTTTTTTGGATCGTTTTCAAATGCCCATTTACAGCTTGCACAACAAAAAAAGTATTTTTTTCCTTCAAATGACGTCGAATCATGTTTGTCATCAACTTCCATTCCACATACAGGGTCTTTCATAGCGTTATCATCTCCTTTTTCTTCCTTACCATATACCATACAACTGGAATTGCAATTAATGAAATCATCAAAACTGGAATAATATATTGTGGAATTTCAAATCCATACACGCTTTCATGAGTGTGTTGACCTATGTGAAATTCTACTGGCAAGCCAGTCATTGAAACTGCATTGTTCCAACCAATATGTACTATTGTACTCTCATACCACTGGTGTCCACCTGGAAGTCCATTAATGATTAGAAATGCTCCAAGAACAATTAGCATCCATCCTGTAATGTTTTCAATCTTTATTCTGTTAGATGTGATTGACTTTGTTGCATTGATTCCTATTATTGCAAGAACTGATAATAATATCAAAGGAATCGCTCGTCCAATTCCATGAACTGCTCCAAGTGATGCACCAATCTCTAAGCTTCCAGTACCAGCAACGTAAATCAAAAGCCAGTAAAACATTGGATTTGGACAACCAACTCCAGCATTTCCTAACAAAACTCCCATCAAAAATGATTTTGTATAATCGCCTCTTTTCTGAATGAATTGTGGAGTTCTAGAATATGTTGGAAGTTTAATTGAAATCATTTTTAATTGTGATAATCCAAATGTGAACGCTGCAATTCCTGCAATCAAAAACATTAGAAAAGAAACTTGATCCAATGATGCAGTTTTTCCAAGTGCAGAGACTCCAAATCCATAAGCTGTTATCATGATAGTAAGACCTGCTCCAAACAGTAACGCCATCAAGAGACCTTTTTTGTAGCCTTGACCCATGCTCATTGGTACAATGATAAACACCAATGGCAAAGTACATGGAAGAATTATCATTGACAATCCAGCAAGATACGCAATGACTAGCCAAGAAGGATATTCTAAAGACTGTCCAGCCTTTACTGCAACATCATTAGTTAGTGCATAAACTATACCCAAAAAGATGAATGATAATAGAATAAACGAAATAAAAACCAATGATTTCTTTGTTTGAATTTGAAGTGACATAATTTGTTATAATATGCTGGGATAGATAATTAGTGCACTTTACAAATGTAAAATTTACCACATGAATTACAGAAACTCTAGCAATTAATCCTCCATACTCACGAGACAAGTCAACTAAAATTGTACATTTTTGATGATTTTGAAATTCAAAAGATTGCTGTGAATCGTATATATTTACAGGCAAAAATCTGAAAAAAGAATGTGAATCTGTTGAGATTTGGACTTGGTAATCTTTGATTACCTTAACACTTCAACTATTTTATGTCTCGATTTTTTGCCTGATCTTATAATCACTTGTGAGGGAGATACCCCAAAGTGCAGAGCTAATTTTTTTATAATTTCCTTATTCGCTTTTCCTTTAACGGGTTTTGATTTAATTCCTATTGAGATTTGGTCTTCATTTATGATAATATTATCTCGATTAAATTCAACATATACTTTGTATAACATTGGTTAATGAAAAATTGCTTGCATAATAATTAAAAGGTGAGGTTGGATTGATCACGATGAAAATATTGTATTATAATCCTGTATAGATTAAGAATTATGAATTGCTGCCCAACAACAACACTCGTCCCAAGAACATCTAGGGCATTCCTTTGGCGATTTGCTTTGTTTGCATTCTTCAGGTGTACATTCACAATTAGCACATTTCATATTTTATTGTCAGAGGTTAGAGAATAAAAGCGATCAACCAAATTAAATGAAAAATTACAATTTTCGTTCTTAGGATATATAGTAAAATAATCTCACGAGTCAATCATGAACAGTTATCATAATGTGACGTTTCAATCCATTCGTATCCACAAGTATTGCATTCCCATAACGTAACTGAAACAGATTCTGGTTTTTCTACATTGTAAAATGGTTCCTTTTCTTTATTTGAAAGTGACTTGTTTTTACATTTAGGACATAGTAGGTAGGATTTTTCTTCATTCAAGATTTATACAATTTTATTCAAAGTTTAATAAGATTATGTTTTACAATTCTTCTAATGTTATTTGGGGTTTTTGCAACACACAGTCCGGAATCATGCCCACTCAACAGTGAATCTAGTAAGAAAATTTTTTTAGATATTCAAAATAAAATGGAGGTAAATTTAGAAAAATTTCATATTTCCAAACTAATTGGATTTTATATGTCTGTTTTAGAACATCAGTGGATAATTATCTTGGATGCAGAAAGTGCACACGGAATAGAACAATTTTGTATAGAGGTAGGAATTTCTACAATAAGTACGGTTAAGATAGTTCCTATGAATAATTTTATAGATACTGTAAAAAGAATGAGCTGTTAATTATTCTTACAAAAAATTGATAGAATCATCGCTTTTGTCTAATTCAAAAGTTTTTCATTATGCTATTATGAGATATTGAATATGGCTGGCATAAAACAAGTCATAGTTGTGAGAACTGATCTTGAGATGGGAAAAGGAAAGATTGCAGCTCAAGTTGGGCATGCATGTGTTTTAGGAGCAGAGCATGTAAGAAAATCCCATCCTGATTGGTTTAATGAATGGTGGAATGGTCAGGAGAAAATTGTTGTAAAGATTGGCAGCTTAAAAGAATTAGAACAAATTAAAGAACACGCAATTTCACTTGACATTCCTTGGTCTGAGGTCAGCGATGCTGGTCACACACAAATTGCCCCTGGCACTACCACTTGTATTTCGTTAGGTCCTGCACCTGAGGGGCTTATCGATAAAGTTACAAAAGATTTGAAATTACTGTAAAAATCAAATTGGAAGAGATATAACAAGGAAATCTAAATTTTTCAATTGTGAAAAAGCAAACCAAAGGAATACTAGCATTTGCATTTCTAGGCGGAATAATGATAACTTCTGGTGTTGTAATTGGTGCTCCTACAATCCTGCCAAATGATGCAGAAGACACTCATACTTTGACAGACTCTCCAGCAGACAATTTTCCAGATGCACAAAGAGCCCAATTTTGTGGCACAGGAACTGCAAAATCAAATACGTACATCACAGAATACAAAATCCCTACTGACTGTACTATGCCTTTGGCAATTGTAACCGATCCTCAAGGAAATGTTTGGTTTACACAAACAAATACTGGCAAAATTGCAAAGTTTGAACCTTCGACTAAAACCTTTACAGAATACAAAAACCCAACCTGGCCTCCAAGTGGCAGATCAATGATGTGGGGAATTGATTATTCTCCAGACGGTTCTTTGTTATTCACTGATGAGGCTTATGATTCAATATGGAAATTTTCAATTCAAAATGAACAATATAATAGAATTAGTTTTCCATCGGAAGGTGATTCACTTCCTCAACGATTGAAAGTGGTTGGCTCTCAAATCATAATTAATGATTTTCTTGGAAACAAAATCACTTTCTTTGACGCAACTCAATCTGAAAATGAGCTGACCTATTTGAGTTTGCCATCCCCTGTAGAAAACTCTGTTACAGGCGCTTTTACATTCGATAAAAATAATAATTTATGGTACACTAATTGGATTTTTCAACAGGATGGGGTTCTTGTAAAATTTGATGAAAAAGGATTTTCTAACTTGATAAAATCAAATTCAGAAGGCCCATTACCCGTTCATGAATATCTTGAGATCTTTAAACTTCCGCCAACATTAAACACTCCTAATGGAGCTGTTGCTGATAGCACTGGAAAAATTTGGTTAGCAGACACTTCTAGCAGCTTTTTCTTCAGCTTTGAACCAACAAGTGAATCATTTACGCAATATAGCACTTCCCTTCCACCTGCATCTACATATGGAAACTATTCAGGTCTAATCAAAACCCCAGTTACAAGACCTTATTGGATTGAACTTGATCAAAATGAAAGAATTGTGTTTAATGAACAAACGGCAAATAGAATTGGAATATTTGATCCAAACACAAACTCTTTAATTGAATATCTAATTCCTTCAAAGAATCCAAACTGGGCAGACTGCGGGGAAGTTGATGACTGTGGATTGGCCCAAGTCTTTGGCTTTACAATCCATAATGAAAAAATTTGGTTTACAGAATGGGTTGAAAATAATATTGGTGTTTTAGACACTTCAATACCTCTTCCTTTTGAAGTAAATATAGAAACTGAAAATATTGTATTGAAAAAAGGTGAGCAAACTCAAATTAATGTTAATTTTATTCCAAACTCTAACAATATAAAAAAAATTTCTATTGTTTCAACAAGCACAGCTTCATTTGATGATCTTTCTGTAAAGTCAAATGTTGAATCAATACAACTTGATTCAAATGAACCAATTACAATACCAATTCAAGTATCTGCTAATGAAAATGCACTATCTGGAACTTACAAAGTTCTAATTGGAGGACAAACAGAAGATGTCACAATTTCAAAATATCTGACTCTGCAAGTAGAGTCGTGATTCCAAAAATAGATTCAGACATAGGAATTTCGGTTTATAGTACCTCATTTAGTGGATGTGGCGGAAAAATTCGTCAAAATGCAGAAGATTTTGTTGTAAGTGAAATTCTTTCTGAAAAATCAATGTCCTCTATTAAACAAAATGACGGTTATGCTGTTTACAAACTAAAAAAACAAAACATTGACACAAATCATGCTCTACAAGATTTTTTTAAAAAAACTGGTATTAGATTAAAATCGCTCGGCTTAAAGGATGCTTCAGCAGTAACTGAGCAATTTGTTTGCTCAATGAATAAATCAAAAGCTACCAAAACTTTTTCGACAAAAAAATATTCTATTGAAAAAATCGG
>Ga0299906_10000149_pt1 | contig 69845 bp, 68 predicted proteins | sample RVTome_14_FD_200259 | JGI IMG/M metagenome (GOLD analysis project Ga0299906, IMG submission 200259) | Soil microbial communities from uranium-contaminated site in the Upper Colorado River Basin, Wyoming, United States - RVT145D125 (version 2) ...
ACACGACCTGGAAGTTCCAGATCCGATCGACCTCCGGCACATCGAGGGACGTCCAGGCGAAGCCGCCGGCCAGCGTGTAGTAGGGAGCCCACGGCCTGTCTCGCAGGAAGTAGTGGCGGCCGCCGATACCGACGACGCCGCCGAGAAAGGCGGCGTCGGGACGGTAGTAGACGTGCGCCGTTCCTTCGCCGTACAGCTCGAGCCAGTCCGTAACGAACCAGCCCATCTGCGGATAGAAGCCGCCGTAGGCGATGTCGCTGACCGCCTTGCCGTAGCCGGGCCAGCCGTGGAGCCACGAATGTCCCCAGCCGCCGGCCAGCGTGCGGGTCCGGTAGCCACGCGCCAGCGGGGCTGGCTCGGTGGTCGATCCGGCCTGCTGCGCGGCTGTTTCCACGACCAGCGGACAGAGCAGCGCCACGGCCACGACGGCCGGAACATGCTTCACGGCGTCACGATACCAGCACACTCTCTGCAGGCACAGGCCCGAAGCGGGCTGGGCTCATGGCGGCTTCGAGCCGCAACCTGCGATCCCTGGGGCGAGCCGGTACCCGGCCACTATACTGGGGCGCGTGGACGCGAAGCCGCTGCTGCTGGAGGTCGTGCGGGCCATGGCCGCCGTCGATCTCCAGGCCGTGCTGATCGGCAACGCAGCCGCGGCGCTCCACGGCGCTCCGGTCACGACGGTCGACTTCGATTTCCTGTTCCGGAAGACGTCGCGGAACCTTGCGAAGCTGAAGGCGATCGGGCGTGCGCTCGGCGCCGTCGTGCTGCGTCCCTACTATCCGGCCTCGGATCTGTATCGGATCGTCCGGGACGACGACGGCCTGCAGGTGGATTTCATGGCGACGATCCATGGCATACGATCGTTCGAGGGGCTGCGCGACCGCGCGGAGACCATCGAGATCGAGGGTGTGCCCCTGCTCCTCGCCTCGCTGTCCGACGTCATCCGCAGCAAGCGCGCTGCGCGGCGGCCTCGCGACCGTGCGGTCCTGGACGTTCTGGAGAGGACACTTGAAGAAGCGCCCCGACCGAAGAGCACGGCTCGCCGCCGTCGCCCGAGAGAGTGACCGGGCGCTGCGGGAGCTGATCAGGAGGCGGCTGGCCCTGCCGCCGGAGCAGCGTACGCACTTCCTGCGCAAGCGGATCGCGAGGCGCGGGACCGCCTTCTGACTGCCGCGCGGGGCTGTTCGGCCCACCGGCCCGGTGATGGCGCGCCCGGCGTGTCAGCGCCGGCGACGGCCAGCCAGGAGGGCGTCGAGGCTGTAGCGCCCGGGGCCCACGAGGAACAGCCCCAGGAAGACGAAGAGGTTCTTGAGCGCGTGCTCGGGCGCGGGCACGGGGCGGCCGAACTGCTCGACGGTTGCCACGAGCATCACGCCCGCCAGCGCGACGCAGGCGGGACGGAACAGGAATCCCGTCGCGAAAAGCAGCCCGCCGACGCCCTCGGCGAGGCCCGCCGCCAGTCCCCACCACTGATAGCCGAACATGATGCCCAGGTTGCCGACGGCCTCCCCGGTGCGCGCCCACGCCTCGGGACCGCCGGCGAGCTTGGGATAGCCGTGGTACCAGAAGAACGCGCACCCGAAACCCAGGCGAGCGATCAGCAGTCCGATGTCGCGATAGCGGTCCGTGGCCTGCGGCATGACTCACGCAGGATACCCGAGCGAGTCACGCCAGTCCCCCGAGCGCGACGACGCGGCTTCCTTCGAGGTTGCTCTGCCGCTCGGCTCGAGTGTCTTATTAGTCGTGTAATCGTCTATAATTAATGGTCTTGACGTCTCCATTTAATCTGGGTGCGTCGATGGAACGGGCGCGCCGTCGACTGCAGGTCACGCCTCGAACCAGCCGCAGGCCGCGATCGGACCGGGGCCGCTCCCGCATCGATCCGCGAGTCCTGTCGGCGGTCGCGGAGGCGGCCGGCGGCCACGACCGTCCGTCGATGGCGGCGCTGATCGAGACGGTGGGCAGGCGTTGTCGAGAGCAGGGGCTTGCGCCTCCCTCCCGGGCCACGCTCTACAAGCTGCTCGTGCGGCTGCCGACGACGACACACCGCCTGGGCGATCTGCCCCCGGCCGTCCAGGCCGCGCTCTACAATCTCGAGCCCGACAACAAGGTCCCGGCTCACCAGGTGGCGTTCTACTGCTTCAACTACGGCGACCTCCGGGCGATCGCGTTCGCGTCCGGGATGCCCTGGCTCGCGCTGTACCAGGCGCGGCGCCTTCCGGGCTTCCGGGCGAAGAGCCGCGGGCTGCTCGACGCCGTCGCGGCGGCCCGGGGCATCTGAGGGTGGAGCCTCGCGGCCCGGTCGCCGTCATGCCGCCGCCCCTCGGCCGTGCCGTGGCCGATCTGCCCTACTGGTTCGTCATCGGCGGCCAGGCGATGCGCTGCTTCTGCCCGTACCGGCCCAGCCGCGACGTCGACTTCGGGGTCACGCGAGCCGAGGATCTCGCCGACCTGGTGCGGCAGCTCGAGCAACGCGGCCGCGTCGAGATCGTCGAGCGCACCTCCGACACCGTCCACCTCCGGTTCGACGGCATCGACGTCTCAATCTTCGTGCTCGAGATGTTGTCTCCCTTCGTCGACGATCGCCGGCTGTCGGTCACCGGTCTGCTGGCCACGAAGCTCCACGCCATCCTCGACCGCGGCACGAGGCGGGACTTCTTCGACCTCTACGTCTCCCTGCATCAGCAGGCGATCGGCATCGCCGAGTGCCTGGCCGCGCTGCGCCAGGTCTACCGGCAGGACGTCCAGGACGGGCTGCTGCTGCGGGCCCTCACGTTCTTCGACGACGCCGATCGCGAGGCCCCGCTTCCCGGCGAAGGGAAGGACGACTGGGCGACCGTGAAGGAGTTCTTCTGGAACCGTGTGGGACAGCTCCTGATCCCGCCAGCCCGGGAGCTCGAGATCGAACGGCGAGTCGTCGACGTAGTCGACGGCGGCGAGGCCTGACGATCTCCGGCTCCCGGTCGCACGCCGCAGTGCCGTTCGCCGGGCGCTACCAGCGGAAGTTGTAGACGAGGTAGAGCCCGCGCGTCGATGACGCGTTGGCGCCGGCGGTGGCATCGAGAAAACGGGCGCCGATCGCGTACGAGTACGCCAGCATCACGTCCGACTGGGCGTCGACGTGCAGGTTGACGACCAGGTCGACGTCGTCCGCGACGTTGCGACCCGCCGCTCCCGTGGCGTCACGCCGGATCGCCACTCCACCGGCGGTGTAGAGCGCGTCGGCCGCCTGGTCGAGCCACAGGTGGTGGTACTGCGCCCACACCGTGACCCAGGGCGCGGGATACAGAATGACGTGCGTGTTGAGATCCCGGATGTTCTGCCGGGCGGCTACATCCGCCCACCCCAGGTAGTAGTGCCCGAAGGGGAACAGATGGTTGAACGTCGACGCCTCGGCGTCGGTCGGATCGGCGTCGCCGCTCGCGTAGTCGTAGTACACCCAGACGATCGGGCTCGCCGGCGCACCCGCGAAGCGACGACCCAGACCGACCGTCGCCATGCCGGCCAGCAGGTCCTCACCCGGGGCACGGCGTCCCACCTGCAGCGCCCCCTCGACATCCCACAGAAAGCCGTTCCGGTCGCCGGCGTAACGGCTGCCGAACGTGCCGCTCCGCGAGGGCGCCACAGCGATCCCCTGCTGGACGGTCGTGGCGTCGTTGCTCGAGTACAGTCCGTAGACGTCGACGAAGTGGCCGGCCCTCGGGCGGTAGGTGAGCCACCCGCCCGCCAGTTGCACGTCGTGGCTCGGCAGGTCGAAGGTGGTACGGCTGGGGACGACCGGCTCGAGCCAGAAGGCGTCCACGTCGATCCTCTCGCCCGGGCGGAAGACCCGCACGCCGTCGAAGTTGCGGCGCATGTTGGCCCAGGGCAGCGGCGACACCAGACGCTGCGCGCCGAGCAGCACCTCCTGCCGGCCGACGCGCACGTAGGTCCCGTGGCCGCCTGCCTCGAAGAGCTTCACGTCGACGAACGCGTTGAGCAGGTCGGCGTGGTTGCTGTCGATCGGCAGCGCGGGCAGATTGCCGCCCCAGCGCCCGGCCGACAGTACTTCGCCGAAGACTCGGACCGTGTCCCCGTACGCCAGATCCGCGTACGCGCGAATGCGACCGAGGCCGTACGTCTGATCGACGCTGGTGAGGCGGCTGTTGTCCTCGAGATGCAGGCGAGCCCATGCGGCACCGCCGGTGGAGAACGTCCAACCCTCCGCGAACCGGACGCGCTTCAGACGCTCGAAGGGCCGGCGGTCGGCCATCGGGACGGCGTCCAGGTACCGGAAGTCGGCGTCGAAGAAGCCGGGCGCCATGATCGCGAACGCCGGATACCCCGACCGGGGAGGCGCGTCGCGCGTCTGCCCCCGCACTTCGTCGACGAGCGAAAAGATGCCTGGACCGGGCGGTGGCGCGAAGAAGTTGCCCGGGCGCGGGAACACCCGCGGAGGCGGCGGCGAGGGCTCCGATGGAGTGGCAGCGGGAGGCGCCTGCGCCAGGGCGGTGGCAGTCGCCAGGCAGACACCCAGGAACAGCGCGAGCGTCCGTTGCACGACGCGCGACTGTAGTAGCCGCGCGTCGCGCGAACAATAGCCTGGACCTACTACGCCGTGCCGCTGGCGCACGATGCGGTCGCGTCGCTACGGCCTGGCAAGCGACGGCCGGAGCTGCGGCTCGGTGGCCGCTTCCTCCGCAGGCCGATCGGGCGCGATCTTCAGGAACGCCAGCACGCCCGCGGCGCACAGCGACCAGAGCCCGAGCACCAGCGCCACCGTGGGGAGCGACACTTCGGCCGCGAAGAAGTAGCCGGCGACGATCGGGGCCAGCGCCGCTCCGCCGCGTCCCATGCCGATGACGAAGCCCGTCCCGAACGCGCGTACGTGCGTCGGGAACGCGTGCGCGAAGATCGCATACAGGCCGACGATGCCGGCGTTGCCGAAGAAGCCCGCCAGGCCGCAGGCCCAGGCGATCACGGTGAGGTCCGCCGGGCTCCGGCCGAACAGCGCCACCGACACGGTGGTGAGCACCAGCACGCCGATGGTCAGCCCCTTGATGCCCATCCGCGACGTGAGCAGACCCAGCACCAGGCCGCCGGTCATGCCGCCCACGTTGACCCAGGTGAGCATCCCGGCGCCCGTCGCCGCGTCGAAGCCCATGTTGGTCGCGACGATCGTGGGCACCCACTTGAGGATGAAGTAGTAGGTCCCGATGTGGAAGAAGTACGCCAGCGTCAGGATGATGGTGATGGTGCGAAGCCCCGGCGTCAGGATGTCTCCGGCCGACTTCTTCCGCGCCTCGGCCGTCAGGGCCGGCAGGGCCGACACGGCCTGATGCCCCATGCGGCGCAGCGTGCGGTTGATCCGCTCGAGCGCGCCCTCCGGCTGCTTGCGCGCCAGCCAGTGCACGGATTCGGGCACGAAGAAGTACGCGAGCGGGATGCAGACGACGGTCGCGGCCGCGCCCAGGTAGAAGATGGCGCGCCAGTCGTAAGTCACCAGCAGATTGCGGACGACGTAGCTGCCCAGGGCCCCGCCGATCGGATAGCCGATCGCCATGATCGAGACGCTGAGGTGCCGCCGGCGGGCGCTCGAGAACTCGGCCGCCACGGCGCCGGCCGTGGCCAGGATGCCGCCGATGCCCAGGCCGGTCACGACGCGCCAGAACGAAAGCGTGGCCACGCTCTGGACCGTCGTCACCATGAACATGCCGATGGCCATCACCACGAGGCAGCCCAGGATCGTCGGCCGCCGGCCGATGCGGTCGGCCACGCCGCCGAGCAGCATCGAGGCGATCGCCATGCCGAAGATCTCCATCGACACGACGTAGCCGAGCACGGTGGTATCGACACCCCAGTCGGCCGCGATGCCGGGCAGCGCCAGCGAGATCGACAGGACGTCGAAGCCGTCCATGGCGTTGAGGAGCACGGTGATAGCCACGATGCCGATCTGGAGCCCGCCCATGCGGGCGTTGGAGATGACGTCGCGCGGATCGGTCGTCATGAACCTGGTCTCCTCATGGCCGCCGTCCCGGGCGGCCGGGAGAAGGTAGCACAGGATCCGCACGTCGGGATGGGAACGACTCCCTCCCGGCGGTCAGTCGTCTTCGACCTGCGTGCCGATCGTCCGGAGATACTCGGGGAAGTAGCGCTCGATGACGGGAAGCGCGAAGTGCGACAGGATCGACTCCGTGGGCTCGCGCTCGAGGAGGAAGGCGAAGGAGGCCTCGAGCAGGCGCTCGGGCGAGGTGCCCGGCGCGTAGCGGGCGACATCGGCCGCGGTTACCGTGACCTCGTGGCGGCTGCGGCTGCCGCCCTCCTCCACGACCACGGTGTAGAGGTCGTTGCCGGCGTCGGTCACGGTCACGCTGGGCATGGCGGCTCCTCGCTGCGGCCACCATACACCAGCAGCCCGCGGCCGGACGTCGCGGGGCTCGCCACGGGCTGCCGTGGCGTGGGGCATGATCGGGCGGTGAGCGGCCAGGACCTGACCATCGACACGGCACGGGCGGCCCTGCTGCTGTACGTGGCGGCGCTCGTCGTCATCCTTGGCCGGCGTGACCCCGGCGGGGGCCTGGGGCGGGCGCTCTGGACGGCCGGGATGGTCGTGTACCTGGCGCATGTGTCCGCCGCCTTCCACTACGTCCATGGGTGGAGCCATGGCGCGGCCGTCGCCGAGACCGCCCGTCAGACGCACGCGCTCTTCGGGGTCGACACCGGCGCCGGCATCTGGTTCAACTACGTGTTCACGGCCGTCTGGGCGGCCGACGCCGGGTGGTGGTGGCTGGACCCGGGCGGCTATCATCGACGTCGCGGGCAGGTGTCGGCCGCGGTGCACGGCTTCCTGGCGTTCATGTTCTTCAACGGCGCCGTGGTGTTCGCCAGCGGACCGTCGCGCTGGATCGGCCTCGCGGCAACCGCGCTGCTCCCCCTCTTGTGGCTGTGGCGCAGGAGGGCGACGCGCTCATGACGACCGTCATCATCGGCGTGCTGGTAATCGCCGGCTTCGTCGCCGGGTGGCTCGTGGCGCGCACGGGACTCGGATCCCGTGTCAATCCGGCGACGCTCGCCGACCGCGAGCGGGCGTTCGCGGAGCGGATGCGCAACGTGGCGCTCGTGGGGTCGTTCGCCACCGAGGGCGCCGAACCCGTGCCGAGCGCCGAACGCTACGGGATCGGGAGCGCCGAGAAGGTGGGCGACGACCTCTGGCGCTTCACCGCCGACCTGGACTGCTGCGGCATCCACGGACGCATGCCGATCGTCGTGCCGCTGCGCTGGGCGGGCGACACGCCGATGATCACGATGACCGACACCACCTTGCCGGGCCTCGGCACCTTCACCGTGCGCCTCTTCTTCCACGGGGACCGCTACGCGGGCACGTGGCAGCACGGTGAGCGACGCGGGCAGATGCAGGGGCGCATCGAGCAGCAGGCCGCCGTGGCCGTCGCGTAGCCGGGCTACGGGATGAGAGGCAGCTCGGTCATAACGGCTTCCCTTCCTTGCCGATCCGGTCGATCTCGCCCTTGAGCTGATCCAACTCTTTCGGGTGTCCAGTCGCCGTCCCGCAGCAGCGCGGCAGTCCTCGAGCAGTGCCTGCCAGTTGGTGATGACCTGCAACGGCGGCTGGCGCACACCGGGAGCGAACACCTCGACGAGGAAGCGCTGGCTGTCGCTGGCGGGCTGGTACCGGAGGCGCCAGTCGCCGCCCGGGACCAGATCGGGCAGCGGCAGCAGGACTGAGGGCTGTCCGACGTCGACGCCGGACCCGACAGCGATCGACGCGACCATCAGGTCCCGCTCGGGCGACACGTAGAAGAGCTCTCGGCCGTCGGCGCTGAACCGCGGCGAATCTCCGCCGTCGGTCGAGACCTGCGTCCGGTCCTCGCCCGACGGGTAGCGCGCCACCCAGACCTCGTCGCGACCGCCGCTCGTGTCGGTCACGTAGGCCATCCAGCCGCCGTCTGGCGAGATCCGCGCGCCGCCGTCGTTGAACGCCGGCAGCGGCTCATCGGTGCCGTCGGAGAGCCGCACGCGCGGGATGTCCAACTGACCGTCCGGGTTGAAGGCCGTGTACACGACCTCGCTGCCGTCTGGCGTCCAGTCGCTCGGGATGTCCACGGCGATCGTCTGCTCCGTCACTCGTTGTGCCGCATCGCCGCCGCCGCCGGCGGCGGGCGTGACGTACACATCCGGCACCGACTCGCGTGAGGAGCTGATTGCGAGCCTCGTCGCCATCGCGAGACCAGACGGGACTGAACGAGTCGCCATCGAAGGTCAACTGCGTCTCGCGCCCTCTCGACAGGTCCCTGACCCAGACGAGAACGCAGCCTGGAGAGGCGGACCATGGATCCCACGAGCCGGAGCTGCCCGGCACGCCGTCCACCAGCCTGACCTCCTCGTCGAGCAGCTCGAGCCGCTCGTCGTCGGGAACGTTGGCCAGATGTGCGTGGTCTCGCCTTGATCGCCACCTCGCGGCCGAGCTTCGTGTCCGTCGCCCCGTATACCTCGCCCATCCCGCCAACGCCGAGCTGGGTCGTGACCTCGTACGGGCCGATACGGGTGCCGGGCGTCAGCGACATTGCGACGGATCTTATGCGAGGTCGGAGGCATTGCGGGTGAGCAGAACCTGCGCGCCGACGGTGGCTCTCGATGAGGAACAGGTCGGGATCAGTATGGTTCGTGCACGGCACGGAGCTCGCAGCCCAGGGCACTACAATGAGCTCGTGGCCGGGAGCGACGACATGAGACCTGCTATCCCGGGCGTGAAGCTCACCTACGACAACTACCTGCTGCTGCCCGACGACGGGAGGCGGCACGAGTTGATCGATGGAGAGCACTACGTGACGCCCTCCCCCGTCCCGCGTCATCAGGAGATCGCCCTCAACCTCGCGGTCATGATCCGTAACGGCCTGGCGACCAATCCCCTCGGGCGGGTCTACGTGGCTCCACTCGACGTCGTCTTCTCCGAGTTCGACGTCGTGGCACCAGACCTGCTGTTCGTCGCCGGCGCCCGCGTGGGCGAGGTGCTGACGGATCGCCACGTACGCGGCGCCCCGGACCTGGTGGTCGAGATCGGCTCACCGGGCACGCGCAAGCGGGACGAAACGGTCAAACGTCGGCTGTACGAGCGGTTTGGCGTGTTCGAGTACTGGGTCATCGATCCGGAGCTTGAAACCGTCAAGGTCTTTCGTCGGGCCGGCGACGGCTATGCGCGCTCGGCCGAGCTTCGCCTCGAGGACGGCGCCACGTTGACCAGTCCCCTGCTGCCCGGTATCGAGATGCCACTCGGCGGGATCTTCGCCGAAGGCTGATCCGCGGGCCGCTGGACCTTTCGCGCTGCCGCCGGTCTGGACGGGGTTTGCTGGCCGTATCATCCTGCCATGGCGGCGGCTGGCGGGCGTGCCGGACGGGCATGGCGGATTGGCTGGACGATCACGACGATCGCGATGGTTCAGGGCGCGGTCTGCGGCCTGGCGGCTTTGCCGGTCGTGTTCCTCTGGGTCAAGGCCGCCCCCTGGACGGAAGGGAATCACTTCGTCCGCGCGCTCGTCTTCGCCCTGCTGGCGGTGCCCTCCTACGCCGTCTTCGGGATGGGCCTCATGGCCGTCTCCCCGCTCGCGAATCGCCTCACCGGCGCGCGCACGCCTCCCAACGTCGAGCTCCGCATCGCCGACATGGACTGGGCGTTGATGCGATGGGTGCGCGCGATGGTGGCCGCGCATCTGGTGCGCCTGTTCGCCGGCAGCCTGTTCCGGGGCTCTCCGATCTGGACCACGTATCTCCGCTGGAACGGCGCGCGTATCGGACGGCGCGTGTACGTGAACTCGCTGGCCCTCAGCGATCACGAGCTGCTGGAGTTCGGCGATGACGTCGTCATCGGCGGCGGCGTCCACCTGTCGGGCCATACGGTGGAGCACGGCGTGCTCCGGACCGGTACGGTGCGTCTCGGCAGCGGCGTCACCGTCGGGCTCGGCAGCTACGTGGACATCGACGTGGAGGTGGGGGCGGGATGTCAGGTGGGCGCGATGAGCTTCGTGCCCAAGCACAGCCGCCTCGAGGGCGGCGCGGTGTACGCCGGCGTCCCGGTCAAGCGGGTCGCATAGCCCCCCCTCCGAGGACGGGACCAGCTAGAGATCCAGCTCCTCGGCGTCCTCGGCCCGCTCCATGATGAAGCGGAAGCGCGCGGAGGCGTCCTTCCCCATCAGCTCGTTGATGACGCGGTCGGTCACGATCTGATCGGCAATCTCCACGCGCAGCAGGCGCCGGCTCTTCGGGCTGAGCGTCGTCTCCCACAGCACCTTCGGCATCATCTCGCCCAGGCCCTTGAACCGGGTGATCTCGGGCTTGCCGCGCCCGTTGGTGTGCTGCTTGAGGAGGCGGTCCCGGTGCGCGTCGTCGAGCGCCCAGAAGGTCTCCCTGCCGATGTCGATGCGGTACAGCGGCGGCTGCGCGAGGTAGACCTTGCCGTTCGAGATGAGCTGCGGCAGGTGCCGGTACATGAACGTGAGCAGGAGCGTCGCGATGTGATGACCGTCCGAGTCGGCGTCGGCCAGGATGATGACCTTGCCGTAGCGGAGCCGCGCCAGGTCGAAGTTCTTCCCCATGCCGCAGCCGAGCGCGGTCACGAGATCGGCGAGCTCCTTGTTCTCGAGCACCCGGGCGAGCGTCATCCCCTCGGTGTTCATCACCTTGCCGCGCAGGGGCAGGATGGCCTGCTTGCCACGGTCGCGCCCCTGCTTGGCCGAGCCGCCCGCCGAGTCGCCCTCCACGACGAACAGCTCCGTGTCGTCGCGGTTCGCGCTCGTACAGTCGCTCAGCTTGCCCGGCAGGTTCAGCCGGCCCGAGGTCGCCGTCTTGCGCGCCACCTCGGCCTGGGCGGCGCGACTCGCCTCGCGCGCCCGCGCGGCCAGGATGATGCGCGCGATGATCGACTCGGCCGCGCTGCGGTTGTGGTTGAGCCAGTGCTCGAGCGCCGGCCGCACCGCGGAATCGACGAGCGAGGAGACTTCCGGGTTGTTCAGCCGGTCCTTCGTCTGGCCCTGGAACTGCGGATCCTCGATGAAGAGGCTCAGGACGCCGGTCAGCCCCTCGCGCAGGTCGTCGGCCGTCAGCGTCACGCCTTTCGGCGACAGGTTGTGCGTCTCGATGTAGTTGCGGATGGCCTTGCCCAGACCGGCGCGCAGGCCGTTGTCGTGCGTGCCGCCGGAGCCGGTCGGGATCCCGTTGACGAAGCTGCGGACGTGCTCGTCGGTCGACTCGGTCCACTGGAGCGCCAGGTCCAGGCGCGGACCGCTCTCGCGCTCGATGAGGAACGGCGCCTCGTGCACCGGCTTGCTGCCGCGCGTCGCGACGATCGTGGCGAGGAAGTCCGAGACCCCCTCATCGTGCAGGAAGACTTCGCGCGCTCCCTCGGCCTCGTTGTCGAAAGTGACGCGAACGCCCTTGTGGAGGTAGCTGACGACCTCGAGCCGCTCGCGAATCAGGGCGGCCTCGAACTCGACCTTCGGAAAGATCGTGGGATCGGGACGAAAGTAGACCGTCGTGCCCGAGCCGCGGGCCGGGCCCACCTTCTTGAGCGGCCCGGTCGGCTTGCCGCGGCGGAAGCTCATCGCCCACTGCGCGCCGTCGCGCTTGACGGTCGCACGCAGCTCCGTGGACAGCGCGTTGACGACGCTCGCCCCCACACCATGCAGGCCGCCCGCCGTCTTGTAGTTGCCCTGCTCGAACTTCCCCCCGGCGTGGAGCATCGTGAAGATCACCTCGAGGGCGCTCTTCTTCGTCGAGGCGTGCCGGTCCACCGGGATCCCGCGTCCGTCGTCGGACACGGTCAGCGAGCTGCCGTCCTTGTGAAGCGTGACGACGATGTTCGAGGCAAAGCCGTTCATCGCCTCGTCGACGGCGTTGTCGAGCACCTCCCAGGCCAGATGGTGCAGGCCGGCGGTGCCCACGCCGCCGATGTACATGCCGGGGCGCTTGCGGACGGGCTCGAGCCCCTCGAGGACCGTGATGTCTCTTGCGGTGTAGGTAGTCACAGGTCGCGGTAGACAGTCGCCGACGCTCAGGTATAGGTTACAGCCTGTTGCCCTCTCGGGCCGATCCCGGAATCCTCATGGGACGAGCGATCGCGGTTCTCGGCGTCCTCGCCTGGCTGGGAGTCCTCGCCCTGTTCGCCCTCGCCATCCGGTGGGGCGAGCGCCCGCGGCCGGTTGCGTCCATCGAGCGCCCCTCGGACCTGGTCCGCGAGCTGAACGGCTCCAGCTTCACGCCCGACGACGGCGTCTCCGAGTGGGTGGTCACCGGCGCCACCTCCGCGCACCGGGCGCTCGTCATCGACGTCGCCGCCGAGCGGGTGGAGGACGCGATGGCCATCGCGGAACAGATCGTCACGCCGGTCCTCGACCGGGAATACGAGGAGATCCTCGTGTTCGTGTGGAAGGCCGGCGCGGACAGGGAGGGCGCCGACCGGCGCGTGCAGTGGACACCGAAGGGCGGGTACCGCGAGCTGCTTCTCGGGGAGTGAGCCGGCCTACGCGCCGTCGGCCTCATCGGCCGCCGGCTCGGCGGCCGCCTTGGTCCTTGCCGTCTTCCGCGCTCGTGGCTTGGCCGTCTTGGCGGCCTTGCGCGCCCGTGGCGCCCGCGCGCCCGTCTTGCGGCTCCGCGTCTTCTTCGGCCTCTCCTCGGCGGCCTCGCCGCCCTCGGCCTCGGCCGGGGCCTCGATCGACGCTGCCGCTTCCACATCGGGGGCATGGACCGCGGCGGGCGGCACCTCGACGTCCACCGACTCGTCGAGGTCGAACTCCGGCTCCTCCGGCGGCGGGGCCGGCTTGACGACCAGGTTGGCGCCCGGGAACACCCGTACGGCGCCCTGCCGGTCTCGCTCGACGCGCAGCACGCCCTCCTTGCCGGCGGCGCGCAGCAGATCCACGACCGAGGCGAACCCGTACTTCCGCTCGTCGAAGCCCTCGACAGCCGCGCGCAGGAACTGCTTGGCCTGACGGACGTACATCGGCCAGCGCGGTGGCTTCTCGGCGTTGGCGATCGCCTGCTGCACGGCGCGGATACCGTCCTGCATCGTCATCGGCGAGGCCGGCAACGCCTCCTCGTCGTCGTCGGCCGCCGGGGCCGGAACGTCGGCAGGCGCCGTCTCGGCACGCTCCTCACCGGCGTCGGCGCGCACGGCCGAAGCCTCCTCCGGCTCGGTGACTGGCTCGCTGGCTGGCTCTGCGCCATCCTCGCGCGCCTCCACCAGCATGCTGCGTCCGGCGTGCTTCAGCGTCACGGCACCCGTCCGGGCCACCTTCTCCATGAAGTCGCGGAAGCTGCCGGCGCCGTACTCGCGCTCGGAGAAGGTGGAGTCGAGCTGCAGCAACGTGCTCTTGAGCAGGCCGAGCTGCGGGGTGACCTCGCGGTCCGAGAGCACCTTGAGCGCGCGCCGCACGATGGGCAGCGCCTTGCCGATCTCGCTCGACGCGGCCGGACGCGCGCCGCCTCGGCCTGCGCTACGACCCGACCGGCCGCCGCCGCCGCTGCCGACCAGGTTCTCGTACGCGATGAACTCGTGGCAGTTGCGCTGCATCACGGAGCTCGTGAACTGCCGCCCGCCGACGACGATGACCTTCCGCCCGTACTGCTTGAGCTTCTCGACGAGCGAGATGAAGTCGCTGTCACCGCCCACGATGACGAAGGCGTTGATGTGGTCGTGGGTGAAGGCCATCTCGAGCGCGTCGAGGGCCATCGTGATGTCGGCGCCGTTCTTGTCGCCTCCGGGCGTCAGGTTCCGCTGCACCATCCGGATGGCGTGCTGCGTGAGGTGGCGGCTGTAGTCGCCGGCGCGCTTCCAGTCGCTGTAGGCGACCTTGGTAACGATCTCGCCGCGCTCCTTGATGGCTTCGAGCACGAGGCCGATGTCGAACTGCCCGCCGATGGTACTCTTCACGCCGATCTCGACGTTGTCGAAGTCGATGAAGACCGCAATGCGGGTACTGCGTGAGGCTTCCGTTGTGTTCATGCACGTCCGCGGCGCCTAGTGTTGAGGGACACTGGCGCCGCTCGAAGGGGTCCGGGGAGCCGTGGCAGGAATCAGTCGAACTACGGGCCCGGAGTGGCTAAGAACCGCAGGCGGGGACTCTGCAATCCCAGGGGGTCCGCGCGTGTGGCTGCCTGCAGTATAACGTGCCGGGCCCGAGGACCGGCCGCGGACTCTCCCGGGATTACACCACTACACCCCCGTTGATATACCATGGTGTAACCAATGGCGCTGAACATCAAGAACACCGAGGTCGAGCGGCTCGCGGCCGAGGTCGCCCGCCTGACCGGCGAATCGAAGACCGAGGCCATCCGGCGGGCCCTCGACGAGCGCCGACGGCGCCTCCGGGGCGTGTCCGCTGCGGCGCGGCGGGGTCGCGTGCTTCGGTTCCTGGAGCGCAAAGTCTGGCCGAAGCTGCCCGAAGCCCAGCTCGGGCGCCGGCTGACGCGGGCCGAGGAGGACGACATCCTCGGCTACGGACCTGGCGGCGTATGACCCTCGACTCCTCCGCGCTCATCGCGGTGCTCTTCGCCGAACCGGGCTACCTGGACCTGGTGGACCGGATCCTCGAGGCGGACCACGTGCGCGTAGGCACACCCACGCTCGTAGAGACCACGCTCGTGCTCCGCGGCCGACGGGGTACGCCCTCCTCCGACGAAGTGGAGGGCCTGGTCAAGGAGCTCGCGATTGCGGTGGCGCCGTTCGGCGAGGCCGAGTGGCGCACAGCCGTCGACGCCTTCGAGCGCTTCGGCCGAGGCCGGCATCCTGCCTCCCTGAACTTCGGCGACTGCCTGGCCTACGCCAGCGCCGCGGCCGTCGGCGACACGCTCCTGTTCGTCGGCAGCGACTTCTCGAAGACCGACATCGTCCCGGCCTGAGACCACTTGACACCCTAAAGAAGCAAGAGGATACTGGCGGGCGATGGCTAGGTTCCCTAAAGGAGAGACGCTCGCCAAGACTTACGTCCCGCAGGGCACGCTGGATCTGCTGATCCTCACCATTCTGCGCCGGGAGCCGCTCCACGGCTACGGCATCTCGCAGCGTCTGGCAGCGCTCACCGCGGGCACGTTCCAGGTCAATCCGGGCTCACTCTTCCCGGCCCTCTACGCGCTGGAGCGCGACGGCAAGCTGCGCTGCGAGGAAGGGCTCAGCGAAAACAACCGCAAGGCCCGCTACTACCGGTTGACCCCCCTTGGCCGGCGACAGCTCGAGCGCGAAGAGCGGCGGTGGGAGCGCGTGCGCCTCGCGATAGCGAGCGTGCAGGAGGGCGCATGACGCTCCTTCATCGCGTCCGGACGTTCGTTCGCTGGATCCTCCGACGTCAGCAGGTCGAGCAGACGCTCGCCCGCGACCTGCAGGACTACGTCGAGCGCTCGGCCGTCGACAAGATGCGCGACGGCATGCTGGCTGAGCAGGCGTACCGGGAAGCGCGCCTCGAGCTGGGCGGCGTGGAGCAGGCGAAGGAGGCAGTGCGCGCCCGGCTCGGGATCGTCGGGCTCGAGTCCTTCCGCAGGGATCTCCGGTACGCGGTGCGGGGGATGGGGTCGCGGAAGGCGTTCACGGCCCTGGCCGTGCTCTGCCTGGCGCTCGGCATCGGCGCCAACACGACGATCTTCAGCCTCATGGAATCGACCCTGCTCCGCTCGCTGCCGGTGTCCGATCCCGGATCGCTCGTGGCGCTGGAGTGGACCCTGCCCACGGCACCCGACTGGGAGTCCACGCCCGTGAGCTTCGTCACCGAAACGATCGACGAGCCCCCCGGCGTGCGAAGCCATGCACTGCCGTATGGGGTCTTCGAACTGATGCGGTCGCGGGACGACGCGTTCTCGAGCGTCGTCGGAAGCGGACCGCTCGACGACAACCTGGTCGTGGTTGACGATGGAGAGGCACGCGCGAGCGGCGCGTATGTGACGGGCGACTTCTTCTCGAGTCTCGGCGTCATCGCGATCGCCGGGCGCTCGCTCGTCGAGGGCGACGACCGGTTCGGCGCGCCGGCGGTCGCGATGCTCTCGGCGGCTTCCGCCCGGGAGCGGTACGGCAGCGCCGAGGGGGCGATCGGACAGACAGTCCGCCTCAACGACGTCCCGTTCACGGTGGTCGGGGTCACGCCGCCGGCCTTCTTCGGGCTCGATCCGGCCCGGTCCCCGGACTACTTCATTCCGCTCCGCGCGAGTCAGCGGCTCTTCGAGCCGGGCCCGCTCAGAGTCGGTCCCGAGCTGTTCCAGAACTCGGGCGTGTACTGGCTGACGGTCGCGGCGAGGCTCCGCCCCGGCGTCGATCGGAGCCAGGCCCTGACGATGGTGGCTCCGGCGTTCGAGGCCTTCCTCACCGACAGCGTCTCCGGAAACGAACAGCGACTGCGCGTAAGGCCTGCCCTCGCCATCGAGTCGGCGGCCGGCGGCCTCAACGGCCTGCGCACGCGATACCGCGAGCCGCTCCTGGTGCTGTTCGCCATGGTGGCGGTGATCCTGGTCATCGCGTGCGCCAACATCGCGAGCCTGCTGCTCTCCCGCGCATCGGCCCGCCGCCAGGAAGTGGCTGTGCGTCTGAGCCTCGGGGCGGGACGACTCGCCGTGATCCGTCAGCTCCTGACCGAGAGCGTGCTGCTGGCGCTCGTCGGCGGGTCGGCCGGCGTGCTGCTGTCGATGTGGGGCACGACGGCGCTGACGGCCCTGCTGGCCGGTGGCAGCGACGGCTTCACGCTGCGCGCCGAGCTGAACTGGACCGTGCTGGCGTTCACGCTGCTCGTCTCGCTCGTGACGGGCGTCCTGTTCGGGCTGGCCCCCGCGCTGCACGCCACGCGCGTGGACCTGTTCCCGGCCCTGAAAGGGTCCCGTCACTCCGGCCTCGTAGCCTCGCCTCGCTGGCGCTTGCTACCGACCTTCGGCCAGGCGCTCGTCGTGGCGCAGATCGCGCTGTCGCTCGTCCTGCTCGTCGGCGCCGGCCTCTTCGCCGGGACGCTGTCGAACCTGCGCACGACCGATCTCGGCTTCAACGAGGAGGACCTGCTCCTGGCGGACGTGAACACGCAGCGAGCCGGCTTCGCGGTGGACCAGCCGGACGGGATCGAGGCGCAGAAGGCCTTCTACGCGCGCGTCCGCGAGCGGCTGCTGCAGATTCCAGGCGTGGAGGAGGCCACCATGTCGTGGTCGGTCCTCGCGGGCGGAGGCGCCTATCAGCTCCCGGTGTCCGTGTCCGGCTCCCAGATCCCGGCCACGGACCTCAGCCTGCAGATCGTGGGCGAGGGATTCTTCAGGACGATGGAGATCCCGATCCTGGCGGGGCGAGCGATCACCGATGACGAGGTCACGTCCCGCCGGGCGGTCGCCGTGATCGACCAGCGGTTCGTCGACACCTACTTTCGCGACATCGACCCGCTCGGCCGGACGATCGACGTGGAAGGGGAGGGGGAGCTCGAGGTGGTCGGCGTGTCGGCGGCGGCCCGGCACGAGGCCCTCAAGAGCAACGCGCGGCCGGTCGTCTACTATTCCTACGCGTGGGACCCGCACGGGCTTCCCACCATGGTCTACGAGCTGCGAACCCGCGGCGGGGCTCTGGACTACGCCAACGCCGTTCGCCGGGCCGTTCGCGACGTGAACGCGGCGGTCACGGTGACGTCCATCCGCACCCAGGAGGCGAGCATCGACCGGACGATCAACCAGGAGATCGTCTTCGCGCGCCTCAGCAACGCGTTCGCCGCGCTGGCCCTCCTGATCGCCTGCGTCGGTCTCTACGGCACCATCGGCTACGCGATGGCCCGGCGCACGCAGGAGATCGGCATCCGCATGGCGCTCGGCGCGCAGCGGGCCGGGCTGCTGGCGCTCGTGTTCCGGCAGGTGATCGGACTGGCTGCCGCGGGCCTCCTGCTGGGGCTTCCGGCGGCCCTGCTCACCTCGCGCTACATCGAGGGCTTCCTGTGGGGCGTGGACGGCCGCGACCCGGCCACGATCGCCGGCGCCGCCGCCGTGGCGCTGGCGGCCGTCGCGCTGGCCGGCTACCTCCCGGCCAGCCGGGCATCCCGGATCAGCCCGCTCGCCGCCCTGCGCAGCGAATAGCCGCGGCCGGGCGCGTCGGCTGCTGCCCCCGTCAGATGGTCGACTGTCTACCCTCAACGATGGTAGGCTTCCGACCATGACACAGGAGCGCATCGACCTGCTGCGCGGCACGCTCGACATGCTCATCCTGAAGACGCTCGTGCCCGGCCAGGCGCACGGACATCGCATCGCCAGGCACATCCAGATGACGACCGACGACGTGCTGCAGGTCGAGCACGGGTCGCTCTATCCGGCCCTCCACCGCCTCGAGCGCAAGGGCCTGGTCGAGTCGAGCTGGAGCATGGACCGGGAACGCAAGCGCGAGCTCCGGTTCTACCGGCTGACCGCGGCCGGGCGAAAGCACCTGGCGCGCGAGGAATCGAAGTGGCGGCGCATGACCGGCGCGATCGCCCGGGTCATGTGGCCCGCCGAGGGATGACGTCGGGGTGATGCCGTGAGCTGGCCCGGCAGGCGACGCACGCGGCGCGAGCGCGACCTCGAGCGGGAGCTGCGCGACCACCTCGCGCTCGAGGCCGAGGACCGCGGCGACGACGCCGACGCCGCGCGACGCGCCCTGGGCAACACTCTGCTGATCCGCGAGCGCACTCGTGACGAGTGGCCCTGGATGCGACTGATGCTCTGGCTGGAGCACCTCTGGCAGGACGTCCGCCACGGCATCCGTGTCCTCGTGAACGCCCCGGGCTTCATGGCCGTCGCGGTCCTGTCGATCGCGTGCGGCACGGGCGCGAACGTCGCCATGTTCAGCGTGGCCGACGCGCTGATCCTCCGCCCGCTACCGGTCCCGCAGCCCGATGACCTGCTCGTCGTCAGCTCGCGAATCGAGCGCGGCGACCAGACCACTCCGGTGTCCTATCCGGACTATCTGGACATTCGCGAGCGGAGCCGGAGCTTCGAGGGCGTGCTCGCCTATCTGCACCGGGCAGCCGGCGTGCGCGTCCAGCCCGAGGCGTCGCCGCTGGTCCGAATCGTGACGCTCGTGAGCGGCAACTTCTTCGACGTGCTCCGCCTGCAGCCGGCCGCCGGCCGGTGGTTCCGGCCGGACGAGGACCAGGTGCCGGGCCGGGACGCCGTCGCCGTAATGAGCCACGACTTCTGGCAGGAGCGCTTCGGAGGAGATCCGTCGGCCGTGGGGCGCACCCTCCGGATCAACGACGTCGAGTTCACGATCGTCGGTGTCGCGCCCGAAGGGTTCGCGGGTCTCGACGCGCAGGGCATGACGGAATCGGTGTACGCCCCGCTCGCCATGACTCCCTCGCTCGGCGCCCTGGGGCTGCGGGAGATGCTGACCGACCGGGACCAGCGCTTCCTGGCGTTGCGCGGCCGGCTGCGGCCGGGTGAGAGCCTCGAGACGGCGCGAGCGGATCTGGCAGTCATCGGACAGGATCTGTCGCGCGCGTACCCGGGGGCCAACCGCGACCGGCACCTGCAGGCGCAGACGGAGATCGAGGCGCGGTTCGCCAGGGCCCCCCTCGACACGGGCCTGCTCCTGCTGCTGACGATCCTCTCGACGGCGGTGCTGGGCGTCGCGTGCGCGAATGTCGCCGGCCTGCTGGCCAGCCGCGCGCCACTGCGGGCGCGCGAGATGTCTCTTCGGCTGGCGATCGGCGCGGGGCGGGCGCGCCTGGTGCGGCAGCTCGTCACCGAGAGCCTCCTGCTGGCCCTCGCTGGCGGCGTGTGCGGCCTGGGCGTGGGCCTCGCCGCCATCACCGTGCTTCGACAGATCCGGTTCCCCACCGAGATGCTCCAGGTCCCGACGATCCAGCTCGACGAGCGCGCGCTGGCATTCAACCTGGCCGTGGCCATGGGGAGCGCTTTCCTCTTCGGGCTCGGCCCGGCCCTGCAGACCTCTTGCGTCGATCTCGCTGGCGCCATCCGGTCGACGGGCGCGGATCGGTCGCCGCGGTGGTACTCGGCACGCAGCAGTCTGGTGGCCGTCCAGGTGGCGCTGTCGCTGGTGATCGTCACCCTGGCGGTCTTCGTCTCGCAGGTCTTCGGGCAGGTCGTCGCCAGCGGGCCCGGCTTCAGGACGACGCAGATCGCGAAGGTCACGCTCGACACGCAGCACCGGCAGTACACATGGACGGAGACCACGGCTTTCCTCGAGCGAGCGCTCGAGGGGGTACGGCAGCAGCCGAACGTGGTCTCGTCCGCCCTGACCTCGTCGATGCCGCTGTTCGAGTTCTCGTTCATCCCCGTCGTGCCCGAGGGACTCCGTGCCGCCGACCTCCAGGCCGGCACCGCGCCCGTGCACGCCAGCGTCGACGAGGGCTACTTCGACACGATGGACATCCCCGTCGTGCAGGGGCGAGGCTTCCGGGCGACCGACACGGCCGGCGCGCCCCGCGTGGCCGTCGTCAACGAGACGCTCGCGACCAGGTACTGGCCGGGCCGCGAGGCGGTCGGAGCGCGCTTCAGACTGGGCGGCGACGACGGGCCCTGGGTGGAGGTCGTGGGCGTGGCCCGGGACGCCACCTACATCCACGTGGCGGAGTCACCGCTGGCCGCCGTCTACTTTCCCTTCAGGCAGCGGCCGCGCGGACGCGTCACGCTGCTGGCCGCCACCCCCGGTAGCTCGATCGACGGCATCGGTTCGCTGCGCGAGGTCGTGCGCTCCCTGGACGCCGACATGCCGGTGTACGACGCACAGACGATCGAGACCTACTACGAGGCGCGCGCCACCGGCATCCTCACGGTCGCGACCGAGATGGTGGCCGGCATCGGGACGATGGGGGTGCTCCTGACCATGGTCGGGCTCTATGCGCTCGTGGCGTACGCCGGCCGGCGGCGCACGCGCGAGATCGGCATCCGCATGGCCGTCGGGGCCACCCACGGTCGCGTGCTGCGCATGATCCTGCATCAGGGCATGCGGCCAGCCTGGATCGGTCTGGCCACGGGCGTCGTGCTCAGCGTCGTCGTGGCACGGCTGCTGCCGGTGCTTCTCCCCACGACCGCCAGATACGATCCGCTGACCTACGCGGTCGCGATGCCGATCCTGCTGGCGCTCACGCTGCTCGCCTCGTTCCTGCCGGCGCGTCGCGCGGCGCTCGTCGATCCTGTCAAGGCGCTGCGCACCGAGTAGTCGCTGCTCACGCGCGGCCGGCCGCCGGTCCGTGCTCAAGCCTGCGCGTGCGCCACGGTCACCACGACGCTCCCTCGCTTGTGGCCCGTCTCGGCCCGGCGGTACGCGTCGGCAATCCGCTCGATCGGAAACGTGCTGTCGACGACCGGCCGGAGCACGCCCGTCCCGGCGAGCGTCCGGATCAGCTCCAGGTTCTCCCGCGATTCGACCGCCACGCCGCCCTTCAGCCTCCTGCCGCCGCGTATCGACGTCCAGGGCTGGAGCAGGAGCAGGTCGAGGGCCGCCTTCTCCGGCAGCCGCGCGTACTGCGCGTGCCCGCCGCCCGCCATGCCGGTGGAGCCGAAGACGGCGTCTCCGGGCACGCTCGAGACCAGCTCGAGCTCGTCAGGTGGGCCGTAGCGGGTGTGCAGGGCTGCCTTCACAGGGCTACCTCGTCGTCAGCCCGGCAGACAGGGAGACGGCAATCCTGGCCAACTCTCGGCGCTCGACATCATCGGTGCAGTACGAGCCGGTCGTGCGTGGGCGTCCGCCGATTCCCGTTCGAGAGCCGGGACGCGGGGACAGGTCACCGCGTTACGCCGGCTTCAGCACGGTCAGCTGCGTGCGTCCGAGCAGGCGACTGAAACCTCGATCGAAGGTGACAAGGTGACTCCCGAGCGTTCGCACCGCGGCCGCAATCCAGGCGTCCGTGATCGCGTTGGCCCTGAGATCATGATCGCGGCAAAGCTGCCCGAGGGTCGGCCACTCGCGGCCGAGCTCCGGCATGTCGACTCCCGGAACCGACAGCAGCGAGTCGAGAAACGCGGTTGCCGCGTCGATGGACGTGGGCGTCACGAATACGCGCGGGTTGGTCGCCAGGCGCAGAAACCCTGTGGCCACCATCGGCAGGACTTCGACACTGCTGCCGGTGTCACATGCGGTGACGGCCTGCTCCAGCCAGTGCAGCGCAGGCTTGTGTTGTGGATGGTCGGTTCGAGATGCGGCGAGCAGAACGTTCAGGTCAGGCGCCATCGTCCGCCGCGTCGAGCATCGAGCGATTCGAGAGCGGATCGACGCCGACGACGAGCCCGCCCTTGCCCCGGTGAACGGCGATCGCCTTCGGCGCCGCGCGGCGGTTTGATCCCGGGCGGCGCAGGCGCAGACGCAGGCCCTCCTCGATCAGCACGGTGAGACTCTTCCGTTCACGAGCCGAGGCGGCCTTGGCCCTGACGAGGAGCTCATCGTCGATGTCGAGCGTCGTCTTCATGACACGATCATACAGAAATCTGTATATACAGGCCACCGGGCTCGATCGTCGCACCGCTGTCGTGCGCCGGGTCAGTCGCCTCCGTTGAGCGGTGGCGGCGCCTCGAGCTCCGGCGGCACGACGCGCGTGAAGCTGCCCCGCTGCAGCAGCTCCCGCCCCTTGCCGCCGCGGCCCGTCACCTCGTATTTCGCGGTGCTCACTGTCTGCTCGGCGCCGCGTGAGGTCTCCACACGCAGGATGCCGCGATCGCCGGTCGAAGCGAGGAAGCCGAGGAGCCGGTCCTTGCCGCCGAGCTTGATGAGAATCACGCCCTTCCCCGGGCCGGAGAGGTAGTTGATCTCGTCGGCCCGGCACAGCATCGCCCGCGCGTCGGCGGTCACGGCAATCACCACCTCGTCGCCCGTGACTCGGGCGACGCCCACCACCTCCTTGCCACCCGACGGGCGGGCGTAGCGGCGGCCGGCGCGCGTGCTGGGCTCGACGAACGGCTCCAGGCTGAAGCGCAGGCTGTAGCCGTCGCTCGTGGCCGCCAGGGCGTGCACCGGCGGGGCCTGTCCCTCCCTTGTCGTCGCGATGTTGCCCGCGGCGCGCGGGTCGAGGCTGAGCGCCGCGACGACACGCTCGCCGTCACGCAGCTTGAAGAGCTTCTGGATCGGCTCGCCGTAGCCGGTGGAGGCGGGCACGTCGACGATGCGGGCGGTGTAGGCCACCCCCAGGTTGCTGAAGAAGACCACCGAGGCGCGCGTGCTCCCGGGCAGCACGGCCTGCACGCTGTCGCCCTCGCGCAGGCGCGTCGTGGCGAGGTCGCGCACCTCCTTCTGCCGCTTCACCCACCCGTCGCGCGAGATGATGACGACGTTGTCCTCCTCGACGATGAAGTCGTCCTCGGAGTACTCCACCTCCTCGGCCGCCTCGATCGTCGTCCGGCGCGTGTCGCCCTGTGCGTACGCTGCCTGGATCTCGCCGATCTCGTCGCGCACGATCTTCCAGCGGCTGGCCTCGTCCTTCAGCAGGCTCGCGATCCGGCGGGCGCGCTTCCGGCGATCCGCCAGCTCGTTCTGGATGACGAGAATCTCCAGGCGCGCCAGCCGGTACAGCTTCAGCTCGAGGATGGCGTCGGTCTGCTCGGCGTCGAGATCGAACTGCTTCATGATCTTCGCCGCCGAGTCCGCCTTGCCGTCCGATCTCCGGATGATCCTCAGGATCTCGTCGAGCGCGTCGAAGACCTTCTCGAAGCCTTCGAGGAGGTGGATGCGCTTCTTCAGCGCGGCCTGCTCGTGCTCGAGGCGCGCGGTGACCACATCGAGCCGGAAATGCAGGAAGTGCCAGAGAATCGCCTTGAGATCGAGCCGCTCGGGCCGGCCCACCTCGGCGTTCTCGGTGGGAATCAGGCACGTCAGGTTGACGACCACGTTGGTCTGGAGCGGCGTGTTCCTGAAGAGGTACGCCATGACCATCTTCGGATCGGCCTCGCGCTTCAGCTCGAGCGCGACCCGCACGTCGTCGGTCGACACGTCCTTCACGTCCACGAGCGGCGGGAGCTTCCGGGACGTCACCACGTCGGCGATGCGCTCGACGAGCCCCGCCTTGTTCACGCCGTACGGGACGCTCGTCACGTAGACCGTCCGGCCGCCACGCGACGCGGGCCCTTCCTCCCACGTGGCCCGCAGCCGGACCGTACCCGAGCCGGTCCTGTAGATCTCCTTCAGTTCCTCGGCCGAGTTGAGGACTTGACCGCCGGTCGGGAAGTCCGGACCCTTCACCCAGCGGCAGAGCTGCACGCTGCTCAGGTCGGGGTTGTCGAGCAGCTTGACGAGCGCGGTGCACACCTCGCCCAGGTTGTGCGGCGGCACGTTGGTGGCCATGCCCACGGCGATGCCGGTGGCACCATTGATCAGCAGGTTCGGAACGCGGGCCGGCAGCACGACCGGCTCGCTCCTCGTGCCGTCGTAGTTGGGCCGGAAGTGCACCGTCCGCTGCTCGATCTCGCCGAGCATCTCGTCCGAGAGGCGTGCCAGACGGCACTCGGTGTAGCGCATGGCGGCCGCAGGGTCGCCATCGAGCGAGCCGAAGTTGCCCGACCCGTCCACCAGCGGATAGCGCAGCGAGAAGGGCTGGGCCATCCGGACGAGCGTGTCGTAGATGGCCGCGTCGCCGTGCGGGTGGAAGCCGCCCATGACATCGCCGACGACCTTGGCGCACTTGCGGTGCTTGCTGTCGGCCGTCAGGTTCTGCTGCCACATCGTGTAGAGGATGCGGCGCTGCACCGGCTTGAGCCCGTCGCGCACGTCGGGAAGCGCGCGCGAGGTGATGACCGACAGGGCGTAGTTGAGGTAGCGGCTCTGCGCCGCCTCGTGGAGCGCCACTCCGGTGGTGGAGCCGCCGGTCGGCGGCGGGGGCGGTGCGGTCGATTCGTCGAGATCGAACAGCGAGGGTCCGGACGTGCGGCTCTTGCGCGCCATGGTCGTCGACGATTCTACCGCTCGCGCCGGTGATCGTATGATGCCCGACGGTGGCCGAAGCTCCAGCAGCGCAGTACCGCGCGCGTCGCGACCTGCGCCAGACCGCGCTCGATCGCCTGACGGCCACCGACCGGCGCATCAGTCGCGTGCGTCTGGGGCTCTTTGCCCTCTTCGTGCTGCTCTCGCTGCTGGCCTGGCGCGATCTCCTGACCGCGTGGGCGATCGTCCTTCCGGTGGGCGCCTTCATCGTCGTGGTCCGGCGCCACGAGCGGGTGATTCGCGCGCGCGAGACCGCCGCGCGGGCGATGGCCTTCTACGAGCGTGGCCTGGCCCGCATCGAGGACCGCTGGCACCGCGGGGGCAGCCCGGGGGACAGCTTCCTGACCGACGCGCACCTCTACGGCCGGGACCTCGACCTGTTCGGAAGCGGATCGCTCTTCGACCTGCTTTCGATCGCGCGGACGAAGGCCGGCGAGGCCGTGCTTGCCCGCTGGCTGCTTGCGCCGGCCGCGCCGGACGAGATCGCGGCCCGGCAGGCTGCCGTCACGGAGCTGACCGACCGGCTCGACCTGCGCGAAGACCTCGCCGTGGCCGGCACCGACGTCCGGGCCAGTGTCCACGCCGAGGAACTGGTGGCGTGGGCCGACGCACCTGGTGTCCTCGCCCCGCTGTGGGTCCGGTGGCCGCTGTTCGCCCTGACGGCCGCCGTGACCGCGAGCCTCGGCCTCTGGCTCGCCGGCGGCGGCGCGACCCCGCTGCTCGTCCTGCTCGGTATCCAGGTGGGCTTCGCCTGGCCCGTGGCGCGGCGCGTCGAGCGCGTGCTGCACCGGACGGCCGGCCTTCGGCGTGATCTCGAAGTCCTCGGCCATCTGCTGCACCGGCTCGAGCGCGAGACGTTCGAGTCGCCGCGACTGGTGGGGCTGCGTCGGGCGATCGAGGCCGAGGGCGGCGTGGGTTCTGCCGCCATCAAGGCGCTCGTTCGGCTGGTCGAGCTGCACGACTGGCAGCACAACCCGTACTTCCTCCTGCTGTCGATCTGGCTCCTGTGGGGCACGCACGTGGCGTGGGCCATCGAGGACTGGCGCGCGCAGCACGGCCGGCACGTCCGGCAGTGGCTCGACGCTGTCGCCGAGCTCGAGGCGCTCTCGTCGCTGTCGGCCTACCGGTACGAGCACCCCGGCTACCCGTTTCCGGAGATCGTCACCCCGGGCCGCTCGACGCAGGAAGCCGTCTTCGACGGCGAGAGTTTGCGCCATCCGTTGCTGCCCTCGGTCACGTCGGTGGCCAACGACGTGCGCCTCACGGGACAGGCGCGGCTGCTCATCGTGAGCGGCTCCAACATGTCGGGCAAGAGCACGCTGCTGCGCACGGTGGGCGTCAACGCCGTGCTGGCGCTGGCCGGCGCGCCGGTCCGCGCCAGCTCGCTGCGCATCTCGCCCCTCGTGCTGGGCGCCACGCTGCGGATCCAGGACTCGCTGCTCGAGGGGCGATCGCGCTTTTACGCCGAGGTCACGCGCATCAGTGAGCTGTCCGATCTCGCCGACGGCCGGACACCGTTGCTTTTCCTGCTGGACGAGCTGTTTCACGGCACGAACTCACACGACCGGCTCGTGGGCGCCTCGGCCGTCCTGCGCAGTCTGATCGATCGGGGCGCCATCGGCCTGGTCACGACGCACGACCTCGCGCTCACCGCCATCGCCAGGGCGCTCGCCCCGCGCGCCGTGAACGTGCACTTCGAGGACCGGTTCGAGGACGGCGAGCTGAAGTTCGACTACCGGATGCGGTCAGGACCGGTCACCCACAGCAACGCCATCGCCCTGATGCGCGCCGTGGGCCTCGACGTGCCGGAGGGTTAGGGCAGATCGAGGGAGAACTTCACGGCACGCTCGAGGTCGGTCATCTTCCCGGACGGAAGCGTCGCGAGGTACTCGACGGCGGAAGTACTCCTCATCGGAGTCGCTGGGTGAGCCGTCGATGACTCGTCTCGCCCCGGCGGCTCCACGGCGAGCTGGCGCAGGGCATCCGCGCGGCAGCCCAGGGGGAAGGTGAACGTGCATCATGATATCATGCGCACATGAAGCGCCTGCTCGTGCAGCTCGACGAGGACACGCACCGCCGGCTGCGGCAACGGGCATTCCGTGAGGAACGCTCCGTGTCCTCCATCGTGCGCGAGATCGTGTCGAGGAGCCTGGAGGGTGACGCGGCACGCGAGCGGCGCGCGCGCGTGAATCAGTTTGCCTCCGTCCGTGCGGGCCGCTCGAAGCAGGGCGCGTCGTCACCAGTGTCGGAGAGACACGACGAGGCGCTGGCAGCGATCGAGAAGTGATCTTTCTCGACACGTCCGCGATCTACGCCTGGGCGGACGCGGCGGACCCGAATCATCGTACCGCCCTTCGCCGCCTTCAGTCGCTCCTGGATGCCGGCGAGGAGCTGCTCACGCACAACTACGTGCTCGTGGAGTCCATGGCGCTGCTCCAGGCCCGCCTCGGCCTCACGGCCGCCACGAAGCTGGCGGCGGACTCGACGGCGTTCGTCGTCGAGTGGGTCGACGAGGACCTGCACGCTGCAGGCATCGGCGAGCTGAAGGCATCGAAGAGGCGCCGAGTCAGTCTCGTCGATCACGTCAGCTTCCTGGTGATGAAGCGCCGCCGTGTGACCACGGCGTTCGCCTTCGATCCCGACTTCGTCTCGGCGGGCTTCCGGTTGCTCGAATAGGTCCGACCGACTTCAATGGATCCACGCGCCGCCTCCGGCGACGTGCCCGACCAGGAACAGGGCGACTGTGACCGGACGGTCTGCCGTCCGACTAGAATGAGCACGATGAGTCAGTGGATCGCGGCGATCGTCCTCGGTCTGGCTGTCGCCTCTGCGCCGGCGGGCGCGCGTCAGGCGCCCGGGGCTCCCCAGGCCGCGCCCGGCGACGAGCTGCCCGAAGGCGACGGCAAGCAGATCCTCGTCGCCGCCTGCACGAGCTGCCACGACCTCGGCGAGGTCACCAAGTTCCAGGGCTACTGGGACCGCGCGCAGTGGCGAGCGGCCGTCGTGACGATGGTCGAGTACGGCGCGCCCGTCGAGGCGCCGCAGATCGACGTGCTCGCCGACTACCTCTACGAGCACCTGGGCAAGCGTCCCGACGACGCCGCCGGCACCGACGAGTAACCGGCCCGACCCCTCGCACTGGGTTGCCCTCCGGCGCAGCCTGACGCACGTGAGCCGACCTGCGTAGCGTGCCGACACGGATCTACCGTCCGCCCAGCCGGATCGCGATGTTGCGCTTCGGCGCCTCGCCCACCGGAATCTTCGCCAGCTCCTTGCGCGTCGCCACGTCGATCGCGACGACGACGTTGCGGTTCTCCGTGGAGATGTAGACCTGCGAGCTGTCCGGCGTGAAGGCCACCCAGTCCGGACGCCCGCCCAGGTCCACCGGGTTCGGCAGCAGCGTCAGGTCCGGCAGCGAGTACGTGTAGACGCGCGCGTTCGGGCGGCTCGTCACCCACAGCGTGCGCATGTCGGGCGCCACGCCCAGCCCGTGCGACGGCGAGGCGTTGAACGGGCCCTGATCGACCCGATCCGCCGGGATGTCGTTCGGCAGCTCGATGCGCGCCACTTCCTTGCGCTGGGCGAAGTCCACGACCGCGAACCCGTGCAGGTTCGAGATCTGCACGAAGATGCGCTTGGTGGAGCCGTCCGGGTTCGTCTCGAAGGCCATCGGCCGGACGCCCTCCTCGAACAGCGTCCAGATCGGCTCCTCCGTGCGCTGGTCGATTACCGTCATCAGCCGTCCCGCGATCGAGCCCGCGACGACGTGGCGGCCGTCCGGCGTCACGTAGACGTTGTGGATGCCGCCCTCGGTGGGGATGCTCTTGACGCGCTCGAGCGAGCCGGTGTCGATGACGTCCACTGCGCCGGGCTGCGAGACGATGCCCACGTACACGCGCCGGCCGTCGTTGCTGATCGACACGTTGTTCGGCCTGCCCGTCAGCGGGATGGCCTTCAGGCTCTTCCGCGCGGCGGTATCGACGACGTGCAGCGTCTGCTCGGCCTCGCTGCTGATGTACAGGCGGCTGCCATCCGGCGCCGCCGCCACGCCGTGATTGATGGGCACGCCCGTGATCTCGCCCACGACCTGCCGGGTGGCCGGATCGATCAGGTGGATGTTGTCGCCGCGCGAGTTCGTCTGGACGATGCGCACCTGGGCCGTCGCCACGGTCGCGACGAGCGCGATCAGAACGGCCGGAACGAGGATGCGGCGAATGGCTCCGGTCATGACGCCTCCTGGGATGGCCGGGAGCGTACCACGGCTGCGGGTGGACGGCCACACGCGCGGCGCCGCCCCGCCGAACCCATCTAGAATCGACCGATGGCACCCACGGCCAATCCCCTGGCCGCGCACTATTCCCGGTTTCGGGTGGGCGAGCGACTCCTGCTGACCGGCCATACCCACCAGGCCTGGCCCGACGTGGGCTTCGAGGCGCAGCAGCGCGCGTGGCTCGACGCGGCCGAGCTGCTGGACCTGAAATGGCCGCGCGTCGCGGAACAGGCCGACCGCGTGCGGGCCGGCTTCGCCCGGCTGCTCGGCGACGACGCGCGAAACATCGCGCTCGGGCAGAACACGCACGAGCTCGTCACGCGATGGCTGTCGGCGCTGCCCTTCGACCGCCGCCCGCGGATCCTCACGACCGACGGCGAGTTCTTCACGATCCGGCGTCAGGCTTTGCGACTGGCCGAGGCCGGGCTGGGGGTGGACACCGTCGCGTCGCGGCCGGCCGACGGCCTCGCCGAGCGACTCGCCGCGGCGGTCGACGACCGGACCGCGGGCGTGATGGTCTCCTCGGTGCTCTTCGACACCTCCGAGATGGTGCCCGACCTCGGCACCGTGGCGGCTGCGTGCGAGCGGCACGGCGCCGCGCTCCTCGTCGACACCTACCATCACCTCAACGCCGCGCCCTTCGACCTCGGCGCGCTCGGGCTGCAGGGCGCCTTCGTCACGGGCGGCGGCGCGAAGTACTGCCAGCTCGGTGAGGGAAACGCGTTCCTGCGGGTGCCGGAGGGCTGCCGGATGCGCCCGGTGCTCACCGGGTGGTTCGCCGCGCCCGAGCCGCTCGGAGGCGTATCCGGGGCCGTCGCGTACGGCGACGGGGTGGCCGCGTTCGCCGGCGCCACGTTCGACGCCACGTCCCACTACCGCGGGGCGGCGGTGTTCGCCTTCCACGAGGCGCAGGGAATCACGACGGACGTGCTCCGCCGGACCAGCCGCCGCCAAGTGGGGCTGCTGAAGGCGGCCGTCGAGGCGCTCGACGTCGATCCTGCGAGGGCCGCGGTCGAGCCCATGCCGGACGAGCGGCGCGCGGGCTTCCTGGCCGTGCGCGCCACTGACGCGCAGAGCTTGGCCGATCGCCTCGCCGCGCGAGGCGTGGCGGCCAACGCCCGCGGCCCGATGCTCCGCCTCGGCCCGGCGCCGTACCTGCGGGACGATCAGCTCACCGAGGCCGCCGGCATCCTGGGCGAGCTGCTCATTTCCTCTGCTTGATCAGGTTGTCGACGCTGCACATCCCCGGCCCCTGGGCCGCGATGAACAGGAACGTGAAGCAGTAGAACGTCGCCCGCTCCCCGCCGTTCATGAGCGGCACCAGGCGCATCACGCCCTCGGCGCCCGCGACATTGAGGATCACGTGGATGTACCAGAAGGCGACGGCCATCTCGCCGCTCGCGATGAAGGCCGCCTGCCTCGTGGCCAGGCCCAGCATGACCAGCAGGCCGCCGAACGTCTCGACGATGCCGGCGGCACCCTGCAGCGAGAGCAGGTCCGCCTGCTGGCCGCCGAACCAGCCGAACAACTTCTGCGTTCCGATGCACATGAACAGGAAGCCGACGACGATACGGAACAGGGCGTACAGCGCGGGTGCATGGCGTTCTGGAATCATGATCCTCCCCTGCGGTGGGTCGCATCTTAACCCCAGGACTCACCCGGGAACACCCCGAACAGGTCGCGAAAGCGCCAGCACCGACAGGACGACGAGCGCGCACGAGCCGGCGACGAGCGTCAGGCCGGCCCGGATGCCGGCGCGCTCGGCCACGGCGCCGATGGCTGCCGGCAGTGCCATGCCTCCCACCTGCGCCAGCGTCAGCAGCACGCCGAACAGCACTCCCGGGCTCCCCGGGTAGCGCTCGCCGGCCAGCGCCAGCGCGGTCGGCATTACCAGCGCGAGGGCCATGCCGAGACAGAACGGCATGACCGCCAGCACGGGCGCGGCCCGCACGCCCGCCATCACCAGCACACACGCGGTGCCGCAAACCGCGCTCAGGACGATGACGCCGGGCTTGTCGCGATCGACGCGGCGGAAGAAGAGCACGCGCGAGACGATGAAGCCGACCCACAGGGACGCGAGCCCCCACGTCGATGCCTCCGGCGAGAAGCCCGAGAGCTCGAGGAAGCTGGACGTCCAGCCCGACGCGGACGCCTCGTTGCCGCCCCCCAGCATGATCAGGAGGCAGAACCAGCCGAAGCCGGGCTCGCGCGCGAACCGCCGGAGGGCCGCCAGCGGCGACACGGTGGGCCCCGCGGCCTCCTCGAGACCATCGAGACGAAGTCCCACAGCGGCCACAGCGGCCGCCAGGACGCCGCCCGCGACGGCGACGGCGCGCCACGTGAAGAAGCCCGACACCAGCACCGTGACGGCCGGAAGCGCCAGACCTCCCAGCCCGACCAGGATGGCGATGCCGTTCATCCGCCGGCCCCGTTCCGCGGGGAACAGATCGGAGGAGAGCGCGTTGGACGCCGTGTTGATGCTCGCCGCGGCCACACCGAGCGCGCCGAAGGCTACGGCAGCAAGCGGGCCCGTGGTGGCGGCGGCGACCAGCGGCAGGCAGATCGCCACGAGCAGCGAGGACATCGCCAGCGCGCGTCGAGGTCCGAGGCCATCGACCACCGGCGCGGACGCGAAGCTCCCGACGAGCAGCCCGGTGAAGAGCGCGGAGATGAGCAGGCCGCGATCGGCCAGCGACAGCCCAAACTGCGCGATGGTCTCGGGCTGCCCCAGCACGGTGCCCGGGAGCACCAGGATCATGCCGAAGACGAACATCGCCGCGCAGGCGACCGCGTACAAGCGCTCCCGGGGGGACATCGAGGGGGACCTCACCGAGGGGACGTGAGACATGTATCACGTCCCCTCAGGGCAGCGGCCAGTCGCCGGTGTGGACCCGGTGTCGCGTTCCGCCAGCCGGGACTATCGCTGCACAAACACGTCTGGCTCCAGCGACACCGGGTCCACACCGGCAGGGTGCGTCAGTTGCCCCTCGGATCGGCGATGGTGATGGAGCCTACCCGGCGCCGCCGCCGCCACCGCCGCCGCCACCACCACCACCGCCTGCACTGGCGCCGCCGCCGGCGCCGGAGGCCGAGCTCATCGAGCTGGACACGGAGCTGACCATCGACGACACGCCGGCCGAGAGCGCCGAGATGTCGCTCCCGAACGACTGCCCGTGCCCGCCGACGAACCAGATCGGAGCCACGTGGGCGCCCGACTCGTCGACGGGTGCGAGCCTGGGCAGCAGCTTCTCGTGCTGGCCGAAGAGGACGGCCACAGCCAGATAGCGGCCCCACATGCCCGAGTCGAGCGACACGGGTCCGAGCGACGCGGCCATCGACTTCAGGTGCGCCTGGAAGGCCCGCCATGCGAGCAGCAGCCTCCGCCCCTCGACCGTCCGGCGATTGAGGGCCGTGGTGAGCACGGCCACGAGCAGGCCCCCGATGACGGCCGGCACGCCGGCGGGCGAGGCCGACGCCACGCACATCACGATGCCGGCGACGACAATCCCGATGCCGAGCAGCCCGTTGCGGATCATCGCATCGCGCGCGACCGGCTCGAAGAAGCCGAGCGACTTCCCGTGCGCCGTGATCTGCTTCTGCCACTCGGTGAACCACGTGTGGAACGCCCGGTGCTTCTTGCTGGCGGCCTTCGTGATCTCGGACATCGCGAAGCTGCGGCCCGTGGAACCCTGGTCGAGCAGGAAGTCGAGCAGGTCGCGCTCGAACGGCGCGAGATCGTCCCGCGACCTGTCGGTCAGCTCGAAACGATGGTCGTCCTTGCGCTTCTCGCCGAAGAAGCCCTGCGAGACGGTCTCGGAGGCGTGAACCGTGAGGTACCCGCGGCGCGCCAGGTCCAGCAGCGTCGAGACGATGGCCGATCCGCTCACCGCGCGCCACATCAGGTACGAGACGATCGCGGGCTGGTGCTCGCTGGGCACCTCCCCGGGCGCGACGTGCGACTGCACGTCGTGCGGCTTGCCGTGCCGCCCGAAGGCCCGGCCCCACCAGGCGAGGCCCCCGAGTGCGAGCGCGAGCGATGCCCAGAAGAACGGGCCCGCCAGCGCATCGCGTCTCTCCCGGCGCGCCTGCAGCGCCACGGCTCGCTCGGCGGCCGCCGCGCGCCGCGCGTTGGCCTCCTCGGCCCAGCCGCGCTCCTCGGCAAGAATCCCGTCGAGCGCCGGGCCGCCGGCGGAGGCCGTCGCGCCGGGCACGAGCGACGTCGGGAAGAGCACACGCCCCTCCCAGAACTGGCGCGCGGGAAGCGGGGCCACGTCCAGACCGACCGTGCCATCGGGCTCGATGCGGACCGTTCCGGCCAGCGGGCCGTGCGCCCAGGCGCGGACGTTGGCGGGCGTGAGCGTGCCAGGCAACCGGACGGTCACCCGGGCGCTGCCGATGGGCCGGTCCCAGTCGTCCCCGATGAACTGGTAGTACAGCTCCGCGGTGTCCGGGTGGCGCCTGACCGCGCCGTCCACCACGTACGACAGGTCGAACGTGCGGCGCTCGTCCCGGGCGCTGTAGTACCAGGTGACGCGCGTCGAGTCGCCAGACTCGGACACGACGAACGTCCCCGGCTCCTCGGATTCGGACCGCACGTAGGCACGCCCGCCCTCCGAGACTGCGATCCCGTCGATCGTCTCCCCGGGGATCCGACGGATCTCGCGGAAGCCGAACCGGTACTGGCCACGGTAGGCGTACGTGATCGACTCGCGCACGTCCATGGCGCCGTCCTCGCGGACGGCCGCATCCACGACGATCGAATCCACGGCATACCGCCGCTGCGCGCTCGCCGGCACGGCGAACACCAGCGCCAGCAGGAGCCCGATCGAGACACCGTGCCGGAGCGTCATGGCCAATCCCCCCGCATTGTAGAATCCGCTCGCATTCGAGGACGCCAACATGCCTGCAAACTCATCCGTACAATACGGCCTGCGCGCCAGCCTGGTTCGGGCTGCGGCCGGCACGCTGATCCTCCTGCTCGGGCTCGTCGCGGCACCGTCCGAGGCGGCCGCCCAGCAGCCGCCGCCCGGGTTCACCCCGGCCCCCCAGCGCGATCAGGCCCCCGGCCAGGCCACGACGGCACCGCCGGACCTGGATATGGTGGGCAACCGGTTCGCGCCGCTCACCTGGGAGGCGATGACCGAGGAGCAGCGACGCGTCGTGCGCAACATCCTCGACGGCCCGCGCAACAGCCTCGGCGGACCGTTCAACGTCATGCTCCGCAGCCCGGAGGTCGCCGACCGCGTCCAGGCGCTCGGGGCCCTGGCGCGCTTCAACGAGACGCTGCCACCCGCGCTGCGCGAGCTCGCCATCATCATGACCGCGCGTCACTGGACGGCGCACTTCGAGTGGTACGCGCACAAGCGGGCCGCGCTGGCCGCGGGCCTCGACGCCGCGATCGTGGATGCCGTGGCGGAGGGACGGCGGCCGGAGCGCATGTCGGATCCGGAACGCGCGCTCTACGACTTCTGCGGGCAGTTGCTCGGGACCGGGCGCGTGGACACGCCGGCGTTCGACGCGGCCGTCGCCGCCTTCGGCGAGCGCGGCGTCGTGGACGCCATCACCACGGTGGGCTACTACAGCATGGTCTCGATGTTCCTGAACGTGGACGAGTACCCGCTGCCAGACGGCGTCGAGCCAGAGCTCCAGCCGCTGGTGCCGTGAGGCGCCTGATGTAAAGGATGTAAGAAACAGAGGTGCCGTGAAGAGCGCGGGAGCGGCCGACGGCCACCCCCGCCAACCCTCGACTGCGTCTACTACATCTTCTTCAGCGTGATGGGCCCTGCGCCTCGCCCGCCACCTCGGCCACCGCCGCCCTCCGGGGCCTCGCGGGTGAGCGTCATCTCGCTGCCGTTGATCGTGCCGGTGTAGTTGATCGTGAAGCCCTCACCGCCGCCGCGCCCCGGGACCGTGCGGCTGAAGGTGATGGTGTTCGCATCCACGACCTTGCCGTTCGAAATCTCTCCGGCCGCCTGCTCACCCTGCTGGTACGTCCCCATGACGTTGCCGCCGTCGACCTTGAGCTGCAGCGTGACCTGCTGCGTGCCCCCACGCCCCTGCGTCTCCCCCATCCACTTGCCCGAAGCCCCCTGAGCCAGCGCCAGGCTCGGCACCACGAGCAACCCGACCAGTGCGAGTAGTGACTTTCTCATGTCTTACAGGGCCTCCATCGCCCGGTGGCGTCTGCCGGACGCCAGGGCCGGATCTTACATCCGGCCGGGGGCCGCGTGTGTGACAGTAGGATGCGGCCATGAGCTACGACGCGGTCGTCGTCGGCGGAGGCCACAACGGCCTCACGGCCGCCGCGTATCTCGCCCGCGCCGGCCGGCGGGTGCTGGTCCTCGAGCGCCGGCACGTCCTGGGCGGCGCCGCCGTGACCGAGGAAGTGATTCCTGGCTTCCACTTCTCTGTCTGCTCCTACGTCGTCTCGCTCCTGCGGCCTGAGATCATCGCCGAGCTCGACCTGCCCCGCCACGGCCTGGAGATCCTGCCGCTCGACGGGACGTTCACCCCGATGCCCGATGGCGACTACCTCTGGCGCGTGGACGACCACGACGCCACCCGGCGCCAGATCGCCCGCCACTCCCGCCGCGACGCCGAGGCGTACGACGACTACCACCGGGTCATGGTGGAGATGGCGCGCTTCGTCCGGCCGCTCCTCGCCACGCTGCCGCCCGATCCCACCTCGCTCGACCCGCGCGATCTGGCGCGGGAGCTGGGGCTGGTGCAACGGTTCCGCCGCCTCCCGCGCCGCCACCAGCATCGCCTGATCCAGCTCATGACGATGAGCGCGGCAGACTTCCTGGACCAGTGGTTCGAGACCGACGTGCTCAAGGCGACGATGGCGGCCTCCGGCATCATCGGCACCTTCCTGGGTGTCCGGTCGCCCGGTACGGCCTACGTGCTGCTCCATCACTACATGGGCGAGATCGACGGCGCGTTCCGCGCCTGGGGGCTCGCCCGCGGCGGCACCGGAGCGATCTCGGACGCGATCGCGGGCGCGGCGAGGGAGGCCGGCGTCGAGATCCGATCGGAAGCGGCCGTGCGCCGCATCCTCGTCGGGAACGGCCGGGCACGTGGCGTCGTGCTCGAGAGCGGCCAGGAGATCCACGCGCCCGTGGTGATGTCGAGCGTCGACCCCCGGATCACGTTTCTCCACCTGCTCGGCCCGAACGAGCTTCCGGGCGAGTTCGTCGAGGACATCGGGCGCTACCGCTTCCGGGGGGCCTCGGCCAAGGTGAACCTCGCGCTCGACGCCCTGCCGGACTTCACCTGCCTGCCGGGACCCGGAGCGCACCTCCACGGGGCGATCTCGATCTCGCCGACGATGGACTACATGGAGCGCGCCTACGACGAAGCGAAGTACGGCCACTACTCGTCGAACCCGTACCTCGACATCGTGATTCCGTCGCTCACCGATCCCGGCGTCGCGCCGCCGGGGAAGCACGTCATGTCGTGCTTCGTGCAGTACGCGCCGTACCGCCTGTTGGAAGGCACGTGGGATCAGCACCGCGAGAGACTCGGCGACGTCGTGCTGGACACGCTTGCCGCGTACGCGCCCAACGTCCGCGACATCGTCGTCGGCCGACAGGTCGTGACGCCGCTCGATCTCGAGCGCGAGTGGGGGCTGTCGGAGGGCAACATCTTTCAGGGCGAGCTGACGCTCGAGCAGCTCTTCTTCCTGCGACCGGTTCCGGGCTGGGCGCAGTACCGCACGCCCATCCGCGGTCTGTACATGGGCGGGGCCGCCACGCATCCCGGCGGCGGCATCATGGGCGCGCCCGGACGCAACGCGGCGCTGCGGATCCTGGCCGAGACGCGCGCATGAGCGACGTGGTCGTGATCGGCGCCGGGCACAACGCGCTCACGGCCGCCTTCTACCTGGCGCGTGCCGGCCGCCGGCCGCTCGTGCTCGAGCGCCGCGCCGTCGTCGGCGGCGGCGCCGTCACGACCGAGCTGCATCCAGGCTTCCGCTGCCCGACGCTCTCCCACGAGATGCTGCTCGACGCCGGGATCGTGGGCGACATGCACCTGCGCCGGCGCGTCGAGCTCCTGCCGACGCCCGTGCATGCCTGCGCGCTCGTGCCCGACGGCGCGCCCGTCGTGCTCCACGACGACGTCCGGCGCACGGCGGAGGACCTGCGGGCCAGGTCGGCGAAGGACGGCGACGCCTATCCACGGTTCCGGGAGATCTTCGAACGACTGGCGTCGGTGCTCGCCTCGACCTTCGACTACGTGCCGCCGGATGTCGCGGACCCGGGCGCGGGCGACCTGTGGCATCTGCTGCAGACAGGCCGCCGCTTCCGGTCCCTGGGACGACGCGATGGCCATCGTCTCCTGCAGTGGCTGCCGATGCCGGTGGCCGACCTGCTGACAGACTGGTTCGAGCACCCGGCCCTGCAGGCCCTGCTGGCAGGGCCGGGGCTCTCCGGCACGATGCTCGGTCCGCGCTCGGCGGGCAGCACGTTCGTGATGCTTCTGCGGGAAGCCGCGCGTCAGCGAGCCGGTGGCGCGCTGCAGGCGCGCGGCGGCCCTGGAGCGCTGACCGCAGCCATGGCGCAGGCCGCCACTGAGGCGGGGGCCGAGATCCGCACGGGCGTCGGCGTCGAGCAGGTGCTCGCGCGGGACGGGCGCGTGACGGGCGTGGTGGCCGACGGGCGGGAGATCCCGGTCGCTACCGTCGTGTCGTGCGCCGATCCGCGGACGACGTTGCTGCGCCTGCTCGACCCCGCCCATCTCGACCCAGAGGTCGCGGGCATGCTACGGACCTACCGTGCGGCCGGCACACTGGCCAAGGTGAACCTCGCGGTGTCGCGTCTGCCGGCCGTCGCTGGCGTCGTCGCCGGCGCCGAGGGCGCCGACGCGTTGACCGGGCGCATCCACGTCGGTCGGGATCTCGACTGCCTGGAGCGGGCGTTCGACCACGCGAAGTACGGCGAGATGTCGGAGCACCCGTGGCTCGACATCCGGATTCCTTCGCTCGCGGATCCGTCGCTCGCGCCCGTGGGGGCGCACGTCCTCTCCATCTGCGCGCACTACGCGCCCCGTACGCTGCGCGCCGGCGACTGGCAGGACGCGCGGGACACGCTGCTCGCGCGCGTGCTCGGCGTGCTGGAGCCGTACCTGCCGGGCCTGTCGTCTCAGGTGCTGGCCGCCGAGGTCATCACACCGGCTGACCTCGAGGCCGACTACGGCTACGCCGGCGGTCACGTCTTTCACGGTGAGCTGTCGCTCGATCAATGGCTCGTCGGACGGCCGGTACCAGGCCTCGCGCGCTACGCCACGCCGATCGAGGGTCTCTGGCTGTGCGGAGCCGGCACGCACCCGGGGGGCTTCGCGACGGGCGCGAGCGGACGCCTGGCCGCGCGGCTACTGCTGAGCCGGTAGCCGGCCTGCTGCTTTACACGGGCGAATGGGTTCCCTTTCGGCCGGCGAAGATGCCGCGACACCCGCCTTCATGACGCCTATCGTCCACCGATCCCTTGCGAAAGCCTTCCATCCTGCACGGTTCCCGCTCTAATCGCCCGGCTGGAGCCGGGGTCTCAACCTCACTCTACGACGACACGGTCTCGCCGTGCGCCTGCAGCCAACGCGTGAGCTGCGCGTTATCGCGCGCGCTCGCGTCGGCAGCACCTTCGCCGTAGTAGTACAGCGTGACGACCGCGGTCATGTTGCCCCCGATCGGTCCCACGCCGATCCAGCCCGTACCGGCGAACGGTTGCTCGAGGCGAATCATGATCCGGTTGCTGCGACCGGGGACGACGTCTTCAATCTCACCGGAGAAGGCCGGGACCCCGTCCACGTTGCAATCGACGGACGCTCCCTTCGCGATCTCTCCCACGCCCAGTGCGCCTGTGAGGCGCTCGAACGCTTCGTCCTTCGAGCCCGGCACCGAGCCCATGGCCTGGACGACACCGCTCGGCTCTTCGGCGTGGCGCTCGACGTAGTTGCGCAGCACGTGAAGGAAGGCAGGCCAACCGGCTTCGGTGTCCCCGACCTGCGTATCCCACGAGTCGTCTTCGGCGAAGAGCGTCTGCACCATCCGCATGACGCACTTGCCTCCTCCCTTCGCCTCGACGGTCCATTCGTACGCGATCTTCGGCGACCCCGGGCCGAAGGCGTTGTCCCCTTCGGTGGCGAAGTGGTTGGGCGGATCCCAGGCCGTGAGCTTCGCGATGGGCACCATCTCGTCGCCCATCTTCGTGCGGACCTCTCCGCCGACGCGCTCGTCGAACTCCGTCTCCATCGCCATGAACCAGGATTTGATCCCGGGCCCGGTCGCGATGGCCTTCCAGACAGCCTCTGGCGAGGCCTGAATCTCGACCTCCGTCTCCACGCGGCGCCGGCCTTTGTCGTCCTCGTTGATGCTCACGGTCTTTCCTCGATCGGATGGGCGAGGACGACCAAGCGGTGCACGCGGCCGTCCGACGCCGAAGGGTTGTGGTAACGGGCGACGAGGTTCGTGATCGCCTCGCCGAGCTCCTGGGTGAAAGCCGAGCGATCGGCCGGTGTGGCGAAGTTCACTACGGTGTCAATGGACAGGGTCGCGAGGCGCTTCTTCTCTGCGCGGGCCCGCCGCACCAACCGCCCGACCTCGCGCACGGCCCGCGCCGCGAGAGCGATCAGGTAGCCGGCCGACAGCCGGTCGGCGGTGCGATCGGGGTCGCTCGCCACCGGCCCGAGGGCGTCGGGCGACACGACGTACGAGGCAGCCGTAGCCACCAGTCGTCGCTCGGTGATCCCGCCCCACTTGCGCTTCTCCGCCACGCGGGCGAGCCCACGTTCCTCGAGCGCGCGCAGGTGGTAATTCACCTTCTGACGCGGCAACCCGACCCGCTGGGCCAAGGTCGCGGCCGAGCGAGGCTCGGTCAGCTCGGAGAGGATCCGAGCCCGCAGCGGGTCCATCAGCGCCGCGGCCACAGCGGGGTCCTCGACGGTTTCGATGTCCAGCATGGGGCGATGAGAGCATTGACAATAATTTTTGTCAACTGGATAATGGCCGCACGACGACCGCCGCCACCGACTCCAGGCCCTTCTGCGACGAGCGGCTGGGCGGCCTGCTCGAGGGCTACCGGCGGTCGGCCTGAGCGCTGAGTGGCCGTGCGACTCGGGAGGCCGGTGGGGAGGACTGCTGTCTCAGCCCGGCTCGACGTGTGTCTGAGCAGGTCGATCAGCCTCGTCACGGCGGCCAGTCCGCGCCGTTCCGGGGCCTGCTTCGCGCCGTGAGCAGCCAGGAGCTGAGCTGGTTGACCCGACGGAGGTCGCATGACGGCGAATGGGTTCCCTTTCGGCCGGCGAAGATGCCGCGACACCCGCCTTCATGCCACCTATCGTCAGCCGTTCTCGCCGAGAACGTTCGCGCCGGTCAGGTGGAAGTGCCGTGCGGCCTTCAGCATGTGGCGGTCGTTCGTATAGACCTCTTGAAAGTCGTGCTCCTCGGCGCAGGCCAGGTGCAGCGCGTCACCGGCACGGAGGAAGGCCGTGCCGGGAATCTCGAGGACGGCCTTGCGGGCCCTTTCGAGCAGCTCAGAAGTCACGCCAAACCACTGCCAGACCCCGTTCTGCTCGTCTTCTTCGACGTCTTTCAGGATCGCCCTCATCTCCTGGCGAGGTAGCACTTGGCGACGTACGCTGCGTCGAAGTAGATCACCGGTCCTCGCGCAGCTCGGACTGGTACACGACGGAATCGACCGGGATCTTGGCCCGTTTCCGTATCACGGCCTCTCGGTTGGACAGAGGCCGCCCGGTCACGGTCTTCAGTGGCTGGTCGGACGGCCCGTGCCGGGCCTCGTGCGCCATGCCACGCCGATCGAGGGTCTCTGGCTGTGCGGAGCCGGCACGCACCCGGGGGGGCTTCGGGACGGGCACAAGCGGCAGGCTGGCCGCGCGGCTACTGCTGAGCCGGTCGCGGGCGACCACTGTCTATACTGAGGCGGTCAGCCTCAGCCCATGCGCCGGGCCTCAGTCGTCCTCGGCGGTCGCGTGTCGCGCCAGTCGGCGGGCCTCGTGCTCGTCCTGCTCCTGGCCTCGCTCCTCGTGCGAGCGGATCTCCCCGCCCAGCCGCAACTGCCGCGGGGCACGGCCTCGATCAGCGGCGTCGTCCTATCGCTCGACGCCCGCGCGCCGGTGCGCCGGGCGCGCGTCGCCGCGGTCAGCGAGAACCGGATGGAGGTCGAGGCGCTCACCGACGACGCCGGCCGCTACGTGCTCGAGGGCCTGTCCGCGGGGCAGTGGCGCGTCACCGTCACCAAGGGCGGCTTCGTGCGCTGGCAGTACCGCCAGCGCCGGCCCTTCGAGACGCCGGAACCATTGACGCTGGCCGACGGCACTCGGGTCACGGCCAACGTGATCCTGCCGCGCGGCGGCGCGATCGCCGGGCGGCTGTCGGGCGAGTACGGCGAGCCGCTGGCCGGCATCGAGGTGCGGGCGTACCGCGTCCGCATGGGGGACGGGCGTCCACACCTGCAGGCCGCCGGCGTGGGCGACCGCACGGACGACACCGGGTCGTACCGCCTGTACGCGCTGGCGCCGGGCAGCTACTACGTGGCCGCGAGCCGGCGTCAGGCGCCGCCGGATTCGCCCAACGAGAACATGTACCCGCCGACCTTCTTCCCCGGCACGGCGGATCTCTCCGAGGCCCAGCGCGTGCGGCTCGACCTGGGTGGCGAGGCCAGCGCCGTGTTCTCGCTCCCGGCACCACGATGGGTCCGCGTGACCGGTTCGGTGATCACCGGGGGCGGCGCGACCGGCGATGCCTTCCTCGCGCTGCATCCCCGGGGTACCAGCATCGACGCCTGGACGCAGATTGGAGGGGCCACCAAGCCGGATGGCACGTTCGCGATCCCCGGCGTGCCGCCCGGGCAGTACACGCTGCTGGCCACGACCCGTGGCACGTCGGGCGGCGAGATCGGATCGACGCCTGTGCTCGTGACGGACCGTGACGTGAACGGGTTGCTGGTCGTCACCGGAAGGTCGGGATTGATTCGCGGCGCCTTCGAGGCCGACGCCGGCGCATCCGGGCCCGTTCCGGGTGAACCGCGCGTGCTCGCGAAGACCGCGCGGCCGCCGGGACAGTTCATCGACTCGGGCAACGGCCTGGCGTTCAGCCTGACGTCGCTGCCCGAGCCGTTCTACCTGGACGTGGAGGATCTGGCCGACGGCTGGATCGTCACGCACATCCTCCTGAGCGGAACCGACGTCACCGACGAGGCCATCTCGGTCGACGTGGGGCAGCGCGCCGAGATGCGCATCGTCGTCACCGATCGCCTGAGCGGCGTGGCGGGCACGATCGCGCAGTCCGACGTCATCGGGTCGCGAACGGCAATCGTCTTCCCGGACGATCCCGCGAAGTGGGGCTACCGGTCCCGATACGTGCGGTCCGCGGAAGCCGACGCGTCCGGACGCTTCCGGATCGACGGGCTGCCACCCGGCGTGGAGTACCTCGCCTTCGCCACCAACTATCTGGAACCGGGCGAAGAGACCGACCCGGAGTTCCTGTCGCTCATCCGCCCGTACGGCACATCCTTCACCATGGCGGACGGAGAGACGGCGACGGTCGCGCTGGAGATCCTGGAGCGATGAGGCGCGTACGCACCGTGGCGCTCGTGGCGTTTGCCGTGGGAATGCTCGCTGCCGTCGCCGCGCAGACCGATCGGACCGCGCCGGTCGGCTCACGGAGCGGCGTCGAGCGGTACACCGCGGCCGTGCAGGGCGTGGTGACTGCCGCCGACTCGGGGGCACCCGTGCAGGGCGCCGAGGTGCGTCTGGTCGGCAGCGGACGGTATCGCCTCACGATGAGCGACGCGGCCGGCCGCTTCGTCTTCACCGATCTGCCGCCCGAGCGCATGACGATGCACGTCTCGAAGGCCGGCTTCGTCGGCGCGCAGTTCGGGCAGCGTCATCCGCTCGAGGAGGCCGAGGCGCTCGACCTCGCCTCGGGACAGCAGATCACGGCGAATGTGGCACTGAGCCGGGGCGGCGTGATCTACGGGCGCGTGTTCGACGAATACGGCGAGCCGGCCGCCGGCGCGCTCGTGCAGGCCCTGTTCGCGCGGGGGTTGCGCGGACAGGGAGGCGTGCAGAACGTGGGAAGCGGCGACCAGGCCGACGACACGGGCGCTTTCCGTCTCTACGGCCTGGCGCCCGGCACCTATTTCGTGGCGGCCCAGCCGGGACCGGCCGGCACGGTGAAGCGTGGCGCGGCAACCTACTACCCCGGCACGCCGACCGTGGCCAGCGCGCTGCCCGTCGAGATCGACTCGGGGTCGCAGGTGCCGGTGTCGATTACGCTCAACACCGCCTCCCTGGCGCGCGTGTCCGGCGTCGTGGTGAACGCGGCTGGAGTCCCCAGTGCCGGCTTCGTGAGTCTCGTCTCCGAGGATCTGATCACCGCTCGTGGGCTCGATGGCCCGGCCAACCTGGCCCTGAGCGCGCTCCAGATCAACGGCGACGCGGGGCCCGACGGGCGGTTCACGATCGCCGACGTGCCGCCCGGCTCCTACGTGTTGACCGCGACGCTCACGCTCTCCACGCGCATCAGCTACCCCAGCATCCCCGAGGGCGCGACGGAGGCGCAGAGGCAGGCGTTCGCGGAACAGGTCCAGGCATCGCTTGCCCGCAGCCTCCGGGAGCGCGAGGCAGCCTCGCTGCCCGTGACGGTCTCCGGCCAGGACGTCGCCGGCCTCACGATCGTGACACGGCCGAGCCCGACGTTGTCCGGACGGTTCGTCGCGGCTCCGGGCGTCAGGCAACCGGTGCCCGCCGGGCTGTCGGTGATCGCCATGTCGCGACAATCGCCGGTGCAGTCGCTCAGGAACCAGAGTCCCGGCGAGACCTTCGAGATCGTGGCCCCCACCGGGCCGTTCGTCCTGTCGGTCGGGCAGCTCTTCGGGTCGCTTCCACCCGGCTGGGCGGTCAGCGCCATCCGGCTGAACGGCAGGGACGTCACCGACGAGACGATCGAGGTCTTCGCCGACGCCACGGTCGAGGTCGTCCTGACCGACCGCGTCACCAGCGTCAGCGGCACCGTCCGGGCCGGCCGGAATGTCGACGTGGCGAACGCGAGCGTCGTCGTCTTCCCGCGAGACGAGGGAACGTGGTGGTACCCGTCGCGCGCGATCCGCTCGGCGCGGACCGACGCGAGCGGGCGCTTCGAGATCACGGGGCTGCCGCCGGGCGAGCGGTACCACGCCGTCGCCGTCGACTACCTCATCGCGGAAGAGGAATACGACGCGGCCTTTCTCGACAGCGTGCGCGGCGCGGCGACCGACTTCGTGCTGAACGACGAGGGCGATCAGCGTACGCTGCAGCTCGATCTGGTCGAACGGTGATGCGTGCACGCACGATCGTTGTCGTCGCGCTCGCCGCCCTGGTACCTGCCGCGTGGGCGCAGACCTCCGTCGACCTGCGGGCGCAGTCCGGCCCGGAGACCGGCCTCGACTCGTGGACGGCCGTCCTGCGGGGCGTCGTCACCACCGACTCGGGAGCGCCCGCGCCTGGCGCGGAAGTGCGCCTCGTCGGGAGCGGGCGGCATCGTCTGACGACGACCGATGCGGCCGGCCGCTTCGTGTTCACCGATCTGCCGACCGAGGCTTGCCCGCCCCGATCGAAGCGCGGCGCGCCGACCTACTATCCGGGCACGCCGGGCGTAGCCGCTGCGCTGCCGCTGGAGGTGGAGACAGGCTCGCAGGTGCCCGTGTCGATCTCGCTCGGCACGGTTCCGCTGGCGCGCGTGTCCGGCGTCCTGGTGAACGCGACCGGCACGCCGACTGCCGGGAACGTCACCCTTCTCCCCGACGTCACGATGGCGCCCCAGGGGCCAGACGATCGCGCGTCGCTTCCCGTCTTCGTCTCGGGCCAGGACATCCCCGGCCTGACGCTCGTGACCCGGCCGCGGTCGCCCCAACCCTAGCGGGCCGGCGTCACCCGCAGCATCGCGCCGGTGGCGACGTCCGTGAGCAGGTACAGCGAGCCGTCACGCGCCACGCGGATGTCGCGGAAGCGCTGCCCCAGCTCGGTCAGGAACCGCTCCTGCGCCACCGGATTCCCGTCGGCGTCGAACGTCGCGCGCATCACCGACCGGCTCATCGTGGCCATCAGCAGATTGCCGCGCCACTGCGGGAACTGCTCCCCGAAGTAGAACAGGATGTTGCCCGGCTGGATCGACGGCACCCAGAAGAGCACCGGGTCCTCGAGGTACGGCTTGGAATTGGTGCCGAGGCCCACGGGCGTGTCGTCGTAGTTCATGCCCTGCGAGACGAGATACCAGCCGTAGTTCTTCCCCGGCAGGATGCGGTTGACCTCGTCGCCGCCGCGCGGCCCGAACTCGCTCGACCACAGCTCGCCGGTCGTCGGATGGATCGTGAGACCCAGGGGATTCCTGTGGCCCAGCGTGTAGATCTCGGGCTTGTACCCGGGCGTCCCGATGAACGGGTTGTCGTCCGGCACGCTGCCATCGTCCCGCAGCCGCAGGATCTTCCCGGCGTGCGAGGCGGGATCCTGCGAGAAGTCGGGGTAGTTGCGATCCCCCATGGTGACGAAGAGGTGTCCGTCGCCGTCGAAGGCGAGACGCGTGCCATAGCTGCCGGTCGCGGGACCAATCCCGGCCAGCGCGCCGGGCCCTCCGTGATACGCGTCGGCCACGAAGATGTCCTCGACGTCGGCCAGCGCGGATCCGCCGTCCCAGCGCGCGCGCGCAACCCCCACGGTCGCTCTCTGCTCGGGTGGACCGCCACGGCCGCGACCGCGGCCCGCCGGGGCCTCCGACGGCGGCGGCGGCGGCTGAAGCGGCGGCCCGGGCTTCGAGTACGCGAAGTAGATCAGCCGGTTGCTGGCGAAGTCCGGATGCAGCGCCACGTCGAGCATGCCGCCGAGACCCGCCACGTAGACGTCGGGCAGCGGTCCGAGCGGCGTGGGATCGAGCGTGCCGTCGCGGACGACGCGGAGGCGGCCGGCACGCTCGGTCACGAGGACGTCGTTGCTCCCGGGGACGAACACCATGCCCCAGGGAGTGTCGAGTCCCTTCGTGACGACGGTCACGTGAACACGCCCCAGCTCCGTGTCGAGGTCCCAGGGGCCGTCGCCCAGCTCGGGCGGCGCCCCGCGGCCACGGCCGCCGCCAGCGCCGCCTCGACCGCCAGCGCGACCGGCACGGCCGCCGTCCTGACCAAAGCCGCGACCTGTCACCACTCCATCCTGGCCGGCCGGTGCCGGCGTGGCGGCCCCGCGGCCGTCCTGGGGCGTATCGGCGGGAGCCTCCGCGAGTGCCGCGGTCACCGTCTCGGTCGTCAGCACGAAGGTGAACACGAGTGCGGCCGAAAGCGCCGCGGCGGCGAGCAGCCGTGCCGGATAGGACGTCATGGCGATCTCCTGGATGATGCGGCGCGCGGCCACCGGCCGGCACCGGAGGCCGATTATATGGCCTGTGCCGGGGCGACCGCGTCCGGCGAGCGCGATGTCGCGGCTCCGACGCTCAGAACCGGTCGGCGTGCCAGTAGAACACGTCGCCCGCTCCTGCCGGGATCGGCACGTCCGCGAGCGGGCGGAGCATCAGGACGTCGCGCGCGTCCGTCCGGTCGGTGAGCTCCATCTGCGGGGGCACCGGGAAGGCCCGCGGCCACCAGGCGCGGATGAGCGGCGCGGGAGCGGACGGCTCACGCGCGAGCAGCACCTGCAGCATGCCGCCCAGCCGGGCGCCGGCGGGATCGCGGTCGCCGGCCTCCTCGAGCGTCCAGCCGTTGGCGTTCTCGTTGAGCACGGCGTAGGCGACCGCCGACGCCCCCTCCTCGGCCACGACGAACTCCACCTGGCGCAGGCCGGCCGGTCCGAGCCCGGCGAGCAGGCGCCTTCGCGCCAGCGCGTGGTGGATGCTCGAAGCATCGCGACGGAGCGCGAAGGGGACGGTCTCGGTACGCGCGGCGTGGATTCCGGCCACGGCGCGCAGGTCGCGATCGTCGCCGGCGCGCACGAGCATGGCCGGCGCACCGTCCTTGCGCTTCACCTGCACGGTCACCTCGTCGAGGGGCACCGGCACGAAGCCGAGCCGGCGATAGAAGTCCGTCCCGATCTCGGAGAAGAGGCCCGCCATCAGCGCGCCCTCCACGCGCGCGCGCTCCACGATCTGCTCGACGAGCGCGGAAGCGTGGCCGCGCCCGCGGAGGGGCGGCGGCGTGGCGACGGCACCAATGCCGCACATCCATCCCTCGCGCCCGTGCAGCCGCACCTGATGGTGAAACTGTCTTGCCGAGGCGAGCAGCCGGCCCGTCTCGTCGACCAGCGCCACACGCGTGGCGTGGGCCCGCGCCCACGGCGTACGCGTCAGGGCGGCCTGCCAACGACGATACGCCTCCGGCGACAGCCCCTCGGGCCACAGCTCGAAGCTCCGATCGAGAATCTCGTCGAGCAGCACGCCGTCGGGCACCACCAGCGTCATGGACATGGACAAGGAGACGGATTGTACGCGCGTGACGCCGGTGGGCCGGCTTTGAGGTACAAGAAGCCATGAGCACTGCAGGCGCCGACCCCCGCTACCCCATCGGACCCTTCAAAGCCGTTCTGCCGGTCACGAGCGAGCTGCGCGCGGCGGCGATCGACGCGATCGCCGGCCTGCCCGACCGCATGCGCCGCGCCGTGGACGCTCTGGGCCCGGCGCAGCTCGACACGCCGTACCGCGCCGGCGGCTGGACCGTGCGGCAGCTCGTGCATCACGTGGCCGACAGCCACCTCAACGCCTACGTGCGGCTCAAGCTCGCGCTCACCGAAGAGACGCCGACCATCCTGCCCTACGACCAGGACCGCTGGGCGGTCCTGCCGGATTCGACGCTGCCGCTCGAGCCATCGCTCGTCCTGCTCGACGGCCTGCACGCACGGTGGGCGGCCGTTCTTCGCGCGCTCGCCCCGGATCGGTTCGCCCGCTCGTTCGTGCATCCCGAGCTCGGCGGCGAGGTGAACATCGACCTGCAGGTGCAGCAGTACGCCTGGCACTCGCACCATCACCTGGCCCATGTGACGGAGCTGCGCCGCCGCAAGCGATGGTGAGCAGTGGTAACATGCGCCAGCCCGGCCGGGACCGGTAGACGCGGAAGGACACTGCGGTGACACAGGCGAAGAAGGTCGTCGGCGACGCGCTCGGCATGATCGAGACGCGCGGTCTCGTCGGGATGATCGAGGCGGCCGACGCCATGCTCAAGACGGCCAACGTCGAGCTCGTGAGCTGGCAGAAGGTCGACGCGGGGCTCGTCACCGCGCTGATCCGCGGAGACGTCGGCTCGGTCAAGGCCGCGACCGACGCCGGCGCCGCGGCCGCCCGTCGTGTGGGCGAGCTCATCGGCGTCCACGTGATCCCCAGACCCGCCGACGACCTGGAGAAGGTGTTCCCTATTTCGTGACGCGCCTGCGGCGGCGCCTTGGCGCGAGCGGCCGAAGCGGCAGCGTGTCGCCGGCAACGAGGAGCGGCTCGCTCGGACGGTCCATGTCGAACAGCCGCCCGTCCGCCGTGCGCGCGTAGAGACTGTCGCCGCCGATCAGCAGCGTCGCCGGCCCGCCCTCGCCGATGACCTCGTAGAGCCGCACGCCGAACAGCTCCCGCAGCGACGCCAGGAGACGGCGAAGCTGCGGAACGGAGAACCCCCGTCGACGCAGGTCGGCGAGCACCTCGAGCTCCAGCACGTCCATCGGCGTGTAGCGCCGCTCGGTGAAGCCGCCCGCGTCGGTGCGGCGCGATCCGATCGCCGGCACGAACAGCCGCCGTGCGTCCCACGACTGGAGCTGCCGGGCCGTGAGCCCCGTCATCACGGCCACCTCGCGCGACGAGTAGTAGCGCTTCAGCCTCACGCCGGCTCCAGGCGTTCGGGTCGCACCAGCTCGAGCTCGGCGCCCTCACGTCCCTCGAGGACGAGATCGGCGACGAGCGCGGCCGTCAGCGGGCTGAGCAGCACGCCGTTGCGATAGTGCCCGAGCGCGTAGAAGACCCCGGACATCGAGGGGGCGCGCCCGATCACCGGCAGCTCGTCGGACGCCTTCGGGCGCAGGCCTACGCGCACCTCCCGGAGGTGCGCCGCCCGGAGCGCGGGCATGAGCTCCACGGCGGCGCCCAGCAGTTCGTGGATGCCCACGGCCGTCGATCGCTCGTCGAAGCCGACGTCCTCGACCGTCGCGCCAACGAGGACCGAGCCGTCCTGCCACGGCACGAGATAGCAATCCGGTCCCCAGACGACGCGCGGAATCGACGCGGCATCCGCCTGCAGGTGGAGGAGCTGCCCGCGAATCGGCGTCACCGTCGGCGCGCGGTCGGGGCGCAGCTCGACGGGCCAGCTTCCGGACGCCAGGACGACGGCGTCGGCCTCGATGACTCCGCCGTCGATGGTCACGAGCGTGGTGCCGTGCCGCGCGTCGATCGCGTGGACCGCACTCGTCGACATCCTCGCGCCACGGGCCACGGCCGCCGCGAGCAGGGCCAGGGTGAGCTCGGCAGCCCTGACGTAGCCATGCTCGGCGACGAGCAGACCGGCCGTGGCCCGGCCCGACACTCCCGGCAGCACGTGACGCAACTGGCCGGCGTCGAGCAGCGCGTGCTCGATTCCTGCCTCGTCCAGCGCCCGCGCCTCGGCAGCCAGTTCCGGGTCGACGCCCCCCGCATACGACACCCGCACCGAGCCGGTGCGGCGGTAGTCCAGGCGCTGGCGCGAGCCGAGCTCGACGCGACGCACGAAGTCGTCGTACATGGCGAGGCTGGCAGCCGCCAGCCGCCGGAGGGCCGGCGTGTGGCCCTCGATCGTGGGCGCCAGGATGCCGGCCGACGCGCGCGTGGCTCCGCGGGCGGGGCCACGGGAATCGATCAGGTGGACGTCGGCACCGCGGGTGGCCAGTTCGTGGGCGATGGCGCAGCCCACGATGCCGGCGCCGACGACGGTAATCCTCACAGAACGGAATTCTAGGCGAGGTCTTGTTAAGAATGTAAAACCTTGATCCTGAAGGCCTTACCGGATTAGCCGCGTGTTACACTCCGGTCGTGAGACTGGCAAGACCTTCCGGGACGACGCTCGTCACGCTGGCATTGCTGGTGCTGGTCCCGACGCTCGCGGTGCTCCAGTACCAGTGGGCCGGGCAGCTCAGCGAAGCGGCAAGCGAACGCCTGCGACGCAACGTCTTTTGGGCGACCGCGCAGTTCCGGTTCGCCTTCGACGACGAGCTTCGGGACACGACCCGGTTCCTCACGGTGGGCACGACGACGGCGCGCGACGGCACGTCGCAGTTCTACGCCGACCGCTACGCCGACTGGATCACCACCGTCGGCAACCCGGGTCTCGTGTCGAACGTGTACGTGGTCGACGAGGACGCCGGCACGCTGCGTCTCCGTCGATGGAACGCCAACACCAGCACGCTGGAGCCGGTCGTCTGGCCCGCGGTCCTCGAGCCCTGGCACGGGCAACTCGAAGAGGACCGCCGCCGCTTCCAGTGGTTCGGTGACGCCGGCTTCGACCGCCGCGGTGGCCTGCGCGGCGAGGACTCGCTGATCGTCGTGCCGCTCCGCAACCGGGCCACCGGCCGGCGCGGCGGCCCGCAGACGCTGACGCCGGTGTTCGGCTTCACCATCATCGAGCTCGACATGGCGTACATCCGCGAGCGGATCCTGCCGGAGCTCGCCGCGCAGCACTTCACGCACGTGGAAGGCGACGAGTACCGCGTCGCCGTCACGAGCGTGAGCCATCCGACCGACGTGCTGTTCCGGTCCGATCCGGACGCGCCGCTGCTCCCCGAGCACGCCGACGGGTGGGCGCCGCTCGGCCAGGGCAGTCGGGGCCCTGCGTTCCCCGGACCGCGGACGCCTGGTCCTGAGCGCGATGGGGACACGTTCGCCGCGGAGCCTCCCGGTCGCGTCGGCCCTCTCGGCGAGGAGGGCCGCTGGCTGCTGCTCGTCCAGCACGAGAGCGGCTCGCTCGACGCCGCCGTCCGCCAGGCCCGGCGCCGGAACCTGGGCATCAGCTTCGGTGTGCTGCTGCTGCTGACCGGCAGCGTGGGCCTCCTGGTGGTCACCTCGCGACAGGCCCACCAGCTCGCGCGCCAGCAGATGGAGTTCGTCGCCGGTGTCTCGCACGAGCTGCGCACGCCGGTGGCCGTCATCCGGTCCGCGGCGGAGAACCTCTCGCACGGCGTCGTCGACCGTGGCGACCGCGTCAAGCGCTACGGTCAGCTCGTCGAGACCGAGGCGCGCCGGCTCGGCGAGATGGTCGAGAGCGTGCTCCAGTACGCCGGCATCGCCTCGGGACTCGGGCCGCGCACGCGCGAGCCGCTGGCGCCGGCCGACATCATCGAGGGGGCGCTCGAAGGCTCCATGAGCCTGCTCGATCCGGAGCAGGTCACGGTGCAGCGCAGCGTCACGCCGAATCTGCCGCCGGTGATGGGCGACGCGACCGCCCTGCGGTCGGCCGTCCAGAACCTGATCGCCAACGCCATCAAGTACGGCGGACGCGACGGCTGGGTCGGCATCAGCGCCCAGCCGGGCACGGAGAAGGGGCGCCCGGCGGTGCACATCACGGTGAGCGACCACGGCGCCGGAATTCCCGCGACCGAGATCCCGCGCATCTTCGAGCCGTTCTATCGCGGGGCCGACGCCGTCGAGCGCCAGGTGCACGGCAGCGGCCTCGGGCTGTCGCTCGTGCAACGGATCGTGGCCGAGCACGGCGGACGCGTCGCGGTCCAGTCCAGGCCGGGCTCGGGCAGCACGTTCACGATCGTGCTCCCGGCCGCCGAGCCCGATGCGCGTCCGGGCGACGTCGCCACGGCGCTGCAGGCAACCCGTTCCTGAGCGCGGGCCCTCACGCGTGCACGCCGAGTCCCCGTCGACGCCCCGCCGCCTGCTGCTCGTGGAGGACGAGCCGGGCCTCGTCCTGACGCTCACCGACCGCCTGGCGGCCGAGGGCTACGAGGTCGACAGCGCGAGCGACGCCGCGACCGGCCTGGCGCGGGCGAGCGAGAACCGGTTCGACGCCATCCTGCTCGACGTGATGCTTCCCGGCGGCAACGGATTCGACATCTGCAAGACGCTGCGGCAGCGAGGTGTGCAGACGCCGATCCTCATGCTGACGGCCCGCGGGCAGGTGGTCGACAAGGTCGTCGGGCTGAAGCTCGGCGCCGACGACTACCTGGTCAAGCCGTTCGACATGGCCGAGCTGCTGGCGCGCATCGAGGCGCTCCTGCGCCGTGGCGCCGCCTCGACGCCGAGCGGTCCCCCCCTGGGCGAGACGTACGCGTTCGGCGACGTCGCCATCGACTTCCGCAAGGCCGAGGTGACCAAGGGCGGCCGGCCGCTCGATCTGTCGGCGCGCGAGTTCAAGCTGCTGCGCTATTTCGTGGAGCACCGGGGAGCGGCGCTCTCGCGCGACGAGCTGCTCAACGAGGTGTGGGGGTACAACGCCATGCCGTCCACCCGTACGGTGGACGTGCACGTGGCGTGGCTGCGCCAGAAGATCGAAGACAACCCGCGACACCCCGAGTACATCCACACCGTGCACGGGCTCGGGTACAAGTTCCTCGGGTGAGACTCCGTCGCGTCTGCGTCTTCTGCGGCTCGAGCGAAGGCGCGCGTGCCGAGTACCGTGACGCGGCCGAGCGGCTGGCCACCGAGCTGACGGCGCATCAGATCGGGATCGTCTTCGGCGGCGGTGGCGTCGGGCTGATGGGCGTGCTGGCCGATGCCGCCCTGGCCGCCGGGGGCGAGGTCACCGGCGTGATTCCGGATGCCCTCGTCGCGCGCGAGGTGGCCCACCGCAACCTCAGCGACCTGCGCGTGGTGGGCTCGATGCACGAGCGCAAGGCGCTGATGGCCGAGCTGTCGGACGCCTTCGTCGCGCTTCCCGGCGGATTCGGCACGTTCGAGGAATTCTGCGAGGTGATCACGTGGACCCAGCTCGGCCTGCACCGGAAGCGCTGCGGGCTGGTGAACGTGCTGGGCTTCTACGACCCGCTGCTCGCGCTCTTCGACCGCGCGACGGCGGAGGGCTTCATCCGGCCCGACAGCCGTTCGATCGTGCTGGCCGACGCCGACCCGGCCGTGCTCATCCGTCGCCTGGCCGAGCCAGCCGCGCCGGCGGGCCCGGCCTGGATCGGCAGGGACGAGACCTGAACTGGAGACGGCGGTGGCAGGTTTCGAGGACAGATCGCCAGGCGCGCGCAGACGGCGCAACGCCGATCCGTGCAGATCGCGCCCGTTCGAGGCCCGCGACGAGGCACGGGCCTTGCTGAGACCCATCAGCGAGAGGCAGGCATGGTAATCAGCAGGACAGCAACGGGCGTGCTCGCAGCGGCGTGTGTGGCGATCGGCGCCGGCGGAACCTACCTGGCACTGCGTGCCCCGGCAGCGCCGTCTGGAACGCCGGAGCTCATCGAACGTGTGGAGGCCGCGGGCATCGAGTCCCCGGCAGTGGACGCCGACTCTGCCGTCGCGAGGGCACCGGAGCCGACATCGGCTCGGCCCGTAGCCGCGCCGGCACCCCGGCCGGCCACTCCACCGAAGCCCGCGCCACCCCGGCGTGAGCTCCCCGAACCGGTGGTCGAGGTCGCGCCGCGAGAGCCCGCACCGGTGGCCGAGCCGGTGCCGGTGGCCGTTCCACAGCCGGCCGCGACGGTGGCCGACCGTGGCGCGCACTGGACCGAGCCGGAGCCCGAAGGTCCCGTCTACGAGGAGCTCGTGATCGGCGCCGACTCCGTGATCGGCCTGCAGCTCGACACCGCCGTCTCGAGCGAGCGCGCGGCGGTCGAGGATGTCGTCGTGGCGCGGGTGATCCGCGACGTACGGGTCGCCGACAGGCTGGCCATTCCATCCGGAGCCCGGATCTACGGCGAGGTCACGCTCGTCGAGGAGGGTGGCCGCCTGAAGGACCGGGCGCGGCTGGGAGTTCGCTTCACCTCGATCGCGCTGGCCGACGGCACGAGGCTGCCCATCCAGACCGAGACGATCTTCCGGGAGGGCGACCCTCCCGGACGCGAGAGCGCCACGAAGATCGGCGGCGGCGCGATCGGCGGCGCCATCATCGGCGGCATCCTCGGCGGCGCGAAGGGCGCGGCCATCGGAAGCTCGGTGGGCGCCGGCGCCGGCACGGCCGCGGTAGTGGCCGGCGGCCCGAACCACGCGATCCTGGCGGCGGGAACGCCGCTGACGGTGAGGCTCACGGGAGAGGTCGTCGTCACGGTGCCACAGGAGTTCTGAGGGTATGATCCGGGCGAGGAGGCTTCATCTCATGCGCAAGCGCACGCTCCTGTTCGTCGCCCTCGTCGCCCTGGTCACAGGGAGTGTCTCGGCCCAGGTCACCAAGCAGGACGTTCCCGGCATCCGCAACTACTCGCGCGTGGACGCGTCGGTCGGCTGCGGCGGCGCCGTCGATCCGAGCGCCATGGCGATCCTGCGGAAGGAGGGCTACGTCTCGGTGGTCAATCTGCGGCTGGCGAGCGAGCCGGGCGCCGACGTCGAGGCGGGTCAGGCCGCGGCCAGGTCGGCCGGGCTCAAGTACTTCCATCTGCCGTTCGACTCCAGCGAGCCGGATCCCGGGCTGGTCATGACGTTCCTCGAGACGGTGGCCGACGAGACCAACCAGCCGGTGTTCATCCACTGCGGCTCGGCCAACCGCGTGGGCGCGGTCTGGATGATCAAGCGCGTGCTGCAGGACGGCTGGGCCCTCGACCGCGCGCAGACCGAGGCCGAGGCGATCGGCCTGCGCAGCGAGCAGCTCCTGGCCTTCGCGAAGACCTACATCTCGGAACACGGCCGGTAGGCCGCGCCACCCGCCGCCGTACGCACGAAGGGCCCCGGCACGCCATCGCGCCCCGGGGCCCTCCCTCGCCAGTCGTTCCCGCCCGCCAGGCTAGAGCGCCTTGAGCAGTGCCGCGACCTTGTTGGTGGCCTCCCAGGTGAGGTCCTTGTCGCGCTTCCCGAAGTGGCCGTAGTTGGTCGTCTTCGAGTAGATCGGCCGCAGCAGCTTGAGCTGATCGACGATGGCGGCCGGCGTGAAGTCGAACACGCGGTTGACCGCGCGCGTGATCTTCGAGATCGGCACCTTGTTGGTGCCGAACGTGTCGATGTGCACGCTCACGGGCTCGGGATGCCCGATGGCATAGGCGAACTGCACCTCACAGGCCTCGGCCAGCTTCCCCGCGACGATGTTCTTGGCCACCCACCGGCCCATGTACGCGGCGCTGCGATCCACCTTCGACGGGTCCTTGCCCGAGAAGGCGCCGCCGCCGTGACGGCCCATGCCGCCGTAGGTGTCCACGATGATCTTGCGACCCGTGAGGCCGCTGTCGCCCTGGGGACCGCCCACGACGAACCGGCCGGTCGGATTGATCAGGAACTCGGTGCTGCGGTTGATCATCCTGGCCGGCAGGACCTTCTTGATCACCTTGTCGATGCAGAACTTCTCGATCTCCCGGTGCGTGACGTCGGCGGCGTGCTGCGTGGAGATGACGACGTTGCGGATGGCCACCGGCTTGCCGTTCTCGTACAGCACCGACACCTGCGACTTCGCGTCGGGCCGCAGCCAGGGCACCGCGCCGCTCTTGCGAATCTTCGTGAGCTCGCGGCCCAGCCGGTGGGCGAACATGATCGGCGCGGGCATCAGCTCCGGCGTGTCGGTGCTGGCATAGCCGAACATCAGGCCCTGGTCGCCGGCACCCTGCTTGGCCGTCTTCTTGCCGGTCGCCTTGCGCGCGTCCACGCCCTGGGCGATGTCGGGCGACTGGGTCGTCACCAGGACGTTGACGAACACCTTGTCCGCGTGGAACACGTCGTCGTCGTTGACGTAGCCAATGCCCCGGATGGCGTCACGCGCGATCTTCACGAAGTCGAGCTTGGCCTTGGTCGTGATCTCGCCGCCGATGACCACGATGTTCGACTTCACGAAGGTCTCGCAGGCGACGCGACTATGCTTGTCCTGCTCGAGGCACGCGTCGAGGACCGCGTCGGAGATCGTGTCCGAGACCTTGTCGGGGTGACCTTCTCCGACCGATTCCGAAGAGAAGATGTATCTGTCCATTCATGCTCCACACAAAAGCCCGCGAGGGCCGCGGGCTGTTCGCGACTTAGATAGCTCACGCCTTTCTAGGCGGCCCTGTGCGACCCATCAAGTCGTGGAAATCGCCGCACAGACGACCCATCAGTATCGTTCGTGGCTCGCGCCGCTGTCAACGCCCGCCGGGACCGCCGCTCCGTCTCTGCGGCGCCCGCGCGATCGACGGCCGCCACGCGGGCCGACCGGCATGGCCGTCATCTCGACGACCGACGCACGGCCGTCACACGGCTGGAACCCCGGCGGTCACCAGGCCGTCCTGGTGAGTAAGGAGTGTCGACGTGGCAGCTCTCAGATCCGACTTTCAGCGCAAGTTCGAGGCCCGTGTGGGGCCGTTCTTCTTCATCGTCCAGCAGCAGACGGCGGCCATCGTCCAGCGTCTGGGCAAGTTCGATCGCATCGCACAGCCCGGCCTGCATCTCAAGGCACCGTTCGTCGAGAAGGTGGCCGGCACGGTCAACCTGCGCGTGCGGCAGCTCGACGTGGAGGTGGAGACCAAGACGCGGGACAACGTCTTCGTGCGCGTGGTGGTCTCGGTCCAGTACTTCGTGCTGCCCAACAAGATCTACGAGGCCTTCTACAGCCTCGACGACGCGGAGAAGCAGGTCACGTCGTTCGTCTTCGACGTCGTGCGCGCGCGGGTGCCGCGGATCGACCTCGACGACGTGTTCGAGAAGAAGGACGAGATCGCCGACGCCGTCAAGAGCGAGCTGGCGCAGGTGATGGACGACTTCGGCTACGGCATCCTCAAGGCGCTCGTGACCGACATCGACCCGGACGCGAAGGTCAAAGAGGCGATGAACGAGATCAACGCGGCCCAGCGGATGCGGGTCGCGGCCACCGAGAAGGGCGAGGCCGACAAGATCATCCAGGTGAAGGCGGCCGAGGCCGACGCCGAGAGCAAGGCGCTCTCGGGCAAGGGCATCGCCGACCAGCGCCGCGCCATCGTCGAGGGCCTCAGGTCGTCGGTGGACGAGTTCCAGAGGACGGTGCCAGGCGCGTCGGCGCTCGACGTGATGCACCTGATCCTCATGACGCAGTACTTCGACACGCTGAAGGACGTGAGCCAGGCCTCGAAGTCGAATACGATCCTGATCCCGCACTCGCCGGGCCATCTCGGCGACCTCGCCCAGCAGGTCCGGGACGCCTTCATCACGGCGAACGAGGTCGGCCGGCAGGACTGACGGCTGCAGGGGGCGGCCGGCTGGCCGCCCCTTGCCGGACCGCGCCCGCTTCCACTATAGTGGTCGGAACGTGTCGATGACCCTCCACCATGCGCACCGTCATCACCACGGCCACGCGGGCCGTCCGGTGGGTACGTGCGCACAGTGGCAGTAGAGAGTCACGACGGCAGTAGCGAGCCACAGGACTCTGCCGGTCGCGCCGAACCCCGCCGGACGGATGGCGGGGTTTTCTTTTGTACCCTCCAGCTCCTGGACCCGACGCACGCGAGCTCGAACCGAAACGGATCCCGGACCTGGCACCGAACACGGAACCTGGAACGATGGACTACACAAAGCTCGACGGCCTCATCCCCGCGGTGGTGCAGGACCACGCCAGCGGCGAGGTTCTCATGGTGGGCTTCATGAACGAGGAGGCCTGGGACGTGACGCGCCGCACGGGCTACGTCACCTTCTTCAGCCGTACGCGCAACACGCTCTGGACGAAGGGTGAGACCTCCGGCAACCGGCTGGCGGTTCGCGAGGTGCTCGTCGACTGCGACGACGACACCGTCCTCGTCAAGGCCGAGCGGCTCGGCGACGGCAACGTCTGCCACACCGGCGAGCGTACCTGCTTCTTCCGTCGCGCGGAGGGGGTGACGGTCCCATGACGCTGAAGCTCGGCATCCCGAAAGGGTCGCTCCAGGACGCGACCGTGCAGCTCTTCGCCCGCGCGGGCTTCAACGTCTACGTGAGCTCGCGCTCCTACTTCCCCTCGATCGACGACCCGGAGATCGAGTGCATGCTGATCCGCGCCCAGGAGATGGCGCGGTACGTCTGCGATGGCGTGATCGACGCCGGCCTCACGGGGCAGGACTGGATCGCCGAGCACCAGCTCGGCGGCCCTGGCAAGCATGCCCTGACGCCGGTGGCCGACCTCGTCTACGCCAAGCAGAGCTTCGGCAAGGTGCGGTGGGTGCTGGCGGCCCCGGAGGGCTCGCGGTTCACGTCGCCGGCCGACTTCGGCGGCGCCACCATCGCCACCGAGCTCGTGCGGGTGACGCGCAACTACTTCGAGAGGCTGAACGTGGACGTCAACGTCGAGTTCTCCTGGGGCGCCACCGAGGTGAAGCCGCCGGTGCTGGCCGACGCGATCGTGGAGGCCACCGAGACCGGCTCCACCCTCCGGGCCAACCGGCTGCGAATCCTCGACACGGTGATGGAGTCCAACACGCAGCTCATCGCCAACGACGCCGCGCTCGCCGACGACTGGAAGCGCCGCAAGATCGAGAACATCGCGCTGCTGCTGCGAGCAGCCATCGAGGCGCAGGGCCGCGTAGGCCTGATGCTCAACGTGCGCCGGGCGGATCTGGACGCGGTGCTGGGCCTGCTGCCGGCGCTCCAGCGGCCCACCGTGTCGCCGCTCAGCGACAGCGACTGGGTGGCCGTCATGACCATCATCGAGGAGCGTACGGTGCGCGACCTGATCCCCGCGCTGAAGGCGGCCGGCGGACAGGGAATCGTCGAGTACCCGCTCAACAAGGTCGTGCTCTAGGGCTGCTGGGAGATGCTGACGATCATCCCGTCGACGAACCGGCGCAAGGTCGAGGCGCTGCTTTTGCACGGGCGCGTGCGCGACGCGGCCACGGAGCGACAGGTCGCGGCCATCGTGGCCGACGTGCGGCGGGGCGGCGATGCCGCGCTGCGCCGGCACGCCAGGCGGCTCGACGGGTTGCGCGCGCCGGTCGAGGTCTCGCGCGAGGAGATGAAGGCGGGCGCCGGCAGCGTGCCACGCCCCGCGCGGCGGGCGCTGCGCACGGCCGCCCGGAACATCCGCGCGGTCGCCCGGCGACAGGTACCGCGCGGGTGGCGCGTGCAGGTGGCGCCCGGGGTGCGCGTCGAGCAGCGCGTGGTGCCGCTCGATCGCGTGGGGTGCTACGTGCCGGGCGGGCGCTATCCGCTGCCCTCCTCGCTCCTGATGACCGCCATCCCGGCCGTGGCCGCCGGGGTGAGGGAGGTCGTGGCCGTGTGCCCGCGCCCTGAGCCGGTGGTCATGCTGGCGGCGCTCGAGGCGGGCGTGTCGCGGCTGTTTCGAATCGGCGGCGCGCACGCCGTGGCCGCCCTGGCGTACGGCACCGAGTCGGTGCCACAGGTGGACAAGATCGTCGGTCCCGGCAACCGCTGGGTGGCCGCTGCCAAGGCGCTCGTCTCGGCCGACTGCGGCATCGACTTCCATGCCGGGCCGACCGAGATTCTGATCGTGGCCTCGAAGGGTCCCGCCGACTGGATCGCCGCCGATCTCATCGCACAGGCCGAGCACGATCCCGACGCTCGCGCGGTGCTCATCACGCCGAGCCGCACGCTCGCGCGCCGCGTGGCCGCCGAGGTGGCCGCGCGCATGCCGGCCGATGGCCCGGCGCGCCGCTCGCTGCGCGACCACGGCGCGATCATCGTGACGCGATCGATCGCCGAGGCGCTGGCGCTGGCCAACGAGGCGGCGCCGGAGCACCTGGTCGTCGAGGACGAGCGTCAGGCCTCGGAGGTCCGCGCGACCGGATCGCTCTTCGTGGGCCGGTGGGCCGCCCAGGTGGCCGGCGACTACGCCATCGGCTCGAACCACGTGCTGCCCACCTCCGGCGCGGCGCGCGTGCGCGGCGGGCTCTCGGCCGCCGACTTCGTCCGGCAGTTCACCGTGCAGCGCGTGACGCGGGCCGGCCTGCGACGGATCGGGCCGAGCGTGGTGACGCTGGCCGAGGCGGAGGGCCTCTCGGCGCACGCCGCCTCGGTCGCGATCCGGCTGGGCGGGAGCAGGTGATGCGCGTCCAGGGCTATCCGGATCCCGGCGAGGGGCTGCGCCTCCACCTGAACGAGAACACGGGCGGCTGCTCGCCGCGCGTGCTCGAGGCCATCCGCCGCCTCCGCACGACCGACATCGCGACCTACCCGTCGTACCCGTCGCTCGTCCGGGCCTGCGCGGAGCACTTCGGTGTGGACCCGGACTGGGTCCTGCTCACCAACGGCCTCGACGAGGGCATCCTGATGGCCGCGGTGGGGCACATCTCGCGGGCGCGCGTCCACGACGCCGAGACGATCGTTCCCCAGCCGGCCTTCGATCCGTACCCGAACTCGTCGCGGGCGGTGGGCGCGACGATCGTGCCGGTACCGCCGGGGCCGGACTTCGTGTTTCCGACCGGCGCGGTGATCGAGGCGGTGACACCCCTCACGCGGATGATCTTCCTCAACACGCCAGGCAACCCGACCGGACGGCTGATCCCGGTTCCCGATCTCGTCCGAATCGCCACGGCGGCGCCTGAGGCCATCGTCCTCGTCGACGAGGCCTACATCGAGTTCGGGGGCTCGTCGTTCCTGCCGGAGCTGTCGCGCCACCCGAACGTGCTGGTGGGCCGCACCTTCTCGAAGGCGTACGGGCTGGCCGGGATGCGCGTCGGGATCCTGATCGGCCAGCCCCCGGCGCTCGACCCGGTGCGGGCCGTGACGCTGCCCTTCAACGTGAACGCCGTGGCGATGGCAGCCACGATGGCCGCGCTCGAGGATCGGGAGTTCCTGCCGCGCTACGCGGCCGAGGTCGCCCGGTCGCGGGAGCTGATCTACGAGGCCTGCCGGCGGCTCGGGCTGCCCTGCTGGGAGAGCGCAGCCAACTTCGTGCTCGTCCGGGTGGGAGACGAGGCACCGCGGATCGTGGCGGACCTCGCCTCGCGTGGCGTGCACGTGCGCGACCGCTCGGGCGATCCGGCGACGCCCGGCTGCATACGGCTGACCGCAGGGATGCTGGCGCACACCGAGGCGGCCATCGCGGCGCTCGACGGGATCATGGTCGGGAGGACGCCATGAGCAGAGGGCGATCGGCGCGCTTCGATCGGAAGACGACCGAGACCCGCATCCGCGGCCGGCTGGCCATCGACGGACAGGGTCGCTACGAGATCGGCACCGGCATCCGGTTCTTCGACCACATGCTCGAGCTCTTCACCCGCCACGGCGGGTTCGACCTGGCCCTGCGCGCCGACGGCGACCTCGACGTGGACCAGCACCATACGGTGGAGGACGTCGGCATCGTGCTCGGCCAGGCCGTGCTGCGGGCGCTCGGCACCCGCACGGGCATCAACCGTGCCGGCTACTTCGTGATGCCGATGGACGAGACGCTGGCGGTGGCCGCTGTCGATCTGAGCGGCCGCCCGCACGCCGTGGTCGACCTGAAGGTCCGCGTCCGTCTGGTCGGCGACCTGCAGACCGAGCTCGTGCACGACTTCTTCGACGGCTTCGCCTCGGGCGCGCGTGCCAACGTGCACGTCAAGGTGCTCTACGGCCGCTCGAGCCATCACAAGGTGGAGGCGGTGTTCAAGGCGTTCGCCCGCGCGCTGCGCGTGGCCTGCGCGCGCGACGCGCGGCTGGCGAGGATGCTGCCGAGCACCAAGGGCCTGCTGTGATCGCGCTCGTGGACTACGGCGCCGGCAACCTGACGTCGGTGCGCAAGGCGCTGACGCATCTCGACGCCGGGTTCTTCACGCCGGAGACGGCCGGCCAGTGCCGCGGGACGCGCGGGCTGATCGTCCCGGGGGTCGGCCACTTCGACGCCACCAGCGCGCTCGGACCCGACTGGCACGCGGCGGTCCGCGAGTCGGTGCAGGCCGGTGTCCCGCTGCTCGGGATCTGCGTCGGGATGCAGTGGCTGTTCGAGGGGAGCGACGAGGCGCCGGCGGTGCCGGGGCTCGGCGTGCTCGAGGGGCGCATCGCGCGCCTCGAGGGCGACGCGAATCGCCGGCTCAAGGTACCGCACGTCGGCTGGAACGCGCTCCAGATCCGCGGCGCGCCGCGGCTGCTGTCCGGGCTGACGAGCGGCGCCGAGGTCTACTTCACGCACTCGTACGGCGCGCCGGTCACGCCGGCCTGCGCCGCCTCGACGACGCACGTGAACACGTTCGCGTCGGTCGTCGAGCGCGACAACGTGTTCGGCGTCCAGTTCCATCCGGAGAAGTCCGGCGAGGTGGGGCTGACGATCCTTCGCAACTTCCTGGCGGCCTGCGGCGGATGCTGACCAAGCGCATCATCGCGTGCATGGACGTCCGCGATGGCCAGGTCGTCAAGGGCGTGCAGTTCCAGCAGCTTCGGCACGCCGGTGACCCGGCCGAGCTCGCGCGGCGCTACAACGTGGAGGGTATCGACGAGGTGGTCGTGCTCGACATCACGGCCACGCTCGAGACGCGGCAGGCGCTGGCGCGCACGATCCACGCAGTCGCGCAGGAGATCTTCCTGCCGCTGACCGTCGGCGGGGGCATCCGCTCCGAGGCCGACGCGGACGCCGCCGTCGAGGCGGGCGCGGACAAGGTCAGCCTGAACACGGCCGCGCTCCGCCAGCCCGGGCTCATCACGTCGCTCGCGCGAAAGTACGGGAGCCAGGCGGTCATCGTGGCCATCGACGCGAAACGGCGGGACGGCGGGTTCGCCGTCTACGTCCGGAGCGGCACCACCGACGCCGCGCGTGACGCGGTGGCCTGGGCGCGGGAGGCCGAGGCGCGCGGCGCGGGCGAGATCCTGCTGACCTCGATGGACCGCGACGGGACGAAATCGGGCTTTGACTGCGAGATGACGGCCGCCGTCTCCGATGCCGTGAACATCCCGGTGATCGCCTCCGGCGGCGCCGGCACCTTCGACCACTTCACCGACGTCTTCACCCGGGGACACGCCGACGCCGCGCTGGCCGCCTCGATCTTCCACTACGCCGAGCACGCCGTGAGCGACCTGAAACGGTACCTGGACGCTCGAGGTATTCCGGTCCGACGATGAACAGGCTTCAGGCTTCAGGCTCCAGGCGAGCACGAAGGCTACGGGCTCCGGGCTCCGGGCTCCAGGCCCTGCCATTCGAGCGACCTCGCTGGGCCGAGGTCGTGTGCACGCGGCGACGATTCGAGTGCCGTTCCTGTGCAAGCAAGCTCCAACTCGAGGCCCGGAGCCTGTAGCCTGGAGCCCTCGTGGGCATAGCCCGATCCCCATGCTCATTCCCTCCATCGACCTCCAGGACGGCCACGTCGTCCAGCTCGTGCAGGGGGAGCGCCTCGCCATCGAGGCGCCGGACCCCGAGCCCTGGATCGCACGCTTCGCCCGCTTCCCGCGGGTGCAGCTCATCGACCTGGACGCCGCGCGCGGCAGGGGCGACAACTCGGCGATGGTCGCCTCGATCTGCGGCCGGCTGCCCTGCCGTGTCGGCGGCGGGATCCGCAGCGTCGAGCGCGCCCGCGCCGTGCTGGACCTCGGGGCGCACGCCGTCGTCGCCAGCTCGGCGCTCTTTCGCGACGGCGCCGTGGACGCCGTCTTCGCCCGGTCCCTTGCCGAGGCAGTGGGCGTCGACCGCGTGATCGCGGCCGTCGACAGCCGGGGGGGACGGGTCGCGATCCACGGGTGGAAGACCATCCTGCCGGTCACGGCGGTCGAGGCCGTCCGGGCGCTCGAGCCGTTCTGCGGGGAGTTCCTCTACACCCACGTGGACAGGGAAGGCCTGATGCAGGGCACCGATCTCGACGCCATCATGGCGGTGCGTGGGGCCACCTCGCGCCGTGTGACCGCGGCCGGCGGCATCACCACGTGGGACGAGATCGATCGACTCGACGCGGCCGGCGTGGACGCCGTCGTCGGGATGGCGATCTACACAGGAGAGCTGGCGCTGGAACGATAGGCTACGGGGCGCGCCTCCTCGAGCGCGCGCCAGATGTCGGCGCGCTCCGCCCGGCGCAGGCGCCGGTGCCGCTCGAAGACGGCGCGGCCGTCCTCGAGGCCCAGGCACGACCGCAGCGAGGACCCGTGGAACGTCTCGCGCAGCATCCGCCAGCCGTGCCGCAGCACGAACAGCGGGCTGTGCGCCAGCGCGGCCGGCAGGTGCGCCAGCTTCATCCACCGCTCGGCGCGCCAGCGCAGGAGCTCGATCTCGTCGGCGTCGAGCGTGGCCGTCCTCACGACGGCCGTGGTTCCGTCGTACTCCTCGGCGCGGCGGTTCACGACGAGGCCGCGGGCCTCGAAGTCCCGCGTCATCGGCGTGCCGGGGTACGGCGTCGGATGCTGGATGTAGGGCCAATCGATGTGCCGCCGTGCGAAGCGGAGGTTCGCCTCGATCGACTCCGGCGTGTCGTCCGGGTTCCCGACGATGAGCCCGCCCACAACGTACATGCCGTTGCCGCGCACGTGGTCGACTGCGGCGAGTGTCGCGCTGGCGGCCTGCCCCTGCAGCCGGATGCGGTTCTTCGCCGAGGCGCGCAGGAACGCCAGGTCGCCGTCGAGGACGTTCTCGATTCCGAGGAAGACGTAGCGGAAGCCGGCCCGGCGCATCAGCGGCCCGATGGTACGGCCGTGCCGGGCGAAGGCCGAGGTCATCCCCTGGACCACGTAGTCCACGTTGTTCAGGCCGCTCGTCACGATGGCGCGGCAGAGCGCCTCGAACCGCGGCATGTCGAGCGTGATGTTGTCGTCCACGAAGAAGATGCTCCGCGCGCCGCGGGCGCGGGCGTCCTCGATGTCGGCGAGCACGCGGTCGATCGGGAAGCGGTGGAAGTTGCGGCCGCGCATCTCGACGATCGAGCAGAAGCTGCAGTCGTACGTGCAGCCGCGCGAGGTCTCGACCACGTCCACCGGCCGGCCGAGCAGCGTGTAGCCGCCCAGCACGCGCGCACCCCGGTCCGGGAGGCCGAGCGTCTCGCCGTCGAGGCGGCGGACCGGACGGCGAGGCGCCTCGACGAGCGTCGCCCCGTGGCGCGTGATGGCCCCCGCGATGCCCGTGCACGCCGTGCCTGCGGCGAGCGCCCGGACGATCTCCCGGAACGTGACCTCCCCCTCGCCCTGCACGATCGCGTCCGCGCCGAGGGATGGGTCCGAGTAGGCCTCTGGCGCGAGGCTCGGATCGTAGCCGCCCACGACGATGCGCGTCCGGGGCCGCCGCGCGCGGATGAAGCGGATCAGCGCATGCGCCGTACGCCGCTGGAACGTCATCACGCTGAGACCGACGACGTCGGGCGCCACCGACTGCAGCAGGCGCTCGACCGTTCCGCGCACGTCGTCCCGCGCGAGAATCAGGTCGGCAATGGCCACCCGATGGCCGGTGTCCAGGTTGCCGGCCAGCGAGCCGAGCGCTCCGTTCGGCATCCGGATCGTCACCGGCGACATGTGCTCGAAGGCATCGGGCATCGACAGCAGCAGGATGTTCATGCCGTGACGCTCCAGTCCGGGAACGGGTGCGCGGCCGATGGTAGCAGACCCTTGCGCGTCCTGCCGAGCTGCAGAACGGCCGCCCGGTGCCATGATAGGACCCATGTGGGCTGCGGCTGTGAGCGGCATGCTCGCGTTCATGTTCGTGGCCCAGACGGTCCATACGGCCGCGTGCGAGTCGCGGAATCGGAATCCCGGTCCCACGCCCACGCCGATTCCGGGCCAGGGGGACGTCGTCACGACGGCCGATGGCGTGCGCTTCCGTGTCGAGACCGTGGTCGACGACCTGCAGGTGCCCTGGGAGCTCGCCTTCGCGCCGGACGGCCGGCTGTTCGTGACCGAACGGCCCGGGCGCGTGCACATCGCGAACCTGTCGGCGGGCTCGCGCGTGCTGGCGCTGACGATGACCGACGTGTACACCCAGGGCGAGGCGGGCCTGTTGGGCATGGCGATCGACCCCGCCTTCGCGCAGAACGGCTTCGTCTACCTCTATTACACGGCGGTGATCGGCGGCAGCGGCGCCGTGAACCGCATCGTGCGGTATCGCGAAGTCGGCGGGCAGCTCGCCCAGCGCGCCATCCTGCTCGACGGCATCCCGGCGGCCTCCATTCACGACGGGGGCCGGCTGCGGTTCGGACCCGACGGCCAGCTCTACGCCACGGCGGGCGACGCGAACAACACCTCCCTGCCGCAGAACGTGGCCTCGCTCGCCGGCAAGTTCCTCCGGATCGACCCCAACGGCTCGACGCCGGGTGGCAACCCGTTCAGCTCGCCCGTCTTCAGCATCGGTCATCGCAATCCGCAGGGCTTCGACTGGCATCCGCAGAGCGGAGACATCTGGGCGAGCGAGCACGGCCCGACGGGCAACGACGAGATCAACGCGATCGACCTCGGCGCCAACTACGGCTGGCCGGTGATCCAGGGTGCCCAGTCGATGGCCGGCATGCGCACGCCGATCGCCTTCTTCAGCCCGTCGATCGCCCCCTCGGGCGCCTCCTTCTATCGGGGCAACCGGTTCCCGCAGTTTGCCGACAACCTGTTCGTCGCCACGCTTCGGGGCGAGCACCTCCTGCGTCTGACCGTCGGCGCCGGCGCGCGCACCGTGGTCGCACAGGAGCGGCTGCTCGAGGGCAGCTTCGGGCGCCTGCGCACGGTGGTCAGCGGCCCGGACGGCTATCTCTACATCGCGACCAACAACCAGGACGGGCGGGGGTCACCCCAGGCGGGCGACGATCGCGTGCTCCGGCTCGTGCCGGCGCCGTAGAACTACGCCTGACCTTGACAGCGGGCGGCCGATCAGGCCTATCGTGCCGGCGTGAGCACAACCGTCCGGCTCGTGCTGGCGGCAGTCCTGGTGGCGGGCGCAATCGGGCCGGCTCCCGGTGGTCGCGTCACAGCCGCGCAGGCCCAGGAGCCTCCGGCACAGGACGTCCCGGTCACGCTGATGCTGAGTGTCGCCGGCGAGCGGCGGCAGTTCAGGCCAGGCGAGATCATTCCCCTCGAGCTGACGTTTCGGACTCGTGTGCCGGACCGCTTCGTCCTCGATAGCTCGTCTTACGGGCGCACCGGTGTTCAGGCTCTCGATACCTTCCGGATCGAGCCAGTCGACGGCGTGAGCGACGCGCTGCTCGACTACTACGCGTCCGGGGGCTTCGTGGCCAGCCTTCTGGGTAGCCGGACGCCGCTGGATGGGCAGCCCCATACCGTCCGGCGCCAGCTCAACGAGTGGTTCCGGCTCGACACGCCCGGTATCTACACCGTGACCGTCCGCTCCGACCGCGTCCTGGACCTCTCGCAGCAGACCACGAACGCCCGGCCCGTCGTGGCGGTCGAGTCCAATCCCGTGCCCTTCGAGATCCTGCCGTTCGACATGACTTGGGGCGAGACAGAGCTCGCCCGGGCGCTCAAGCTCCTTGCCACCGACCGTGGCGACGACCACGGGGAGGCGTGCCGCATCCTGCGCTTCCTCGGAACGCCCCTCGCCGTGCGCGAGATCGTCAGGCGGCTCGAGCGCGACCGGACCTGCGCGTTCGACTACACGGCCGGCCTTTTCACGGCGCCAGACCGGCGCGACGTCGTCCGCCAGCTCGAGGAGGGGCTGCGGCGGGCCGACCAACTGATAACGCGACAGTACCTCCGCACGCTCGCCGTGCTGTCGATCTACGCGGATCGTCCCGAGCTGCGGCCCGCGCAGACGCCGGACGTGATGGGAGGACTCCCGTCGGAACGGCCACTGGCCAGCCAGCCGGCGCTCGTCGCCGAGGCCGTGGCCCGGTACGCGGAGGTCGCGGCGGCCAGCCTGCCGGACAAGACGGGTGACGCGCGGGCCGTGACGCTGGCGGAGCTGCTCGAGTACGCGCGGAGCGCCCCGGTCGGATCCGGGATCGACGCGGAGGCACTTCGAACGCAGCTTGCGGGCGAGCTCGATCTGCTTCCGGCGTACTGGCTGCGGGGGCTGCTCGATTATCAGTGGCCGCTGACGGCACGTCCGGAGGCCCTGCCCGCCCTGCGTCGCCTGGCCGACGGCACCGACGAGATCGCCGATCTCGCGCTGCGCCGTCTCTACGAGCTCGATCCGGACGACGGCCGCGCCCGCATCCTGGCCCAGGTGCGGAATCCGCCGCGCCAGGCCACGTTGCGGACGCTCGGCGTCCTGCCCGATCGCGAGCTGCCCGAGCTCGACGACACGCTCGCGTCGAACGTCGAGTCGGACCTCACGGACCTGCGCGCGGGGCTGCTCCAGCGGTACGCGTCGCCCTCGGTCGTTCCGCGGATCCTCGCCTGGATCGACGAGCGCGTCGAGCGTCTTGCGTGTCAGCCGCAGACCTACGCCCTCGCCTACCTCCTGAGGGCGTCGCCGGCCGACGGCGTTCCGCTGCTCGAACGCGTGCTGGCCGCTCGCGAGGGGACCGGCTGCTACCAGTTCGTCCTTCGCGGGCTGGCGTCGCTCCTGATGACGCCCGAGCTCGAGGCCGCTGCGATCGCGCGCCTCGACGACCCGCACCCCCGCGTCGTGCTCGGCGCCATCACCGCGCTGGGCCTGTCGGGCTCACCCTCGGCGCGAGCGCCCATCCGCGCGCACTTCGAGCGCTGGCACGACACCTGGAGCGGCCGAGAGGACGAACTGCGGAGCAGCTTCGTGGTCGTGGACGACGCGGCCCTCCTGGCCGGGATGCAGCAGCAACTCGAGCGCGCCTATCTTGCCGCCCTCGGCTCGGGACGGGGCTGGTGGACGCGGACTCCAGAGCTCGAGGCCCTTCGTGACCTCTGCGTGACCGACGGCTGCCGGCGGGAGGGAGATGCCCTGATCACCCGGGCGGGCTCGCGCGTCATCGACGTCCGGGCGTTCTCCGGACCAGCGGAGCTGCGCATCCAAGTCGGTCAGTACGACCTGGACTCGCTCGAGGCCCTCCGTGCGAAGCTCGCGCAGTACCCGCCGGGAACGGTCTTCACGACGGACCTCGACGGCCTCGACCCCGAACGAGCCAGACGCATCGCGGCCGGGATCGCGGCTCTGGTCGCGGCGGCTGGCCACGTGCTCGCGCCGTAGTAGCGCCGTCGCCGCCGGCACTTCGCCCGCGCAGCGTCGTCACGACGCCGAACCCGCCGCGATCCGCGAGTACGCCGTCGATGAACAGGCGCTCGGCCAGGCACGGGTAGTTTCGCGCGGCCGATGCGGGCAGGGTTGGTGCCTATCCCATCGGTTTCGACGGATCGCGGCCGCCAGCCGACAGCCAGCGATACCGGGCGGTGTCGAGACCCGCGTAGTCCGGGTCGAGATAGATGAAGCATCGCTGGATCAGGAAGTCGCGTACCTCGAAGACGTCGCACCAGCGGCCGGCATGCGAGACCCCTGCGCGCCAGGAGCCGTCCGTGTGCTCGCCGAAGCTCGTCCCTTCCACGGCGAAGACGTCGGTGCCGGTCATGATCCAGTTGAACGTCGCGTAGTCATGGAGGATGTGGCGGATCCCGCCGCCGAAGTCGGTGAAGAGCTGCTGGATCTGCGGCTTTCCGGTGGCCAGCCCCCACTTCGGGAAGTACACCTGCGCGTCGTCGGCAAAGAGGTCCATGATGCTGCCGCCGGTCGAGGTCACGCCCGTGTTGTCGAACGCCTTGAGGTACTCGAGCGCCACCGACTTGCGCTGCTCGTCGGTCATCGTCCCTCGCGTGATCGCCATCATCCACCTCCGCAGGACGACCTCCCGCTGCCGGGCGGTCCCCTCGCCGGTCCGCGCGCTCAATCCGTTGGCAGTGCCTGG
>Ga0299906_10000151_pt1:0-20000 | contig 69351 bp, 58 predicted proteins | sample RVTome_14_FD_200259 | JGI IMG/M metagenome (GOLD analysis project Ga0299906, IMG submission 200259) | Soil microbial communities from uranium-contaminated site in the Upper Colorado River Basin, Wyoming, United States - RVT145D125 (version 2) ...
CGGCGGCTTCCAGGCCGGGGTGATCTTCGCCGCCGGACTGGTGCTCTACGCCCTGGTCTACGGACCCGACCGCGCCCAGGCCATCTTCACCGGCCGGCGCCCGAGGCCCTGGTGGCGCTCGGCGTGATGATCTACGGCGGCGCCGGCGTCGCCGGGATCGTCCTCGGCGGCGAGTTCCTCGACTACGACCTCCTGGCCAAGGACCCGCAGGACGGCCAGCACCAGGGCATCCTGAACGTCCTCCATGTCTCGGTGATCATGTTCTACATCAGTATGGGCAAGGTCGCGGGCGGTACGGCTTCGATCCTGATAGAAGGAGACGCCGTCGTCTACTCGAACCCGGTACCCCCACGTGCTGATGCTCACCGCCATCGTGGTGGGAGTGGCGACGACGGCGCTCGGCCTGGCCCTCGTGGTACGGATCCACGAGGCCTACGGCACGGTGGAGGAAGACGAGATCCTGGAACAGGAGTACGGTCCGGGCGCAAGGCCGGCGGAAAAAACGTGAGCCTGGCTGACTTCATGCCCCGCTGTCTATCCAGTTCCTTATCAGGTCCGGGGTAACGGGCTCGGCCAGCAATCTATTGAACCAGTGCTCCCGATCCTCGAACCGCTTCAACAACTCGTCCACCAAAGCCCCACCATGAAGATAAGTCAAGTAGTGAGTGTGAAACAAGGGCGACTTGATGAATCTCAAGTAACTTTGCGCATCCTCTTTTGACGAAAGGCGAAATTTCCTGAAATACTCGATAACTTCGTGGTCGGCGCTGGTCTGATCGCTTTCCAGGAAAAGGAGGACGGCGTTGCCGTAGACGCCGTCCATCTTCCTACTGGCTTTCTCGACGAGGAATCTTCGTCCGGCGTCCAGGTGATCGAGACCCGCGGCCGGATAGAGGACCTCGGAATGCCACGCGACCCACTCCTCGTCGGACATGACGACCCGGCGCCCGCGTTCGGCGATTCCCTCTGATACGACAATGGCCGGAGTATTGAGCGGCAATATGCAATGCTCCTTTCTCCCCCGCTTCGAGTATAGCTCGCGCTCCTTGATGCTAAACTCCGTATGGTGCCCGGGGTATAGCTCGTGCGAGACCAGATAGACGGCGAGATTGACGTAGAATGGTAGATCGGTGTTAATCTCTATCCGAGAAGTGAAATCCCCAAGATACCGGTTGAAGGCCGGCCACGGCTTGCCTTCGACGAAGACGAGCTCAACGGAATCGTTTTCCGGCAGCGGGAATCTCTCCATCGTGCGCCGACGGAATTCGTTCATTGTAAGTTGAATGAGGCGCCTGAACGTGTCAATCGAAACTTTGACTTCCTCTTTGTGCTTTCGGTTCCGCTCGTGCAACGTCTTGCCGGGTGGAAGCAATTCGTCTAGTGCCCGATGAGCTTCGTGAAACTCGGCTTCGTCAGTCCACCGCGGCGTGACGTCATAGAACATTTGACCCTGTTCCCGCATCGACGCCCGACTCCCGCCCAACACGTGGATCATAAAGCGCAGGGCCGTAACCTGTTTCAGGAGGAAATGGCGTCTTGTCGCGTCGATTCCCGAGCACTCACCGAGCTGCTCCAGGAGCTGGTCGGCAATGCGCGCCAGAGATTTCAGGGGCTGAGGATCCGAGGCGTTGACCTCCTCTCTCCAGCCCCGGGGCCCGAAATAGGCATCGACATAACCCGATAGATGGCGATCGATAGCCAACGCCAGTCTTACATATACTTCAGCGATGCGGTCCGGTTCATCCATGATATCGCTCAGGGTTGTCAGCGTGAAATAATGCGGGCAGGGCAAGGCTCAAGAACTTGTCGCCTTCCGACAGCATCAGTCCGCGGTCGCAGAGCTCTGCCAAGATCGCTTTGGCGTCGGCGGCGGTGAGCGGAGATGCGTCTGGGTGTACCTGATTCACATGCCGAGCGACTTGTGCTGCGCTTCGTATCGTATCGGAGCAGAATTCGTAAGCGGTCGCGAGCGGGCCTGAGTAAGAGTAGTTTTCACCGCGGTGTATGGCTTCGTCCGTCGACACGATACCCTCCGGCGCGGTGCCTCCAGCCTGCCGAGAGTCCGGGGAGCGCGTCCGGCCTCCCTGGAAGGGCCGCCTGCCCGCATGGCAGCGCGATTGTACGGGGGGAGGTCGGCGCTGTCAAGGCTTCCGTTGGGCATCGGAGCTTCTCGCGACCGGTGAGACGCGGTGTGCCTGTCATTCAACGCCGTGGCCGAAATCTTCCTGGCCGAGTGCCTCGGGGGACGTTACGAGGCAATCGGCGAGGACTTCGAGGGCTCGTCGATCCAGGTACCGACCGGCGCTGAGCATGTGCCGAGCCTGGCCGAGAAGCTGACGCAGCGGGCAGCCGATCACGGACGGTAGGGATACGCTGCCGGCGCCGACTCCGGTACCATTCGCGCCAAGTCTTCCGGTATGGGACGCTGACGCGTCCCAGGGCAGGCACGGGGGCCTGCCCCTACGCCGGATGAGGCCCGCTGGAAGGGATCAATCCGGGGCCAGAGGTTCGCGGGCGATCCCTCGGGAAGACGCCAAAGGTGATCTCACCACCTGAGGTTTTTTTCCCTACGGATTCGCACGACGCCCGGGCCGGCAAGCCCCTATCCTTCTCGCCAGTGGAAGCCGGCGCCACGGTCCGATCCGGGCCGCGGCGCCACGAACGTCAACCTGGACAAGGGGAAAAAAGAAAGGAGGTAAACAAATGGCCGTACCCCAAGTCTCGAAGATGATCACGGATCGCCAGAGGCAGTGCGAGTTCGTGGATCAGTTCGTCGTCACTCACCAGCCGGCGGTGGTCGAAGCCCTCGTCCAGCTCTTTACGCTGGACGTCGAAGAGGGTCAGGCGTCGCCCGACGTGGTGGGTTTCGTCAACGCGCTGGTCCTTCGGCTGCGTCGCGCGTTCGCGGATCTGGTGGACACCGAGCTGCGCCATCTCGAAGAGCTGGCGAACGACGGGGTCTTCCGCGATCTCCGCGATCGAGCGGCGCAGGCGCTGCGCGAGGTCCTCTCCGATTGGCGGACTCTGTTCCGCGTGGCCTTCGGTGAAAGGAAGGCGGAGGAGGTGGGCTTCGAGCGGCGCATCGCGCAGCAGCCCCTGGCCCTGCTGCGGCAGGCGCGACGCATCCTCACGAAGCTCGGCGACGTCGCTTTCGAGCTGCCGGCCCCACGCATCGACGGCGTGGTGGTCACCCGCGAGAAGGCGATCGAGCATCTGGAGGAGCCTGTCCGACAGTTGCGTCAGGCCATGGACGACCTGACCCGGGAGCTCAGCAGAGCTCACGGCACCCAGGTCGCCAAAGACCGGGCCCTGGCGTATTTCGACGAGGTCTATGGCCTCTTCGTGAGACTGCTCCAGTCGACCTTCCGGTTGGCGGAGAAGCCCGACCTGGCCGAGCGCTTGCCGCTCCGTCTGTCGCGCCGCTCCGGCTCTCCGGAGGCCGGCGGGGAGCCGCCCGATCCGGCGCCTGAGGCGCCGGAAGAGGCGGTTCCCGAGGAGGGTCTGTAGCGTCTTCCGTTCCCATCGGGCCCCACGGCTTGTCCGTGGGGCCCTCTTTTTTTTGTGTGCCCGGCGGTCACGATCCGCCGCCGTCCTCCGTCAGCCGATGGCTCGCCGAGGCGTCGAGGTCGAGCTGGTAGACCTGACGCAGGCGCTCAATCGTCTTCAGGGTCTCGTCGCTGAAGGGGGCCTTGCCCTCGAAGGCGTGCAGGACGATCCCTTCGAGCAGATCGCCCATGGAGATCTCGAGGTACTCCGCCAGCGCCTTCAAGACCTTGACGATCCGCTTCTCCATCCGCACGCCGGTCTGGATGCGGACGACGGGGATCGGCTCCGGCGGCGGCTGCTTACGCGGCAAGGCGATACCCCCGGTCGGGCAGCACGTACTCGCGGCGCGCCAGCTCCGAGTCCAGCACCTCCGGCGTGTAGTAACGCTCGAGGAAGTCGCGGTGGCTCGCGAAGAGGTCCGGGTTGGCGTCGCGGAAGGCCGGCCAGTCGTGGTCCGGGCCGAGCGCCTTCATGCGCTCGTTGATCGCGAAGAGGTAGGTCCAGGTGATGGTCTGGTGGTAGAGGCCGTCGGCTCCTTGGTGGGCGGCGAAGCGCCGCAGCGCGGCCGAAAATCGGCCCAGGGTGTCCTCGAGCGAGCCCCGCCGCAGCATGACCCACGCCAGGCGGACGTGGTCGTGGTGACGAAACTCGTCGACGTCGCACGCTTCGAAGGCTTCGAGGAATCGATCGTCGTCCAGCATGAGGGCTCTCCCCTTGTCGGGTTTCTCGGGAGACGGCGGCCCCGTTTCCTGGCGGCCCCGTTTCTTGGCAGCCGTCCCGTTACCTGGAGGAGAGTGTACCGGTGTACCGCGGTGTTGTCAAGCAGGTCGCGAAAGACCGTGCAGCTCCGGCTCGCCGGACTCCGCCGGGGCTGAGCTATCCATTGATGATCGCCAGCGCTACCTCGAGATCTTCGTCTTTTCCTTCACCGACGCCGGCCACCGTCCTGGCAACCGGGACGGTGGGCCTCACCCCGAGGCCGTGGAAGCGCGAGCCGTCGTGCCTCAGCACCCGGGCGCCGGTGAAGGTCAGGCGGAAGCCGCCGGGGAGGGTGACGGCGTTGACGGTGCCGTCGGCGCCGGCGGTGGCGCGGCCGACGAGGTCGCCGAGGCGGTAGTGCTCGACGACGCTGAGCAGGCTCTCGGCGTAGCCGACGGCGCGCTCGTCGGCGAGGAAGACGGCGCGTCCGCGCAGCCGCGGCTCGCGGGGCTCGAGGCGCCAGCGGGCCAGGTCGAGCCAGGTGACGTCCTCGCCGTCGGGGCGGATCACGCCCGGCACACTCCACGGCGCCGATTGCACGCTCTCCCCGATGAGGTGGTGGAGCACCTCGTGGCTGCCTCCCGCGGCCTCGCCGCGGACATCGAAGACGACGCCCGGCGCCGCCGCCAGCTCCGGCAGCAGGGCGCGGATGCGGCCCGCGGCGAGGCGCCGCAGGTCGAGGTAGTAGACGCCTTTCGCGAGCACCTCCACGGCGGGCCGAGCGGGCGTTGCGAGCGGCTGCCGGCGGTCGCGGCGGACCTCGGCCTCGAAGGCCTCGCCGCCGCGCTTGAACGCGAGCCGGGCGATCGTGCCCTCCTGGCCGGCGGCGAAGGCCGCGAGGGCGCGGGCGCGCTTGCGCTGCGGCGAGCCCGAGACGAGCTCTTCTTCCTGCCGCACCAGCTCCTCGGCCAGGACCCGGTCGACGCGCACGATCACGTCTCCGGGCGCGACGCTGGCGACCTCCGAGGCGGTGACCACGACGCGGTCCTCGATCCAGCCCACGGCGAAGGGCGGGAAGGAGCGGTCGGCGTCGAGGTCGTGGTGGCGCACCTCGGCCTGGCCGTCGTCGAGGCGCGCCGCGAGGCGTTGCAGCACCTGGTAGAAGGCGCGCTCGCCCTCGGCCTCGAGCGCGCTCTCCAGGGACCGCGCCAGCAGCGCTTCCCAGTCGGCGTCGACGGGGTAGGGGTAGAAGTGGCGCAGCACGTTCCAGGCCACGGTCACCGCGCCGAGCCGCAGGCTCACGTTGTGGGCGTCCATGCGCCCGACGTCGAGGAGGTCGAGCTCGGCCTGGACCGGCGTGGCGTCGGGGCGCCGGCCGCCGTAGGTGCGCTTGCCGTCGCTCAGGAGGGCGAGCGGCGAGACCGCGCGCAGGCCCGCGCCGAGCTCGCGGTCGATGACCTCGCCGGGCTCCGGGAAGGCGTCGAAGAGCAAGGGGTCGCGCGGCCGCAGCACGCGCGCGCTGCGGTAGAGGTCCACCTCGCCGAAGCCGAAGCCGCGGTGCTGCCAGGCCGCCACCAGGAGCTCGCCCGGCCGCGGCCAGTCGGCGGTGGGATCGGGCGCCGCCTCGCCGGCGGCGTAGAGGTGGAGGGTCGGCGCAAGGGGCAGGAAGAGCGCCTCGAGCCGGCCTTCGAGCTGCCCGGGGTGGCGCGCCAGGAGCATCTCGCCGGCGCCGAAGACGGCCAACGTGTCCCAATCGACCGCGCTCACGGCCTCGCTGGGATGGAAGAAGCGGACCTGGCCATAGAGCCGCGCGAAGGCCTGCAGGTTCTCGACCTGCTGCGCCTCCCAGGCGTCCTGGGCCGAGATCGGGGCGGCCAGACACCAACCCAGGCACAGCAGCCGGCGCAGGACGGCGAGGCGGCTCGGCGGGACACGGCGGCTCGGCGGGACACGGCGGCTCGGCGGGACACGGCGCGAGTGCACGGGCCGAATGGTACGCGACCGGACGGCGAGAAGCAACCGGGCCAGGCCCGCGAAAGAGAAACCGCGCACAAGAAACACCCGGCTCGTCACTCGGCCGGAGCGGGCGAAGAAGCTCGAAGCTGATCCGTGGTGTCGTACCGCGGCTTCTTCTTCCGTCCAACCGGGGACGGGACCGGGCGGAGAGGCCTTGGTGGTTGAGGTCTGACTTCGATGTACGGCCTCGTTGACTTATACGATAGGCACGGGCCGAACGGTTTCCCAAGACTTCTGGGACGAACGTATGCTCTGCGGGGATAGACTGCGGGTCGGAGGTCCTTGGTGAGCGCACGGCACGTCCGGAGCTCTTCGGCGATGAGTGCCACCTGACGCCGGAAGGGCACGCCGAGATGGCGGCAGTGGTCGACGAGGAGCTGGCGGCGGCGGGCCTGTTGGCCAAATCCCCCCAACCCCCCTTTCTTAAAGGGGGGCTCAGAGTCCCTCAGTCAGGTTCCCCCCTTTAATGAAAGGGGGGTAGGGGGGACTTTCCGCCGGATAGAGCTCCGCGAGGCGCGCGGCGACGACGGCGACGTCGTCGTCCTCGAGGGTGCGCAGGTCGAGCAGCACGGCGTCGTCGGCGAGGCGCCCGAGGATCGGCGGGTCGCCCTGGCGCAGGGCCGCGGCGAGGTCGCCGGCCGAGCCGGTCTCGGGGCGCAGGCGCACCGCCCAGCTCGGGACGTCGCGCGCCGGCAGCGAGCCGCTTCCGGCCCGCGCGGTGGAGGCCACCGCGGCGACGGCGAGGCCGGGCTGGCCGGCGAGGCGCCGCGCCAGGCGCCGGGCGCGGCGCCGCAGCTCGGCGCCGCCGGCGGTCAGCCGGGCGAGGGCCGGGACCTTGCGCAGCACCTCCTCGTCTTCGTCGAGGTAGAGGCGCAGTGTCGCCTCGAGGGCGGCGTAGATCAGCCGTCCGGGGCGCACGGCGCGGAACAGCGGGTGGCGGCGGCAGCGCTCCACGGCCTCCCGGCGGCCCACCACGATGCCCGCCTGCGGGCCGCCGAGGAGCTTGTCGCCGCTGAAGCACACCAGGTCGGCGCCGGCCGCCACCGACGCCTGCACCAGCGGCTCGCCGGGGAGGCCGTGGGCCGCCAGGTCGATGAGACAGCCGGAGCCGAGGTCGTGGACGACGGGCACGCCGTGCTCGCGGCCGAGGGCCACCAGGGCCGCCACGTCGACCTCGCGGGTGAAGCCCACGACCCGGTAGTTCGAGGTGTGGACCTTGAGGATCAGCCCCACGTCGTCGCCGAGGGCGTCGCGGTAGTCGCGCAGGTGGGTGCGGTTGGTGGTGCCGACGCCGGCGAGCTCGGCGCCGCTCTCGCGCAGGATCTCGGGGACGCGGAAAGAGCCGCCGATCTCCACCATCTCGCCGCGCGAGAGCAGCACCCGCTTGCCGCGCGCCAGGGCCGCCAGGATCAGGAGGGTGGCGGCGGCGTTGTTGTTGACCACGGTGGCGGCCTCGGCGCCGGTGAGCTCGCGCAAGAGCAGCGCGCACCCCTCGTCGCGGCCGCCGCGCCGGCCGTCGGCGAGGTCGATCTCCACGCGCTGGGGATGGGGCGCCAGCCGCGCCAGCGCGTCCACGGCCTCGGGGGCCAGGGGGGCGCGCCCGAGCCCGGTGTGGAGGATCACGCCGGTGGCGTTGATCACGCGGCCGTAGTAGGGCCGTGAGCGGCGCTCGAGGCGACGCCCGAGGCGCTCGGCGATCGCCGCGGGCGCCAGCGCCGGCGGCGCCAGCTCGCCCCGCGCCGCCGCCGCGCGCAACTCCTCGAGCGTCGCGCGTAGGGCGCGCACCACCTCCGGGCGCGGGTAGGCGACCAGCAGCGGCGCCACCTCGCCGGCGGCGAGGAGCGCGTCGACTTTGGGGATCCGGCGCAGCAGCCCGGCGGATTCGGCTGCTCTTGTTTCGGGCATGGCCGCCTAGATGCCGATGTCGGAGAGCGACTTGACGAGGCGCTCGATGGTGTAGGAGAGCTTGGGATGGGTGGCCTCGAAGTCGACGACGGCGTGGTTCAGGCGGTCGGTGATCGAGTCGTCGCCGGCGCCCTCGCTGCGCTCGAGGACGCCTTCGATGTCGTCCATGACGTTGCGCAGGAGCTCCTGGGACTCGGGCTCGACCGAGTCGGCCCGGTCGAGCTCCTCGTGCAGCTCGCGGAGCAGCTCACGGAGCCTGGTCGTGTTCATCGCGATGGTCGTCCTTTCGTCACCCTCACCCCCACCCCCTCTCCCAGGGGGCGAGGGGCAAGGATCTGACATCTTACTCCCCTCTCCCCCTGGGAGAGGGGCCGGGGGTGAGGGTTCCGGATTCCCGGCGCAGCGCCTTGAGGGCCCGCCGTTCCTCGTCGGTGTCCCGGCCGTGGACCTGGAGGAAGCGGATCCGCAGCTCCACCTCCTCGCGGGCAAGGCAGAAGGCCTCGCCGTCGCGCGACACGAAGGCAGCCACCGGGCGGCCCTCGAGGTCGCGCTCGAGATGCGTGAAGACAGCCGGCGCCGGATCGCCGACGTCGATCTCCCTCATGGTACTTCCCTTCGCCCCGCCGGCGCTACGCTCTCGCGTCCCTCCGCCGCTTCGGCATGGCGGGCGATCACGGCGAGGAAGCGATCGCCCAGGTCGTCGGCCTTGCGCTCGCCCACCCCGGGCACCGCGAGCAGGGCCGCACGGTCGGCCGGACGCAGGCGGGCGAGGTGACGCAGGGTGCTGTCGTGGAAGATCACGTAGGGCGGCACGGAGCGTTCGCCGGCGATCTCGAGACGCAGCTTGCGCAGGGCCTCGAAGAGCTCGCGGTCGACCCCCTGCCAAGACTCGGAGGCTGCCGAGCTCGCCGCCTTGTCCCGCCGCTCGGCGCGCTTCTCCGGCCGCCGGTGGCGGAAGAGCTGGCACGGGGTCTCGGCCTTGAGCAGCCGGCGGCCCTCGGGCGTGACCTTCACCACCGGGTAGCGGTCGCCCTCCAGGCGCAGGAAGCCGCCGTCGAGCAATTGCTCGAGGTAGCCCCGCAGCTCGGGGATCGGACAGTCGGCGAGAAGGGCGAAGGTCGAGAGCTTTTCGTGGCCGCGCGCAGCCACCTTCTCGGTGGCGCGGCCGCGCAAGACGTCGACGACGTGGCCCATGCCCCACGACTCGCGCAGCCGCAGCACGCACGAGATGAGCTTCTGCGCCAGCACCACCGGATCGTCCGCGGCCTCGAGCTCGCCGAGGCACCAGTCGCAGGCGCCGCAGGAGGGTCCTGCATAGCCTTCGCCGAAGTGCTCCACGAGCGCGCGGTGACGGCAGCGGGTCTGGGCCGCGTAGCGCTCCATGTCGCGGAGCTGGCGCTGGGCCGCGTCGGTCAGCTCGCCCGAGGGCTCGAGCATCCGGCGCCAGCTCATGAAGTCGCCCGGCGACCAGATCAGCACGCACTCGGCCTCCAGGCCGTCGCGTCCGGCGCGCCCGGCCTCCTGCTGGTAGTGCTCGAGCGAGCGCGGCGCGCCGGCGTGGACCACGTAGCGCACGTTCGAGCGGTCGATGCCCATGCCGAAGGCGACGGTGGCCACGATCACGTCGATGCGCTCGTTGAGGAAGGCGTCCTGGTGGCGGCGGCGCACCGGGTCGTCGAGACCGGCGTGGTAGGGCAGGGCGCGCACCCCGTCGTCCTTCAGGCGCGCGGCCAGCTTCTCGACCCCACGCCGCGAGACGCAGTAGACGATGCCGGCCTCGCCGCGGTGGCGCTCGACCACGGCCCGGACCTGGCCGTAGGTCCCCTGGCGCCGCTGCGCGCGGTAGACGAGGTTGGGACGGTCGAAGCTCCCCACCAGGACCCGCGGCTGCCGCAGGCCGAGCTGCGCCACGATGTCGCGGCGCACCTGCTCGGTAGCGGTGGCGGTGTAGGCGTGGAGCGAGATGCCCGCGAAGGCCTCGCGCAGACGCCCGAGCTGACGGTACTCGGGCCGGAAGTCGTGGCCCCAGTGGCTGATGCAATGGGCCTCGTCGACCGCGACGTAGCGCAGGCCGCAGCGGCCGAGGAGCTCGCGGAAGCGTCCGCCCGACTCGCCCACCAGGCGCTCCGGAGCCACGTAGAGCAGCCGGTAGCGCCCCTGGCGCAGGCGCGAGGCCACCCGGCCCTGCTGCTCGGGATTGAGCGAGCTGTTGTAGTAGGCCGCCGGCACGCCGCTCGCGACCAGGGCGTCCACCTGGTCCTTCATCAGCGAGATCAGCGGCGAGACGACCACGGCGAGGCCGTCGCCGCGGGTGAGCGCCGGCACCTGGTAGCACAGCGACTTGCCGCCGCCGGTGGGCAGCACCACCAGGCTGTCGCGCCCCGCGAGGATCGCTTCGGCGCCCTCGCGTTGCAGCGGACGAAAGCTCGGGTAGCCCCAATAGCGTTCGAGGATGGCGGTGAGCTGGGTTTCGGGCTGAGTTTCGGCGGGCTGAGCTTCTGTAGACATCGTCGACCTCCGGAATCGCGTCTTCAGCGTCATGAGGGCCCGCACTCCGGGCCTTCAAAGGAGGTGTAGACGTATTCCGTGCCCGAATTCTTGCACCGGATTTCGACCGCGGGCAAAAAAAGGGTCTCAAGGGCGCAGAAGGTGGCCGCGGAGAGCGCCCTGGTGCAAGCCTCGGAGGACAAGGTCGAGAGCCTGACGCGGCTCCACGGAGCTCGAGCCCCGCCTGGAGTTCGTGCAATGGGGTCGAGGGGCGCCTCAACCGCCTCGACGAGCTCTCCCAGGCGATCGACGTGCGGCTCGAGGAGAAACGGCTCAGGTGGGAAGCCCTGATTCTCGGCGAGCCGCGGGACCGGGATGACGGTCCCGCCGGCCGGATCCCCGGATCGCGGGCTCGGCACGGCCGTGAGACGGCCTCTGACCGGGGTCCCGCCGGCGGTTCGCCCCATGCCTCCTTTCCGCTATGCTTGGCCCTTCGGGCGACGAAGCGACCAACGGGTATATATTCGCGGCATGAGGATCGAGGTCATAGGTCCGTACGGAGGCGAGAGTCTGGGCTGCCGGATGACCTGCCTCCTGATCGGCGACCACGTCGCCCTCGATGCCGGCTCGTTGGCCCAGGGCCTGTCGATCGACCGCCAGATCGAGGTGGGCACGATCTTCCTGACCCACTCCCACATCGACCACACCAGCTCGATCCCCTTCTTCATCGACAACATCTTCGGCCGCCGCGACGCGCCGATCGACGTCTACGCCTCGCGGGCGACCATCTACTCGATCCGCAAGTACCTCTTCAACAACGCCACCTGGCCCGATTTCACGCGCCTGCCCAACCACCTGGAGCCGGTCATCACCTTCCACGAGCTCCAGGACGAGGTGCCGGTGGAGGTCGACGGCGTGCGCTTCACGCCGATCCCGGTGGACCACCCGGTGCCGACCCACGGCTTCCTCGTCGAGAAGGGCGGCTCGGCGGTGCTCTGGTCGAGCGACACCGGCCCCACCCGGCGGCTGTGGGAGATCGCCAACCGGGCGCGCAACCTGAAGGCGGTCTGCCTCGAGACGAGCTTCCACAACGCGCTCCAGGAGATCGCCGACGTCTCGCTGCACCTGACGCCGGCCTCGCTCGAGCGGGAGCTGGCCAAGCTCGAGCGCAAGGTGCCGATCCTGCTCCACCACCTGAAGCCGGCGTGCGTCGAGCCGATCCGTGCCGAGGTGCGCCGGCTCGCCCGTCCCGACGTGGACTTCCTCGAGCAGGGAAAGATCTACGAGCTCTAGGAGGCGCCGCCCGGCGAAGCGGAGATCATGCGATTGGCCGTCCTCGGATCCGGCAGCGCGGGCAACGCCCTGGTCGTGGAATCGGAAGGGCGCCGGCTGCTCGTCGACGCCGGCTTCGCCGGCGGCACCATCGAGCGCAAGCTGCGCCAGCTCGGCGAGGAGGCGCGGCGTCTCGACGGCGTGCTGCTGACCCACGAGCACGACGACCACCGGCGCGGCGCCGACGTGCTGGCGCGGCGCCACGGCCTGCCGGTCTACGCCACCGCGGGCACGCTCGCCGGCGCCGGCCTTTCCGAGGCGGCGGCGGCGGCGGCCCGCGTCGTCCGCTCCGGGGAGCCCTTCGAGGTCGCCGACTGGTTCCGCGTCGAGGCCTTTCGCCTCCCCCACGACGCGCGCGAGCCGGTGGGCTTCGTGATCGAGGACGGCCGCGGCGCCCGACTCGGCCTGGCCTACGACCTCGGCAGCCGCAGCCGTCTCGCCTGGGGCCGGATGCGCGACCTCGACGCCCTGGTGATCGAGGCCAACCACGACCTCCAGATGCTGCGCGCCGGCCCTTATCCCTGGCACCTGAAGCAGCGGGTGGCCTCGCGCCACGGCCACCTGTCGAACCGCGACGCGGCGCGCGGCGTCGCCGAGCTGGCCTGCGACCGGCTGCGCCTGGTGGTGCTCTACCACCTCTCGCGCACCAACAACGAGCCGGCCCTGGCGGCGCAGGCGGTGGGCGCCGAGCTCGACGCCTGCGGCGCCGGCGTCGAGCTGGTGGTCACCCGCCAGGACTGCTCCACGCCCTGGATCGAGCTCGAACCCCACGGACAACTCTCACTGGCCTTGTGACAGACTCTCGAGGACGCGCAATTGACCGACACATCGATCACCGACTCCACCGTCACGGACGCCACCATCACCGACACCACCGTCACCGCCGCCACCACCATCAAGGGGCGGGTCACCATCTTCCCCCGGGCCGAGATCCTCGATCCCCAGGGCAAGGCGATCGGCGACGCCCTGGCCCGCCTCGGCTTCGGCCAGGTGCGCGAGGTGCGCGCCGGCAAGAGCTTCGACGTCGTCCTCGCCGGCGTCGACCCGGGCAAGGCCGGCGAGCTGCTGCGGCGAATGGCCGAGAAGCTGCTCGCCAACCCGGTCGTCGAAGACTTCACCGTCGAGCTGATCAGCGGGGAGACGCCATGAGGTGCGGCGTCGTCGTCTTCCCCGGCTCGAACTGCGACCACGACGTCTACCACGTCCTGAAGCACGTGCTCGGCCAGGACGCGGTCTTCCTCTGGCACGACGAGGCCGACCTCCACGGCTGCGACCTCGTGGTGCTGCCCGGCGGCTTCGCCTACGGCGACTACCTGCGGGCCGGGGCCATGGCGGCGCTGTCGCCGATCATGGCCGAGGTGCGGCGCCACGCCGCCGCCGGGGGCCCGGTCCTCGGCATCTGCAACGGCTTCCAGATGCTGCTCGAGGCGGGCCTGCTGCCCGGCGCCATGCGCAGGAACCGCGACCTGCGCTTCTTGTGCCAGGACGTCTGGCTGCGGGTCGAGCGCGACGACCTGGCATTCACCTCGCGCTACGCGCGCGGCCAGGTGCTGCGAATGCCGATCGCCCACGCGGAGGGCAACTACGTCGACCGCGACGAGGCCCTCGACGCCCTCGAGAAGGCCGGGGGCGTGGTCTTCCGCTACGCGTCGCCCGGCGGCGAGACGGCGGAGGGCTGGAACCCCAACGGCTCGGCGCGGGCGATCGCCGGGGTCGTCAACGCGGGGGGCAACGTGCTCGGCATGATGCCCCACCCGGAACGCTGCGCCGAGCAGGTGCTCGGCGGCGAGGACGGCCTGGGGCTCTTCGCGTCGCTGGTCGCGGCGGCGGTGGAGGTCCGCCATGCCTAGCGCGCCCACCGCCCGGCGGGCGGCGGCGACCGAGGAGCTGGCGGCCGGCTACGGCCTGGCCGCTGACGAGCTCGAGCGCCTGCGCGCCGTGCTCGGCCGCGACCCCGGCTCGCTGGAGCTCGGCATCGTCTCCTCCCTGTGGTCGGAGCACTGCTCCTACAAGTCGTCGAAGACGATGCTCGCCGAATTCCCCACCACCGGGCCGTTCGTGCTCGAGGGTCCGGGCGAGAACGCCGGCGCCGTCGACATCGGCAACGGCTGGGTGGCGGTCTTCAAGATGGAGAGCCACAACCATCCGAGCTTCATCGAGCCCTACCAGGGCGCCGCCACCGGCGTCGGCGGCATCCTGCGCGACGTCTTCACCATGGGCGCGCGGCCGGTGGCGCTCCTCGATTCCCTGCGCTTCGGCTCCCTGGACGCGCCGCGGATGCGCCATCTGGTCGACGGCGTGGTGCGCGGCATCGGCGACTACGGCAACTGCGTCGGCATCCCCACCGTGGGCGGCGAGACGGGCTTCCACCCGTCGTACGACGGCAACGTCGTCGTCAACGCCTTCGCCCTCGGGCTGGCGCGGCGCGAGCGCGTGTTCACGGCGCGCGCCGCCGGTGCCGGCAATCCGCTCTACTACGTGGGCAGCCGCACCGGCCGCGACGGCATCCACGGCGCCACCATGGCCTCGGAGTCCTTCGACGCCGAGAGCGAGGCCAAGCGGCCCACCGTGCAGGTCGGCGACCCGTTCACCGAGAAGGTGCTGCTCGAGGCCTGCCTGCAGGCGATGCGCACCGGCGCCGTGGTCGCCGTCCAGGACATGGGCGCGGCGGGCCTGACGAGCAGCTCCTTCGAGATGGCCAGCCGCGGCGGCATGGGCTTCAACCTGCGCCTCGACGCCGTGCCCCTGCGCGAGGCGGCGCTGACGCCCTACGAGATCATGCTCTCGGAGTCGCAGGAGCGGATGCTGCTGGTGGCGCGGCGCGGCCGCGAGGAGGAGGTGGTGCGGGTCTTCGAGCGCTGGGGGCTCGAGGTCTCCAAGGTGGGCGAGCTGACCGAGAACGGCCTCGGGCGCATCTACCACCGCCGCGCCAGGGTCGCCGAGCTGCCGGTGAAGGCGATCGTCGACGGCGGCCCGGTCTACGACCGGCCGGCGGCGCCGCCGCCCGACCTCGAGCGCCGCTGGCAGAGCCCGGACCTCCCCGTCGAGGACCCGACCGCGACGCTCGCCCGTCTCCTCGCCACGCCCGAGCTCGGCTCCAAGGAGTGGATCTGGCGCCAGTACGACCACAGCGTGCGCACCAACACGGTCGCCGGCCCCGGCGGCGACGCCGCCGTGCTGCTGCTCAAGGGCACGGAGGCGGGCCTCGGGCTGGTCGCCGACGTCAACCCGGTCTACTGCGCCCTCGATCCGCGCCGCGGCGGCCGCCAGGCGGTGGCCGAGGCGGTGCGCAACCTGGCCTGCGTCGGCGCCGAGCCGGTGGGGCTGACCGATTGCCTCAACTTCGGCAGCCCGGAGAGCCCCGAGGTCTACTGGCAGTTCCGCGAGTGCGTGCTGGGCATGGCCGAGGCCTGCCGGGAGCTCGAGGTGCCGGTGGTCTCGGGCAACGTCTCGTTCTACAACGAGACCGCCGGGCGGCCGATCCACCCGACGCCGACGGTGGCCATGGTGGGGCTCATCCCCGACCTCGGCCAGCTCCCCCGGGCCTTCTTCACGGCGGCCGGCCACCGCATCGTGCTGCTCGGCCGCGACGCCGAGGAGATGGGCGGCTCCGCCTACCTGCGCCTCGTCCACGGCGTCGAGCAGGGCCGTCCGCCGGCCGTCGACCTCGCCGCCGAGGAGAGGCTCGCCGCCCTGCTGCGCTTCCTCGCCTTCGAGGGCTGGGTCGCCACCGCCCACGACCTCGCCGAGGGCGGTCTCGCGGTGGCCCTGGCGGAGGCCGCCTTCGGCCGCGGCCTGGGCGCTTCGGTGACGGTCGCCGCGAGCCCCACCGCCCTCTTCTCCGAGACCCAGGCGCGGGCCTTCGTGGCGGCGCCGCCGGCGCGCCTGGAGGCGATCCTCGAGGAGGCGGAGCGCTGGGGCGTGCCGGCGGCCGACGTCGGCGAGGTGGGCGGCGCGCGGCTGGTGATCCGCGGCGACGGCGGCGTCCTCGACGCCGACGTCGAGGCGCTGCGGCAGGTCTGGGAGACGGCGCTGCCGCGCGCCCTCGGCATGTGAGGCAGGTGAGGAGGCGGTCGTCATGTGCGGCATCTTCGGCATCGCGGGCCACGGTGACGCGTCCAAGCTGACCTACCTCGGTCTCTACGCCCTGCAGCACCGCGGGCAGGAGAGCGCCGGCCTGGTCTCCTGGGACGGCCTCCGGATGCACCTCCAGCGCGGCATGGGCGAAGTCCGCGAGATCTTCGACGAGCAGGTGCTGGCGGCGCTGCCCGGCCGCTTCGCCATCGGCCATACACGCTACTCGACCGCCGGCTCGTCGGTGGTCGCCGACGCCCAGCCCATCGTCGTCAAGACGGCGATGGGGCCGCTGGCGGTGGTCCACAACGGCAACCTGGTCAACGACGGCGAGATCCGCCGCCGTCTCGAGACCGACGGCTCGATCTTCCAGACCTCGAGCGACACCGAGGTGATCCTCCACCTGATGGCGCGCAACCCGCGTCCGGACGTGGTCGAGTCGCTGATGGTGGCGCTCGACGCCGTGGCCGGGGCCTACAGCCTGCTGCTCATCGCCGAGGACTGCCTGGTCGCCGCCCGCGACCCCCACGGCTTCCGTCCCCTGGTGGAGGGCGACTGCGCCGGCGTGCCGTGCTTCGCCTCGGAGACCTGCGCCCTCGACCTGCTGGGGGCCGAGGTCCGCGGCGAGCTGGCCCCCGGCGAGGTCGTGGTGGCGCGCGGCGGGCGGATCGAGCGCTTCCGGATGCCGCGGGTGCCGCAGCCGAGCCGCTGCGCCTTCGAGCACGTCTACTTCGCCCGTCCCGACAGCCGGGTCTTCGGCGACGCCGTCTCCGAGGTGCGCACGCGCATGGGGGAGACGTTGGCGCGCGAGAGCCCGGCGGACGCCGACGTCGTGGTGCCGGTGCCCGACAGCGGCCTCTTCCCGGCCCTCGGCTTCAGCCGCGCCGCCGGCCTGCCCTTCGAGCTCGGCCTGATCCGCAACCACTACGTGGGCCGCACCTTCATCCTGCCGCAGCAGTCGATCCGCGACTTCGGGGTACGGGTCAAGCTCAACCCGGTGCGCGGCCTGATCGAGGGCCGCCGGATAGCGCTGGTGGACGACTCGATCGTCCGCGGCACGACCTCGCGCAAGCTGGTGCGGCTGGTGCGCGAGGCGGGGGCCCGGCAGGTACACCTGCGGATCACCTCGCCGCCGACCGCCTGGCCCTGCCACTACGGCATCGACACGCCGCGCCGCGAGGAGCTGATCGCGGCGCAGAAAAGCGTCGAGGAGATCCGCGACTACGTGGGCGCCGACAGCCTCGCCTACCTCTCGCTCAAGGGCACCCTGGCGGCGCTCGGCGGCGCCGCCGAGAGCTACTGCACCGCCTGCTGGACGGGCGAGTACCGGGTGGCGGTGGGCGCCGGCCACCCCCGCCAGGCCGAGCTCTTCCCGATCGACGCCGGGCCGCGCTGAGGACGCAATGACGGGATCCTCAGACAGCGCCTACCGCGCCGCCGGCGTGTCGATCGACGCCCAGGACGCCGCCCTCGCCGAGGTCAAGGAGCTCGTCGCCTCGACCGCGACGCCCGGCGTGCTCTCCGAGCTGGGCTCCTTCGGCGGCCTCTTCCGTCCCTCGCTCGCCGGCTTCGAGGAGCCGGTGCTGGTGGCCTCGGCCGACGGCGTGGGCACCAAGCTCACGGTGGCGCGGCTGGCGGGCGACTTCGCCACCGTCGGCCGCGACCTGGTCAACCACTGCGTCAACGACGTGCTGGTGCAGGGGGCCGTGCCCCTCTTCTTCCTCGACTACGTGGGCGCCGGCGTGCTCGAGCCCGCCGCCGTCGTCGAGCTGGTTCGCGGCGTCGCCGCCGGCTGCCGCGACAACGGCTGCGCGCTGCTCGGCGGCGAGACCGCGGAGATGCCGGGGTTCTACCAGGCCGGCGACTACGAGCTGGTGGGCTTCATCGTCGGCCTCGTCGACCGCCCGGCGCTGATCGACGGCTCGCGGGTGCGCGCCGGCGACGTGCTGGTGGGGCTGCCGTCGGCCGGTCTCCACACCAACGGCTACTCGCTGGCGCGCCGGGTCTTCCTCGGCGAGCTGGGCCTCGGCCTCGAGGATCCGGTTCCGGGCCTGGGCGCCACGCCCCTGGGCGACCACCTCCTGGCGCCCCACCTCTCGTACCTGGGCGCGGTGCGCCCGCTCCTCGGCCGTCCGGCGCTCCACGCCATGGCCCACGTCACCGGCGGCGGCCTGACCGACAACCTGCCGCGGGTGCTGCCGCCGGGCCTCTCCGCGCGCGTCGACCTCGGCGCCTGGGAGGTGCCCGGCATCTTCCGCGTCCTGGCCGCCCACGGCCGCGTCGCCGGCAAGGAGATGTTGCGGGTCTTCAACATGGGGATCGGCTTCGTGCTCGTCGTCGAGCCGGCCGCGGTGGCGGCCGTCCGCGCCGAGCTGGGCGGGGGGGCGTCCTTCGTCATCGGCGCGGTGGAGGAAGGCGAGGGCGGGGTGGTCTACGAAGGCGGCACCGGCGATGCCTGAGCCGGCGCGCGTGGCCGTGCTGCTGTCGGGGCGCGGCAGCAACTTCCTGGCGCTCCACGGGGCCATGGAGCGCGGCGAGGTGCCGGCGCGGATCGTCCTCGTGGTCAGCAACCAGCCCGGCGCTCCGGGCCTCGACAAGGCGCGGGACCTGGGCCTGCCGGCCGCGCTCGTCCCGCACCGCGGCCTGTCGCGCCGCCGGCACGAGGAGCGCGTGCTGGCGCAGCTCACCGGCGCCGGCGCCGAGTGGGTGTGCCTGGCGGGCTACATGCGCCTGCTCTCGCCCTACCTCGTCGCGGCCTTCCGCGAACGCATCCTCAACGTCCACCCGAGCCTGCTGCCGGCCTTTCCCGGGCTCGACGCCCAGGCCCAGGCCTGGCGCCACGGCGTGCGCGTGGCCGGCTGCACGGTCCACCTCGTCGACGAGGCCCTCGACGAGGGCCCCATCGTCGTCCAGCGCGCCGTCGAGGTCGCCGGCGAGGAGACCGCGGCCTCGCTCGCCGAGCGCATCCTGCGCCAGGAGCACCTCGCCTATCCCGAGGCCCTGCGGCGCCTGCTGACCGAGCCCTGGCGGGTCGAGGGCCGCCGGCTGTGCTTCGGTGCGGCCTCCTAACCCCAAGCCGGACAATGGTTTGCGGCCGGCGCCGAAGTTTTTTCGCGAAAGCCCTTGACACCGCCTTCACGGATCCCTATCATTCGCTCTCCTCGTGGCGCTCGCGCCGCGCGCGGCCCAATGCGGCTCACGGCGGCCTGAGCGGGGCTCCTGGGGCCTCCTCCGCGGTGAGCCGCAGGGAAGCCGAAAGCAGACGGGGAATCCGCTCTTGAAAAAAGTGCCGATTGGGGGTTGACAGCCCTCTGGCGGCAGGGTAAGATGAAAGACCCCCCTGGGGAAGGGGGGTGACCGCGTCGGTTCTTTGAAAACTGAATAGAGAGGCAGCCAACGACGAAGGGCGGGCCGGCACCGCGCCACGGTCGACGACCGCGGCAAGGGGCCGAGCATCGCCACCAGACGCTGTGCTGCGTCGGCTTTGTACGACGTACCGACGTCACGGATAACGCGAACAAGGCCGGCCGGCGGCGGTGGCTCCTCGGACCTCGGTCCGGGAAGCCCACGGCGCGGGCAGGTCTTCAGGATTTAAACTGGAGAGTTTGATCCTGGCTCAGAATGAACGCTGGCGGCGTGCCTAACACATGCAAGTCGAGCGCGAAAGCGGCTTCGGCCGTGAGTAGAGCGGCGAACGGGTGAGTAACACGTGGACAACCTGCCTGGGAGCGGGGGACAACTTGGGGAAACTCGAGCTAATACCGCATACGTTCCCGCCTCCTTGGAGGCGTGAAGAAAGGTGGCCTTCGGGCTGCCACTCCCAGAGGGGTCCGCGGCTGATTAGCTAGTTGGTGGGGTAACGGCCCACCAAGGCGACGATCAGTAGCCGGCCTGAGAGGGTGATCGGCCACACTGGAACTGAGACACGGTCCAGACTCCTA
>Ga0299906_10000151_pt1:25000-69351 | contig 69351 bp, 58 predicted proteins | sample RVTome_14_FD_200259 | JGI IMG/M metagenome (GOLD analysis project Ga0299906, IMG submission 200259) | Soil microbial communities from uranium-contaminated site in the Upper Colorado River Basin, Wyoming, United States - RVT145D125 (version 2) ...
GCGTCCGTCCTCACGTCGTCCCACAGCGGATCAACGGCGAGGAAGACCAGCCAGTTGTCGCGGGCATCGTAGGCCTTGTCCAGACAGTCGAACGTGGCGTCGACCTCGCCGAGACCGCAGTGGATCGCGGCGCAGTAGTACGGAGGCACGTAGCGGGAGCCGGCGAGGGTCTCGAGCTCGGCGAGCAGGGCGCGGGCCCCCTCGGCGTCGCCGGCGATGGCCTTGAGACGTCCGAGCGCCGCCAGCATCATGGTGCTGCGGCGGGAGTGGGCGACGGCGCCTTCCAGGGCCTCGGCCGCCGCCGCGGTCCGGCCGCATTCGAGGCGGGCCAGTCCCAGCCAGAACTCCGCCGGCGGGAAGTCGGCCTCCACCTCGAGAGTGCGCTCGAGCGCGGCGATCGCATCGTCGAAGCGCCGCCCATAGTAGTGGAGCCAGCCCAGGAGCGTGTGGATCACCGGCGAGAGGGGATCGAGGTCGTGGGCGATCCGGGCCTGCTCGAGGGCCTCCTGGTCGCGGCCCATCAGCCCCAGGAACTCGGCCAGCCAGTGGTGGGCCGTGGCGTAGCCGGGATTGAGCTCGAGGGCGCGCCGGAACGAGGCTTCGGCGCCGGCGAAATCCCACTGGTAGAGCAGGGTGCAGAAGGCGAGCGAGGCGTGCGCCTCAGCGAGGCCGGCGTCGATCTCCAGCGCCTGGCTAGCCGCGGTGATGGCCTTGGGGAAGGCCTCGTGCGGCGCCAGGACGCTGTAGAAGCCGAGCAGCGCGAAGGCGTCGGCCAGGCCGGCATGGGCCAGGGCGAAGTCCGGGTCGCGGGCGATCGCCTGCTCGAAGAGCTCGGCGCTGGCCTTGAGCTCGGTGGGCGTGCGCCGGTTCCAGCGGTGGCGCGCCTTGAGGTGGAGGTGGTAGGCCTCGAGGTCGACCTCCCGGCGGCGCCGCGGCGCCTCGTCCCACACCGCGGGGGAGAGCTGCGCCACGAGCGCGGCGGTGATCTCGTCCTGCACGGCGAAGACGTCGCCGGCGTCGCGGTCGTAGCGCTCCGACCACAGGTGGTGGCCGTCGGCGGCGCTGACGAGCTGGACGGTGACGCGCAGCCGGTCGCCGGCCTTCCTCACGCTGCCCTCGACCAGCCGCTCCACCCCCAGGGCGCGGCCGATCTCGCGCACGTCGTGGCGCTCGCCCGGGAAGAGGAAGCTCGAGGCGCGGGCGATCACCCGCAGATCGGGAATCTGGGTGAGCGCGTTGATGAGCTCCTCCGCCAGGCCGTGGCAGAAGTACTCCTGGTCGCGCTCCGGGCTCAGGTCGGCGAAGGGCAGCACGGCGATCGAGGCCGGCCGCGCGGGGAGGGCGAGCAGCGGACGGGGCGGCGCGGCCTCGACTTCGGGGACAGGGCCGAGGGTGGTGTCGAGGAACTCGGCGGCGCGGCCGATGGCGGCCCGGCCGGTCTCCGCGCCGGCCACCCCGTCAGGCCGCAGCAGGGCTTCCACCTCGACGTCGGCCAGGGCCACGCGAAAGGCCTCCAGGCGGGCGCGCAGCCGTATCTGCTCGCTGCGCAGGCGCTCGCGGAAGGCCGTGGTGGCTCCCTCCTCGCCTTCCGCCAGCCCCTCGAGCAGCCGCTGCGCCCGGCGCTCGGCCTCGATCAGCCCCGCGTCGTCGCCGCCGCTGGCCGCGAGGCGTTTGCGGATCCGCCTCACCAACCGCCCGATCTCGTCGCCGAGCAGCTCGACGCCTTCGCCGTCCGCGAGTCCGCGGTGCTGCAGCAGCCGCCGCTGGGCGCTGAGGATCCGCGGCTGGGTCCACAGGCGGCGGACCGCCGTCGGCGTCCACACCACGGCCGCCAGCAACATGGGGATCAGCAGCTCGACGGGTCCGCGGGAGAGCGTCAGGACGATCGCCGCCAGCGTCAGGACGATCGCGAGAGTGCGCGTCCGCGACAGGAAACGCGCGCGGCGCTCGGCCACCCAGGCGGCGAGCTGGTCGAGCTCCTCGGCGTTCTCCAGGGGGCGTTTGAGCAGCTTTTTGGGGCTCATGGCTGGTAGTGGATCGCGATCAAGGTGACGTCGTCCGCCAGCGGCGCCGGTCCCGTGTAGCCGGTCAGGTCGGCGAAGAGCGACTTGACCACCCGCGCCGGATTCCCGTCTTCGAGGCCGCGGACGCGGTCCACGAGACGGGCCCAGCCGTGCGGTTCGCCCGTCTCGTCGACGGCCTCCACGTAGCCGTCGGTCAGGAGCAGCAGCAGGTCACCGCGCTCGAGGTCGACCTCCTGGACCGGATAGTCCCTCTCGCGCCGGACCCCCAGGGGATAGCCGGGTTGCTCGAGCTCGCGCACCTCGGCGCCGCGGCGCAGCAGCGGGTAGACCTGGCCCGCGTTGGCCCAGGCCAGGCATCGGCGCCCGAGGTCGATCTCGAGCAGCGCCAGGGTCATGAACCGGCGGCGGCCCAGCGTGTCGCACATCATGCGGTTGATCTCGGCCATCGAGCGGGCGAGGTCGTGGCCGGCGGAGATCTGGGTGTAGAGGGCGCTCTTGGCCATGCTCGAGACCATCGAGCTGTCGAGCCCGTGACCGCTGGCGTCGCCCACGGCCACCAGGAGGCGGCCCGGCCCCGGGGCGTAGAAGTCGTAGAAGTCGCCGCCGACCTCGCTCGACGGGCGGTAGAGATGGGCGACGCCCAGGCCGGGGACGGCCGGGGCGCCGCCGGGCAGGATGGAGCGTTGGAGGTCGCGGGCCAGCCGCACCTCCTCGCGGATCCGCGCGGCGGTCTCGCGCGCCGACTCCCCCCGGCCGGTGCCCGTCTCGCCAGCCGCCAGCAGCGCGGCGCGCCGGCTCACCGAAGCGCTGACCTCCGGCACCAGGCCGCCGCTCGAGTGGGCGATCTTGACGTTCTCGATCGCCAGCAGGAACGACTCGACGCGCGAGCGGCGCCGCGTGGCTTCGCGCTCCAGCGCCGCGAGCCGGCTGTCGTGGAGGTCGAGCAGGGCGAGCAGGCGGGTGAGCGGCTCGCGGGCCGCCTGGTTGCGGGGGTCGGAGAGCAGCTTGGCCACCTTGCGCCGCAGGCGTGGATCCACGCGGTGGCGCTCCATGAGCCCTTCGGCCTCGGCCAGCCAGGCGACGAGTGACAGCGCTTCGGCCTCGCCTTGCGACACCGCGGCCACGGTCTGCGGGCTGTCGGTGCGCAGCGCCATGCGCGCCTCCTCGGCGCCGGCGAGGAGCTTGCGTCGCAGGAGCGCGACGCCGGTCTCCCGCGCGGCGCTCCGCCGCTCGCGCTGGTGCTCGGCGTGGAGGGCGCGGTGCCTGGCTTCGTAGGCGCGCCGGCGTCCGACCCGCGCCCGGCGGCCGTGGAAAAACACGATTGCCGCCCAGATCGAGATCGGCGCGACGCTGAACGGCGTCTCGCGCTCGGTCAGGAGGTTGAGGACGACGAGCCAGGCGCTGCCCGCGAGCCAGGTCGCCAGGTGGACGACGAAGCCGTTCTCGGCGCGCACCTGCCGCAGGCTCAGGCGGGCCAGCTCCTCGGTGGGCGATTCGAGCAGCCGCAGGGAAGGCAGGACCAGGCGATACCATCTCACGCCGGTATCGTATCTCTCGCCGGCCCGTATCTCTCGCGTCTCTCCGCTGGCGCCAGGGCCGCCACTGCGGTACGATTCCGCGAGACGAGATCCCGCGCATGGCAAGCCATTTCGAGAACGCGCTCAAGTACTTCACCGACGCGGCCCGCGTGATGGACGTGTCGCGCTCGATCGAGCGGCTGCTGGTCACGCCGATGCGCCAGATGAAGGTCGAGGTGGCGATCAAGCGCGACGACGGCTCGGTGGCGGTCTTCGACGGCTACCGCGTGCAGCACAACGGCGCCCGCGGCCCCTTCAAGGGCGGCATCCGCTACCACCCGGAAGCCGACGACGACGAGGTCAACGCCCTCGCCAGCCTGATGACCTGGAAGACGGCGGTGGTGGGCACCCCCTTCGGCGGCGCCAAGGGAGGCATGGCGGTGGACCCGCGCCAGCTCAGCCTGGGCGAGCTCGAGCGGCTGACGCGCAAGTTCGTCGACCAGATCCACTTCATCATCGGACCCAGCGTCGACATCCCGGCCCCCGACGTCAATACCAACGCCCAGACCATGGCGTGGATCGTCGACCAGTACGCGAAGTACCACGGCTTCGAGCCCGGCGTGGTGACCGGCAAGCCGATCGAGATCTACGGTTCGCAGGGCCGCGAGGAAGCCACCGGGCGCGGCGTGGCGCTGTGTACGAAGTGGGCGCTCGCCGACCTCGGCCTCCCCCTCGACGGCGCCACCGTGGCGCTGCAGGGCTACGGCAACGTGGGAAGCTGGGCGGCCCGTTTCCTGTGCGCCTGGGGCGCCCGGCTGGTCGCGGTGGGCGACCACGCGGCCTATCTCAAGAACCCGGAGGGGTTCGACGCCGAGGCCCTGGCCGAGCACGTGGAGGCGAGCCCGGAGCGCTCGGTGAAGGGCTTCCCGGGCGCCGACCAGAGCTCCGCCGAGGAGCTCTTCGCCATGGACGTCGACGTGCTGATCCCGGCCGCCCTCGGCGGGGTGCTGACCGACGAGGTGGCCGCCGCGGTGCGCGCGCGGGTGATCGTGGAGGGCGCCAACGGCCCCACCGTGCCCTCGGCGCACGCCCGGCTGGTCAAGCAGGACGTCGTCGTGGTGCCCGACATCCTCGCCAACGCCGGCGGCGTGACGGTGAGCTACTTCGAGTGGGCGCAGAACACCCAGCGCTTCTCCTGGGAGAAAGACGACGTCGAGCAGAAGCTCGAGAAGCAGTTGCGCAAGGCCTACGACGAGGTGACCCTGCTGGCGCGCAAGCGCTCGCTGGACCTGCGCACGGCGGCCTACATCCTGGCGATCCGCGAGGTGGGCAAGGCCACGGCGCTCCGAGGACTGTGAACAGGGAACCGGCCATGGACTACAAGGACTACCCGCTCTTCAAGCTGCTCAACGCCACCCAGGTCGACAACTTCGTCTCCGCGTGCGGCGAGATCACCTTCCGCCCCAACACCACGTTCATCGAGCAGGGAGATCCGGGCGACCGGATGTACCTGGTGCTCTCCGGCGAGCTGCGGGTGTTCCTCGACAAGCCCGGCGGCGGCGAGCAGGACCTGGTGACGATGACGGCGCCGGCGGTGATCGGCGAGATCGAGATGCTCACCGGCGACCCCCGCGCCGCCTCGGTGAAGAGCCTGAGCGAGGTCCGCGCCCTGGAGGTGCGCTACGACGTGCTCCGCCGCCGGATCGAAGACGGCGACCCGGCGACGCTGAAGGTCTTCTTCCAGATCGGCCGGGTGCTGGCCTGCCGCCTGGCGGCGATGAACAAGAAGATCGCCGAGCTCGGCCAGAAGTCGTCCAAGGTGCGCCTCGACGACCTCCACGCCTTCCAGCAGAAGCTGGTCAACGAGTGGACCTTTTAGCCTGAGAATCGAGAGGCGCCGGGCCGACGCCCGGCGCCCCAGGACGGCCGGCGTCCTCTATCCCTCCAACACGGCCAGGGCCCGACGCCGGGCGTCCTCGAAACGGTCGACGCCCGGAGGACGGTCGGAGCGCGGCCTGGCGCCGCCGATCGCCGGATAGAGCGCCTGGACGAGGAAGAAACCCCAGACCGCGGCGCCGACGCCGAGCGGTCCCGGACCGCCGAGGAGACGGGCGAGGACGAGGCCGCCGCCGAGCAGCGCCGCTTCGACGGCGAACACGCGAGCCGGCGAGCGGCGGAAGAGCAGGCCGCTGCGGCCCACGGCGAGGACGACGGCGCAGGCGGCCAGGACGGCGTCGAGCCACGGGGCCACGAGCGCCGTGAAGCCGAGGAGCACGCCGGCGCCGGCCGCCGCGGCGACGCCGCGGCGCAGGTCCGGGGCGATCCACAGCAGGTCGACGACGACGGCGCCGATCGCGAAGGTGCCGATCGCCGTGGCGAGGCCGAAGCGACCCGCGGCGAGCTGCCAGACGACCGCCGCCGCGGCGGCGGCGGCGGCGAAGGCGATGCCGCCGAGGACGGTCGCGCCGCCCTCGCGCGAACGGGTGGACGCGGGGGCGGGCATCACGCGTCTCCTTCCGCCGGCGGGGCGTCGCCGGTCGTGGACGCCGGCTCGGCCCCCCGTCGCCGCAGGAGCTCGATCTCGACTTCCTCGTCGGTGACGACCGGGTCGTCGAAGAGGAGCGGCGAGCCTCCCGCCGCCTCCTGGTCGAGACGGGCCAGGTGGCCGCGGACGCGACGCTCGAGCTCGGCGTACGCGGCCTCCTGCTCGGCGAGGACGGGGCGCAGCTCGTCGCGCTCGCGGCGCAGCTCGGCGAGCCGCGTCTCGAGCCGCCGATCGCGCCGCCGCTGCGGCAGGAGACGCTTCAGGGTGAAACGGGCGAGGTCCTCGCGGCCGGTCGCCAGGGCGAGGGCGACGTCCTCGTCGAGGGCGCGGACCTCGCCCGCGAGACGCCGACGCTCGGCCTCGAGGTCGCGCTCTTCGGCGTCGAGTCCGGAAAGCAGAGCCCGCTTGCGGTCGAGCTCGGCGGCGGCGTCGCGCAGGTGCTGGCGCAGCAGCAAGGCCTGGTCTTCGAGCGCGTCGACGACCCCGTGGGCGTCGGCGCGTAGGAGGGTCCGGAGGCGATCGAGGAAGCTCATGGTCGTCTCCTCTCCGTCATGGTCAGTTCGAGCCGCCGCCGGGCTTCGGCGACGCCGGCGGCAGCTTGGCGCCCTGCCGGCGGCCGTCCCAGGCCGAAGCCTGGCGGGCCTTCGACAGACGGTTCTGCTTCGAGCCCTGATCGGGGCCGACGAACGCGTCGTCGACCTCGCTCGCCAGCGCGTCGACGGCCTCCAGGTTGTCGGCCACCTCCTGGCTCCCGAGCGAGGCGTTGAGCTTCTCGTTCTTGGCCTTGTAGACGGCGATCTCTTCCTTCGCCTCGGCCTGGCGGCCGGCCTTCACGTGCTCGGCGACCTCTTGCTGGAGCCGGCCGTACTCCTCCTCGACGACCGCGCGCTCCCAGCGGTCGCGGTCGATGCCGGAGAGGTAGGCGGCCCGGTCGGCCACGGTCGCCACTTCCCCGGCGGCCACCGGCTCGATCGCGAAGTCCTCGCCGCCGCTGCGGTAGCGGGCGAGGACGGTGCCCAGGGGACGCTCGCCGAGCTCGTCGGCGGGGACCCGCAGGGTCAGCCACAGCCGCCGCTCCTGGCCCGCGAAGAGGCTGCCGGGACGGAAGACGGCGCGGCTGCCCCGGCGCTCCACGGGATAGCCCGCGGCGTCGACCACGACGACTCCGGGGCCGGGCTCGATCTCGACGGCGAGGGCCTCGGCCACCGTCTGCCGGGTGGCGCCGAGCTCGCCCTCGAACACCTGGGCGAGGGCGACCGTGTCGCGCAAGAAGTAGAAGTTGCCGCTGCCGGCGTCGGCGAGCGAGCCCATCAGGCTCTCGTCGAAGTCCTCGCCGACCCCGATCGTGGTCACCGGCACCCCCCACGACGTGGCCCGGCCGGCCCGGCCGAGGAGGCCGGAGCGCGTGACGTCGCCCTCGTTGGCGAGGCCGTCCGAAAGCAGGACGATGCGGGCCGCGCCGGCGTCGCGCCGCCCGGCCACGAGGTCGAGCGCGGCGTCGAGCCCCAGTGAGAGGGCGGTGCCGCCGCGGGGCTCGACTTGCGCCGCGATCGCCTGCCAGCGCCGGCGCGCCTCCGGCGTGGCGACGCCGAGCGCAATCGACACCTCGGCGACGCTGTCGTAGACGACGAGCGCGAAACGGTCCGTCGGCGCGAGGCGGTCGATCAGGCCCGCCACCGCCTCGCGGGCGTCGACGATCTTCCGGCCGCCCATCGAGCCGGAGTGGTCGAGGACGACGACGAAGTCGGTCGGCAGCCTCCGGGCCGGGCCGCCGACGTCGTTGCCGGCGAGGGTGAGCTGGAGCTTGAGCAGCCCATCGCCGCCATGGAGGACCGCGCCGCGGTCGGCGGCGGCGGCGAGGGTCACCCGGCCGTCGCCGGCGGTGGCCGCGGCGGGCGGCGCCACGAGCGAGGCGTAGGACGTCGTGTCGGCGAGCCGGCTCACCAGCTTGGCGCCGAGGGTGAGGGCCGCGAGAGCGGCCACCGCGAGCACGCCGGCTCGCCGTGAGCGATCCAGTCGCGAGCGGACGCGGGGGGCCGGGGTCGGATGGGGCGTGGGTGCGGTCGTTTGCATGGTGTCCTCCGGGGTCGGTTCGTGAGGTCGGTTATCTGATATATCCATTTGTACGTCGAAACGTCCGCGCCCGCGCTCAAAGGAAAGTAAAAGCGACGGCGGCGCTTTTACATTCGTTTAACGTCGGCTCGCCCGCGGTGAGATAACATCCGTGCCGTGAGCGCCGACCCCAAGCCCCGCATCCTCGTCGTGGAAGACGAGGACAGCCTGCGCGACGGCCTGACCGACGTGCTGGTCTTCCACGGCTGGGCGCCGGTGGCGGCGGCGACCGGCGAGGAGGGCCTGCGCCTGGGCCTCGCCGAACGCTTCGACCTCGCCGTGCTCGACGTCATGCTGCCCGGCATCTCGGGCTTCGACGTCTGCGCCCGCCTGCGGCAGGCGCGGCCCGAGCTGGCGATCCTGATGCTGACCGCCAAGGGCTCGGAGGACGACGTCGTCCACGGCCTGCGCCAGGGGGCCGACGACTACGTCACCAAGCCCTTCTCGCTGCGCGAGCTGGTCGCCCGGGTCGAGGCTCAGCTCCGGCGGACGCGCCGCCGGGCGCCCGCCGCGGCCTTCGCGGTCGGGCGCTGGCGGGTCGACCCGGCGGCGCTGCGCGCCGAGGCGGACGGCGCGGCCGTCGACCTGACGCCGCGGGAGGCGGCGATCCTCGCCCTCCTCGCCCGCGAGAGCGGACGGGTGGTGTCCCGCCGCACGCTCCTCCAGGAGGTGTGGGAGCTGCGCAACGTCGACCAGATCGCGACCCGCACCGTCGACGTCCACCTCGCGAAGCTGCGCGCCAAGCTCGGCGGCCGGGCCGCCTCGCCGATCGACACCGTGCGCGGCGTGGGCTACCGGCTGGCATGAGCAGGCTGCGTCTGGTCTTCGTGCTGGTGGCGGCGGTCGTCCTGGTGCCGCTGCTTCTCCTCGCGCGGCGGGCGCTCTCGAGCGCCCAGGCCGAGCGCGCGCTCGAGAGCCGGGCCCTCGCCGATCGGGTCGTCGACGAGATGGAGCGCGAGCTGACGGCCTTCCTGCGCCGCGAGGAGGACCGTCCGTTCTCCCACTACCGCCACCTCGCGGTCCCCGACGATCCGGCGGCCGGCGCCGCCCTGGTCCGCTCGCCGCTCGCCGACCCGCTCCCCGAGCCCTTCGTCGTCGGTCCTTTCCAGCTCGCCCCCGGCGGCGAGCTGACGACCCCGCTCCGGCCCGAGGACGAAGCAAGGGCGGCGGCCGTCGCCGGCGCGTCGCCGTCGGCCGCCAGCCGCGCCGCCGCCGCCCGCGTCCTCGCCGCGGTGCGGGGACGCTTTCCCACGCGTCCCGAGGTCGATCGCGACGAGCCGCGCGAGGGCGCGAAGGGGTCCACCGAGGTGCTCACGAAGGCGCCGGTGAAGGCCGAAGCGTCCTCGTCGTCGACCCCGTACGAGGTCCTGAGCCAGCTCAACCGGGCCGCCGCGGACCGCAAGCTGCGAGGCTCGAAACTCGAGCAGACTCAGGGGGCCAACGTCGCCGAGGCGGAGGAGCTGCGGCCGCCCCCGGTCGTCGACGTCCGTGTCGAGCCGATGGTCGGCCGCCGGCTCGACGAGGGGACGATGGTGCTCTATCGGACTGTCCTGGCGGGCGACCGCGCCTTCCGCCAGGGCCTCGTCCTCGACGTCGAGGCGCTCGTCCGCTGGCTGGCCGACCGCGCCCTCGCCGACGTCGGCCGGTCGATCGTGCGCGTCGAGCCCGACCGTGGCGATGCGGCGCCGGCGCCCGGCGGCTACGTCTTCCGCCACCGCTTCGCCGAGCCTTTCGGCCCCGCCGCCGCCATCGTCACCGTCGAGCCGGCGCCGGGTCTCGGCTCCGTCGAGGTCGTCGAGCTGCTGACGGCCCTCCTCGTCTTCGCCGCGACGGCCGGCCTGCTGGCGCTCTACCGCATGGCCGCGGTGGCCGTCCGCTACGCCCAGCGGCGCGGCGACTTCGTCTCCGCGGTGACCCACGAGCTCAAGACGCCGCTCACCGCCATCCGCATGTACGGCGAGATGCTGCGCGACGGCATCGTCCCTGACGAGGCGCGCCGGCAGCGCTACTACGAGACGATCACCGCCGAGGGCGAGCGGCTCTCGCGTCTGGTCGAGAACGTCCTCGAGCTGGCCCGGCTCGAACGGCGCGAGAAGCCGCCGTCCCTGGCCGTCGGCGATGTCGGCGCGGTGCTCGAGGAAGCCCTCGCCGTCCTCGCGCCGCACGCCGAGAAGGAGGGCTTCGTCGTCCGTCTCGACGTCGAGCCCGGCCTTCCGGCCTGCCGCTTCGACCGCGACGGCCTCCTCCAGATCGTCTTCAACCTGGTCGACAACGCGATCAAGTACTCGCGCGCCGGCGCCGAGAAGACGATCGAGGTCCGTGCGAGAAGGGACGAGCCCGGCGTCGCCGTCACCGTCGCCGACCGCGGCCCCGGCGTGGCCCCGCGTCAGCTCCGCCGCATCTTCGAGCCGTTCTGGCGCGGCGAGAGCGAGCTGACCCGGACGACGAAGGGCACCGGCATCGGCCTCGCCCTCGTCCGCGGCCTGGTCGCCCGCATGGGCGGGTCCGTCAGCGCCCGCAACGGCGAGGCGGGCGGGCTGGAAGTGCGCGTGCGGCTGGCGGCCGCGTAGCCCTCATGCGTCTATAATGGAGCCATGTCGGCGGAAGCCCAGCGCAAGTGGACCGTGGACGAGGTGGTCCAGATCCCCGAACCTTCGAACATCAGGTGAAGAAATGTCGATTGAGGTCACTCTGAGCCTTCCTGAACAGCTTGTAGAGCATGCGGAGCGCTTCGGACAGGCCACGCAGCGCCATCTTGAAGCCGTCCTGGCCGAAGCCCTGGAGATGATGTGGCCGACCCTGGCCGAAGAGGACCCTTTACCGCTCGTGTCCCGGCTTGAGGATGCGCAGGTCCTGGCCTTGGCCGACTCCAAGATGGATGCCGCTCAGAATCAACGATTGGGTGAGCTTCAGGAGCGCGGCAAGATCCTCGGGCTGACCCTTGCCGAGCGTTATGAGTTGATGGCTCTCATGCAGATCTACCAGATGGGCCAGCTCCGTAAGTCGGAAGCCCTCGCCGAAGCCGTCCGGCGCGGATTGCGGGAACCTCGACCCGCATGACTTACCTCTCAGAGGCAACACGTCAGCGAGTACGACAGCGAGCCGGGCATCGCTGTGAATAATGCTTGAGTCACCAGGATTATATTCTGGGCAGGCTTACGGCCGCGCTACCGTCGTCGTGCTCAGATTGAACAACCCTCTGGCGGTTACGGTCCGCCGGAACTGGATCAGGGCAGGCTGGCACCCTCCTACGACGAAGAAGTCCAGCCGGGGTTAGGCCCTGAGATTGGCTCCCCCTCGCCGACCGCGGCCCGGGCGTGGCCCCGCGCCAGCTCCGCCACATCTTCGAGCCGTTCTGGCGCGGCGAGAGCGAGCTGACCCGGACGACGAAGGGCACCGGCATCGGCCTCGCCCTCGTCCGCGGCCTGGTCGCCCGCATGGGCGGGACGGTCAGCGCCCGCAACGGCGAGGCCGGCGGGCTGGAAGTGCGCGTGCGGCTGGCGGCCGCGTAGCCCTCATGCGTCCTTGTGTCGCCGGACAGATTGCCATAAGCTTGGAGGTAGGAGGTTATGGCTATGGGTTTGGTACAGCGTGACGTTAGATCGCAGGACCCGCAAGCCGGCGTACGGAAGGTCACTTACAGCCTGCCTGCCCGTCTGGTCGCGGAGCTCGACCAGCGGACCGCGGATGCGGAGAAGACCAAGAGCGCCGTCGTCGCGGAGGCCCTGACGCTCTACTTCGCCGAATTGGATCGCGAGGCGCTGTCCACGGTCTATCAGGAAGCGGCGCAGGATCCGCTCTTCCTGGCGGACAATGAGTCGGTGCAACGGGATTTCGCCGCTCTCGATGCCGAGGTCGAGCGAGAGATCGGATGACGACGTTTCGGAAATGGGACCTCGCCTGGGCCGGTCTCGATCCTGCTGTCGGCCACGCGCAGCGCTCGCCGGCGGCGCCTGGCCGCTCTTCGCGCCGTTCATCGGCGGCCTCCTCCAGATCGTCTTCAACCTGGTCGACAACGCGATCAAGTACTCGTGCGCCGGCGCCGAGAAGACAGCGGCAGGAACGCCGCGGCGAGCAGGGCCGTGTCGCGGTCGGTCAAGGTGGCCAGGAACGGCAACTGCGGACGGTAGCTGCCCTCCGGGAACCGATGGCTTCCATCTCCCCGCCTGCAGCGTGTCGGCGGCGAGCCGGTACTCCTCGAGGAACGCCTATCCGGCATAGAACAACAACGGGATCTGCTGCGAAGCAATGGGTGTGAACCGAAGCAGGCAACGAAATACGGCGTCGTGTTCACTGAGGTCAGGACTTTCCGCAATGTAAAGCTCCGCAATCAAGTCCCGCCATCGCAGCAGCTCACGGCGAAGCCCTCGAGTCTCATGGACTGCGATCGTCAGGTCGGCAAGTCGAAGGGCGCGTTCGTAGCAGTTCCTGAGACTCGCCCGGTCAGAGGGCGCGAACAGCTTGCGTGCCCGGTTCAATTCGTTGCCGATCATCAGGATCTGTTGATCGAGGGTGAACATCGACCAGCGGTCTTCGGTGAGGTCGGCGTGCTGTGTGGCCATCGTTAGATCCCCTCGCCTTTCCCGATCAGCTCGAAAGTGATTTCGCGGATCTTCTCGCGAATCTCCGCGTCGGCAATCTCCATGCCCGGGTTCCATGCGAGGGCCGAATGTTGATCAAAGCCGTGTACTCGATGCACCCTTCCGGACCTCGGCCAGGGTAGTAGTTCGCGCCCCAGAGATCGGCCTGCCGACTCCCGCTCTCCAGAAGGAGTTGCTCGGCGTCGGCATGGAGCCCGCCTCCGACGCCAAGGACTCTCCGACGTACGTCTACGACGTACTTCACCATGTCGACGAAGGAGGCTTCGGCAAGCCGCTTGAGCTGCGCCGCGTCGATCTTGCGGTCGATGATGAGGATGTTGGGGTTCTGCTCGGCCATCTCGCCGAGATAGTAGCAGCTCGTAAGGTGCTTCGGGCGGTCTCGCCTTGCGCTTCCCGAGAGACGTTGACCCCCGCTGACCTCGCCAGTCGAGGGCGCACGCCGTGCGCCCCTACACCGATCGTCGCTACGCCTCGGCCTGCCGCCCTGCCGCTTCGACCGCGACTGCCTCCTCCAGGTCGTCTTTACCTGGTCGACGTACTCTCGTGCCGGCTCAGAGAAGACGATCGAGGTCGGCGCGAGACGGGGCGAGCCCGGCGTCGTCCTTACCGTCGCCGACCGCGGCACGGGCGTGGCCCGGCGCCAGCTCGATCTCCGACGGGTCGGCGCACTCGAGGAAAAGTTCGACCGCTTCGCGAAGGTTCTCCCGCGCCTCTTCCACGGTCTCTCCCTGGCTGGCCACGTCCAGCTCGGGGCACAGGGCCACGTAGAGGTTGCGGCCCGGTCCGCTACCGCGCGACCGTGTCGCGGCTCAAGAGCCGTTGCCGCAGCCGACGCCACAGGGCGAACGCGCGCTCCTTTTCCTTCTGGCCCACCAGCAGCGAGTAAATCACCGGCAGCACGATCAGGATCAGCACCGTGGCGCCGGCGAGGCCGAAGATCAGCGCGTTGGCCAGCGGCGACCACAGGCTGCCGCCCCAGATCGCCAGCGGCGTCATGCCGGCGATGGTGGTGACGCTGGTGAGGATCACCGGACGGAACCGCCGTTCCCCCGCCTCCAGCAGCGACTCGAACATCCGCTTGCCTTCGACCCGCTGCAGGTAGTTGGCGAAATCCGTGAGGACGATCGAATCGTTGATCAGGATGCCCGTGAGGCTGACGATGCCGATGAAGGCCATGAAGCCGAACGGGTGCCCGGTGATCGCCAGGCCGGCGACCGCGCCGATGATGCCGAAGGGCACCGTCAGCAGGATCACGAAGGGCTGGACGAAGGAATTGAACTGGATCGCCAGGATCACGTAGATGCCCATGAGCGCCAACGCCATGGCCTGGCCGAGGCCGGCGAAGGCCTCCTCGCGCTGCTCGCTCTCGCCGCCCAGCTCCAGCTCGTAACCCGGCGGCAGGGTCAGGTCGGTGAGCCGCTCGCGCACGTCCGCGGCGGCGTCCGCCACCAGCCGGCCGCTCACCGCGCACTCGACGCTCACCAGGCGACGGCCGCCGCGGCGGCTGATGCCGTCGAAGCCCCCCTCTTCGACCACCGTGGCCAGCTCGCCGAAAGGCACCGTGCGGTCGTAGCGCGAGGGCAGGTAGAGACGCCCGAGGTCCGAGACCTCGCGCAGCGCGCGCGGGTCCAGCCGCACGAGGACGGGGACGTCGCCGTCGCCCTGGCGGTATTGGGTGGCGGTCTCGCCGTGGAGCGCCAGGTGCACGGTGCTGGCGAAGGAGAAGCTGTCGACGCCGAGCAGCGCCGCCTTGCGCTTGTCGAGCCGCAGCGCCAGCCGGGGCGTCTTCTGCCCCAGAGAGTCGCGCAGGTCGGTGACGCCGGGGACCGTCTCGACGCGCCGACGGACCTGCGCGGCCAGCGACGCCAGCGTCTCCAGGTCCTCGCCGCGCACCCGGACCTCGATGGCGACGCCGGTGCTCGGCCCCTGCTCCAGGACCTTCGGCTCGACCGTGGCGCCGGAGATCCGCCGCAGGCGTCCCTTGAGCTCCTCGACGTAGATTTCAACCGGGCCGTCGAAGTCGTCGCGCAGGTTGACCAGCACCTGGGCGTAGCTCGCCGTCTCGTTCTCGCGCACCTCGTTGTAGTAGACCCGCGGGCTCCCCTTGCCGAGGTTGACGGTGAAGTCGCGCACCGCGCCCTCCTGCGCGAGCATCTCCTCGACCTGCGACGCGATCAGGTCGGTCGCCGCGAGGTTGGCGTCGCGGGGCAGGCGGACGTTGATCAGGAAGGCGCCCTTCTCGGCCTTGGGGAAGAACTGCAGGCCGAGGCGGGGAATCGCCGTCACCGCGAGCGCGAAAGCCGCCAGCGCCAGGCCCAGGGTGAGCGCGCGGTGGCGCAAGGCCCGCTTGGCGGTCTCGAGGTAGAGGTCGAGGACCCGCGGGCGCGCCGCCGCGTGGACCTTCGGCGGCGGGAAGCTGCGCCACAGGGCGTAGCACAGGAGCGGCACCACCGTCAGGGCGACGAGCAGCGAGCCGGCCATCGAGAAGATCAGCGCCATCGGCAGCGAATAGACGAAGTCGCCGACGATGCCGCCCAGGAAGAGCAGGGGCACGAAGGCCGCTACCGTGGTCAGGACCGACGAGACCACCGGCGTCCTCACCTCGGACGCCCCGGAGATGACCGCGTCGAACAGGGCCTCGCCGCGCTCGAGGCGGAGGGCGACGGCCTCCACCACCACCAGCGCCGAATCGACGAGCATGCCCAGGGCCAGCACCAGGCCGAAGATCGAGACCTGGTGGAGGTCGATCGACGTCAGGCGCATCAGCAGGAAGGCGATGAGCACCGAGAGCGGGATGGAGATCGAGACCACCACCGCCGGGCGCAGGCCGAGGAAGAGGGTGACCATCAGCATCACGATCACGCCGCCGGCCACGGCGTTCCAGCCCAGGTTGCCGAGCAACGCGCCGACGCTGGCGCCGCGGTCGTTGATCACGGCGAGCTCGAGGTCCGCGGGCAGGGCCCCGCGCAGCTCCGCCAGGCGCTCGCGCACCGCTGCGGCCACCGCCGCCGTGTTGGTGCCCGCCTTCTTGCCGGCGGCCAGCAGCACGGCCGGCCGGCGGTTGGTGCGCACCAGGTAGCGGGGGTCGGCGAAGCCGTCCTCCACCCGGGCGACGTCGCGCAGCACGACCACCGAGTCGCCGACGCTGCCGATCACCGCGCCGCCGATCTCCTCCAGGCTGCGCAGCTCGTCGGGGTTGGTGACCAGGTAGCGCCGCCGCCCCACGTCGAGCTCGCCGCCGGGCACCCCGGCGTTCTCCAGGCGCAGCACGTCGCGGATGCGGGTCAGCGGGATGCGGTACTGGGCCAGGCGCTCGTCGTCCACCAGCACCCGGATCTGCCGCTCCTGCGCCCCCTCGATCACCACCCGCGACACCGCGTCGACGGTTTCCAGCTCGCGCTCCAGCGTCTGCGCCCAGGCGCGCAGGCGGCGGTCGTCCTCGCTCGTGCGCGGCGTCCCCTCGGAGGACGTCCTGAAGAGCGAGACCAGGACGACCGGAATGCCGGCCGGGTTGTAGCTCTTCAGCTCGGGACCGCGGGTGCCCGCCGGCAGCTCCGCGCGCGCGTCGTCGAGCCGCTCCTCGAGCCTCTCGGTGACGTCCGCGGGCTCGGCGTCGGCGGCGATGCGGACGGCGATCATGGCGACGCCGGCGGCCGTGTGCGAGCGCACGAGGTCGATGTCGTCCAGCTCGTCGATCGCGTCCTCGAGGGGGCGGGTGACCAGCTCCTCGACCTTGCCGGCGTCCACTCCGGGCCACAGGGTGACCACCTCGACGTCGTGGGGGTCGAACTCGGGGTCCTCGGTGCGGGGCAGGGAGAGGAAGGCCCAGACGCCGCCGATCAGCAGTCCGCCCACCGCCAGGATCGACACCCGGTAGTACTGGATGATGCCGGCGACCATGCCCCCGGAAGATAGCATGCGGGAAACGAACCGAAGGAGACGAACGATGAAGACGTTGGCGCCAATCCGGACGATCCTGGTGCTCGCGGCCGTCCTGCCGGCCGTAGCGGCGGCGCAGCAAGAGCTGTCCCTGGACGACGCCCTGCGCCTCGCCCACGACGAGAGCCACCGGCTGAAGGCGGCCGGCCAGGCGGTGGAGGCGGCGGCCGCGGGCGTGCGCACGGCGCGGGCCGAGATGCTGCCGGCGCTCGGCGTGGTGGCGACCCGGGTGGACTACGACGGCGACGTGTTCTACGCCCGCTTCGTCAATCCGGCGGCGCCGGGCGAGCCCAACCCTGACGCCGAGCCCACCGACGTCGGCGACTTCTCCGCCACCAGCGCCGCCGTGCTCAAGCTCACCCAGACGCTCTACGCCGGCGGCGCCCTGCGCTCGCGCGTGCGGGCCGGCCAGGTGGAGCGGCGGATCGCCGAGGAAGACCAGCGCCAGCAGCGGCTCGACCTCGACTACGACGTCACCAGGGCCTACTACGACGTGCTGCTCGCCGAGCAGGCCGTGGAGGTGGCGCGCCAGAGCGTCAGCCGCTCGCAGGAGACGCTCGACGCGGTACGGCGCCGGCGGGCCGCGGAGGAGGCCCTGGCAGTCGAGGAGCTGGGCGCCGAGAGCCACCTCGCCGCCGACCGCCACCGCCTGCTGGCGGCCGAGAACGACGCCCGCTTCGCCCGCCTGGAGCTGCGCCGCCTGCTGGCCGGCGCGCCGGCGGCGGCGCAGCCGCGCCTGACCGAGGCGCTCGAGCGGCCGCCGCGCCAGCTCGACGAGGAACAGGCGGTGCGCCTCGCCCGCGACCGTCACCCGGCGCTGGCGCGCGGCGAGCTGCGCGTGGCCCTCGCCGAGGAGCACGCGGCCGGCGCCCGCGCCCACTTCAGGCCCAAGCTCGAGCTCGAGGGCTATCACGCCTGGATCGACAGCGAGACCTTCTTCGAGGGCACCACCTACGGCTTCGACGTCAAAGTCTCCATCCCTTTCTTCCGCGACGTGGCCGCCGGCGGCGGCGCCCGGGCGCAGGCGGCGGCGGCGCGGGAGCTCGAGCGCAGCGCCCTCGCCGAGGCGAGCTCCGCGCTCGAGCTCCTTGCCCGCCAGGCCGTGCGCCGGGCGCAGGAGGCCTACGGCGCCGCCGACGTCGCCCGCGGGGCCCTCGACTACCAGCGGGAGAAGCACCGGGTGACGGCGAGCGCGTTCCGCGAGCAGCTCGTGACCGCCGGCGACCTGATGAGCGAGCACGCCGCGCTCGCCGAGGCCGAGCTGCGGTTCCTCGCGGCCCAGCACCACGCACGGCTGGCTGAGGCGGAGCTCGACCGCAGCGTCGGCGGGCCCGAGCCCTGACCGGGTTGAGGTAGGATCCGGAGTCGTAGGGGGGCCGGGAGGTTCCTGGCAGATGATCGAGATCACGGTGGCCGCCGAGGGCCAGGAGCCTCGGCTGCAGCGATTCGACGGCCCGCGCGTGGCCATCGGGCGCGGCGAGGACAACGACGTCGTCCTCGACTCGAAGGGATGCTCGCGCCATCACGCCGAGATCGTCCGCGAGGCCGGCGGCTACAAGCTCGTCGACCTGGGAAGCACCAACGGAGTGCTCTTCGGCGCCCAGGTCGTCCGGGAAGTGCGGCTCGCCGACGGCGTCGCCGTCACCATCGGCGAGCACCGCCTGACCTTCGCGCTGCCCGAGGAGAAGGCCAGCGACGCCACCGTCCGCATGGTGCTGGGCAAGCTGCCGCCCGCGGCGCCGGCGCCGGCGCCGCGGGCCGCCGCGGCGCCGGCCCTCTACCTGGCCTTCGGCAGCGGCGAGGGCGAGCGCGTGCTCAAGATGGTCCCCGGCGCCGAGTACGTGCTCGGCCGCTCGCCCACCGCCGACCTCGTCCTCGGCGACAGCGAGAGCTCGAAACGGCACGCCAGCGTGTACGCGCGGGGAGATCGCTTTCACATCGTCGACCTCCGGAGCTCGAACGGCACCTTCGTCAACGGCGAGCGGGTCCGCCGCGAGGTGGCGATCGTGCCCGGCGACGAAATCGTCATCGGCCAGACCTCCATCCGGGTGACGGACCAGATCGACGACCTGATCGACCGCGCCAACCTGCTCGAGCGCACCAACCTCGGCGTGCTCAACCTGCCCAGGGGCGACGAGGCGCCGACGGTCGACGGACGCCCTCCCGCCGGCTTTCCTCGGCGCCGCTTCCTCGCGCTCGCGGCCCTCGTCGTCGCGGCGCTGGCGGCGGCGGCCGGGCTCTACCTCGGGAGCCGCCTGGGGTCGTCGCCCGCCGGCCCGCAGCCCGCGCGCCCCGAGGGGACCGACGCGTCGGCGCCCAAGCTCGTCCAGGTGGAGCCGGTGGCGAGCCGGGAGCAGGTCTTCGACCTCTCCGGCTCCGGCACCGTCAAGGCCCAGCATAGCGTGACGGTGAGCGCCGAGGTGCCGTCGCGGGTGACGGAGCTGGCGGTCGGGCAGGGGGACCGGGTGGCGGCGGGAGCGCTCCTCGTGCGCCTCAACGACCGCGACGTCCGCCACCAGATCGAGGCCGCCCGCGCCTCGATCAGCGCCGAGCAGGTGTCCATGGCGCGCGAGGACTACCGGCGCAAAGAACGCCTGTTCAACGAGGGAGCGGTGGTGCGCTCGGTCTTCGAGCAGGCCAAGAACCAGTACCTGACCCTGGACTCGACCTTCCGCTCGACCCAGGCGACGATCTCCCAGCTCGAGGAGCAGCTCGCCAAGACCCGGGTGACCGCTCCCATGTCGGGGGTGGCGGCGCAGGTCTTCGTCGCCGAGGGGGAATTCGTGGGCCCCGGCGCCCCGTTGGTGAACCTGGAGAACGCGGACGAGGTCCTGGTGCGGTTGGAGCTGGCGGACCGCGACTTCGTCAGGGTCCGCGAAGGCCAGACGGTGGAAGCCACCGCCGGCGCCTTCCCCGGCGAGACGTTCCGCGGCGAGGTGGTCCGGCTGGGCTCGGCGGCCGATCCGGTGACGCGCAGCTTCGAGGTCGAGGCGCGGCTCGCCAACCCGGAGCTGCGCCTGCGTCCCGGCCTGATCGTGACCCTGCGCATCGTCCTCGACCGCGGCCGAGGATTGGTGGTGCCCGCCGACGCGATCGTCGAGGAGCAGGACGGCCGCGGCGTGGTCTTCGTGGCTCGCGACGGCGTCGCCCGGCGCCTCGAGGTCGCCCTTGGCCAGCGGCTCGACCGCGAGGTGCAGGTGGAGGACGGGTTGGCGGAGGGCGACGAGGTGATCGTCGTCGGCCACGACCGGCTCGTCGACGGCCAGGCCGTCGAGCCTTATCGCAGGTAATCGCACTGCCCGGGAGACGGTGAAAGCGTCCGCGGGCCGGCTGGGTTAAGCTCGGAGCCTCGGGATGGGGCCCGGACGTCGCGATCTTCACGATCGAGATGCCCTCCGGCATCGGCTCGCGGCGCCGAGCTCCAGCGCGCCTACCAGCACTTCGCGCAGATGAGCCGTGCCTGCCAGCTCGGCCGCGACGCCACCGTGCGCAACGAGCTCGACAAGGCCGAGAAATACCTCGGTCAGGCTGCCGCGAAGCTGGCGCCCTTCGGGCTGCGGCCCTGAGGCGGCGCGTCCGTCATGGCCAGCGCTTCTGGCTCAAGAGGTCTGCCCAAAGCGCCTGGAGCTGCGTCAAATCCATGCCGGCGACGACCGCGCCGCGTTCGGCGGTCCACTCGATCCCCAAGAGACCGCACAGATCCTCGACGTTACGCCGTAGCCCCTGCTCGGCGCGTTCCTCCGCCGCCCGTCGCGCCCGGGCCTCCTGCTCGGCGCGTTCCTCCGCCGCCCGTCGCGCCCGGGCCTCCTGCTCGGCGCGTTCCTCCGCCGCCCGCCGTGCCGCCTCTTCTTCCACCGACGTCAGCAGACGCTCGCCCGTCTTCACGTCCTCGATCAGCAGCCGCTCGCCGTCCTCATCGGCCTTGATCCGCAGGCCCACCGATGGCAACCGGATCCAGCCCGCAGGGTCCGGCAGGTTCGCCCGGTAGCGGCCCGAGGCACCGAGCCGGCGCACGTCCAGACGCAGACGTTCCGACGTGGCCGGGCGCGGCGGATAGAGCAGCACGAGGTCCTCCACCTTCATCCTCGCGAACAGCTCCGGATTCTTCTCCGTGTCCTTCCGCACCATATCCCGGCTGCCGGTCGAGACGACCTCGATGACCAGACAGGGGCTGGCCCCCTCGGCCACCGGGTCGAACCTGAGGTCGATCGCCTCGCGGTCGCGCAAGCCCTTGACCACGTACACGTCGGGCGACACGTCGCGCTCGCCGAGCTGCTTCCACAGGATCATCAGGTCGCTGAAGACGCCGACGCCGCTCTGGCGCTCCAGGAACCGCCCGAGAGTGTCGGCCAGGGGGTTCAGCTTCTTGTGGTGCGGTCTGCTCTGCGTCACCTGGTCGTCTTCCCGAGGATGGAGGAGCACGTCGAGAGTCAGCGGAATCTTCTCGACGACGACCTCGCCGTCCGGCCGGACGACGGTACGGAAAAGGGCTTCCCCCGCCTCTTCGGGAAACCGAGGTGAATACGTGCGTTCATCGACTTTGGGCGCGGGCAGTGCCATACGCCGAGCCTAGCAGATCCGCAAGCCGGGGCGAAGGGACTCACGGCGGGAGTTTATATGGGACGGGGGAGTTCGGCGTCCCTCCTACGCAAGACCCGCGCCGTCATATGATAGGACGCCGACGTCAGCTTCGTTCCGTTGACGCGTCCTGGGGAGGCTTGCATGTCCCTCGATCCCATTCCGGCGACGCCCGAGGCCCTCGCCAAGACTCTCAAGAGACGCCCCGTGCTGTGGGTCGGCGCCGGTGCCTCGATCGCGGCGGGGCATCCGAGCACCCGCGTCCTGGTCGACGCCCTCGTCGCCGACGCCGAACGGCCCCTCGACCCCGCCTTGCCCTTCGAGCAGGTGGCCGACGCCTATGTCGCGTCGATGGGTGCGGGCGCCCTCGGCGATCTGCTGCAGCGTCTGCTCGGCGGCTCGCGTCCGATCACCGAGCTGCACCGCGCGCTCGCCCGCCAGGCCGCCGACGGCGCCTTCGCGGCGATCGTGACCACCAACTACGACGACCTCCTCGAACGCGCCTTGCCCGAGGCCGAGGCACGCTTCGTCTTCCAGACCCTGGAGGACAACGCCGTCGTCGTCGACCCGGACGCCGACGTCCGGCTGCTGAAGCTCCACGGCTCGCGCGACGACTGGCGCCGCGTCGTGCTCTCGGGCCAGGCCTACGCCACCTTCGGCGCGCGCTATCCCTTCCTCGAGAAGCAGCTCGACGTGCTGCTGCGCTCTCATCCCGTGCTCTTCGTGGGCTGCTCCCTTCAGGACCCGCGGATCCTCGACTGGCTCGCCGCCCTGGACGACGACGCGGCCGTCCTCCTCAAGCCGTGGCGCGCGTTGATGACGCGGGACGACTGGGACGCCGCCCTCGCCATGAGCGACGCGCGAACGCCGTCGCCGCTGCGACGCGCCAGGCTGCGTCCGCTCCTGCTCGACCACCACGGCCAGCTCACCGACCTGTGGACGACGGTGGCGCCGCCGAAACGCCCGGCGGGACACCTGGAGCTGCTCATCGAGCTCGACGCGGACGGCCTGACAGCCCGCCTCGACGGCGGCCCCACCTGGACGCCCGAGGACGTCCTCGCCGACGCCTCCTTCGTCAAACAACTGGACGCGTTGCGCGAGCTCGGCACCAGCGCCCTGCCCACGGACGAGCACGGCGTCCTCTCTCCCGCCGCCGCGTCCGCAGCGGCGTTTCTGCGCCAACACGCCGCGACGGTCGGCGACCGCCTGACGTCCGCCCTGCTCGACGAGGCCGCCCGCCGGCGTCTGCGCGCCGCCGTCCAGGCCGGCAGCGCCGGCACCCCCGCGCTCCTCCAGGTCCGAGTCCGCGTAGGGCAGGCACTGCCTGCCGATTCGCCGGCAGGACGCGCCGACCGCATCCTCGCCCTTCCCTGGGAGCTCCTCCGCGTCGACGCCCGCTTCCCGGTCGAGGACCACACCCTCGACCTCGCCCGCGAAGCCGTCGTCGACAACGCGGACGTCCCCGGCGATCCCGACCAGCCCCTGTCGATCGTGGCGACGGTCGCGGCCCCGGTCGACGGCGTCGAGCTCGACCACGAAGGCGAGACCTACCGTCTATGGAACGCCCTCGGCGCCCGCGACGAAGAACGCCTCATCGTCACCGACCTCGGCACCCTCGAGGACCTCGCGAAGGCGGTGGAAGACCACCATCCGCCGGTCGTCCACTTCACCGGCCATGGACGCCCGGGCGAGCTGATCTTCGAGGACGACGCGTCCTGCTCGAAGCCCGTCAAGGTCGACGACCTGGTCCGCAAGCTGCGCGACGCCGGCCCGTTCCCGCGGCTGATCTACCTCTCCGCGTGCCACGGGGAACCCTCACCCCTGGCCCCTCTCCCAGAGGGAGAGGGGAGTCCGGAACCCTCACCCCCAACCCCTCTCCCAGGGGGAGAGGGGAGCCGGAGCGGAGGGAGCCGGAACGCCGACGTGTCTTACTCCCCCTCTCCCCCTGGGAGAGGGGGCTGGGGGGTGAGGGTTCCCCGCATGGTCGACGCCGCCGCCATCGAGACCGCCCCGTCCACCGCCGCCGCCCTCCACCGCGCCGGCTTCCCGCAAGTGGTGGCCTACTTCGGCCCCGTCGGCGACGCCCAGGCCACGCGGACGGCCGCGGCGTTCTACGCCGCCCTGGCCGGCGGCATGACGGCGCGCGCCGCTCTGCGCCGGGCGCGCGGCGTCGCGGCCGAGCCCCTCAAGGAAAGCGACGGACGCGCCACGTCCGTCTATCCCCTGGGCTGGGCGCAGCAGGTGCTCTATCAACGCGGCCCCGACCGTCCCACGGCCAAGGCGGCGCCGCCGGCGGACGCGTCGCCGCGGCTCGACACGCCGCTCGAACGCGTCTTCGAGCGCCTCGACCGGGAAGGCGGCAGCCGGCGGGTCGAAGGGATCGTCGGCGTCCAGCAGCTCCGTTTCGGCTTCATAGGACGCCGGCGTCCGCGCGGCGACGCGATCCGACGCTGGCGCCGGGGCCAGCGGACGCTGGTGATCCAGGGTCTCGGCGGCCTCGGCAAGACGGCGCTCTGCACCGAGCTGCTGCGCGTCGTCGGCCGCGGACGCCCCGTGCTGGCGCTCGACGGCCGCCACGCCGGCGCTCAGCCGTCGCCGATCGCGGCGCTGTGGCAGGAAGTGCAGGCGGTCAGTAATGACGAGAGCTGGTTGAAGACGCTGGCGGCGTTCCAGCAGGACGGACTGACCGGCGTCAGCCTGGCGCAAGCCGTCACCATGCTCGCCGCGTCCGCGGGCGGGCTCGTCGTCTACCTGGACGACGCGGAGAGCCTGCAACTGAAGCTCCAGGATCAGGACCTGGGACGCTGGCGGGACGACGAGCTGCGCGGCTTCTGGACGTCCCTGGTCGCCACCGCGACGGACAAGGGGACGCTGGCGCTGGTGGCGTCGTCGCGGTATCGGCCCGAGGCCACGCCGGAGCGGGCGGTGCTGGCGCTCGAGCCGATGAGCCGGTGGGAGGTCGTCCGCCTGATGACGTGGATGCCGACCCTGCGTCGTCTGCCGCACGAGGACCGCGCCTGGCTGGCGGATCGCGTCGACGGACATCCGCGGACGGTGGAGTACTTGGAGGTGCTGGCGCGCGCGAAGGAGGAGGGGCTCGTGCCGCCCGGCGGACGGTTCACGGGCAACTGGCGGGCGGACGTCCTGGAGCCGATCCTGGAGGACGTTGGGGAGCGTCTCGAAGCGGACCTGCTGCTGCCGGAGGTATGGCGGGCGCTCGACGCGGACGCGCAAGAGCACCTCGGACGTCTGAGCGTGCTCACGGCGCCGGCGCCATGGGAGGCCGTCCGCGCGGTCGCCCCCGAGCAGGACCGCGGACGGACGCTGGTGGACGCCGGGTTGCTGAGCCCGTTCCAGGTCGGCAGGGACGTCGAGTGGGCGCCGCATCGGCTGGTGAGCGAGACCGTCCGCGGGTTGTGGGAGGGGGACGTCGAGGAGGCGCATCGTCGTATCGGAGGGTGGTATCAGGAGCAGTTCGGAGAGAACGGTGCCGTCATCTCGGCGCAGAGGGCAGTGGAACATTTCTGCGCCGCGGACGACGCCGATGCGGTCTTCCCTACGGCCGAAGCGCTCACCCTCCGGCTGCGGGACGCGGGCCGTTACCGTGAAGCACTGGCGTGGATAGAACGGATACTTGATGCCCATCCATCGGGCTCACAAAAGGGGCTAGCTCTCTTCTACCAGGTCCAGCTCCTGAGGCACGCCGGCTCTCTGGCGTCTGAAGGTGCGGAGAAGCTGGGTGAAGCATTGATCCTTGTCGGAAAGGAAGGGGCGGGCTGGATCCTGCACGAGCTCGGAGAGTTCTGCCGAACTCTCGGACGATTGCAGGAAGCATCTTCTTATTTCCAGCGGGCGCTAAAGGCAAAGGAGGAAATCCAGGGGGAAGAGAGCACCGATGTTGCCACGTCCCTGCACTCGCTGGCCGGTGTGCTTCAGGCCCAGGGCGATCTGGCCGGCGCGCGCGAGAAGCTCGAACGCTCCCTGCACATCAAAGCGGCGGTCTTCGGCACCGAGCAGCACCCGTCCGTCGCCGCCTCCCTGCACGAGCTGGCCCGGGTGCTTCAGGCCCAGGGCGATCTGGCCGGCGCGCGCGAGAAGCTCGAACGCTCCCTGCACATCAAAGCGGCGGTCTTCGGCACCGAGCAGCACCCGGACGTCGCCGCCTCCCTGCACGCGCTGGCCGGTGTGCTTCAGGCCCAGGGCGATCTGGCCGGCGCGCGCGAGAAGCTCGAACGCGTGCTCGAGATCGAGGCGAAGGTCTACGGGAGCCGCGACCATTACTCGACGGCGGTCACCGAAATGAACCTCGGCTTTCTCCTTCTCGAGCTGGACGAGAAGGAAGCCGCCGTCGAGCTCCTCGCGCACGCGTACGCCGTCTTCCAGCGTCAGCTCGGTCCCGAGCATCCGTATACCCGTCAGTTGGCGTCCTGGTTCGAGAAGAAGGACGAGTGACGGGCCGCCCGAAGCGAAGCGAGGAGTCCGCTTCCCCCCTTTAAGAAAGGGGGGTTAGGGGGGATTTCCGCGGCCAAGCCGCGGATCGGCAGGCACAGCCTGCCCTACAAGAGCCACGCCTTCGGCGCCGGAGCAGCCAGGGGTGGCAAGGGTAAGCGCGAGGACGTGTGGCCACGCCGTTGACCGTGGGCGCCCATGCCGGAGAGCGTCAAGGCACCTCTCGCTTACCCTTGCGCTCGAGGCTGGGTCGTAGAACATGGCCTCGACGGTGGCTCGCGGCACGGCCTGCCTCTTCGTCCCGGAGGGACGCTCGCGTCCAGCCCTGGGTTTCAACCCAGGGCTGACCAGGCGGCACGTGCCGCGCGCCGCTGTCGACGCCTATTCCTGGTCTTCAGCTTCGAGCACAAGGGTAAGCGAGAGGTGCCTTGACGTCCTGTGACATGGGCGCCCACGATCAACGGCGTCGCCACCCGTCCTCGCGCTTACCCTTGCCACCCCTCTTCGAGCTGGACGAGAAGGAAGCCGACGGGCCGCCCGAAGCGAAGCGCTTCCCCCCTTTAAGAAAGGGGGGTTAGGGGGGATTTCCGCGGCGAAGCCGCGGATCGGCAGGCGCAGCCTGCCCTACAAGAGCCACGTCGTTTACCCGCGCTTCTTCTGGCGCTGCCGGAACTTGTCCGTGCCCCGGTAGCGCTCCGAGCGCACCCGGTCGCCGCAACGCGCCGTACACCACTTGGTGGTACGGCTCTTGCTGGCGTCCCAGAAGGCCCGCCGGCAGGCGGCCACGCCGCAGGCCTTGAGACGCGTCCACTCGCCCGCGTGGCGCGAGGTGACGACGATCTCCAGGATGCGGCCGAGGGCGTCGTCGAGGCCCGAGGACGCGGGCTCGAAACGGGCCGAGCCGTCGCGGTTGAAGCGGAGCTGGAAGCGGGCGTCGGCGATCGCTTCGTCGAGACGCTCGACGGCGTCCTGGCGCAGCTTGCCGCCGGCGTTCTCGTGCAGCAGGGCGCGCAGGGCCTCGCGGACCGCGATCGCCCGTTCGCGTTCCTCGTCCGTCAGCGTGGTGCCCGAGGGCAGCAGGCTGCGGCCCGACAGCCAGCGGCTCGCCGAGCGCGCCGTGGCCAGCTCGTCGCGACGCTCGCCGGGGTCTGAGGTGTTCACGAAAGACTGGACGATCTCGAGCTCGCCGGGAGCCGGATCCGGGGCGGGCTCGCGCTTGCGGCGCTTCTTCTCGCGTCTCCTCATGGCCTCATCTTGTCACGAAAGGCCGCAATCTCACGAGCTTGGACGCTTTGACCAGCACTTCGGCCAGGAAGTACACGTTCTTTACCGTGAAGGACATGACTCCGGAATCCGGAGTCATGAGCTCAGTTATGAGGGACGTGATCTCGAGATCTGAAACCACGTCCTCAGAAGTGAGGGACGTGATTTGAGATTCCAGATCACGATCCAACCTGTGAGGGACGTGATTAGGGAATTTCGAGTAACGTCCAAAGCTGTGAAGGACGCGACTTTGAATCCTGGAGACACGTCCGAAGCCGTGAAGACCGTGTCTTGGTGATCCGAAAACACGTTCCTCACGGGGTGGTGCGTTACTCGAAGATTTCAGAGTCATGTCCTCAGAATTGAAGAGCATTACTCAGGATCTCCGTCCAATGCTCAACAGCTTTTTGAGCGTGACGGCGACGCCTACCCCATCTCCACGCGGACCACCGAGATCAGCCGCCGCAGCCCCTGGCGCACGACCTCGGTCTCGCGGTGGCGCAGGATCACGTAGCCCTCGCCCTCGTACGAGGACGACGGCGGCTGGCCCGGCGTCGGCAGGAAGCTCTCCACCACCAGCGGACCGACGTCGCGCTGCGCTTCGTCGAGACCGGCGATGCGCTTGACCCGTCCGGTCCCCTGGCCGCGCAGGTAGGCGGCGCCCGCCGCGTATTCGCGGCGGGGGGCGTCGAAGGCGTCGTCGATCATCACCCGGGCCCAGGCGCGGTAGAAGTCGAAGTCGTGGGCGTAGGAGATGAGCTTCGAGATCTGGGCGCCGCCGGGGCGCGCGCCCACCTCGGAGACGGCGATCGAGCCGTCGGGGCGGCGGAACCACTCGAGGTGGCACACGCCCGTGCCCATGCCGAGCGCCGTCAAGGCCTTCGCCGCCGTCTCGCGGACGTCGTCGTAGGCCGGCTCGTCTATCTCGCGCGGCAGCAGAATGCACCACTGGATCCACGGGTTGCGCATCACCTCGAGCGGCGTCGGGTAGTAGTGGGTGAGCGAGTGCCAGACGACCTCGCCGTCGATCGAGACGCCATCGAAGGAGTGCTCCGTGCCCTGGACGAACTCCTCGCCGAGCAGCGGACGCTCGGGTTGGGGCGGGTTCTCCGCGAGCGCCTTCGCGAGCGCCGCGGCGTCGGCCACCGAGTAGGTGGCCTTGGCCCCGGAGCCGGCCGGCGGCTTCACCACCACGGGATAGCCCACCTCGTCGACGAAGTCCCAGGCGTCGCCGTCGCGGTGGATCAGGCGGTGGCGGGCGCACGGCACGCCGGCGGCGCGCAGCACCGACTTCATGCGTGCCTTGTCGCGGAAATTCTCCGCCGCCTCGGCCCCCATGCCGGCGATGCCGAGCCGTTCGCGGACCTCGGCGAGCGGCACCTGGAGCTGCTCGAGGGTGCCGAGCAGGCGGTGGACCGGGCCGACCCTGGCGGCGACCGCCTCCACCGCCGCCGCGAGCCGGCCGGGGTCGAGGGCGTCGTCGAGGCGCCAGTGGCCGGCGAGCTCGGCGGTCAGCTCGGCGGGGAACTTGCCGGCCGGGTCCTGGCTGAGCAGGATCAGGCGGGTGTCGGGATGCGCGGCGGCCGCCGCCACGAAGCGGGTCGTGGTCTCGAACGCGAACGGGGCGACGAAGAGGACGTTGCGCATCAGCCCCAGACGTCGTCGACCTCTTCGTCCGCGGCCAGCTCCTGCTGGCGCTCGGCCATCCAGGCGTCGAACTCCTCCTGGGTCTGGATGGTCATGAAGCCCCGCATGCTGTAGTGGCTGTTGCCGCAGAGCTGGGCGCAGGCGATCTGGTAGCCGAAGCTGGCGTCGCCCTTGCGAGCCTGCATCTCGGCGGTCGTCACCGTGGGCTCGAACCACACCGGGAAGAGCATGCCCGGAATCGCGTCCTGCTTGACCCGCATCTCGGGGAGCATGAAGCTGTGGATCACGTCCTTCGACGTCAGGTAGATCAAGGCCGGCTTGTTCACCGGCAGGTAGAGCTGGTTGATGGTGGTGACGTCGTCCTTGGCCATGAAGTCCTCGCGGTCGAGGCCGATCGGGTTGGCCGTCTCGTCGACCAGCGCCGGGTCGGTGCGTCCGAAAACGCCGTCGGGGCCCGGGTAGTGGACGTTCCAGGCGAACTGCTGGGCGACGACGCGCGCCAGCGTCGCCTCCTCCTCGGCCGGCAGGTCGTCGACGCGGTCGGAGTAGAGCGGGATCGAGAAGCCCACGAGGAGGATGACCTCGGCGATCAACACTCCCGCCTCGGCGTAGTTGGAGGCGTGGCTCTTCACGCCGCGGTAGTCGGCCTTGGGATTGCGCTTGCGCGAGAAGCGGAAGAGCATGTAGACGAAAAGCGCCGACCACAGGACGAAGAGGACGAACATCAGCCAGTGGACGTACGAGTTGACGTTGTCGAGCGACGCCCCGTGGGCCGAGGCGATCTCCGGAAGTCCGAGGAATTCGTTCATGACGAAAGGGGCTCCTGGGGTGTCTGGTTGCGGCGCGCCTTGAAGCGCAGCGCCAGGAAGGCCGCAACGCCGCCGACGATCACGACGTACGTCACGCCCACCATGAACATGATCGAGAGCTCCGCGCCCCGCGCCATCGGCGAGTCGGTCTCGCCGAAGCAGACCGCGCACGCCCACACGGGCGCCGCCGCCAGCGCGGCGAGGCCGGCGGTGACGATCCTGGCGACGATCTTTCCGTTCACAGGTAGCTCACGTCCTTCATCTTCTTCAAGAACCAGCCGCCGTAGACCACCAGGCCCGCGGCGAGGGCGAGCGAGAGCGACCCCATGAAGAGGCTCATCGCCTCCCTCGCGGTCGAATAGGCGTGGAGAGACCAGACGCCGAAGCCGGCCGTGGTCAACGTCGCCACGGCGATGAACGCCACGTGAACAGCCTTGAGCGTCATCTCTGCATTGTCCTCAGCCCGCGTGGATGTTGATCGACTCCGAGATGGTGGGGATCAGCAGCTCGAAGAAGAAGAAGAGCACGGTCACCACCATCACGACGTAGATCAGCTTCTTCTCCGAGATCAGGTGCATGAAGTAGCACGCCACCAGCGACCCCTTGATCGTGGCGATGAAAAGCGCCAGGGCCACCGCCGCGGCCGTGGTCAGGTGGAGGTAGGCCACCGCCACCGTGATCACGGTGAGCACCGCCAGGGCCGCGAAGACCCGCATGTAGATCCTCACGTGGTGGTCGACGTCGATTTCGTGCGCGTGTGCGTGTGCGTCGCTCATCGGCTTGCGTCTCCATCTCCGCTCAAGGGTGGGCGTAGGGCACCGGCAGCAGGTAGAGCACCGGGAAGAGGAAGATCCACACCAAGTCGACGAAGTGCCAGAACAGGCCCGAGGTCTCGACCCGGTTGGTGAACTGCTGCCAGTTGGTCTCCCACATCTTCGCTCCCGGCAGCCAGAAGTAGCCGTTGACGATCATCCCCGCCAGCACGTGGGCCGCGTGGAGCCCCGTCAAGGTGAAGTAGATCGCCATGAACGTGCTCGTCGACGGGAAGATCCCGTGGTGGAACTTGGCGGTGTACTCGAAGTACTTGATCACCATGAAGCACCCGCCGAGGGCCACCGTGAGCCCCATGTAGAGCTTGAACTTGCCGAGGTCCCGGCGCATGCACGAGGCCCAGGCCATGACCATGGTGACCGAGGAGGTGATGAGCACCAGGGTGTTGACGAAGGCCATCGGTATCGACAGCTCCTCGGAGCCGTGGCCGAAACCGGGATCGCCCACCCGCAGCAGGATGTAGCCCGCGAAGAGCGCCCCGAAGAGCATCACCTCCGAGGCCAGGAACAGCCAGATGCCGATCTTGACGTTGTTGAGACCGGTATCGGGTCTCGGTTCCACCGTGTAGGGAATCGCCGCCGCTGACATCGACAGTCTCCTTCTCTCGACTGAGTCTCTCTCAAGAGTGCGCCGGAGCCCCTAGGCGGGGACCGCGGCGGGGGCCGCCGCCCCCTCGGCAGGTCGGAATTGCGGTAGATAGTCCTCGGCCTCGCCGGGCACGCTGTACTCGTAGGGGTCGCGGTAGGCCGCCGGCACGGTGGCGAAGTTGCCGTGCGGCGGCGGCGAGGGCGCCGCCCACTCGATGGTGGTGGCGTGCCACGGGTTCTCGCCCGCCGTCTTCGGCGAGCGCAGGCTGGCGAAGAAGTTGACGACGAACGGGAGCTGCGCCAGCGCCAGGCCCCAGGCCGAGAACGAGATGACCTGGTGCAGCCAGATCACCTCCTGGGAGTGGCCGTAGCTGGCGCCGCCGTCGGCCAGCCGCCGCTGCATGCCGGCGAGGCCCTGGATCAGCATCGGGAAGAAGATGCCGTTCATGAACACCAGGCTGGGCCAGAAGTGGAGGTGCCCCAGGAACGTCGACATCCGGCGCCCGGTCGCTTTCGGGTACCAGTAGTAGATGCCGGCGAAGAGCGCGAAGAGGGTGCCCGGCGCCACCACGTAGTGGAAGTGGCCGATCACGTAGTAGGTGTCGTGGAGGTGGATGTCGGGCGCCGTCAGCCCCAGCGGCAGGCCGGTGAGGCCGCCGATGCCGAACATCGGCAGGAAGGCGAGCGCGAAGAGCATCGGCACGGTGAAGCGGATCGAGCCGCCCCACAGCGACAGGATCAGCGCCGTCAGGATGACCACCGAGGGGATCGAGATGATCATCGTCGTAGTCTGGAAGAACGCCGACATCGTCGACCCCATGCCGGTCAGGAACATGTGGTGGGCCCACACGATGAACGACAGGAAGCCGAGGGCGAGCAGCGAGTAGACGATCGGCTTGTAGCCCCACAGCGGCTTGCGGGTGTTGTTGGCCACGATCTCGGCGACGATGCCCAGGCCCGGCAGGATCAGCACGTAGACCTCGGGATGGGCGAGGAACCAGAACAGGTGCTGCCAGAGGATCGGGCTGCCGCCGCCGGCCCTGGCGGCCCCTTCGCCCGAGGCGAGCTGGCCGGAGACCACCAGGCCTTCGGGCATGAAGAAGCTGGTGTCGGCCACCATGTCCATGAGCTGGAAGACGCCCGCGGCCTGCAGCGGCGGGAAGGCCAGCAGCAGCAGGAAGGCGGTCACGAACTGCGCCCACACGAAGATCGGCAGGCGGAAGAAGGTGAGGCCCTCGGCCCGGAGCTGGATGATCGTGGTGATGAAGTTCACGGCGCCCAGCAGCGAGGAGAAGATCAGGAAGAGCATGCCCACCAGCCAGAACGTCTGCCCCCAGAACGGGTTGACCTCGGCCAGCGGCGGGTAGGACGTCCAGCCCGACTGCGCCGCGCCCTGGGGCACGAAGAAGCTCGAGAGCATCACCACGCCGCCCACGAAGTAGCACTGGTAGCTGAGCATGTTGAGCCGCGGGAAGGCCATGTCGGGGGCGCCGATCTGCAGCGGCACCACGAAGTTGCCGAAGCCGCCGACCGCCAGCGGCACCACGCCGAGGAACACCATGATGGTGCCGTGCATCGCCCCGAGCTGGTTGTAGAACTCGGGCAGCATGATGCCGCCGGGCATGCGGTCCTCGCCGAAGAGCCAGCCCAGGAAAGGCAGCGGCTGGTTGGGATAGGCAAGCTGCCAGCGCATCAACATCATCAGGCAGAAGCCAAAGAAGAGAAAGAGCAGCCCGGTGACGGAGTACTGGATGCCGATCATCTTGTGGTCGGTCGAAAAGACGTACTTGCGCCAGAAGGAGAGCTCCTCGTGGTGCTCGTGCGCGGCGTGCTCGGGTGCGGCGTGGTCGTGCTCGCTCATCGCCTGTCGTTCCTCAACGCGGTTGATACTCGATCGGACGCCGCGGCGGCGCGCCGCGGGCGGCGTCCGTGCTCGCTGCCTACTTGCCGGGGATCTTGAACGAGACCTTGGCCGGCTCGCCGGCCTTGACGCTCACGGTCTGGGTGCCGAGCTTCTCGTGCCAGGCCTCGACCTCGTAGGTGCCGTCGGGCAGGCCGTCGATCGAGAACTTGCCGTCCTCGCCGGTGACCGCGAAGTACGGGTGGCTCATCACCGCGACGTAGGCGTTCATCCACGGGTGGACGTCGCACTTGACCGTGAAGAGCGGCTCCGGCTTGCCCAGCGTGACCGCCTTCTCCTTGAGCGTCGGCGGCATGCCGATGTTGAACTGCTGGTTCTGCTTGGGCAGGCCGTGGACGTTGTGGAGGATGCCGTCGGAGTTCTTGAACAGCAGGGCCTGGCCCACCAGCACGCCGGCCACGTGCGGGTGGTAGACGCAGCCGTTCTGGTCGATCTGGACGGGCGTGGCAGGCGGCGTGTGATTGCCGGCGGGCGGGCTCTTCACCTGCACGAAGACGTTGCCCAGGGTGTTGCCGCTGCCCAGGACGAGCTCGCCCAGCGGCACCGGCCCCTCGTGCTTGGCCTTGCAGGCCGGGTCCGCGTCCATCTGGATCGGCTTGAAGGGCCCGGCGCCCGGCGGCGGGACCTTGTCGTCGTAGGTGATGGTGCCGGTCAGCGTGCCGGCGAAAGCGGCCGTCGCCAGGGCGAGGCTCGCCAGGAGTACCAGGAGGAATGCTCCGCGATGTCGCATGTTTCAGATCTCCCGTTGCTTGAGTGGAATGCGGGACGCTCGCCGTCCGACGGTTGCCGTCCGACGACTCGGAGGGCGGGAGGATACCACCCCCTCCTCAAGCCTCGCAAGCTCCCGGCCCGACGTCAAGGCGTGTGGACCGTGACCGGACCCACGGGCTCGAGCTGGCGGCGCAGCTCCGCGGCCGGCCCCACGGCCACCACCGCCATGCCATCAGGGTGGAGGTAGCGCCGCGCCGCCGCGCGTACGCCCTCGGCCGTCAGGCCGCGCAGCAGCGCCGGGAAGCTCTGGTAGTAGTCGTCGGGCATGCCGAAGACCGCCAACGTCTCGAGGCGCCTGGCGAGGTCGCTGACGGTCTGCAAGGTGGTCGGGAAGGCGCCCACGAGGAAGTCCTGGGTCTCGCGCAGCTCCTTCGCCGTCACCAGCTCCTCGTGGAGCCGGCGCATCTCGGCGACGATCTCGCGCACCGCCTTCGCCGCCGCCTCGGTGGCCACCGCCAGCCGGATGACTAGGGGGCCCGACTCGCGGCGGTAGACGAACTGGCTGTGGGCGCCGTAGGTGACGCCGTGCTTTTCGCGCAGGTTGAGGTTGAGCCGGCTGGTGAAGTTGCCGCCCAGGACGACGTTGGCCAGCAGCGCCTCTGGTTGGTCGGGATGGTTGCGGGCGATGCCCAGGTGGCCGAGCTGCAGTTGCGTCTGCGCCGAGCCCGGCCGATCGACCACGTGGATCTCCAGGCCGTCGAGCGGCGGCGGCGCGACCGGCGCCGGCGGCTCGGCCGCGGCGCCCTGCCAGTCGCCGAAGACCTCGCCGGCGCGGCGCGCCAGCGTCGCGGGATCGACGTCGCCCACCGCCAGCAGCGCCCCTCCGGAAGGGCTGGCATGGCGGCGGAAGAAGCTCTCGAAGTCGCCGCGCCCGAGCTTGCGCACGCTCTCCTCGGTGCCGATCAGCGGCTCGGCGTAGACGGTCCCGGCGTAGACCACCCGCGAGAAGAACCGGTCGGCCAGCGCCGCCGGCTGCCCCTTGCGGCGCAGGATCTCGGCCAGCCGGTGACGGCGGGCGCGGTCGACCTCCGCCGCCCGGAAGCACGAGCTCCGCGCCAGGTCGGCGAAGAGCTCGAGGGCCGCCTCGAGGTGGGCGGTCAGCACGGTGGCGCCGAGGTAGGCCACGTCCCAGTCGGCGCCGGTGCCGAGATAACCGCCGAGCCGCTCGATGAACGAGGCCACGTCGAGCGCCGTGCGGCGATCGGTCCCCTCGTCGAGGAGGCCCCCGTGCAGGCTCGCCAGACCCGCCGCGCCCGGCGGATCGAGACGAGCGCCGGCCGGCATCAGGAGCTGCAGGTTGACCAGCGGCAGCGCCGGCCACCGCGCCAGGTAGAGCTCGAGACCGTTGGCCAGCCGCGCGCGCTCGAAGGCGGGGAACCGCACGTCGCGCACCTCGCCGGCCAGCGGCGGACGCGCGCGGTCGACCGGGCTCATGCCGGCTCCTCGCCCGTCGCCGCCACGGGCTCGGCCGGCGCCGCGCCGTCCTCGCCGCGCTCGGGGACCACCGTGAGCACCGTCCGCCGATCCGGCGGGCAGTGGGCGGCGACGAGAGCCGCGAGGTCGTCCGCCGCCAGCTCCTGATACGTCCGCACCTCTTCCCCCACCCGCTCGGGAGCGTCGAAGAAGGTGGTGAAGTGCGAGAGCAGGTCGGCCCGCCGTTCGAGGGTCTGGAGCTGATGGAAGTGCACGGTCAAGAGGCGCTGGCGCGCGCGCTCGAGGTGACGGGCGGCGGGCGGCGAGGCGGCGACCGCGGCGAGGTGCTCGCACAGCGCCTCCTCGAGCTCCAGGGGGTCGCCGCCGGCGGCCGCCGTGGCGGTGACCGCGAAGGTGGCGGCGATCTCGGTCGGCAGCACGAAGCAGCCCACGTCCTGGGCCAGTTGCCGGTGGTACACCAGGTCCTCGTAGAGCAGGCTCGACTTGCCGTCGGCGAGCACGGTGGCCAGCAGGTCGGCGGCGTACCACTCGCGGGTGCCGAACGGGGGCATCTGGAAGGCCACGTAGACCCGCGCCAGCTCGACCCGGTCGGGGAGCGCGTCGCGGCGCTCGCCGGCGCGCGGCGGGGGCGGCGCCGGCTCCGGCTCCGCGCCGGCGCCCGCCGGGACGTCGCCGAAGTAGCGCTCGATCCGCTCCGTCACGTCGTCGCCGAAGTCTCCGGCCAGCGTCAACACGGCGTTGTCGGGCACGTAGAACCGGCGGAAGAAGGCGCGCACGTCGTCGAGGCCGGCGGCTTCCAGGTCGTCCGGGTAGCCGATCACCGGCCAGCGGTAGGGATGGCCCGGCGCGTAGAGCAGCTCGTGCAGACGCTCGAAAGCGAGCCCGTAGGGCTGGTTCTCGATCCGCTGGCGGCGTTCGTTGAGCACCACCTCGCGCTGGTTGTCGAGCTTCTCCTGGGTGATCGACGGCAGGAAGAAGCCCATGCGGTCGGACTCGAGCCAGAGTGCGAGGTCGAGCTGATGAGCGGGGAGCACGGCGTGGTAGGTGGTGCGGTCGTACCAGGTCGAGCCGTTGGCGGTGCCGCCCGCCTGCTGTACGTAGCGGAAGTGGTCGTTGGTGCCCACGTGCTCGCTGCCCTGGAAGAGCAGGTGCTCGAAGAGGTGGGCGAAGCCCGTGCGCCCCGGCGACTCGTTGCGGGAGCCGACGTGGTACCAGACGTTGAGCGCCACCAGCGGCAGCGAGCGGTCGCGGTGCAGCACCACGCGCAGGCCGTTGCCCAGCTCGTGACGCTCGACGTCGAGGGCGACGGGCCGGACGTCGGTCATGGGAGGCGAAGCATAGGAGCGAGTCTCTCCGCGCGTCAAGTCGGCGACTTCGTCGCGAGGGCTTGACTTACGCCCTGATTCCGCCAAGAATAGCCGCAGGGCACGAGAAGCTTATGCCGAGCACCTGGAACTGGAAGAAGGACAAGCGGTGAAGGAGATTTGGAGTACATGCAGAGGAACGACAGGAACGAACCCGCCAACGCTTCGAGAAACCCGCGCGCGGACGCCGGCGGCCCGGACAAGGGCCGCCGGCCCGCCTACCTCACCGAGCGCCAGAAGGCGGTGCTCGACTACATCGCCGGCTACCAGGCCGATCACGGCATCGCGCCGACCCATCGCGAGATCCGCGACCACTTCGGCTACTCGTCGTTCGGCACCGTCTACAAGCACCTCAAGCTGTTGCAGCGCAAGGGCTACCTCCACCGCGACTGGAACCAGAAGCGCGGCCTCGAGCTGGTGCGCGCGGTGCCGGGGCAGTCGACGCAGACCGAGGTGCCGTTCCTCGGCCTGATCGCCGCCGGGCAGCCGATCGAGGCCCTGCCGGGCGACGAGAGCCTGTCGGTGCCCAACCATCTCTTCGGCGGCCATTCGAGCGACCACTACGTGCTGCGGGTCACCGGCGAGTCGATGATCCAGGAGGGCATCCACGACGGCGACTTCGTGATCGTCCTGCGGCGCAAGGAGGCGCGTCCGGGCGAGATGGTGGTGGCCCTGGTCGAGGGCATCGAGGCGACGCTCAAGCGCTTCTACCCCGAAGGCAAGAAGGTCCGTCTCCAGCCCTCCAACCCCGACATGAAGGCCATCCGGCTGCCGGCGGCGGCGGTGCAGGTGCAGGGGGTCGTCGTCGGTCTCATGCGCAAGTACTGAGCGGCCGCCGCGGTCCGCCCGTGGGCCCGTTTTCGGACTTGATGCCCCCCCCCGACGAAACCCGCATGGGGACTCGTCACGCTGTACAATGAGCCGCCCGCGCGGCGCTCTCGTCGAGGAAGGAGATCTCATGCCCCACCCGAGCCCGTTTCCCCGCCCGCCGCTGCGCCGGTGGGCGCGGGCCGCGTCCCTCCTCGTCCTGCCGGCGGCCTTCGTCGTCCTGGTGGCGGCCGGGGACGCGACCGCCGGGGACGCCTGGCCGCAGTGGGGCGGCCCGCACCGGGACTTCACGAGCGACGCGCAGGGGCTGGCCACCGCGTGGCCGGAGGGTGGACCCCAGCTCGTCTGGGAGCGCGAGCTCGGCGAGGGCTATTCCGGCCTCGTCGCCGCCGGCGATCGGCTCTATACGCTCTACCACCGTGGCGGCGAGGAGGTGGTGGTGGCGGTGGACGCCGGCAACGGCGCGACCGTGTGGGAGATCGCCTACCCGGCGCCCGCCCTGCCCGAGATGAACCTCGAGCACGGGCCCGGGCCGCACGCGACGCCGGCGCTCGCCGGCGAGCGGATCTTCACCATCGGCTCGACCCTCAAGGTCCACGGCCTGGACCGCGCCACCGGCCGCGTCCTGTGGGCGCACGACCTGGTGGCGGAGCTCGGCGCGCCGGTGCAGCCCCGCGGCTTCGGCGCCAGCCCCCTGGTCTGGGAGGACCTGGTGATCGTCACCCCCGGCGGCGACGGGACCGCCGTGGTGGCGTTCCGGCAGGCCGACGGCGCTCGCGCGTGGGCGTCGCAGAGCTTTCGCCCGAGCTATTCCTCGCCCATCCTCGCCGAGGTCGGCGGCGAGGAGCAGGTGATCGTGGCCATGGGTCCCGACCGCGCCGGCCTCGATCCCCGCACCGGCGAGCTCGAGTGGCGCCTGACCCTGCGCGGCGAGGCCGCGAACGTGATGGCGACCCAGATCTGGGGCGAGGACGGCGTGCTCTTCGGCTCGGCCGCTTACACCGACGGCAGCCGGGCGATCCGGGTGACGCGCGAGGGCGAGGGCAAGTTCGCGGCCGAGGAGCTCTGGTTCAACACCAGGATGCGCGTCCAGCACGGGACCATGGTGCGGCTGGGCGACTACGTCTACGGCTCGAGCGGCGATTTCGGTCCCACGCTGCTGGCGGCGATCCACGTCGGCACGGGCGAGCTGGCGTTCCGCCAGCGGGGCTTCGCCAAGGCCAACCTGCTCGCCGCCGGCGGCCACCTGCTCATCCTCGACGAGGACGGCGTGCTGGCCATCGGCACGCCCGGACCGGAAGGCGTCGACGTCCATGCGCGGGCCCGGGTCCTCGACCGCGTCGCGTGGACGGCTCCCATCCTGGTCGGCACGCGGCTCTACGTGCGCGACCGCCGGCACGTGAAGGCCTTCGAGCTGGGCGCGCGGCGGCCGTCCTGAAAGGTGGGACAGGGGGATTCCTACAGCAGGCGGCGCTTGCGCACCGTGCGGCGCGGCTTGAGCTCCTCGTAGGCCCGCACGCCCTCGACCTGGCAACGCGGCAGCTTCTGGCCGAGAGTGGCCTCGAGGTCGCGCACCATCTCCTTGTCCTTCCAGGTGCCGATCGTCGATACGATGCCCAGGGCCGCGCCGCGCGCGGTGCGGCCGGAGCGGTGGATGTAGTCCTCCACCGTTTCCGGCGGGCCGTAGTTGATGACGTGGCGGATGTTGGGCACGTCGATACCGCGGGCGGCCACGTCGGTGGCCACCAGGATCTCGTGCATGCCCTCGCGGAAGCCGCGCAGGGCGTGTACGCGCTGGCCCTGCGAGCGGTCGGAGTGGATGCGCTCGACCGGGAAGCCCGCGAGCTCGAGCTGGCGCGCCAGCCACTCGGTGTGCAGCTTGCGGCGCACGAAGATGAGCGTCGAGCCCGTGACCTCCCGCAGGAGCTGGGAGAGGCACTTCTTCTTGTCGTCCTCGTCGCCCACCAGGTAGAGGCGGTGCTCGATGCCGGCCGCGACCCGGCCCACGGGGCGCAGGTCCACCCGCACCGGGTCGACCATGAACTGGTTGGAGAGCCGTTCGATGGGCGGCGGCATGGTGGCCGAGAACATCATCGTCTGGCGCTTCGCGGGCACCGTTTCGAGGATCTCCTTGATCTGCGGCAGGAAGCCGAGGTCGAGCATGTGATCGGCCTCGTCGAGCACCAGGTGCTCGATGCGGTCGAGCCTGACGTTGCCGCGCCGCAGGTGGTCGGCGAGCCGCCCCGGCGTCGCCACGATGATGTCGGGGCCGTGGCGCAGGCCCTGGATCTGGGGACCCATGCGCACGCCGCCGATCACCACCACGGTCTTGAGCTCGTGATCGCGGCCGAAGAGGTCGAGGAAGGCCTGGGTCTGGAGCGCGATCTCGCGGGTGGGGCAGAGGATCAGGCCGCGCACGCCGCGGCCGTGGGTGAGCCGCTCGGCGAGCGGCAGGGCGAAGGCGGCGGTCTTGCCCGAGCCGGTCTCGGCCAGACCCACGACGTCGCGCCCTGCCATGGCGTGCGGAATCACCTGCGCCTGGACCGGCGTCGGGTGCTCGAAGCCGAGCTCGGTCACCGTCGCGAGGATCGGCCCGCTCAGGCCCAGCGACGTGAACGGCAAATCCGTGGTTTCCACGGGGTGCTGGGGGATGGCGCCGGAGTACAGGCCGCGGCTCGTCACGTAGCGGTCGTCCTCAGGCTCTTCGTCTTCGGGTTCTTCTTCATACTCGTCCTCGGGCTCTTCTTCGTCCTCGGGCTCTTCGACTTCCTTGGGCTCTTCGACTTCGGGCTCTTCTTCTTCGGACTTGTCGGACTTGTCGGACTCGTCGGACTCGTCGGACTGGGGCTCTTCTTCTGGCTCCTCGGGCTCTTCCTCGGGCTCCTCGGGCTTCTCCGGGGCGACGGGTGGGCGTTCGGGCGCGGCGGGCGCCGGCGCCTCGACGCGGTGGCCGAACCCGCGCAGGGCCTCGATCGCTCGTTCGAGGTTCTTCTCGCGCACCAGCAGATAGTCGGTGTCGAAAGTCGAGACCGCGAAGAGGCTCACCTTGGCGCGGGCGAGCGGCAGGGCCAGAGACGCCAGCACGCCGACGAGCGCCGGGTCGAGCGGCCCCCGCACCTTGAGCGCGCGCCAGCCGCCCTGGTGCTCGACGCCGCGGGGAACCGCCTCTTCCTCGCAGACGACCGACAGCTCCTCGGAGCTCCTCGAGATGGACGCGAAGGAGCCGCCGAGGGCCCAGGCCGGGATCTCGTCGCCGGGCCGGAGGCGGCAGATGGCGAAGCGGGCGGCAAGGACGTCGAGGTCCATGCCGGTGCGGCCGCTCCTCAGGGAAGGACGGCCGGAGCCCGGAGGGCGGCGCGGCGAGGGTCTGCCGGCTGATGATTTCGGATCCTGGGGCGAGCTCATGCGGTCAATGAGAGGCGGGCGGATCGCGGCCGGATGCCGCGGCGGAGACCTGCGCATCCTACCACCAATCGGGCGTTGTAGTACAATCGCCGCGCCTTGCACCAGGACTCCCATGACGTGCGGAGTCGGCGAGGCCGGCCCGCCGGCAGCGGCCCGGCCGCCGGCCCTCGGGCCTGGGATCCGGGCGTTCTCGAGGACAACGGAGGATCGGACGGTGAGTGAAAAAGAGGACCGCGGACAGTGGCAGTCGACCATCGGCTTCGTGCTGGCAGCAGCCGGTTCAGCCATCGGGCTGGGCAACATCTGGCGCTTTCCCTATGTCACGGGGACGAACGGCGGCGCCGCGTTCGTCATCATCTATCTGGCCTGCGTCCTCCTGATCTGCCTCCCTTACATGTTCGCCGAGCTGGCCCTCGGGCGCCACACAAAGAAGAACCCGGTGGGGGCCATCCGTGCCATCCGGCAACGGACGCCTTGGATCCTGGTCGGCGGCCTCGGCGTCCTGACCGGCATCTTCATCCTGAGCTACTATGCCGTCATCGCCGGCTGGGCTTTCGGCTACATCTTCAAGAGCTTCATCGCGCCCAACCTGCTCCACGGCGACTTCACGGCATCACCCGCGATCGCCGTTCCCTTGTTCGCGGTCTTTCTCGTCCTGACCATCCTCGTGGTGCTGGGTGGCGTCGAGCACGGCATCGAGCGTTGGTCCAAGATCCTCATGCCCCTGCTGCTGGTGCTGATGCTCCTGGTGATCCTCCGTGGTCTGACGCTGGACGGCGCCATGAAGGGGGTGAAATTCTTCCTGGCGCCGGACTTCTCCAAGGTCACGGGCTCGGTGGTCCTGGCCGCTCTCGGCCAGGCGTTCTTCTCACTCAGTCTCGGCATGGGCGCCATGATCACCTACGGCTCCTACCTTCCCAAGACGGCCAACCTGCGGGTGTCCGGCGCCTCCGTAGCCATCTGTGATACGGTCGTCGCCCTGCTGGCGGGTTTCATGATCTTTCCCGCGCTCTTCGCTCTCGGCAAGGACCCGGCGTCGGGACCGCCGCTCATCTTCGAGGTGCTGCCGGCTGTATTCCATGACATGCCTCTGGGTGGCCTGGTGGCGGTCGTCTTCTTTATCCTCCTCTCGATCGCGGCCTTGACTTCCACGGTTTCCCTACTGGAGGTGGTGGTCTCTTACTGCGTCGACGAACGAAAGTGGACGCGCAAGAAGGCGGTCTGGATCACCGGGGCCGTCACCTTCGTGGTGGGACTTCCCTCGGCCCTTTCCCAGGGAGCGGTAGAGTCTCTGGGCTCCATGACGCTGGCGGGGAACACGTCCTTCCTCTACATCATGGACTTCATCTGGGGCAACCTCTCTTTGGCCATCGGCGCGATGCTCCTCAGCATTTTCGTCGGCTGGGTCTGGGGCGTGGCCAGTGCCGGCGGGGAGCTCGGAGAAGGGAGCGCCATCACCGCAGCGGGCGCCGGTCTCTGGGGCTTCTTCATCCGCTGGATCTGTCCCGTCTTCATCTTTTTCGTGCTGCTCAATCTCTTCGGCGTGACCGGACGGCTCCTGCAGTTGATCGGGCTCGGATGAGCCGCGTTCCCAGGGCTCACGCCCTAGGCTACCTCATGCCGCCCTCCGGGCTCCGGATATCTGCCAGCTCCTCGCCGATCCGCGCCAGGCCCTCGCGCAGCTTTTCCGTGCCGTAGCCGTAGCCGATGCGGAGGTGGCCGTCCATGCCGTAGTGGTCGCCGGGCACTACCAGCACGCCGCGGTCGCGGCGCAGGCGCTCGACGAGCACGGTGGAATTGACGGCGTGGCGGTAGCGCAGGTAGAGCATGGCTCCGGCCTGGGGCGGCAGGTAGGTGAGCCGGTCGCCGAGCGCGTCGAGCCACGACGTGATCACCCCCAGGTTGCGGCGCAGGATCGAGCGGGTGCGCTCCAGGAGACGCCGGCGCCGCGCCGGCTCGAGGGCGAGCGTCGCCAGCCGGTCGCTGAGCGTCGCCGGCGCGATCGTGGTGTAGTCGTGGCGGCTCCACAGCTCGGCGATCTGCGGCGGCGGGCCCACGATCCAGCCGAGCCGCAGCCCGGGCAGGCCGTAGGCCTTCGACAATCCGCCGGTCACCAGCACGCGCTCGCCGCGTCCCCACATCGACGGGCTCTCTTCGCCGCCGGCGAGCTCGGCGCCGCGGTAGACCTCGTCGCAGAGGATCCAGGCGCCGTGCAAGGCGGCGACGGCGGCGATCTCGTCGAGCTCGGCGGCGGTGAGGCAGGAGCCGGTGGGGTTGTTGGGGTGGCAGAGCAGGATCAGGCGGGTGCGCGGCCTCACGAGGCGGCGCAGCTCGTCGAGGTCGGGCCGCCAGCGCCCGGCCGCCTCGTCGGGCCGCAGGCGCCAGGGCTTCACCTCGGCGCCGAAAGCTCGCGCCAGCCCCCAGGTCTGCATGTAGTTGGGCAGCGTCATCACCACCTCGTCGCCCGGCTCGACGAGCTGCCAGGCCGCCAGGTAGTTGGCTTCGGCGCAGCCGGTGGTGATCTCCACGTGGTCCTCGCCGGCGCCCGGATGCAAAGCCGCCACCGCCAGGCGCAACGCCTCGCTGCCGTTGGACTGGACGTAGGCGAGCGGCTCGCCGAGCAGGGCGTCGACGTCGCCGTCGTCCACGAGCTCGCGCACGGAGAGCGGCACCACCCCGCTCTCCGAGAGGTTGATCTCGACCCGGTGCTCCCAGGTCGACTGCATGCGCTCCATCAGAAAGGGCTCGATCTTCACGCCCGTAGTCTAGCCTGACCTACTCCTCCCGCAGGACGCTGATCGGGTCAGTCCGCGACGCCCGCCGCGCCGGCACGTAGCAGGCCACCAGCGCCGCCGCCGCCAGCAGCGCCACCACGGCGGCGAAGGAGGCCGCGTCGGCCGTCGACACGCCGAAGACCAGGCTCCTCATCAGGCGTCCCACGGCCCAGGCGCCGGCGAGCCCGAGGACGATGCCCAGCGCCACCAGCCGCAGCCCCTGCCCCACCAGCATCCCCACGACGTCGCCGCGCCGCGCTCCGAGCGCCACCCGGATGCCCATCTCCCGCGCCCGCGCGCCGGCCACGTAGGCCATCACGCCGTAGGTGCCGATGGCGGCGAGCGCCAGCGACAGGGCGGCGAAGCCGGCGAGCAGCAGCATCACGAACTTGCGTCGCGCCACCGCGGCGCCGAGGTGCTCCTCGAGGGTGCGCATCCGCGCCACCTCGGCGACCACCAGGGACTGGCGCAGACGGCGTCCGCCCGCGCCGCCCGTACCGCCGCGTCCGCCTTCCTTGAACGACTCGGTGAAGTCGGTGCGCAGGGCGTGGAGGGCCGGCCGCGGCTGTGCCGCGCGGGGTCCCAGCCCAGCGGCAGCCAGACCTCGGTGTCGTCGGGAAAGTCGAAGCCCGCGGGCATCACGCCCACCACCTCGTACTCGTTGCCGTCCAGGGCCACGGTACGGCCGAGCACGCCCGGGTCGCCGCCGAAGCGTCGGTGCCACAGGCCGTGGCCGAGCACCGCGATGCGGGGCTTGCCGGGCTCGTCCTCGCCGTCGACGAAGCCGCGCCCCAAGGCCGGCGTCACGCCGATCACGTCGAAGAGCTCGTCGGTCACGTTGATGGCGGCGGCGCGCAGCGGCTCGCCCTCGCCGGTGGTGAGGTTGAGGTCGGGGTGCCACCAGCCGGCGAGCGCCGCGAAGCTCGTGGCGTGGTCGCGGACGTCGTCGAAG
>Ga0299906_10000152_pt1 | contig 69289 bp, 56 predicted proteins | sample RVTome_14_FD_200259 | JGI IMG/M metagenome (GOLD analysis project Ga0299906, IMG submission 200259) | Soil microbial communities from uranium-contaminated site in the Upper Colorado River Basin, Wyoming, United States - RVT145D125 (version 2) ...
CGTGGTTCTCGTGGAACTGCGGCGCCGCCGCCACCCGTCGACGCCAGCCTTCGTCCCCCAGCGACGGACGGTCGAGGCCGTCGAGGAAGAGCAGGCCCGAGTCCGGGGCGCGCAGGCCGAGGATCAACGACAACAGCGTCGACTTGCCGCCGCCCGACGGACCCTCGAGCAACGTGCGCTCGCCGCGGCGGATCGCGACGTCGCACTTGCGCAGCACCGCCTCGCCGCGGTCACGGTAGCGGAAGACCAGCTCGCAGCCTTCGACCAGCGGCGGCGACGACCCGGCCTCGCCGCTTCCGGCCGTATCGCCGAGGGCGAGCTCGGGCACGCCGCGGACTTTCGGACGGGCGGCGGCGTTGAACAGGGGGAGAACCTTCTCCCAGGCGATCGCCGCGTCGGCGGCGCCGAGCAGGCCGAGGGTCAGCAGCTCGAGGCTCTGGAGCGCGAAGAGCATGCCGCCGACGGCGATCGCCAGGGCGGCGGTGGAGAAGCCGCCGGCGACGACCTCGGGCGTCAGGATCAGCAGGCTCAGCACCAGCCAGCCGCCCGGCACCGCGGCGCTCAGCGTGGCGGCGGTGCGGTCCATCTTCCGCGCGTGGCCGACGTAGCTCTCGAGGGCCGCGTCGTCGTGGCCGTGGCGCGAGCCCGGGGCCTCCTGGGCGAGGCGGGTCGAGTGGCCCACCATCTGCTCGACGAGGTGATGGGTGGCCGCCAGGCGCATCTCGGTCCAGCGGCGGCGCTGGCGGTAGTAGCGCCCGAGCGCCACGACGCACGCCGCGGCCCACGCCAGCAGCGCCGCGCCGTGCGGCCAGCCGCCGGCGCCCCAGACCAGGATGGGGACGGTGAGCAACAGGTCGACGCTATGCGACACGATCAGCGTGCCGGACTCGAGCGAGAGCTCCTCCGCCGCCTCCGACTCGATGGCGCGTCCCAGGAGCTGGCCGGTGCCCTGGTGGCGGATCTCCTCGGGCTCGAGGCGCAGGGCGCCGGCCAGCAGGCGGCGCTTCAGGATCCAGCCGGCGTTGATCGAGAACTTCATGCCGAACCACGGCTCGAGCAGCCGGAAGGGCAGGTTGGTGTAGAGCACCAGCACCCAGGCGAGCAGCCAGCCCCAGTCGGGCCGCCCCTCGAGGGCGCCGCGCCACAGGAACCACCAGGCGCCGAGCCAGGCGAGGATCTTGGGGACGTAGACGGCGACGAAGAGGACGAAGGTGCGCTGCAGGCCCCCCTCGCGCGCCAGCTCGAGCACCGGGGCCGACGGCGGACGGCGCAGCAGCCAGGCGGCGGCGATCGGACGGGTGCCGAGGCGCTGGCGCAAGAGCTCGGCGCGCACCCGCGCGCGGCCGGCGCGGACGCCGGCCTCGTCGAGCAGGCGGTCGACCTCGGGGCCGTGACGTGCCTCGGCCTCCCGGCGCAGGACCGCGGCGACGTCCGCCGCGGGCACGGAGGCGGCCGACGATCCCGGCGTCAGCAGCTCGGCGCGTCGCCGGCCGCAGCGCAGCACGGCGAGGTAACGCGGCGCTCCGCCCCCCGGAAGACGGACGATCGCCGGCGCCAGGCTCGCGAGCCGCGCGCCCGCGGCGTCGTAGGAGAGCACCTCGGGCTCGGCCTCCACGTCGAGGGCGTCGGCCGCCGAGGCGATCCAGCGCCGCAGGTCGGAGCGGGAGTCGGCGAGGCCGCGCGGGGTGGCCGGGAAGCGGGTGGGCTGGGGGATCAGGCCGGCGCGGTGCGCGAGCAGACCGATCGCCTCACCGAGACGCTCCAGGGGCCAGACGGCGGCGTCGACGGCCGCGGCTGAGACGGTGGACGTCAAGCGTGCTCCTCCCCGGTTCGCGGCCCGAGACGTCCGTCGGCGAGCCACAGGCGGCGCCAGGTGCCGGCGCGCCACAGCTCGCGCACCTCGATCTCGGCGGCGAGCAGCGCCGCGTAGCGCGAATCCGGGCGGGCGGCGAGGTCGCCGGGGGCGCCGTCCTCCACCAGGCGTCCGCCGTCGATCACCACCACGCGGGGGAAGGCGCGGGTCTCGGCCACGTCGTGGGTGATGCAGAGGAGCGTCGCCCGCGACCAGTGACGGCGGGCGCGTCCGAGCAGCTCGCGGCGCTGGTCGCGGCCGAGGCCGCGGAAGGGCTCGTCGAGGACGGCGAGGCGGGCGTCCGGGCGGGCCAGGGCACGGCCCAGGCGCACCCGCTGGCCCTCGCCGCCGGAGACCAGGCCGCCGCCCTCGCCGAGCGAGGTCTGGAAGCCCTCGGGGAGCTGCTCGAGCACCCGGCGCAGCTCCGCGCGGTCGACGATCTCGGTCCACGGCAGCTCGACCTCGGGGTTGCCGTAGCGCAGGTTGTCGAGCAGCGAGCGGTTCCAGATCGCCACCGCCGGGTCGACCCAGGCGGTGGCGCGGCGCAGACGCTCGAGGCGCCCGGCGTCGAGGCGCTCGCCGTCGACGAGGAGACGTCCGGCCGCCGGCCGGTGCCAGCCCAGGAGCAGGCCGACGAGGGTGGTCTTGCCCGCCCCCGACAGCCCGACGACGGCCACGTGCTCGCCCGGCCGCACCTCGAAGTCGACGTCGCGCAGGATGGTATGGCCGGCGGCCACCACCGAGACGCCGTCCATGACGACGTGGGCTCCGAAGCCCCCCTCTCCCCCTGGGAGAGGGGCCGGGGGTGAGGGTTCCGGGGCGGACGCCGGAGCGCGTTCGCCGACGTCGTCGTCCACGTCCTCCGGGGCTCCGAGGGGCTCGAGCAGACGCAGGAGGACGTTGCGCTTGGCGGCGTAGTCCATGACCTGGTAGATGACCATGCGTCCGCGGAACGGCAGGTTGACGCCCCAGTAGGCGAGCAGCAGCAGGCCGCCGATCTCGGCGCCGCGGGCCACGTAGCCGAGCACCACGCCGACGACGCAGCCGAGCACCACGGCGATCTGCACGCCCTCGACGGTGATGTGCAGGCGGGTGTAGCGGATCTTGCTGCGCACCCACTCGCCGAGGAGCGTCTCGTGCTCGCGCCGCAGGGTGCGCTCGGCGCTGTGGGTGCGCACCGCCACCAGGCCGAGGAAGGCGTCGAGGTAGTAGCGCGTCAGGGCGCCGACGTGGGTGCGCACCCGCAGGTCGAGCTCGCGCAGCGACGGCGCCGTGGCCACCGGGACGAGGAGGGAGAAGGCCACGGCGACGAGGATGAGCGGCGAGCCCGCGGGATAGATCCAGACCATTCCGGCGGCGGTCAGGAGCACCTCGAAGAGGTACTGGCAGAAGGAGCGGCCGAGGTCGGCGAGCTCGCGCAGCTTGTGCTGGGCGTGGGCGCGCTCGGCCATGTCGGAGACCGGGCGGCTGCGGAAGTAGCGCTCGGAGAGGCGCGGCAGCTTGGCGAGGAAGACGGCGCGCAGCCGCGTCTCCAGGCGGCGGCCGAGGCCGAGGGCGCCGGCGTGGTTGAAATAGGCGAGCAGGCGGTTGGCGGCCACGAAGACGAGCAGCGCCGCCATCAGGCCCAGGCGCTGCTCGGCGGTGGCGAGCTGGCCGCCGAGGTCGAGCAGGCCGCGGAAGAGCAGGGCCTCGGTCATCACGCCGGTGGCGGCGAGGGCGAGGGTCGCCACCAGGGCCACGGGGGCGAGCAGGCCGTCGTCGCGCAGCAGGCGTCCGAGCTCGGCGAGCGGGCGCACCGGCTTCTCGCGCAGGGCGGCGGCGAGCTCGGGCGACAGCGACGGCGCCGCGGCCGCCTCCGCGGCGTCCGCCGTGCGCCCCTTGACGCGCGCCAGCACGGCGCCGCGCAGCACCAGGCTCTCCTCGTCGTCCGCGGGCGGACGCACCGACCAGTAGCTCTCAGGCACACTGCTTTTTGACGGCTCGCCGCCGTGAGCGGTCGCCACGGCGCGCTCCACCAGCTTGGCGGCGTCGCCGCCGCGGCGCAGGCCGCCGCCGGCGGCGAGGGCCTCGGCCATGCGGGCGGCCGCGTCGAGCCCGGCGAGGGAGCGCCAGGACGGATCGCCGAGAGCGGCGTCGACGAGCGAGCCCACGCTCCCGCGGTCCATGCCCAGACGCCGCAGGCGTCCGCGCAGGGCGCCGAGGAACTCGTCGCTGCCGGCCCACTCGCGCCAGCCGGCGGCCGGCACCGTCTGGGCGTGGACGTAGACCTCGTCGAGGAACTGCCGGGCCGTGGGCCAGCGGCGGCCGGTGGCGGGGTCCATGACCTGCACGCGTCCGGCGGCGTGGCGCCAGGCGACCACGAAGTGGGTGAAGCCGTTGGGGAGGCGGACGACGACGATGGCGGGCAGTGCGTTCGCCTCGGCCACCAGGACGTGGTCGACGGGCACCATGACCTGCTCCGCCTCGAGACCGAGCTGGCAGGCGACCTGCTCGAGAGTGTCGATGGAGGTGCCGTCGACGTCGGTCTGGCAGGCTTCGCGCAGGCGGCCGTAGCTGACCGGCGTGCCGAAGCCCTCGAGCAGCGCCTTGAGGCAGGCGGGTCCGCAGTCCATGCCGGAGGTCTGGACGACCTCGGGGACGATCAAGCGACAGAGCGGCACGGCGATCTGCTCTTCATGCGCGCGCTACCTGCTGAGCTTGGCGCTGGCCAGCCGATTGAGGCTGACGCCGTCCTCGAGAGCCTGCAGGGCGAGACGCCGGTGGATCTCCGGAGGCACGCGGACCACGAACTTGCCGCTGAAGCGCCTGCCCGCCAGGGGGGCCGGCACTCGCTCGTCCTGAGCCCGCATGTCCTCCACCACCTCGGCGACGACCTTGCGGATGCCCCGCAGCGCCGCCTCCGGCGTCTTGGCCAGCCAGCTCAGGCTTGGGAACTCGGCGCACGATCCCACGTGCTCGCCGTCCTCTTCCGACCAGGACACTCTGTAGGTATAGCGATCACTCTCTGTCGTCATGCTCGACCTCCAGCCTGTCGATCGCCAGGAGCACCTGTCGAACCTGATAGACCTTGGCCCCGCCGCGGTTGCTCTGTATGTTGACCCGCGGATCCCCAGGCCAAGGCGTCCTGTAGACCCGATGGCTGCCCCGGCCCTGGCGAGGCTCACCGAAATAGGAGTCGCAAACCCTGCAGAGGTCCGCGAACCGGACGTCCTTCGGGTTCTGCCTCATGCGCGCCAGAATGTCGGCGACCCGCGCCACTGGCTCATGATATCACTATAGCCATCACCTGGCGAGGGCGCTATTGACGCTGGACTGTCTCTGATTCTATGCGCTCGCCGCCTGGAACGGGGTGGAGGGCCTTGCCGAGGGTGCGCAGCAGCAGCGACGCCGGCGAGATGCGCTCGACCTCGATCTCGACCGTCCCGGTCATGCCGTGCTCGAGGGGGAGGCGCGGGGCGCTCGTGGCGTCGACCTCCAGCTCTACCCGCAGGCGGCCCGCCCGCGGCTCGCGGGCCACCCGGGCGACGGTGGCGCCGAGCATGCCGTACTGCGTCCACGGGAAGCCGTCGAGGCGCACCCGGGCGCTGTGACCCAGGCGCACCCGCCCGAGGGCCGAGGCGGCGGCGAGGTCGGCGATCACGCGGATCTTGCCCGAGGCCAGGATGGTGCCCAGGCGGTCGCCCTCGTGGACCATCGACGCCACCCGCAGGTCGACGACCTCGCCCACCTCGCCGGCCTGGGGAGCGCGCAGGGCGTGCTTGCCGACGTCGTGGCGGATGCGGTCGACGGCGACGGCCGACGCTCCGGTCTGGCCTTCGAGCCGGGCGACGGTGGCGCGCAGTTGCGCCAGCTCGCTGCGGTCGGCGAGCTCGCGGGTGCGCAGCTCCGACTCCTGGCGCTCGGCGGTGATGCCGAAGCTCTCCGCCGACGCCGCGAGCTGCTCGGCCTCGGAACGCTTGCGCTCGGCCTCGACGCGGGAGATCTGGCCGTCCAGGTGGAGCGTCTCGGCACGCTGCGCCTCCTCGGCGGCGAAACGGGTCTCGATCTCGGCCTGGCGCAGCCGGGTCTTCGCCTCTTCGAGCACCAGGCGCGCCGTGCGCTGGTTGGCCTCCAGCGTGCGTTGCCGCAGCTCGATCTCGTCGCGCGCCGCCGCCAGCTCGCTCTCGAGCGAGGCGCGGCGCACCTCCTCTTCGCGGAGCTGGATCTCGAGGTCGGCGGCGTCGAGCTGCACGAGCAGGTCGCCCGCCTCCACCTGGCGGCCCATGGCCATCGGCACCGCCACCACCTTGGCGTTGACCTGGGAGGTGACGGGATAGGCGGCGCGGTCGACCTCCAGGCGTCCCAGGGGGGTGACCTCGAAGACCGAGATGCGGGCCAGGAAGAGCCACGCGAGCCAGGCGCCGAGCAGCAGCGAGACGAGCGCGAGGCCGACGATCGAGATCCCCGGCCGTTCGGCGCCGAGGGCGTGGAAGGTTCGCGGGAAGCCTCGGATCACGCCGCGAGTCTAACCCACCCCGGCGGCCGGGCCGCGGACGGCGCCGGAGTCCGCCTCCCCCCTTTGAAAAGGGGGGATCGAGGGGGGATTTCTTCAGCGCCGCACCGGCGCCTTCGCCGACGTGACGACGTCGCACTCGAAGGCCCCGGTGTCGGTCACCGGCGCCGCCGGGACGCCGTCGACGTTGCCGTAGGTCGCCGTGCGGCCGGCCAGGGTGTCGGTGACCCGGAGGTCGAGGCCGACGGTGGTGCCGGCCGACCAGAAGACCCAGTACTTGCCGTTGAGGCCGCAGCCGTTCAAGACCTTGATCAGGAGCTCGGGGTTGGTCAGGTCGAAGAACCAGAAGAGGCCGCCGCGGCGGATGCCGAGGGACGAGAGCGGGATCGCCTTGCCGGCGCCCGTGGTGCCGCCATTGTTCGCGGTCGCATAGTCGACGGTGACCTCGAAGCGGCGGTCGCCGGGCTCGTCGTCGATGCACAGGGTCGTCGAGCTCGGGACGCACCCTTGCGCGTTGCCGGCGTCGCCGCCGAAGACGGTGGCCGTCACCTGGAACCGGCCTTCGCCGGCGAAACGGTCCGCCAGCGCGTACCAGGCCCCCGGCGCCGGAGAGTCGAGGACGCAGAACTCGTAAGTGCCCGCGAGCTCCGAGGCGCAGTCGAAATCCACCGGAGTGGGCGGCACTGCGGCGCGCAGGTAGAGGTCGAAGTCGTTGCCGCCGCCGAGCGGACCCTCCTCGCCGTTGAGGCCCACGCGCAGCGTCTTGGCGCCCGGCGGCACGTCGAAGGAGTAGAAGCGGCGCGGCGCGGCGGCCCGCAACTGCGACGAGGCCGCGAACACCGGCGCCTCGCCGCTGCCCGCCGCCGGCAGCTCGCCGCAAGAGGCCTCGAGATCGTCGCCGGCCTGGCCGCGGATCCACTCGCGGTGGAAGTAGACGTCGGCGTCCCACGCCTCGTCGAAGGGCAGGCAGTTGTCGGCGAGGCCGCCCGAGGTGACGCCGGCGAGAACCGGCCCGGCGCCGAGGTCGGCGAAGAGCGGACCGCCGGAGTCGCCCACGCAGGTGTTCGAGTCGGCGCCGGCGGCGCCCAGCGGGCTGGTGAAGCGCCAGCACAGGTGCGGCGCCGCGGGCACCTGGGTGCAGGCCGCGGTCTGCACCCGTCCCTGGCGCTTGACCCCGGCGTCGGTGCGCTCGCCGCGGCTCAGGCCGAAGCCCACGATCGTCCCCACCGAGCCGGCGGCCGGGCCCGCCTGCTCGTTGATCGCCGACGGCTCCAGGCCGTCCACCGGATCTCGGAGCTCGAGCACCGCCACGTCGCCGGTGACGCCGAACTCGTAGTCCTCGGGCACGGCGACGCGCGACACCGCGAGGAAGCCGAGGTGCTGCGAGAAGACCTGGAGGGCGGACGGGCCGAGCAGGTCGCTCGCGCCCTCCCCCTGGCAGTCGCCGCCGTCGCCGTCGCACACGCAATGGGCCGCGGTGAGCACCGTGCGGCAGCCGATCAGCGTGCCGGAGCAGAACTGGACGCCGGCGCCGACGTCGAGGATCGCCACCGCGGTCGGGAAGTCGGAGGTGACGAGCCCGTTGACGATCTTCTCCGCCGGCCCCACCTGGCGCAGGGGCAGCACCACGTCACCGGCCAGGACCGAGGAAGCGGCGAGGAAGACGAGGGCCGGGATCAGGCGACGTAGCATCGGTTCTCCATGGTAGCCCAGCAAGATGCGAGCTCCGTCAGAATACGGCGAGACGGGTCCGGAGTCAACTGGAATCCCCGCCGGAATCCTCCCGACATCCGGCGTAGGGGCAAGCCCCCGTGCTGGCCCGTCCGGGGCGTAGGGGCTCAGCCGGTGGCCTCGCGGACAGGGGTCTCCGAATTGCGGTCTGACCGCTCCCCAGCCGATCTACTGGCGTCTGCGAAGGACACGACGTGGGCACCCCGCTCTTTCTGCCGTTTCTTCAGGTCCTTGAAGATGGCGTCCAGATCGTGGCCAAAGCCGGCGGCATACTCGTTGCCAGCGCGACGGAACTCCTCGACGATCGGGTCATCCGGCATAGCGTCAGTCTCCTTTCGGGCCGGCTATCAGCTCCTGAGGGGTGCAGATCACGGGAGACTCATAGCCTCTGCCCGACATGATATCACGGAGCTTGCGCTGCATCGCGGCGTTCGCGATGTGGCTGCAGTTCCACGTCAGCAGGTAGTCCATTTTGTGGACGGTCGCCAAGGCGATGTGGATCGCATCACGCGATGCCTTTTCAGGGAGGGGCCCGCCTTCGACGAAGCGACGAGCCAGCTCCCGAGCAGCGTCAGTCAGATCGAGCTGCGGTAACGCTCTGATGGCTGAGAGCCGCTCTTCAGCGAGCGTGGGATTGCCTGAACCGAGCTCGACGCCCACCAGCTCCGAGACGTAGAGATCGAAATCTTCTCGCCGTCGCTTCCACCACAGCCTTGTCAGCATCTGATTGCTGGTCACGATGAGATCTCTGCTGAGCCCGGAGGTCAGGTAGCCGATGATGCTTGTTTCGATGTAGACTTTCGGCTTCAAGTTTGGGAGTCCCCATTTGCCTCGAAGAGGCTACCACGGCTCTCCGTTGAAATGGGGACCGAGGAGGGTCGCCTAATACCCCAACGCCAGAGCGTCCGGACGCCGCGGGTCGGCGGCGCCGAAGAAGCCGTCCTCCGTCGCCATGATCGACTGGGTCGAGCCCATGGCGTTGCTCTCGACCACCCGGTGGCCGCGGGCGGCCAGCAGCAGCAACGTATCGGGCGAGAGCCCTACCTCGACCCCCAGCTCGTCGGGTAGCCACTGGTGGTGGACGCGCGGCGCCGCCGTCGCCGCGGCCACGTTCATGCCGTGGTCGATCACGTTGACCACGACCTGCAGCACGGTGGTGATGATGCGGCTGCCCCCGGGGCTGCCGGTCACCAGGAAGGGCCGGCCGTCGCGCAGCACCAGCGTGGGCGTCATCGACGACAGCGGGCGCTTGCCCGGCGCCACCGCGTTGGCCTCGCCGCCCACCAGGCCGTAGGCGTTGGGCACTCCGGGCTTGGCCGAGAAGTCGTCCATCTCGTTGTTGAGGAGGATGCCGGTGCCGGCGGCGACGATGCCGGTGCCGTAGCTGAAGTTCAGCGTGTAGGTGTTGGCCACCGCGTTGCCGTGGCGGTCCATCACCGAGTAGTGCGTGGTGTCGGGGCTCTCGTAGGGGGCCGGCTCGCCGGCGGCGACCGCGGCGCTCGGCCGCGCCCGGAAACGGTCGACGCCGGCGCGCAGCTCGGCGGCGTAGGCCTTCGACGTGAGGCCCGCCACCGGCACCTCCCAGAAGTCCGGGTCGCCCAGGTGCTCGGCGCGGTCGGCGTAGGCGAGCTTCATGGCCTCGACCATGAGGTGGATGGTCTCGGCGCCGCCGGCCCCCAGGTAGCCGATCGGGTAGCCTTCGAGGACGTTCAGCATCTGGATCAGGTGGACGCCGCCCGAGCTCGGCGGCGGCATCGAGACGATCTCGTAGCCGCGGTAGTCGCCGCGCACCGGCTCGCGGAAGGCGGGCCGGTAGCGGCGCAGGTCCTCCGGCGTCACCAGGCCGCCGTGGGCCTCCATGTCGGCGACCAGGCGGCGGGCGATCTCACCCTCGTAGAAGGCCCGCGGCCCCTCGGCGGCGAGGAGGCGCAGCGACGCCGCGAGGTCCTGCTGCACGAGCAGCTCGCCGATGTCCCAGGGCGTGCCGTCGGCGCTCAGGAAGATGGCGCGCGAGGCCGGCCAGCGCTCGAAGCGCTCGCGCAGGTCGCGCAGGTTGCCGGCGACGTCCGCAGTCACCGGGAAGCCGCGCTCGGCAAGCTCCACGGCCGGGGCGATCGCCTCGGCGAGCGGCATCGTGCCGTAGCGCTCGAGCGCCAGGGCGAGGCCGGCCACGGTGCCGGGCACCGCCACCGCCAGGTGGCTGAAGCGGGCGCGCTGCTCGTCGACGGCGCCGGCGTCGTCGAGGTACATGTCGCGGTGGGCCGCGGCGGGCGCCGCCTCGCGGTAGTCGAGCGCCAGCGTCTCGCCGCTCGCGGCGAGATGGATCAGCATGAAGCCGCCGCCGCCCAGGTTGCCGGCCCGCGGCAGCACCACCGCCAGCGCGAAGCCCACCGCCACCGCCGCGTCCACGGCGTTGCCGCCGCGGCGCAGCACCTCGACGCCCACCTGGGTGGCCTCGGCCTTCTGGCTCGCCACCATGCCGTGGCGGCCGTAGACCGGATGGACGACGTCGCGGTCCGAAAGGATGACCGCTTCCTGAGCGGTCGCCGCGACCGGCGCCAAGGCGAGGACGAATAGGACGATCCAGGGACGGAGGCGCGACGGACGGCTCATGGCTTCTCCTGCACGAGGTGAATCTTTTCGCCGGGGATTCATGAAAGGGCTCTCTTGACAGTTCTACCGCCCGGCGCGCTACGATGCCCTGCAACCGATCCCGATCATCTCATGCGGCCCTATCCGGACCGCGTCGCTTCGAGGAGGCTTCCATGAAGCATCACGGCATCACGGCCCTGCGCGGCATCGAGTCTTCCTATCACGAAGAGGGACGCTTCGGACGTCTCTTCCCCACCGCCAAGCCCTTCCTCCCGGACGACGGCTTCCTGATCGAGCTGGGCAAGTCGATGAAGGAGACCGGGGATCCTTCCGGCGACAGCCGCACGATCCCGGCCGGCTTCACCTTCCTCGGCCAGTTCGTGGCCCACGACATCACCTTCGACACCACCTCCGCCCTCGACCGCCAGAACGACCCGGCGGCGATCAGGGACTTCCGCACTCCGGGTCTCGACCTCGACTGCGTCTACGGCTCCGGCCCCGAGGCCAGCCCCTTCCTCTACGACGCCCACGACAAGCACAAGCTGCTGCTCGGCACTGAGTCGAACCCCTACGACGTGCCGCGCAACCGCCAGGGCGTGGCGCTGATCGGCGACCCGCGCAACGACGTGAGCCTGGTGACCTCGCAGCTCCAGAACCTCTTCCTGCGCTTCCACGACAAGGTGGTGGACCGGCTTCGCGCCGAGAAGGTGCCGGAGTCGCAGGTCTTCGAGGAAGCCCAGCACCTGGTGCGCTGGCACTACCAGTGGATCCTCACCCACGAGTTCCTGCCGCTGGTGGCGGGCCAGGACATGGTCGACCGGGTGGCCGCCCGCGGACGCGAGATCTACCACTACAAGGCCCATCCCTTCATCCCGGTGGAGTTCGCGGCCGCCGCCTACCGTTACGGCCACGCCCAGATGCGGTCGGCGTACAAGGTCAACGACAAGCTGACCAAGGCCCGCCTCTTCTCCGACCTCGGCGCCTTCCAGGAGGTCACGGCCGAGCGCCGGGTCGACTGGCGCAACTTCTTCAACGTCGATCCCGGCCGCCCGCCGCAGGCGAGCCGCAAGATCAACACCCTCGTCGCCGAGGAGATGCACCACCTCCCCTTCGTGCCGGAGCCCGACGAGGACCTGCACTCGATCGCCGTGCGCAACCTGCTGCGCGGCAAGGCCCTGAGCCTGCCCTCGGGCCAGACGGCGGCGCGGCGGATCGGCGCCGAGCCGCTGACCGCCGGCGAGCTCGGCTTCGACGGCGAGGCGCCCCTCTGGTACTACATCCTCAAGGAGGCCGAGGTGCGCAAGGACGGCGAGACCCTGGGCGAGGTCGGCGGACGCATCGTCTGCGAGACCTTCCTCGGTTTCCTCGAGGCCGACTCGCAGTCTTATTTCACGGCTGACCGCAAGTGGCGCCCCACCCTGCCGTCGGCCGCCGCCGGCACCTTCACGATGGCCGATCTCGTGCGCTTCACGGAGGGATGAGAACCTCCCCCCCAGCCCCGAGGAGATCCTCTCCCCCTCGCCCTTTGGGAGAGGGGGCCGGGGGGTGAGGGTTCCCACGGACGCCCGGGCGGGATATCCTGAACCGATCGAGCCGCGCCACCTCTACGACGTGCTCGTCGAGCTCCTGGCGCACGACCCGCGCCCCCGTACCGACCAGCCTGTCCATGATGAGTGAAACCACCGCCCCGATTCCGTCCCCGACGCTGCCGGGCGAGCCCCTGGACAGCGAGCGCTGGGCCACCCTGAAAGCGCTCGAAGACGCCACCGGCAGCGGCTTCCTCGACGAAGTCGTCGCGCTCTTCGTGAGCGACACGCCGCGGCGCCTGAGCGGCCTGCGCGCCGCCCTGGCCGGCGGCGACGCCGCCGCCGCCGAGCGTCTGGCGCACAGCATCAAGGGCAGCAGCTCCAACATCGGCGCGCCGCACGTGGCGGCGCTGGCCGGCGAGCTCGAGGGACGCCTGGCGCGCGGCTCCTTCGACCGCGCCGAGGAGCTCGTCGCGCGGCTCGAGGCGGAGCTCGAGCGGGCGCGCCAGGCGTTGATCGAGAGAGTGCCCGGCTAACGCCTCAGCCTTCGCACACCGCCGCCGGACCCGGGTCCGCCGCGTGGCAGCCGGGGCGTAAACCGGCCGCGAGCCGCCACCGCGCCTGCTCCTGGGGCTCATGGAACCAACTGAGAGCCGGTGGTGTCAAAGTGGTGACAGAGAGCGGACTCGGCGTCGTGCTTGGCCGCCGCGTTGGAGATCACGATGAAGTTCCAGATCGGCCCCATGCCCGAGGACGAGGGCTTCGAGCCGGACGGTGACTCCGGGTGGCGACGCCTGAAGGAGCCCGGCCCGATCGGTGCGCAACTGCGGGCCTTCCCGTTGGCTGTCGTCCTCGTCCTGTTGATCTTCGCACTGCTCTCGGGCTATTTCCGGAGCGACCTCCTCGACCTGGTAGACCCCTACATCCTCTTTCTGCCCCTCCTGATGCTGGCCGTCTTCGTCTTTCACGAGGGGATCCATGCGTTCTTCCACCCCGGCAGAGGGACTACGGACCGGTCGGTGCTCGGGTTCTGGCCCGCGACGCTGCTCCTCTACGCTCACTACGTGGGTCCTCTCAGCAGGAACAGGTTTCTCCTGATCCTCGCTTCGCCGTTCGTCTTCCTGACGCTCGTTCCCATCCTCGTCGCCCTGACGCTCGACGCCGCACCCGCCTGGTTGTTCTGGGTGACGATCCTCAATGCGGCGGGCTCGTCGGTCGACCTCGTAGGCATCATCCTGCTATTGACCCAGTTACCGGGGTCCGCAATCGTCAGAAACAAGGGCTGGGCCTCGTACTGGAGGACCGAGCCCGGTGATGCCGGGTCGAGGGTCGCAGCTCTGGTCGAAGGCACCCTCAAGACTGCCTTCCTGGCGCTCTTGGTACAGGTGCCGGCGGCCGGAGCTGTCGACGGGATAACGAGGTCGTTGATCTATCCGATCGAGCTGGAGTCGGGAGGCTCTATGTACGTGTGCGGTGTTCCCTTCCCGGACCTGACATGGCTCTCCTTGCCCTTCTACGGAGTCGTATTCGTCCTGGCCGGTTGGTATACAGGCTCTCGGCGCTGGTCGCTGGGAGCGCGCTGGATCTGCATGGCGACCGGTGGCGTTCTCTTGCGTTCGTCATTCTGGAACGTCCTCGCTATCACGAACGTCCTGCGTGAGAACGCTTATCATGATGAGATCGCCGAACAGGCTTTCTTGTCGCTGGCGTTTATCGGCATCGTTCTTGTCGGCTCGTTTCTCGGCGGTGCTCTCGGCGACCTGTGGCGAAGCCGCCGCGGGCGGGCCTGAGGTGATACCGTAGCGGTCGCGGTCCGGAGACCCACGTCATGCTCACCGACCTCGCCCGCGACCTGCGCTACGCCGCGCGCACCCTCGCCCAGAGCCCGGGCTTCACCGCCGTGGCGGTGCTTATCCTCGCCCTCGGCATCGGCGCCAACACCACCATCTTCACCCTCGTCGACACGCTTCTCTTCCAGCCGCCGCGGGCGGTCGCCGCGCCGCAGGAGCTGGTGCGTCTCCATCCCCTCATGGCCGACGGCCGGCCGAATTGGTGGAGCTATCCCGACTACGTCTTCTTCCGCGACGCCCTTGCCCTCGATCATGGCGACGCCCTCGCCGGCCTCGCCGCCTTCGATCCCGACGCCACCGCGGTCACCGCCGCGGCGGCGGCGGGCGGGAGCGTCCTCCGCGCCGAGGCCATCTTCGTCTCGGTCAACTACTTCGACGTCCTCGGCGTGCGGCCGGCGGCGGGACGCGGGTTCATGAGCGAGGAGCCCGACACGCCGGGCGCCAACCCCGAGGCCGTGCTCAGTCACGGGTTCTGGCAACGCGCCTTCGGCGCCCGCGCGGACGCCGTGGGCGCCGTCCTGCGGCTCAACGGCCATCCCTTCACCGTCGCCGGCGTCGCCGCCGCCGGCTTCCAGGGCCTGAGCCCGGTCGAGGCGGCGCCCGACGTGTGGGTGCCGGCCTCGATGCAGCCGGTCCTCTCGCCCAGCCCTGCCGACTTCCTGCGCCGGGTGGAGAACCAGACCGTGACCTGGCTCCAGGTGGTCGGACGCCTGCGTCCGGAGGTCCCGCTGCCGGTGGCCCAGGAGCGGCTCTCGGCCGTCAACGCGGCGCTGGTGGAGGAGTTCCCCGCCTGGGGCCACGAAGACCAGCGGATGGCGGTCGCGCAAGACACCCGTTTCGAGCCGGAAACGCGCGGACGGATCGTGCGCTATTCGCGGCTGCTCATGGGCGTCGTCGCCCTGGTGCTGGCGACCGCCGGCGCCAACGTCGCCATCCTGCTCCTGGCGCGGACGGCGGCGCGGCGCCGCGACCTCGGGGTGCGCCTGGCCCTCGGCGCCGGCCGGGGACAGATCGTCCGCCAGCTCCTCGCCGAGAGCCTGCTGCTGGCGCTCGCCGGCGCCGCCGGCGGCTTCCTGCTCGCCTTCTGGTCGGCCGGCGTGGCGGCCCGCGCCCTGCCCTTCCGCTTCGCCGTGGGCTTCACCCCCGACCTGACGGTGCTCGCCTTCGCCTTCGCCGCGGCGGTGGCGACCGCGGTCGTCTTCGGGCTGGCGCCGGCGCTCGGCGCGGCGCGCACCGACGTGCTCTCGGTGCTCAAGCTCGGCACCACCAACGAGGGCCGCTCGTGGCTGCGCGACGGCCTCGTCGTAGCCCAGGTGGCGGTGTCGATCGTGCTGGTGGGCGCCGCCGCGCTCTTCGTGCGCAGCCTCGCCGCGGCCGAATCCGTCGACCTCGGGTTCGAGTCCGAGCGGCGGCTGCTGGTGTCGATGAACCTGCGCAACCACGGCTACGACGAGGAGACCGGCGCCCGCTTCGTCGAGCAGGCGCTGGAGCGCCTGGCGCCGCTGCCCGGGGTCGCCGGCGTCTCGGCGGCGGCGCTCGTCCCGTTCCACGGAAGCTGGTCCTCGAGCTTCGACGCCGAAGGCGTCCAGCGAGCGGACGGCGACGAGCTCCAGGCGAACTTCAACGCGGTCGGCCCCGGCTACTTCGAGACCCTGGGCATCCCGCTCGTCGACGGCCGCGGCTTCGACGGCCGCGACCGCCCCGGCGCCGCCCGCGTCGCGGTGGTGAGCCAGGCGGCCGCCGCCATGATCTGGCCGGATGGGACGGCGGTGGGCCGCACGCTCGACCTCGGCGACGAGGAGCCCACCGTGGTCGTCGGCGTCGCCCGCGACGCCCACTACCGCCAGCTCGCCGAGGATCCCTTGCCGTTCGTCTACGTGCCTCTCCTCCAGGACGACCCGGGCCGCGTCAGCCTCATCGTCCGCACGAGGGGCGCGCCCATGGCCCTGGCGCGGACGGTCCAGGACGAGATCCACGAGCTCGACCCCGACGTCGCCTTCAGCCGCGTGTGGACGATGGAGGAGGCCGTCGAGCGTCTGCTCGGCCCCTTCCGGGTGAGCGCCCGGCTGGTGACGCTCTTCGCGTCGCTCGCCCTGCTGCTCGCCGCCGTGGGCCTCTACGGCGTGCTGGCCTACCTGGTGGTCCAACGCACGCGCACGATCGGCATCCGCATGGCACTCGGCGCGAGCGCCCGGCGGGTGGCCGCGGCGGTGATGGCGCGCGGCCTCAAGCTGGCGGCGGCGGGCATCGTCGCCGGCGTCGCGGCCGCGCTGTGGGCGGCGGGGCTGGTGTCGAGCTTCCTCTTCGAGGTGGCGCCGCGCGACCCGCTGAGCTTCGCGGCGGTGGCGGCGATCCTGGCCGCGGTGGCCTGCGCCGCCGGCCTGCTGCCGGCCTGGCGGGCGGCCCGCGTCGACCCGATCGTGGCGTTGCGCGACGAGTGACGGTGGCACCAACACAAGGAGGAGACCCGACATGCTTTTCGCCAACCCCTTCGGAGCCGAGCTCTTCGCCTTCGTCCGCGACCTCACCGAGCACAACGACCGCGACTGGTTCAAGCGCAACAAGAGCCGCTACGAGCTGGACGTCAAGGAGCCGGCCTTCGCGTTCATCAGCGGCTTCGAGCCGCACCTGCGGGAGATCAGCCCGCACTTCCTGGCGATCCCCAAGGCGCAGGGCGGATCGCTCTTCCGCATCCACCGCGACACCCGCTTCTCGGCGGACAAGAGTCCCTACAAGACCCACGTCGGCATCCACTTCCGGCACGCCGCCGGCGCCGGCGCCCACACGCCCGGCTTCTACCTCCATCTCCAGCCCGGCCAGAGCTTCGTCGGCGTCGGCCTCTGGCGTCCCGACCCGCCGACCCTGCGCCAGATCCGCGACGCGATCGTCGCCCGCCCGGACGCGTGGACCCGCACTCGCGACGCCTTCGCCGCGCGCTTCGAGCTCGCCGGCGAGAGCCTCAAGAAACCGCCGCGAGACCTCGCGCCGGACCACCCGCTGATCGAGGACGTCAAGCGCAAGGACTTCATCGGCGTCGTCATGCTCGGCGACGACGAGGTCCTCGCCGCGGGCTTCCCCGGCCGCTTCGTCGCCGCTTGCCGCGACGGCGCGCCGTTCGTCCAGTGGCTGTGCGCCGCCGTCGAGGTGCCGTTCTGAGAGTATGATCGTCCCCATGGACCTGCGCACCGCCAAGACCCTATCGCCTCGGGAGTACCATGCCCGCCGCGCCGCTTCTCGCCGCGCGGCGCGCGAGGAATTGCGCGAGCGCAAGCTCGGGCAGGCTCGCGAGGCAATCCGGCGCCTGGCGTCTCAATTTCCCGCGGTGCGCCGCGTTTACCTCTTCGGCTCTCTTCTGCGGCCGGGCCGTTTTCACGCCCACTCCGACATCGACGTCGCGCTCGAGTGCGACGACCTCGAGGCCGAGACACCCTTCGCCCGCGCCCTCGAGCGCGAGCTCGCTACCGCCATCGACCTGCGTCCTTTCGCGGGAGCCGTCGCCGAAGCGGTCCGGGACGGCGGAGAGAAGGTCTATGGATGAGGGGCACCTGATTCTCGATCGCAGGATCCGGAAGGACCTGGAGACCCTCGAAAAGCTCTGGAAGGAGCTGGAGGCCGTCGCGCTCGACGATCCGGAGATCGACAAGAAAGAGGTCGTCTTCGTCGGCTAGCATGCGGCTCGACCTGACTACGGTTTTCGCCATGAGCGAGACGACGCCCCTCCAGGCCCTGCTCGCGCCGCGGACGATCGCCGTCGTCGGCGCCTCGTCGACGCCGGGCAAGCTCGGCTACGAGCTGCTGCGAAACCTCATTGACGGCGGCTTCGAGGGGACGATCGTGCCGGTCAACCCCAAGGCCCAGGAGATCCTCGGCATCCCGTGCCGACGCGACCTCAAGGACTTCCGCGGCGAGCTCGACCTCGCCGTGATCGCGGTGCCCACCGATCAGGTCGCCGACGCCATCCGCGGCGCCATCGGCGCCGGCGTCAAGTCCGTCGTCGTGATCACCGCGGGCTTCAAAGAGGTGGGGGCCGCGGGCGCCGCCCGCGAGGAGGTGATCGCGCGCCTGTGCGCCGACCACCGGGTGCGGCTCATGGGGCCGAACTGCGTCGGCATCGTCAACACCCACCACAAGATGAACGCCACCTTCGCCCCCAGCGTGCCGCCGGCCGGCGGCATCTCGGTGATCTCGCAGTCCGGGGCCCTGTGCGTGGCCATCCTCGACTGGGCCGCCAGCGAGAAGATGGGCTGCGCCAAGGTGATCAGCTTCGGCAACAAGGCCGACCTCAACGAGGTCGACTTCCTCGAGGCCCTCACCGTGGACGACGCCACGCGCGTGATCGTGGGCTACCTCGAATCGATCACCGAGGGCGACGAGTTCCTGCACGCCGCCGAGCAGGCCGCGGCGGTCAAGCCGGTGGTGGTGCTCAAGGTCGGCATCACCGCGGCCGGGGCCCAGGCCGCGCGCTCGCACACCGGCAGCCTCGCCGGCACCGACATGGCCTACGGCGCCGCCTTCCGGCGCTCCGGCGTCGTCCGCGCCGAGGACTTCGGCGCCCTCTTCGACTACGCCCTGGCCTTCTCCACCCAGCCCCTGCCGCGGGGCGCGCGCCTGGCCATCCTCACCAACGCCGGCGGTCCCGGCATCATGGCGGCCGACGCGGCCGAGTCCTGCGGCCTCGTGATCAAGCCGCCGAGCGCCGAGACCCGGCGCCGGCTCGCCGAATTCGTGCCCGCGACCGCCGCGCTCGGCAACCCGATCGACATCATCGGCGACGCCGACACCGAGCGCTACGGGCGCGCCTTCGAGGTGGTGCAGGACGACGAGGCGACCGACGGCATCGTGGTGCTGCTGACGCCCCAGAACATGACCCGCCCGGTCGAGCTCGCCGAGCGCCTGGCTCTCGCCCATCGCGGCGAGAAGCCGGTGTTGACGGCCTTCCTCGGCGGCAAGGAGGTGCTGGCGGCGCGCGAGCGCCTGATGGCCCTGGGCATCCCCCACTACCCGGCGCCCGAGCGGGCGGTAGCGGCGTTCAGGGCGATGGCCGACTACGCGGCCTGGCGCCGGCGTCCGCCGCGGGTGGTGACCCGCTTCCCGGTCAACCGGCGGCGCGTCGACCGGGTCATCCGCTGGCACCAGCGCATGGGTATCGAGCAGGTCGGCGAGGTGGAGGCCAAGGAGATCCTGCACGCCTACGACTTCAACATCCTCGAAGGCGCCCTGGCCGAGGACGTAGAACAGGCGGTCGAGACGGCCGAGCGCATCGGCTACCCGGTCGTCATGAAGATCGTCTCGCCCGAGATCGTCCACAAGTCCGACTTCGGCGGCGTGCGCCTCAACCTGTCGAGCCCCGACGCCGTACGCGACGCCTTCGACCTGATGATGCTGCGGGTCCGGCGCCGCCAGCCCGAGCCGCGGATCCGCGGCGTCTACGTGGAGAAGCAGGCCAAGAAGGGACGCGAGGTGATCCTCGGCATGACGCGCGACCCGCAGTTCGGGCCGCTGCTGATGTTCGGCCTGGGCGGCATCTTCGTCGAGGTGATGAAGGACGTGACGTTCTACCTGGTGCCGATCACCGCCGAGGAGGCGATGCAGATGCTGCGCGCCACGCGCTCCTACGAGCTGCTCAAAGGCGCGCGCGGCCACGCTCCCGTCGACCTCGAGTCGATCGCCGGCGGCCTGCAGCGCATCAGCCAGCTCGCCAAGGACTACCCGCAGATCGCCGAGCTCGACATCAACCCGTTCATCGTCGGCGCGGTGGGGACCGAGGCCTGGGTCGCGGACGCGCGGATGACGTTGAAATCCCCCTCATCATGACCAAGAACTACGACCCCGATTGGCAGGAAAAATACGCCGCCCTGGTGACGACGGCGGACGCGGCGATGACGCGCTTGCGTCCCGGCCAGCGCGTCTTCATCGGCAGCGGCTGCGGCGAGCCCCTGGAGCTGGTGCGCGCGCTCACGCGGCGCTCGAGCGCGCTGCCCGACACCGAGATCGTCCACGTGCTGACCTTCGGCGAGGCGCCCTACGCTCACAAGGAGCTGACGCGCTATTTCCGGGTCAACAGCTTCTTCATCGGCGAGAACGTGCGCGACGTCATCCAGGAAGGGCTGGGCGACTACACTCCGATCTTCCTCTCCGACATCCCGCGCCTCTTCCAGACGGGGCAACTGCCGCTCGACGTGGCGCTCATCCAGGTCACGCCTCCTGACGAGCGGGGCATGGTGAGCCTCGGCGTCTCGGTCGACATCGTCAAGAGCGCCGCCGAGAACGCCGGGCTGGTGATCGCCCAGGTCAACCCCAACATGCCGCGCACTCTCGGCGACACTTCCTTCCATATTTTCCACCTCGACGTGCTGGTGCCTACCGACGAGCCGATCCTCGAGGTCGCCTACGCCGAGACCAGCGGCGAGATGCAGCAGATCGCCGAATACGTCTCCGCCCTGATCGACGACGGCTCCACTCTCGAGCTCGGCATCGGCGGCATCCCCCAGGCCCTGCTCGGCTATCTGAAGGACAAGAAGGACCTGGGGATCCACACCGAGATGTTCACCGACGGCATCATCGACCTGATCGAGGCGGGCGTGGTCAACGGCTCCAAGAAGACGCTCGACCGCGGCAAGGTGGTGGCGAGCTTCTGCCTCGGCTCGAAAAAGCTCTACGACTACATCGACGACAACCCGGTTTTTTCGTTCCATCCCACCGAATACGTCAACGATCCGTTCGTGATCAGCCAGCACCACAAGATGGTGGCGATCAACATGGCGCTCGAGGTGGACCTGACCGGCCAGGTGTGCGCCGATTCGCTCGGCAGCCGTTTCTTCTCGGGGGTGGGCGGCCAGGTGGACTTCAACCGCGGCGCCGCGCGCGCCCACGGCGGCAAGGCGATCATCGCCCTGCCGTCGACGGCCAAGGAGGGCCAGGTGTCGCGCATCGTGGCGCGCCTGTCGCCGGGCGCCGGCGTGGTCACCACGCGCGCCGACGTCCACTACGTGGTCACCGAATACGGCGTCGCCTACCTGCACGGCAAGAGCGTTCAGGAGCGCGCCCTGGCGCTGATCTCGGTGGCCCATCCCGATTTCCGGGCGCAGCTCGTGCGTGACGCCATCGAAGCGAGATACCTCTCGGCCGAGCACAAGGACGTCGAAGGCCGAGTCGTCATCGGCCCCAAGGAGCTGCGCACGACGTTCTTGCTCGACGACGGCACCCAGATCAGCTTCCGCGCGATCCATCCCACCGACGAGCCGCGGATGCGCCACCTCTTCTACGAGCTTTCGCAGCAGACGATCTACTACCGTTTCATGAGCAACCTGAAACGGATCACCCGCAAGCAGGTCCAGGACTTCGTCTACATCGACCACCGCAACGACGTGGCGGTGGTGGGCACGCTGCCCGAGGCGCACGGCGAGGACATCATCGCCATCGGCCGTTACTACCTGGATCCGTCGACCAACCGCGCCGAGGTGGCGTTCGTCGTCCACGACGACTGGCAGGGCCGCGGCATCGGCAGATACCTGCTCGCGCTCCTGGTCAAGATCGCGCGCCGCAACGGCATCCAGGGCTTCACCGCCGAGGTGCTGCGGGAGAACAAGGCGATGCTGTCGGTCTTCAACAAGAGCGAGCTCAAGACGCGCAGCCGGCTGGCGGGCAACGTCTACAGCTACGAGATGGATTTCGAGTGAGCTGTAACGTTCGTCTCCCGGGGCGCAAATAGGAGAGACTGGGAGAGGAACTCCCCGTCCAACCGCCGAAGGAGACACGCTTGCCCTTGATGGTGAAGATCGCCTGGGTGTCGACGTCGCGCGCCTGCACCAGCGAGCCGCCCGCCGAGTCGCCCTCGGTGATGAAGACCGAGGTCTCGTCGGCGCGCTTGTGCTTGTCGCCGTAGTGGATCTTGCAGTCGATCAGCTTGGGGATGCGGATGGCGGTCTTCTTGGCGCGCTCGCGGGCCTGCTTCTTGACCGCCTGGAGCTCTTTGCGCAGCTTTTCGTTGGCCTCGACCTTCTCGATCAGGGTCCGCGCCGCGGCGGGGTTCTGGTGCAGCCACAGCACGATCGCGTCCTTGACCGCGGGCACGATCCATGAACGCACGTCGGTGGAGCCGAGCTTGTTCTTGGTTTGGCTCTCGAAGACCGGGTCCTGGAGCTTGACGGCCACCGCGCCCACCAGGCCGTCGCGCACGTCGGAGCCGGAGAAGATCTTGCCGGCGAACTCGTTGATGCCCTTGGGCAGCCCTTCGCGGAAGGCGCTTTGGTGGGTGCCGCCGTCGGAGGTGTGCTGGCCGTTGACGAAGCTGAAGTAGGTCTCGCCGTAGGCGTGGGTGTGGGTGAAGGCGAGCTCGAGGCGCTCCCCGCGGTGGTAGATGATCGGGTAGAGGCTCTGGGCCTCGCCCAGCTCTTCCGTGAGCAGGTCCTCGAGGCCGTTCTTGCTGCGGAAAGCCTTGCCGTTGTAGTAGAGCGTCAGGCCGGTGTTGAGGAAGGCGTAGTAGCGCAGGCGGTGCTCGATAAACTCCTCGTTCCAGCGGAAGTCGCCGAAGATCTCCGAGTCGAGTCGGGCGCGAAGGCCACGAAGGTGCCGTTGGGCTCGGCGGCCTGCTTGCCGTTGTGCTCCTCGAGGAGCTTGCCGCGGCTGAACCACGCCCGCTTCGACTTGCCCTCGCGCCAACTGCACACCTCGAAGCTCGCCGCCAGCGCGTTGACGGCCTTGGTGCCGACGCCGTTCAAGCCCACGGAGAACTGGAAGACGTCGTCGTTGTACTTGCCGCCGGTGTGCATCCGCGACACGCAGTCGACGACCTTGCCGAGGGGGATGCCGCGGCCGAAGTCGCGCACGGTCACGGTGTTGCCGTCGCGGGTGATGTCGATCCGCTTGCCCTCGCCCATGATGAACTCGTCAATGGCGTTGTCGACGACCTCCTTCAAGAGGACGTAGATGCCGTCGTTGGGGTTGGAGCCGTCGCCGATGCGCCCGATGTACATGCCGGTGCGCAGGCGGATATGGGCCAGCGGATCCAGGGTCAGGATGGCCTGTTCGTCGTAGGCTACGGCCTTCTTGGCCATGTCGGTCCTCGGGGTCGTGAATCGACGGGCGGCACCTTCGCCGCCGTGATCACCGGCGATTGTACCGCGGCTTCGTCGCGGAAATCCCCCCTGCCCCCCTTTTTCAAAGGGGGGGATGGGACGGCTCGCTTCGCCTCGCGGCGTGCGCGGACGCACGCCCTGTCGTCTCCGGCGCCGAGCCGAGGCGCCAGCGAGGAGTCCGCTTCCCCCCTTTGAAAAAGGGGGGACCGAGGGGGGATTCCTGCCGACGCCCTACGGCGCTTCGGCCTCTACTTTGGCCGCGGAGAAGAGCTGGTGCAGCGACTGGCCGTGCTGCAGGAAGGCGGCCATCACCTTCGCGGCGTCGATCTCGCCCAGTACGTGGACGTAGCCGGCCTTGCCGTCGGCGCCGAACATCCCCACCAGGCCGACGACGTACGGGCCTTCGGTCTTCATGAAGACGTGGATCCGGCTCTCCTGGTCGTTGACGCTGGCCAGCGTCCCCCAGCCCGCGGCGCGCAGCTCGTCGGCGGCGTCGGCGATGCGGGCGTTGACGTCCTCGGCCTGGCCGGCGTCGAGGTCGAAGGCCCGGACCTGCACCTGGGCGACGCTGTCGACGAGGGCGGCGACCTGGGGATCGGCGTTGCCGGTGGCGTCGAGGAAACCGGCCAGGGCGTCGCGATCGAAGTCGAGGCTGAGCATGGCTTGGCCGCCGATGGCCTGCTCGAGGGTCGACAGGTCGACGTAGCCGGGATGGGATTCGAGGTCCAGAGCCGACGCCGCCGGCGGCAGGCTCAGCAGGAGGACGAAGGACAGGGTTCTCTTGATCATCGCGTCTCCTTGACGGCGGTACCGTGGTCAGGATCGACGTGGTCTGCGCGGCCGGTCCGCCGTCTTAGAGAACGCGCCCGGGCTCGGATTGTTACAGACGCGGCCGTCCGCGCGGTATGCTCGCCACGGTCGATGCCGCACGTCCCGTCCCGTCCGCATCTCGTCCTCGCCTCGGCTCTCCTGCTGGCGAGCTGCGCCCTGGCCGAAGGAGGGGACGAGCTGACGGCCGCCGTCCGCGGCCTGACGGCGGCGCCGGACGGACCGCTGTCCCCGCTCTTCCCGCTCGCGCGAGAGGAGCCGAGCCCGGCGGCCGCGATCTACTTCGAGCACTACGGCCTGAGCATCCCCGCGGCGTCCCATCACTTCGGCGTCGTCGAGACGGGGGAGCATCGTCTCGCCGGTCACGTCTTCGTTCCCGCGGAGCCGCGCGGCACGGTCGTCGTGCTGCACGGCTACTACGACCATGCCGGAATGCTCGCCCGGCTGATCGGCTTCCTCGTCGACGGCGGCTACGCGGTGGCCGCCTTCGACCTGCCGGGGCACGGGCTGTCGACGGGCGCGCGGGCGACGATCGGCGATTTCGCGGAGTACGTCGACGCCCTCGCGGTCTTCGCGGCGGCGTGCCGCCGGCACCTGCCGGGTCCCTACCACTTCGTGGGCCACAGCACGGGAGCGGCCGTCGCCCTCGATCACGTCCTGAGCGCCGGCGAGGGCGCGTTCGACGAGGTCGTGCTGCTGGCCCCCCCGTCCGCTCCTACGGCTGGAAGCTGTCGCGGGTGGGCGGGGCCCTCGCGCGGCCGTTCGCCGACGAGGTGCCGCGGGTCTTCCGCAAGAACTCCGACGACGAGGAGTTCCTCGCATTCGTGGCGAAGGATCCGCTGCAGTACCACGGCGTGCCGCTCGCCTGGGCGGCGGCGCTGGAGCGCTGGAACGAACGGATCGAAGGTCTGGCGCCCTCCGACGCGGAGGTCCTGGTGATCCAGGGGACGGACGACACGACCGTCGACTGGGAGCACAACCTCGACATCGTCCGGCGTCTGCTCCCGCGGGCGACTCTCGAGGTCCTCGACGGCGCCCGCCACCACCTCGCCAACGAGTCGGCGGCGATCCGGGAGCGGGTCTTCGAGCTCATCCGCGGGCGCCTGGAGCGGGATCAGGGGTAGATACCCCCAAAGCGACGCGCTTACCGCGGTACGCGGGCCGTCCTATAGGACGCCGCGCTTACCGCCATCCAAGGCCGCGGAACGGACCGAATGGACGGCGAACGCAGGCTCGACGCCGTCGACGGCAGCAGCGGCGGGCGTACCGGGATCCGAGAGCCGGATCCTGAGATGGCGGCCTTGAATGGTGGTTCGGGGCCATCAAGGACGTCCTGCGTCCTCTGATCGCGGTAAGCGGTTCAATCTCACGGTCCGCTACGAGCTTATCTCGGAGCGTCGTCAAAAACCTCCTCAAGACGCTCTGCGTCGAGGATCTGACGGCTCCAGTGGTCGAGGGTCTTGGCGTCGGCCTGGTTAAACCGTCGGACCGCCGACTGTGGAAGATCGCCGAAGCGGTGGCTCGCCAGGGCCTTCAACAAGTCGGCTTTCCCCTTCAGCAGGCCCTCCTTCCGACCCTCCTTCCGACCCTCCTTCAGGCCCTCCTTCATGCCCTCCTTCAGGCCCTCCTTCATGCCCTCCTTCCGACCCTCCTTGCGGCCCTCTTTCAGGCCCTCCGCCTTCCACTCTCTCGACCATCTCTCTGCGCGTTCCAGCAACATGTTCTTCGCTTCCCCGAAGGTCCTGACCTGCGGGACCTCCTTGTTTGCTCCGGCCAGTTTACCTGCCATGCTGCTCACCAGCAGGGCGATGTCTTCTTCCAACTCCGGGTCGTCGAGGAGACCCTCGAGCTCGTCGAGGATCTCTTCCAGCTCTTGCAGGCTCTCCGCCTGCTCCATCAGGAAGACGCCGTCAGTTGCTTCGCCTTGAGCAGGTGCTGGTAAAACAGGGCGACGTAGACCCAGAGGCGCAGCGCCATGAAGCGCTGGACCGACGACTGGAGCTCGATCAGGATGTAGACGAAGAACCACTCGTCCTCGGCCGGCCCGTAGCGGACCTTCCAGACGACGTCGCTCTCCCGTTGGCTCAAGAACCGGCTGACGTAGTGGGCCGGGACCAGCTCCAGGGTGGAGTAGTCGAGCTGGCTGGCCCAGGGCCCGGTGACGAAACGCCGCAAAATCTCCTCGATCATGCGGGGGTGGGTGAAGATCCGGCGGTGGACCAAGTCGTGCGGACGGCGCGGCTTCCTGAGCTTCTTGGCCATCGGCAGAGTATAGCCGCTGGCGCACGTTGCCCGCAGGGGCTTGACGGCTGCGTCCGTTCTTGATCTACTGATCACGTTGTCTCCGACGCGCTGCCACCGGCAGCGCATACCCACCGTCGAGGGGCGCTGCAGCGGATCAAAACCGTCACGCTCGACGCTGGCTCGGAGGACAAGGGCGCCTCTTCAAGAGGCTGCCCTATGCAGGACTCTCGGAACGGCAGGCATGTAGGCCGCGTCGTGGGATTGTGGCGCTACCCGGTCAAGTCGATGGGAGCCGAGAACCTGGCTGAGGTCGAAGTGTCCTGGCACGGCCTCGCTGGGGACCGCCGCTGGGCCTTCATTCGAAACGATGCGGTGCAAAGCGGTGCGGTGCAAAGCGGGTTGCCCTGGCTCACGCTTCGTGAGCGCGGGGATATGAGTCACTATCTCCCTTCGTTCGTTGAGCCGGCTCGACCCGACAAGTCGCCGACCCTCGTACGGACTCCGTCGGGGGCCACCTTCGACGTCGCGGACTCGGCGCTCAGGGCAGAGCTCTGCCCCGGCGGAGCACGGGCGATCAAGCAAAACCGCGGCATCTTCGACACCTTCCCGCTGGCCCTCATCACGACCCAGACGATCGCCCGGCTCGGCGAGATCGTCGGCGCCCAGCTCGACGTCCAGCGTTTTCGACCTAACATCTTGGTGGAAGCAGCCGATGAGGCGCCGTTCGCCGAGGACGGCTGGGTGGGCTGCGTCCTGCGCCTCGGCGGCATGCGCATGCGCGTCGACAAACGCGACGGTCGCTGCGTCGTCATCACCATCGATCCCGTGACGACGCAGCGCAACCCTGCAATCCTGCGCGCCGTAGCTCGCGATCGTCAGGGTTGCCTCGGCGTCTACGGCTCGACCGTGGAGCCAGGCCGCGTTGCAGTGAACGATCCCGTGCTCATCGAGTCTCCAGCGTTACCCGTGCTCATCGAATCTCCAGCGTGACCGCTACCACGCTGCTCGGCGGCAAATCGTCAAAACACTCCCGATTGGAGGTGGGGAGGGCTTCCCGGTCCACTGCAGACGCCTGGAGCGATTTTTCCGACCCGTCCGCAGTTCTCCGAACCGCGTCCCGATGTGCGTCAGCCGCATAAAGAGGTACTGCGGACGGCCCGAGCGATTTTTCCGACCCGTCCGCAGTTGCCCGTGAAGGCTCCCAGGCCCTGCGCCGGGCCTCCAGGAGCCTTCGACAGGGGCTCCGAACCGGCGAAGAGACGTTCCGGAGCACTGCGGACGGCTCGGGCGATTTTTTCAACCCGTCCGCAGTTGGCCTGGAGAGCCCCGGGCGTCCTCGAGACGCCCGGAGGCGCACCGCGGACGCCGGAGTCGATTTCCCGGCCTGCCCGCAGTCGGCTCAGAGGTCGTCGGGCTCGTCGGCGGACGGGGCCGGCAGCGCCTTGAGCTCGTCGGCCGCGGGCAGGCCGGCGCGCGGGGCCGGCATGTCGAGCTGTGTCTTGTCGAGCTGTGTCTTGCCGAGCGGTCGTCCCCGCCGGCCTACGCCCGGCCGCACGATACCGACGAGATCGTCGAGGCCGGCGAGGTCCAAGCCGGCCTCGAGGAAACGGGCGCTCTTGCCGGTAAAGTCCTCGAAGGCCTTCTTCGCCCGCCTCGTGGCCACCGTCAACACCGCTTCGCGCGTCTCGCCCTCCTCGATCACGCCGAGAGCGCGGCCGAGCCGCCCATGGGCTTTCGCGAGCTCGTCGACCAGCCCCGTGCGGTCGGCCGTGACGGACTGGGTACGGCGCCGCGGCATCGGCCATTGGTCGTCGGCCAGCCGGCCGATGGCCGGTGCGAGGGCGTTGTGGAGCTCTTTGGGCGTGCGCGGCAGGTCGCCGCGCAGGCCGAGGAACTCGTCGCCTTCGTCCTTGCCGTAGAGCCCGCGGCAGGTCTTGCGGAAGTTCTTGGCCAGGGGGTAGAGCTCGTTGAACGCGCGATCGCGCCGCCGCCGCTCGCGGCGCAGCTCGTCCTCCACCCGGGCGAGAGCCTCCTTGGCCGCTTCGTAGCTCTGGCGCAGAAACGCCAGGCGCAGCCCGATGCGCATCGCCAGCCCACCGCCGTTGGGGAGCCTCTGTTCCTCGGTGGTGGCGGGCCCGAGCACCTCTTCGAGCCCGGCGTCGAGGAGCCCCGCGCAGCCGAAGGCCGCCGAGCTCACGGCGGCGCTCTGCTCGATCCGCATCAGGTCCTTCTTGGCGATCGCCGTCTCCTGGGCCTTTGCCGTCTTCTTGGCCATCGCTGCTCTCCAGGTACCCTGAGTCGCGCCCGACGCGGCGTTCCAGCCGCTAGAGCTGTCGCATGAACGCCACGAGATCCTGCTTCTCCTGGTCAGTGAGCTTGGTCTCGAGAACCAGGTTGAAAAACTCCACCGTATCCTCCAGCGTCAGCAGTCTCCCATCATGCAGGTACGACGGCGAATCCTTGATGCCGCGCAGGGGGAAAGTCTTGATCGGTCCATCGGCACTGGCCATGCGTCCGTTGATCATCCGCGGCTTGAAGAACCGCTCTGTCTTCAGGTTGTGCATCAGATTGTCGGTGTAGTAGGGAGCTGGATGGCAACTGGCGCAGTTCGCTTTGCCGAAGAACAGAGCCTGCCCGCGCATCTCCGACTCGGTGCCCTTTCTCGGGTCGATCTTGCCGTCGATGCCGAGTTTGGGCGCCGGCGGGAAGTCCAAGAGCGCCTGGAACTCCGCCATGGCGTGCACTTGGCTGCCACGCTCGAGAATGTTGACCCCCTTCTTGGTCGCAATCACCGGATCGCCGTCGAAGTATGCTGCACGCTGCTCGAACTCGGTGAAGTCCTCAACACTCTTCAATGCACGCTGCGACCCGAAGAGTTGTTGGATGTTCACGCCACGGAGCGTAGGCGTGTCGATGCGGTGCCGGAACTCCTGAGGACGAACGTCTCCCGCAAGATGAGTGGCCGCGTTCGTGTGCCCATTGGCGTGACAGTCGAAGCAGGACACGCCGCGGCTCGCACGCTCCGAGCGGCGGTCCTCAGTCTGGTTGAACTGCTGCTGCGGGAAGGCAGATACCAGCAACCTCAGCCCGTCGATCTGTTTGGGGTTCAGGACGCCATTGAACAGCTCGTAGAAGTTGTCGATCGTCACCAGCTTCCCCTGGGAGACATCGCCGAGGTCCGGCCTCGTGGTCAGGTAGATGGGTGCGGGGAACTCTGGCAAGAAGTGGTCAGGTAGATCGAAATCCAAATCGAAGCGCGTCAGGTCCCGCTCTTCCTGTTTCTTGATCTCGTCGATGTGGAACTTCGGAAACGTCATGCCGCCTTCCGGATGATTTGGGTGAGGAAGGGGAAAGAATCCCGCGGGGAACAGGTCCTTGTCACGGAGCTCGTCAGGTCCCATCGCCGCCAACTTGTCCCAGGTCATCCCCGTCGGCAGCTTCACCCGCACGCCTTCCTGAATGTGCTTGCCTCCGGACATCGTCACACCCTGGGCCGGGCGGTCGCTCAGGTCGTAGCGCTGACTGAGCAAGTCCATCTGCCGCGACATCACCGTCGCCTTCGAGGCCTGCATACGAGCCATGATCGTCGCGAAGGTCTCCTTGATGGCGACGGGGGCATAGCTCGACGTCTTCTCATCGGCTTGCTGGGCGTATCCAACCCCCTGAACGCTGACTAGCGCGGCTAGCGACACCAAAAGCACGTAGCTGCGTTTCTGTAATCTGTGTTTCATGTCTGGTCCTCCTGTGTTTGAGATTCGCCGAAGTGGCGACTAACGCTAGGCTTCAGGCGCGGCGAGTAGCCGAAGCGACGTAGGAGCGGAGGCTATTCGCCGTCGCCTGCAAGCCCTTGTTAGCTGTCCCGCTCCCGTGTGCCTAACTCTTACCAAGCTGGGCTTGAACCGTGTCGGCCAGCTTGCAGAGCCACTCAGCCATTGATCGCGCCTGTGAGACGAAATCAGACAACCCCTTTAGCGTCACTACTTTGATCCTGGCCATCCCAGAGCCTAAAGGCCTATTGCGGAGAACCAGTGTTGTTTCATTAGTCTCTTCAAGCGTTGGACCAGCCTCCCCCAATGAATACTCGAAGAGCTGGCCATCGAAAACGAGTACTGGGAATAGCAGATGACACCGCTGGGGCTCTCTCGCTTCTTCGATCCTCTGAAGCCGGGCCTCCGTAGCATCGAGCAGCTGAGCGACGGCACTGAAGGCACGGTTAGAACCATCGTCATGTTTCGCTTCGTTCTTATCCCCTAAGTTTACTTGGCTAATTGAATATGCGGTCGGTCGATCATTATAAATCGTGGGTACTTTATCCCACTGAGTGGCAATGAGGTCAACGATCCGCTCTCGAGCAAGTTTGTCCATTATCCAGTGATAGGCAGAATACGCCTGATTACCGAAGTGATCTTGATCCTTCACAACAAAGGCTACCCAAGGATGTTTCTTGGAACGCTTGCATTCAACGAGGAACGTGGTGGCGACAGCGAAAGTGGGGCAGCCCCTTGGAGCAACAACCTGTTGCATGAAGGCCAAGAGGTCACACTCGCGAAGTTTTTGGGTCAGATTGTCTACGAAGTGGATACCTTGACTAATATTGAAGCCGGCCTCTTGGAAAGATCGGGCTGTCTGGAGTTCAACCGGACCACCATGATAATCAAGCCACTCGGAAACTTTCTTCTTAAGATCTCCGCTCATATCCATAGAAAACCTCTCCAAGGACAGCTAACCTTTGATTCGATTGCCGCTAGCAGTCGAATACCATCTGGCATTTACTTTCTAGTCTCCTTGGAACTACTGAAAACACGCTACTTGGCCGCGTCCCTTCTGCCGCGTCGCGGCAGCTATGCTGCCAGGTGGCGGCATAGGTGCTGCGGAAAGCACGTGTGCCCGAGTCCCGTAATCGGCTGAAAAGAGGGGACTTGAACGCATCAGTCCGCAACTTCCGATTGGAGTTATGCCGCCAAGTGGCGGCATAGCTCCTGCCGCAGCGATTTGGCCTCTGCCGCCCGGCCTGCGTCCGGAGGAGCTGAGCCGCACGCGAACACATCGCGTGAGGCCACGGTCTCCCCCCACAGCAGCAGCTCGCCCGATAGCGGCTGACCGTGGCCTGATCAGGGGCCATCGGCCGTGCCATGCCGGCAGCGCAGTCCTCTTCAGACTCCCGCAGCCATGGGAGCTACACCGCGCGAGGTCCTTGGCAGTGGCAGGGCTCATAGACCGGGTACGTTACCGAAGGTCTCCCGCCGTTGTCAATGTGACGCGGGGCGGGCGGGCGGGCTGGGGGCTGGGCTCGGGCTCGGGGGCTCGGCTCGTGTCAGTCGCTCCTCGCAGGTCTATCGGGGGTGTGCCGACTCGTCACCATGATCCGCCAGTTCGACCGGGACCTCGCGGCGGGCGACCATGAAGCGGCCCGCGCCGCGCCGACGCGGTTGGAGCGCGTCAGGGATAGATCTTGTAGAGCATGCGCGGGTAGGGGATGGTCTCCCGCAGGTGCGGCACGCCGCACATCCAGGCGACGAAGCGCTCGATGCCCATGCCGAAGCCGCTGTGGGGGAAGGTGCCGTACTTGCGCACGTCGAGGTACCACTGGAAGGCGTCGAGCGGCAGGTCGTGCTCCTTGAGCCGGCGCAGCAGCAGGTCGTGGTCGTGGATGCGCTGGCTGCCGCCGATGATCTCGCCGTAGCCCTCGGGCGCCAGCAGGTCGGCGCCGAGCACGAGGCGGTCGTCCTCGGGGTCGGGCTCCATGTAGAAGGCCTTGATGGCGGCGGGGAAACGGGTGACGAAGACCGGACGGTCGAAGCGCTCGGCGAGGATCGTCTCGTCCTCGCCGCCGAAGTCGGCGCCCCAGGCGGTGGCGCTGCCCTTCTCCGCGAGGATCTCGATGGCGTCTCCGTAGGTGATGCGCGGGAACGGCGGCAGGATCTTCTCGAGCTTCGCCACGTCCCTCTCGAGGGTCGCGAGGTCCTCCCGGCAGCGTTCCAGCACCCGCCGGACGAGGTAGCAGGTGAAGTCCTCGGCGAGCTGGAGAAGGCCTTCGAAGTCCAGGAACGCCACCTCCGGCTCGACCATCCAGAACTCCATCAGGTGGCGGCGCGTCTTCGACTTCTCGGCGCGGAACGTCGGCCCCATGCAGTAGACCTTGCCGAAGGCGGCGCAGGCGGGCTCGAGGTAGAGCTGGCCGGACTGGGCGAGGAAGGCCTTGTCGCCGAAGTAGTCGGTCTCGAAGAGCGTCGAGGTGCCCTCGCAGGCGTTGGGGGTGAGGATCGGCGAGTCGACGAGCACGAACTCCCGTTCGTAGTAGAAGTCGCGGATCGCCTGGCAGACCTCGCTGCGCACCTTGAGGGCCGCGCGCTGCTTCGACGAGTGCAGCAGCGTCCCGCCGGGGACGTCTTCGGTGGTGATGCGGATCTCGAGATCGGCGGTCACAGTGCCCGGGCCTCCGGAGATGGGACACGTAGAGTCTCCATCCTATCAACGCGGCAAGCGAGAGCTTGTCGGCTCAGGCGAAGAGCGGTTCACGGTGAACCCGAAACCGAGCTCAAGACGCGGAACGGGCTGCTCCTCGGGCCGAAGAATGCTCCAGGAGACACCCGATGCTGCGCTCAAGCTCGATGCCGAGCCTCTCGCCGATGTCCGCAACCTGGCGCAACGCTCGGGCGTGCACGTTCCACATTGGCTTGCACCGGATCAAGCTGAGCCCGCGGGAGGGCGCCGTCTACCGCTTCGCCGAGGCGGCCCACAAGGAGCCTTCGAGGCCGAGTCGGAGAAGTACGTGCCGGCCTACGGCGGCTACTGCGCCTATGGCCTCGCGGTCGCCGGCAAGCGCTTCCCCGTCGCGATCGACACCTGGCAGATCGTTGACGGACGGCTGATGCTGAACAAGAACGCCGGCGTGCGCGAGAAGTTCGACGCCGACCGCGCCGACATGGTCGCGAAGGCCGACGCCAACTGGCAAAGCCTCGTCGAGCGCGAAAACGAGTGACGCCACGGCCCGCGGCGCCACCCGTGCGCTCGTAGCTGGGCCGACGAATAAGGGTAAGCAGTCGTGCGCGCTCCCATCGTCGAGCGTACGGCGGCTATAGTGGAGCCGGGGTCGAAGACATCGCAATGGACCGAGAAGGCCGGAAAACGGATCCGGCGACCGGCTGGACGCTGCCCTTCGCCGTCGCCCTGGTGCTCGCTCTGCTCGCCGACCGCTTCCGCGGCCTCTTCGACGCGGCGGTGCCGCTCGGCCATTTCCGCGAGCGGGCGATCGGCCTGACCACCGTCCGCGGCGTCGACGCCTCGCCCTACGTCGAGAGCTACGTCGTCCTCTACGGGTCCTTCGCCGTCCTGCTGGCGGCGGCCTTGCTCGCGGCGCGCTGGGCCGGACGACGCCTGAGCCGCCGTCCCGATTCCGGCCGTATCGCCCGCGAGCTCCGCCTGGCGGCGCGGCTGGCGGAGGTGGCGGCGGCGGCGGCGGTGACGGCGATCCTCCTCCGGCGCGCGGACCTCGACGTCCCGGTCGCCCTGCTGCTCCAGGCGGTCGTCCTCGTCGTCGCCTTCGCCGCGGTCAAGCTCGCGGTCCTCGGCCGCGGCGCGGGCGCCGCCGCGGCGGTCCTCGCCGACGTCGACCTCGTCGCCGCGGCCCTCTTCGTGCCGTTCTCGGCGGTGGCGGCGTTCCAGGCCGTGGCCGGCCTGCCGCTCGGCTTCGACGGCCTCCCGGCGGCGGCCTGGCCGGCGGTCTACGCCGCCCTCGCCGCCGCGGTCCTCGCCCTCGCCGCCCGCCGGGCGCCGACCGTTGACGGCCGCGCCCGGCTGGTCCTGGCGTCGGCGCCCCTCGCCTTCATCCCCGCCGCCGTGCCCTTCGCGAACGAGCTCCAATACCGCTTTCCGATGGTCGCTCCGCGGATCCTCGCGGCCGCCGCGATCGCCGCTCTCTTCGGCGCCGCCTGCGCCCTCGCGGCCGTCCACCGGCGCGGGCGGTGGCGTCCGCGGCCCGCCGGGGTCCTGGCTCTCGCCGTCTTCCCCGCCTTCCTGGCGGGAAACGTCCTGTTTACGGTCCACGAGCACGTCCTGCGCTTCGACCAGCTCGACTACTTCCACCTCGGCGAGACCACCCTGCCGACCCAGCAGCTCTTCCAGCACGGCCGGCTGCCCCTGCTCGACCTGCACCTGACCCACACCTTCTCCGACATGGTCTTCCAGACCCTCTACACGCTGGTGAACGGCTATCGCGCCCTCGACATGCTGGTGTGGGCGAGATGGGTGCCGGCGGTGCTCGCGGTGGTGGCGTTGTACTTCTTCCTGGCGCGGGTGACGTCGCCGGGGTTCGCCGTGGTGGCCGTCGCCGCCACCCCCGTCCTGTGGACGGTCTCCGCCGACCACGCCCTGGCCCTGGTGCCGCCGATCTTCCTCGCCGGCGCTCTGCGGCGGCCTGGCGTCCGGCGCTTCGCCCTGCTCTGGGGGAGCACCGCCGCGCTCGGGCTGTGGCGGCTCGACTTGGGGCTGGCGTCGGCGGCGGCGGCGGTCCTGGTGACCGTGCCCTGGCTCGCGCGCCGGCGTCCCGGACGCCTGCTGCCCCGGGTGCCCGCCCACCGGGCCCGCGCCGTCGCGATCTCCCTGGCAGCGACGGCGGGAGCCCTCCTCGGCGCCTTCGCCGTCGCGGCGGTGGCGAGCGGGAGAGCGCCGGTCGGCACCGCGCTCTCCTTCTTCGAGTCGTACTCCCACCGCCTGGCCACCCGCATGCGCCCGGAGATCGTCGACGACTACGGTTTCACCGCGGCGCTCCAGTACTACGTGCTGCCGGCGGTGGCGGCGGTGGTGATCGCGCGCTTCCTGGCAGCTCGAATGGCGGGGCGGCGCACGCCCCTCGTCTGGGCGCCGCTGGCGATGGCCGCCGCCTTCTCCCTCGCGATCTCGGTGCGCTCCCTCGAGCGTCATTCCCTGGTCGAGCGCTTCAATCCCTACCTCTTCGCGTTGCTCGCGGCTCTCCTGCCGCTGCTCTTCCTGCGCCGGCGCGAGAGCGCGGCGACGCGGCTCGCCTTCCTGGCGGTGATGGTCCTGCAGAGCCTCGCCGCCCTGGCGCCGGCGAGCTTCGGCGTCGGCCGCGACCTGCGGCTCCACCTCTTCGCCGACGGCGGCCGCCTCTTCGAGACCCGGACCTGGAGGGGCGAAGAGCGGCGCGTGGTCTACCCGGAGGAGCGTCACCGTCCGCTGGCGGCCTTTCTCGAGCGCAACCTCGCCGAGGGCCAGACTTTCTTCGACTTCACCAACTCACCCCTCCTCTACGTGCTGGCCAATCGGCTCTTCCCGACCCACGTCATCCCCAACCTGAGCCACGTCTCGGAAGCGGTGCAGGAGCGCGTGGTGGCGGATCTCGAGGCGCTGCGAGCCGCCGGCGGCCTGCCTTTCGTGGTCTTCGAGCAGGGCGACGAGCGCTGGGACGACGCGGACGGCGTGCCCAACGAGGTCCGCAGCTACCGGGTCGCCGAGCTCGTCTATCGCCGCTATCGGCCCCTCGCCCGGGTCGGGCCCTACGAGGTGTGGTCGGATGAGAACGTCCACGCCGGGACGGTCCTGGATTTCGAACTCGACCGCCGCGAGCTGGCGCTGGCCGCGCTGGAGCTCCACGACGTCGAGCGCCTGCCCCCAGCGGCGGACGGCGCGCGGCGATTTCGGACGCTGGGCGAGGATCCGTGGATCGCCGGTCTGCTCGCGCTCGACGAGGAGGTCGGCGCCGGCACCTACGCCACCCTGGAGCTCGAGTACGCGGCCTCGGCGCCGGGCTTCGTGCAGGTCTTCTTCGCCCATGGCGAGCAAGGCTTCCGCGAAGAGGCGAGCACTTGGGCCCCGCTGGCGGCGCGCCGCGGCGGCGGCGCCGACCGCCTGACGGTGGCGTTGCCGGCGGCCGCCGAGCCGCTGCGCAACCTGCGCCTCGACCCGCCGCCGGGCCTGGAGCTCGAGATCCGGCGCGCCGCGCTGCTCGTCGCCGGCGAGCCGATCCGGCCGCTGGCGCCCGACCAGGTCGTCCAGCGTTTCGACCTCGGCCGCCTGCCCGCCGTCTGGGGCGCCTTCGATCCGCTGGCGGCGACGGACCGGACGGCCGTCGTCGCGACCCTGGCCGCCGCTCCTTTCGGCCTCGACGTCGACACGCCCGCCGTCTTCGACTTCGATCCGGCGATCGACAAGTCGTCCGGCAGCTACCTCCAGCTTCGGCTGCGTCCGCTCGCCGGCGGCGAAGTGCCGCGGCTGACGATCCGCTACGGCGTGGCGCGCCGGGGCGTGCTCATGAACGGCTTCGACCTCGCCGCGGCGAGCCTCGAGGACCCAGGGCGGGGGGACCGGTTCGACGATCACCTGGTGCGTCTGAGCACCCAGTGGGCGTGGCTGAGCCAGCCGGTCGACCGGCTCGTGCTCGAGGCCACCGGCCCCGTGATGGTCGAATCGGTCCAGCTCCGCGCGGGCGACTGAGCCGATCCTCGCGCCAAGATCTGGTAACATCCGCGCGCCCCATCCGGCAGTCGCCTGCGGCACCTTTCATCGATGAACGGCTGGACGCTTCTCCACCTCGCTCCGGGCCTCTGGCTCCTGCTCCTCGCCGCGCTCCTCGACCGGACGCTGCGCCGCTGGTTCGATCCCGTTCCGCTCAAGGCCTGGATCGTCTTCGCCGTGGTGCTGCTGGTGCTCTTCGCGCCGGTGTTGCTGCTCGACAACACGCTCCTTCCGGTCGGCGGCATCGCGAAAATGGTGCCCTATCGCCACCTGGGGCTGGAGATGGTGGACGACAACCCGCTGCAGCGCGATCTCACCCACGCGATCGCGCCCTGGCAGGCCCAGGTCCGCCGCTGCCTGCGCGACGGCGAGTGGCCGCTGTGGAACTCGTACTCGGCCGCCGGCCTGCCCCTGCTCGCCAATCCCCAGGCGATGCCGTTCCATCCCCTAGTGGTGGCGGCGCTGCCCCTTCCCCTGCCGGCCGCGGTGGGCGTGGTGGCGGCGCTCAGGGTGCTCGTGGCCCTGGCGTTCACTTTCCTGCTGCTGCGCCGGCAGGAGATCTCGGAGCTGCCGGCCCTGATCGGCGCCCTGGCCTACGCGCTCGGCGGGTTCATGATCCTGTGGCTCGGCTGGCCCCACGCCAACAGCGCCGCGACGCTGCCGGTCGCGCTCTACGCCACCGTCCTGTGGGCGCAGGCCGGCCGGCGCCGCGACCTGGTCCTGCTCACCGGGGCCTTGTTCTCCGTCTTCGCCGCCGGCCATCCGGAGACCGCCCTCTACGTGCTGCTCACGGCCGGCCTCTTCGCGCTCGCCCGCCTGCGGGCCGCCGAGGCGTCCCGCCGCTGGGGGATCTTCCGCGGCTGGGCGGCGGCGGCGGTCCTCGCGGGTCTGCTGGCCGCCCCCGTCCTGCTGCCGGCCGCCTCCTACCTGCCCGAGACCACGCGCTACCGGGCGCTGGTGGCCCGTAACCACTACCTCGGCCGTCAGCTCATCGTGCCCGAGAGGTGGGCGCGGGCCCTGGAGACCGTGCCCGAGCGCATGCTGCCGATCGCGACGCCCAACGCCTACGGCAACAACCGCTACGGCGCCTACTGGGGACACCAGAACGTGAACGAGGAGGGCGGCGGGTTCGCCGGCACGCTGACGCTGCTCGCCACCCTCCTGGCGCTGGCCTCCGGCGCCGGCCGGCGCTTCCCGCAGGAGCGGCTCATGGCCGGCCTGGGTCTTCTCTGCCTGGTGGTGATGTTCCGGCCGCCCGGCTTCGTGGCGCTGACCATCCACTTGCCCCTGCTGGACAAGTCGCCCTCCTTCCACAGCCGGGTCCTGATGGTGCTGAGCTTCTGTTTCGCCTACCTCGCCGCCTGCACCTGGGAGCGCTGGCGCCGCCACGACCTGCCGCGGCTGCGGGTGGGCGCCGTCGCCGCCGCCCTGGCCGCCCTGGTGCTGTGGGCCTACCTGGCCCACCCGAGCCCGGAGGATCCCGGCGAGCTGGCCGCCCTGCGCTACTCCTCGCTGGCCGCCCAGCTCATCGGAGTGGGCTTCGGCGCGGTGCTCCTCCTGCGGCGAGGGCCGCGTCCGCGTTGGGCGCTTTGGGCCGTGGCCGGTCTGCTGGCGGCGGAGCTGCTCGCCTTCTACCGTCCGGCCAATCCGCCGGTGCCACGGTCCCACTTCTACCCGCAGTCGCCGCCCCTGAGCTTCATCCAGGAAAAGATCGCGAGCGACCCCGACGGCTTTCGCATGCTGGGCCTCCATTCGGCGTTGCCGCCGGAGTTCGCGACGGTCTACGGCCTGGCCGACCCCCGCGTGCCGGGCCCCAGCCAGGCCGCGGACGTCCACGACCTCCTCGACCCCTTGCGCGGCCCCAGGGGCGGTTTCCTGTTCACCGAGGCGGACCACCCGCTCCTCGACCTCCTCGGCGTGCGCTATGTGCTGGCCGAGGACCGGTGGAGCTTCGGCCCTCCGCTCGCGGCGGTGTTCGAGGATCCGAACGGCGTCGCGTGGGAGCGGCCGTGGGCCCTGCGCCGTCTGTTCCTGCCCGCCGCGGCCGAGATCGCGTCCCCGGCGAGGCCCTGGAGGGAGTGGACGGCGGCGAACCAGGACTTCGCGGCACGCGCGCTGACCCTCGGCACCTCCGGCCACGAGAACGACTGGCAGGCCGCCAGCCCGGCGGCCTCGACCCTCGTCCTCGAGCGGCTTTCGGAGGCGCGCATCGTGGCCCGGGTGGACCTGGCGGAAGAACGCTTCATGGCCTCCAGCGTGTACCAGGACGGCGGCTGGCGCCTCCTCGTCGACGGCGCGGCGCACCCGACGACCCTGGCCAACGGACCGCTCGTCGCCGCCTGGCTGCCGGCCGGAAGGCACCGCGTCGACCTCGTCTACCGGCCGCCGGGCTTTCTCCCCGGCGCGGCGCTGGCCGGCCTGGCCGCCGCGGTGCTGCTCGCGGTGGCCGCGGCGCCGCCGCGCGCGGCGGGTGCGAGACGGTGACCCGCGAGACGGTGACCCGCAATACGGTGACCCGCGGCCCCGCGGACGCCGGCTGGCCTCTGCCCTTCGCCGTCGCCCTGGCTCTCGCCGTGCTCGCCGACCGCTTCCGCGGCCTCTTCGAGGCGGCCGTGAGCCTCGGTCATTTCCGCGACCGGGCGATCGGCGTCACCACCGTCGACGGGGTCGACGCCTCGCCCTACGTCGAGAGCTACGTCGTCCTCTACGGCTCCTTCGTCGTCCTGCTGACGGCGGTTTTCTTCGCCGGGCGCTGGGTCGCCCGCCGGCTCGCCGGCGGTGATGAAGTCGGGCGCGAGCTTCGGTTCGCGGCGAGGTTGGCGGAAGCGGCGGCGACGGCGGCGGCGCTGGCGATCGTCCTCCGGCGCCACGACCTCGACGTCCTCGCCGCCGTCCTGCTCCAGGCGGTCGTCCTCGTGGTCGCCTATGCCGCCGTCAAGCTCCGGATCCTGGAGCGGCGGGGCGAGAGCGCCCCAGCGCGGATCGTCGCCGACGTCGACCTCGCCGCCGCCGCCCTCTTCGTGCCCTTCGCGGCGGTGACGGCGGTGCAGACCGTCGCCGGCCTGCGCCTCGGCTTCGACTTCCTGCCGCCGCCGGCGTGGCCGGTTCTCTACGGCGCGCTCGCCGCCGCCGTCCTGGCCCTGGCCGCCCGTTGGACGGCGAGCGCCGAGGGCCGCGCCCGTCTCGTCCTGGCGTCGGCGCCGCTCGCCTTCATTCCCGCCGCCGTCCCGCTGGCCAACGAGCTCCAATACCGCGTCTCGAGCGTCGGGCCGAGGGCGCTGGCGACCGCCGCGATCCTCGCCCTGGCGGGGGCCGCCGTCGGCCTCGCGGCGGCGCACCGGCGCGGGCTCCTCGCTCCGCGGCCGGCCAGCGTCCTCGGCCTCGTCGTCTTTCCCGCCTTCCTGGCGTCGAACGTCCTCTTCGCGGTCCACGAGCACGTCCTCCACTTCAGCAAGCTCGACTACTTCCATCTCGGCGAGTCGACGCTGCCGACCCAGCAGCTCTTCGACTACGGACGGCTGCCGATCCTCGACGTGCGCCTCGCCCACACCTTCTCCGACATGGTCTTCCAGACCCTCTACACCCTGCTGAACGGGCGGCAGGGCCTCGACATGCTGGTCTGGGAAGCGTGGATGCCGACGGTCGTGGCCGTGGTGGCCGTGTACTTCTTCCTCGCCCGGGTGACTTCGCCCGGCTTCGCCTTGGTGGCCGTCGCGGTGACGGGCGTCCTGCGGACGGTCTCCGAGTACTACGCCCTGGCCCTGGTGCCGCCGATCTTCCTCGCCGCCGCCATACGCCGGCCCACCGCCGCCCGCTTCGCCCTCCTCTGGGCCGGCATCGCGGCGCTCGGGCTATGGCGCTTCGACTTCGGGCTGACCGCGGCGGTGGCGGCGGGCCTGGTGACGGCGGGCTGGCTCGCCCGGCGCCGGCCCGGGCGAGCCCTGCCCCAGGTGCCGGCGCATCGCGCCCGCGCCGTCGCCGTGTCCGTGGCGGCCACCGCGGGCACCCTGCTCGTCGCGCTCGCCGCCGCCGCGGCGGCCGGCGGGAGGCCGGTGGCCGCCGTCGCGAGGTCCTTTTTCGACTCGTACTCCTACCGGCTCGTGACCCGCATGCGCTCGGCGATCATCGACGACTTCGGCCTCGCCGCGGTCCTCCAGTACTACGTGCTGCCGGCGGTGGCGGTGGCGGTGATCGCGCGCTTCTTGACGGCGCGCCTGGCGGGGCGGCGCACGCCCGCCGTGTGGGCGCCGCTGGTGATGGTCGCCGCCTTTTCGCTCGCGATGTCCGTGCGCTCCCTCGAGCGCCACTCGCTGATCGAGCGCTTCAACCCCTACCTCTTCGTCTTCCTCGCGGCGCTGGCGCCGGTGCTCTTCCTGCGCCGGCGCGAGTCGGCGGCGATTCGCGGCGTCTTCCTCGCGGTGGTGGCCATCCAGAGCATCGCCGTCCTGCCGCCGGCGAGGTTCGGCGTCGGCCGTCATCCGCTCCTCCACGTCTTCGCCGCCGGCGGCCGGCTCTTCGAGGTGCGCGCCTGGCGCGGCGACGAGCCTCGGGTCAGCTTTCCCGAGGAGCGCCACCGCCCGCTCCTGTCCTTCCTCGAACGCCACCTCGACGAGGACCAGACCTTCTTCGACTTCAGCAACTCCCCCCTGCTCTACGTCCTCGCCGACCGGCTCTTTCCGACCCACGTCATCCCCAACCTGATCCACACCTCGGAGCCGGTGCAGGCGGGCGTGACCGCGGACCTGGAGGCGCTGCGCGCCGCGGGCCGGCTCCCCTTCGTGATCTTCAAACAGGGCGACGAGTTCTGGGACCGCGCGGACGGCGTCCCCAACGAGATCCGCAGCTACCGCGTCGCCGAGCTCGTCTATCGCCACTATCGTCCCCTCGCCCGGGTGGGGGGCTACGAGCTGTGGTCGGAGCGCGGCGTCGACGCCGCCGCCGTCCTCGCCTCGGAGCTCGACCGCCGCGAGCTGGCGTTCGCCGCCGCGCCGCGTCTCCACGACGTCGAGCGACTGCCGGACGGCGGGTCGCGGTTCCGGGCGCTCGCCGGCGATCCGTGGATCGCCGGCCTCTTCGAGCTCGACGACCAGGCCCCTGCGGCGGTGGCCACCCTGGAGCTGCGCTACGCGGCCGCTGACGCGGGCGAGATGCAGGTCTTCTTCGACCTCGCCGGGCACGGGTTTCGGGAGGCGGCGAGCGCGTGGACGTCGCTGGTGGCCGCGGGGCCCGGCGAAGAAGCCGACCGTCTCTTCGTCGCCGCGCCCGGTGGGCGGCTGCGCGACGTCCGCTTCGATCCGCCGCCGGGCTTGGCCCTGGAGATCCGGGGGGCGGCGCTTCTCGTCGCCGGGGAGCCGATCCGGCCGATCCTGCCCGAGCGCGTCGCCCAGCGCTTCGACCTCGGCCGTCTGCCCGCCGTCTGGGGCGCGTTCGACCCGCTCGCAGCGAAGGAGCGCACCGCCGTCCTGGCGACGCTCGCCGCCGCTCCCTTCACGCTGGAAGCCGGTGCGGCCGCGGCTTTCGACTTCGACCCCGCGATCGACAAATCGGCCGGCAACTACCTCCAGCTTCGGCTGCGTCCGCTGAGCTTCGGCGACGAGGACGGCGGCTCGCGGGTGACCATTCGCTACGGTCTCGCGCGGGAGGGCGTCCTCGAGAACGGCTTCGAGCTCGAGACGCGAGGCAGAGCACCCGCCGGCGAGCTCCATCGGCTCTCGCCGGCGCCGAAAGACGCCTTCGCCGCCCACGCGGTGGAGCGCTTCGACGTCGAAGGCGGACGCATGATCTACCGCGCGACGGGAGAGGACCCGCACTTCTGGGGCGTTCTCGACCTCGGCGCCCTGCCGCCCCGGCAAGGCGACACGGAGCTCGTGCTGCGGCTGCGCTACCACTCGTCGGCGGCCGGCGAGCTCCAGGTCTTCTACGCCTTCGACGGCCGGGACTTCGCCGAAGAGGCGAGCGCCAAGGCGGCGATCGAGGCGACCTCCACCCACGGCGACCCGGCGCTGGTCGTGGTGCCGCTGTCGGCGAGCCCGGGGCGGGAGCTCCGCGCTCTGCGCTTCGACCTTCCCGACGCTGTCCCGGACGGCGCCCTCTTCGAGATCGACGGCGCCGAGATCGTCTACCGGCCGGTGAGCTTCGAGGACCACCTCGTGCGCCTGAGCAGCCAGTGGTCGTGGACGAGCGAGCCGGTCGACCGGCTCGTCCTCGAGACTGACGGTCCGGTGATGGTCGATGCGGTCCTGATCCGGGCGGGCGACTGAGCGCCCTGTTCCTGGGGGGGGTCCGGGTCGCCTGAGACCGAGCGTTTCGCTGCGCGTCCGGCGTAGGGGCGAGCCCCCGTGCTCGCCCACCCGGTCCAACGGACCGGGCTTGCTGGGGCGGAATCCTGAGAGCTCAGCTCGCTGCGCTTTGCCTGGTCGGGCTCGGGCGAGGTAGCCACTCGCTCGGGCCATCTTGTTGATGGGCGGTCACTTCGTTACCGCCAGAGAAGAATAGAGGAGAACCGTCGCCTCTGGCGCGCGAGCCTCGACGCGCTCGAGCGTCACCTCGATGCAATGCCTGACGAACCCGACAAGGAGCGGAAATCATGAGTCAAGCCGTCCCCGTCTTGCTGGATCACGGCGGTGAATCTGTTCTGCATGTCGTCCTCCTCGGTCGGCCTGATCTTAGCCCAGTCTGCCGCAGGCGCGGTCACCGCGTTCAGAGTCCGGAGGGCGTCTCGAAACCGGCCAGCCTCTCCGCGTCGAGGACCAGGATGCCGGCCTCTGCCAATTCCGCCGCCGACTCCTCGCCCAGGCCGCTCTCAGTGTAGAAGAGGAACAAGGTCTTGCGCTCGAGATGGCCGGCGAGCGCTTCCTTGACACTGATGAAGCGACGGACCGCTTCTCGTGCCACTTCCCGCTGCCAGTCCTTGACCTCGACCATCAGGTCGGTGCCGTCGGCGCGTTCGCTGACCGCGTGGAGGTCGATCTCGACGCTGCGCTCCTGGTCGAGATGGAAGCGGGCCTTGCGGATCGTGGCGAAACGGTCGAGGGTGAAGGCGTGCTCCTGGGCGCCGCGGGGCAGCGGATGGGCGACGACGTCGGCAAGGGTAGCGCCGCGCAGCGACGCCGCCAGCAAACGGTAGCGGACCTTGTATTCCGCCGCCAGCCCTTTCTGCCAGGCGATCTGGCGCTGGGCGGTGGCGAGCTCCCTCTTGAAGTCGTCCTCGATGGCCGCCGCGCTCACGCGCTCGATCTCCACGCCGTAGATCCGGCGGAAGACCATGGCGAAGATCCGGTCTCCCAACCCCCGGTAGTGGAAGTTTGACGAGCCCTCGGCCAGGATGTCGGCCTTGACCAGCTTGTGCAGGCGCTCTTCGAGCTCTTGGTCGGTCATGTCGAGCTTCAGGTCGGCGAGGATCTGGTCGCGTCCGCGCTCCTCGGGCTCGTGCGCCGCCAGGTAGAGGACGATCTTGCGCGCGTTGACGTCGTTGACCCGGGCGAAGGCGTCCCACAGGTACTCCCGCCACACCCGGGCGACGTCGCCTTTGCCGAGGATCGTTTCCAGGGCGAGGGCGTCGCGCACTCCCTCCCTGGTCGTGAGGTCTTTCTCCTCGATTCGGTTGCGGACCGTCGAGGCGACGTAGAAGGGGTCGTTGTCGCAGACTTCGGCGACGTAGGGAGCCGTCTCGTCGGTGATCGGCACCCGGTAGGCGTAGGCGTAGTTGTAGACGGCCTCGAGGGCCTCTTCGTCGCTCAAGCCCTCGAGGTGCCACTCGTGGTAACGGCCCGTCATGTGGCGCAAGATGGCGCCCAACCAGCCGATGTAGCTGCCGGCCACGATCTGCGGCGAGAGCTTGCTCTCGGCGGTGCCCATGTAGGAGTAGCAGAGCTCTTCGACCTGCTTCGAATCATGGTCGGCGACGACCCAGCGGTTCAGGTACTGGAACTCGTCGAGGATCTGGACGACGCGCACGTCCTTGACCGCCGAGAGCCGGTGGCCGGCGTCGCGCGCGTGGCCCCATGCCTGGTCGGGGAACCGCTCCAGGATCTCCTCCATCCGGCGGATGTCGGCCGCGACGTGGCTGTCGCCCGTGGCCAGCTCCTTGAGCTCGGCGAGCGACAGGACCACGTTGACGAGCTCGGGCTTGCGGAGGGTGAAACCGAAGTACTGGCTGAGCAGTCGGCGGTAGAACGCCTCCCCGAAAGACGTCTTGGGGAGGTGCTCCTCCGGGATGCGGTAGTAGAAGGGGATGAGCTGAGGGTCGTTGCGGTCGTAGAGGACGTTGAAGAAGCGCTGGAGCAGCGCCGTCTTGCCCTTCTTGCGCCGCGACAGGATCCCGGTCGAGAGCGAGATCCGCCGTTTAGCGCCGTCGGCCCACTTCAGGAGGCGCGCCATCTCCTCCTTGCGGCCCACGAACAGGTCCGGATCGCCGATTTCCTCGGCCAAGGCATAGGTGAGGTCCCACATCCTCGGGAGAGTATACTCCCAGGTCAATCATCCGGCCTCAGACGCCGGAGAAGCGCGTCGGACCGCGGAAGTGTCTGTGGACGACGGTCCGAGACGCGTTCGTGCGTCGCGTGGGGACCGATCCGGCCGACCTCGGCGTCGGGGTCCGATTGTCCACGGCCACATGGCCCGGAGCCTCATCTGGCAACGTCGATTCCGGCGGCGATATTCCCGCCGGCGCCTTGGCAGGCTCTCGCCGCGGACTCTCCCCACCCGGCCACCGGCGATGATCCTCGGGCGTCATCCGGCGTAGGGGCGAGCCCCCGTGCTCGCCCACCCGGTCCAACGGACCGGGCTTGCTGGGGCGGAATCCTGAGAGCTTAGCTCGCTGCGCTCGCGGACGGTGATATCCTTGCTCTGCGCAACAAGCGGAGTTCCGTGTAGGGCAGGCTCCGCCTGCCGATTCACGATCCGTGGCAGAATCGTCAGGCGCAGCCTGACCTACACTCAAGACGTCGATTTCAGATAGTTGTGCGATTTCCGAGACGTCGAGTTAGTAGGCGCGCAGTGGGAGAGGATATCTTTATCAAGAAGGGGATTCCCGCGGCGAAGCCGCGGGTCATTTCGGGGAGGGGACGACGTCTCAGATCCGCCGCACCAGGATCGTGCCGGCCAGCTCCAGCGCCGCCGCGCCCGCCGCCTCCAGGAAGCTGGCGATCGACGACGGCGAGCGCGCCAGGCCGTCGGCGAGGTTCAGCGCCTCCGTCAGCTCCGGATTGCCGTGGCGCAGCCGGCCGACGGCTCGACCGTCCCGGTAGAGAACGGGACCGCCGGCGTCCTCCGGGTCGACGGAGAAGCTCCGCGCGCGGTCTACCAGCGGCAGGAAGGCGGCGGCGAGCAGGGCCGTGTCGCGGTCGGTCAAGGTGCCGAAGGGCTCATCGCCGTCCTCAGGATTCTCCCAGAAACGAAACAGGCCGTAGCGCTCGTTGCCCAAGGCGACGACGCGCCAGAAGCCGCCGGTCACCGCCTCGCCGGCGGTCACGGGATCGTCGTGCTGGTCGAGCTGTCGGAGGTAGTCGGGGTGGAAGGCGTTGACGGGGGTAGAATCGTCGTGATCGGGCATGGGAACATGTCTCCTTTGCCTGGTCGGGCTCGGGCGAGCTGTCATCTCGCCCGGGCCCTCTTGTTGATGGGCGGACGCCCTGTTACCGCCAACAGTAGCGGAGAAACCGGAGGAAGTCAAGCGAAAAGGGCCGGTTTCTCGGAAGAAACCTCGCGCCGGTCACGCCGGCGCGTGGACGGCCACCGGATGAGATCCTCGAAGAGCTCCCGGACCTGACTGAGGCCGACGTCCTCGCCTGCCTCCGGTTCGCCCGCCAGCGAATCGACCATCCGGTGGTGGCGGCGTGATCGGTGGCGAGCTTCGCACTGACCCTGGCCTTCGGAATGCAACCCTGAAAGGGTGACAAGCCGCTGTTCCGGCTCATCATGATTTCCTTCCGCTCTCGGCGTCAGGATCCAGGCCGACCAGAGAGCTTTACTGCCGTGTCAAGGGGGAACTGGTGGAGCAGCACTTGGCAGCTTTCCGCCGGACGTGACCGCCGTCACCAACACGGAGCCGGCGCCGCCAGTGTAGCCTCTGTCCCAGTAAACCTATCTCTTTAATTAGCAGCCCTTTGACGGCTGTATGTCCTTCATCGCTTTTTAACTACGGTCTGGCCCAGTGCACTAAGGGTGCCCAGATAGACCGGTGCAGCTGTGCCCGCCATTGCCTTGTCGGAATATGCCCAAATGTCACCCGTGTGGGTGTCCATGAAGATCGTATGGCTTTCCATCGGCATTCCCTCGAAGGCGCAGGAGCTACAAAGAACCTCCGCGGGATTCGCGTGATCGTGCATGAGGATCCCGCGGCGTACGAGCCCCCGGGCCGAGATCGCCATGCACCAAGGTCGGTGCCGGCGCCGCGACGGTGGGACCGCGATGCCGGCCGCATTGACGCCTGGCGTCATCCCGTGGGAGAGTATCGGCATGGCCGCTGCCGACGTCACCAAGCCTCTGGCGGGCACCGCACCAACCCCGGCGGACGACTACGACACCCCATGGAAGGACGTCTCCGGACGGTTCTTCCCCCAGCTCGTGGAGTTCTTCGCTCCAGACCTCTACGCGATCATCGACTGGTCGGCCGGCTACGAGTTCCTGGAGCAGGAGCTACGGGCGATGCTCCGCGACGCCGAGACCGGTCCCCGCCGCGTCGACAAGGTCGTCAAGGTCCGGACGTTGGCAGGCCAGCCCCTCTACCTCGTCCTCCACGTGGAGATCCAGGTCTCCCGGGAGTCCGGTTTCCCTCGACGCATGTTCGTCTACTACTATCGCCTCTACGACCTCTATCCCGAGCAGGTCGTGAGCCTGGCCGTCCTGGCCGACGAGGAGCCCGACTGGGAGCCCAAGCGCTACGAGCATACGCTGCGAAGAAGTCTTGGAGCTCTTCCGATTCATCGACTGGCTGCTGGTCCTGCCGCCGGATGACGAAGAGCTTCCACCAGCGGCTCGAAAAGCTTGAGCAGGAGTCGAAGATGAAGTACGTGACGAGCATCGAACGTCTGGGACAACAGGAGGTAATCCTCGCCCAAATCGAGGAGAAGTTTGGGCCTCCTGACGCCCCGATCCGTCGCCGAGTCGAGCAGGCCAGCCGGGAGGAGATCCTCGCCTGGGCGAAGAAGATCCTCACCGCCTCGTCGCAGGACGAGGTCTTCGCGACCTGAGTCATAGATGGATCCAGTCCCGGCAACTCAAGCGGCGATCCAATGTCATCGGAGTCCGCCGAGGCTCGCCGTGCCGCTCCTCGAGCTCGGCCGTCGCCACGAGCTCGCGTAGGCGCGGCCAGTGTGCCTGAGCTTGTGGTGCAGGCGTCCCGCCTGCCTGGGCGGCGGCAGGCGAGGTCGCGAAGAGGCTCGTCAGGATGAGGGTGGCTGGAAGCGTCCGGCTCATGGGCGAGTCAAGCCTACCGCGGATCGTGGCATCCAGCTTCGAGCGCAAGGCCAAGTGTACTCCGCGGGGCGGCCGCGGGACGACGCCCTCGTCGTCCGCTTCTTGGACCGATTCTTGCGCTTGACCTTGCCACCCCTTGGCGTTCTCGCCTACGTAAGTGACTCGATTTAAAGGCCATATGACGACACGAGCCGCGTTGCGGACGACTTTCGGCAAGTGCCGAAACCTGTCCGGACCCGTTGCCGACGGGTGCTGGCAAGTGCCGAAACCTGTCCGGAGTCGTTGTCGACGGGTGCTGGCAGTTGCCGAAAACCGTCCGCAGGCGTTGCCGACGGGTCCTGGCAGTTGCCGAAAACCGTCCGCAGGCGTTGCCGACGGGTGCTGGCAGTTGCCGAAAACCGTCCGCAGGCGTTGCCGACGGGTGCTGGCAAGTGCCGAAAACCGTCCGCGGCACTTATGGACGCCGCTTTGTAGGTACACGTAACGCTCAGTATTGCTCATGAACGTTATTCTGCAGATGCCAACCGGCGTCCATATCGCTCATGGACCCCGTTCGGCAAGTGGCGGAAGACGTCCATATCGCTCAGGGACGCCGTCTGGCAGGCGGCACTGGCGTCCTTATCGCTCAGGGAAGGCGTTTGCGGGCGGCCGGAGACGTCCATGTCGCTCAGGGAGGACGCCGGCGGCTAATCGTCCGACCGCGCCCTCACCAGGCTGCGCGCCAGGCCCAGGCCGCCGATCAACGGGAACCCCGGCCACAGCCGGCCCATGTCGTGCCACTCGAAACGGCCGAGGCCGGAACCCTCACCCCCGGCCCCTCTCCCAGGGGGAGAGGGGAGTAAGATGTCGGATCCGAAGCCCCCTCTCCCCCTGGGAGAGGGGGTTGGGGGTGAGGGTTCCCGCGCGGAGCGATCAATGACGATGACGATCCTCGGAAACGGCATGGTGGCGACGGGTATCGGCGCCTGCGGCGGCGTGCCGCCGCGGGTCGTCGACGGCGGCGCCGTCGTCTGGCAGGACGAGCGTATCCTCGCCGTGGGGCCCGAGGACGAGCTGCGGCGGGCGTATCCCTCGGCGGCCTACCTAGACGCCCACGGCGGCCTCGTGCTGCCCGGATTGGTGAACCTCCACCACCACTTCTACTCGGCGCTCGCCCGCGGCCTCGACCCCGGCACCGCCATGCGATCCTTCCCCGAGGTGCTCGACCGCCTGTGGTGGCGCCTCGACCGCGCTCTCGACCTCGAGACCGTGGAGATCTCGGCCGAGCTCGCCGCCGCCGACTGCGTGCGCGCGGGCACCACCACCGTCTTCGACCACCACGCCTCGCCGGCGGCCATCGCCGACAGCCTCGACGTGATCGCCCGCGCCGTGGAGAAGGCGGGGATCTCGGCCGTGCTGTGCTACGAGGTGACCGACCGCAACGGTCACGACGAGGCCCTGGCCGGGCTCGAGGAGAACTTCCGCTTCTTCGAGGAGCGCCGCGGCCACCCGCGGGTGCGCGGCGTCGTGGGCCTGCACGCCAGCTTCACCCTGCGCGACGAGACCCTGGCGCGGGTGGCCGGCGAGCGGCCCGAAGGCGCCGGCGTCCACATCCACCTGGCGGAGCACCCGGTGGACATGGAGTCCAGCCGCGACGTCTTCGGCGCCGGGCCGGTGCAGCGCCTCGAGCGCTATGGCCTGCTCGACGCCCGCTGCCTGCTGGCCCACGGCATCCACCTCGGCCCGCAGAGCTACGCCGCCATCGCCCGCCAGGGCGCGGTGGTGGTCCACAACCCGGAGTCCAACGCCAACAACGGCGTCGGCCACCTCGACACCGTCGAGGCGGCGCGCCAGGGCTGCCGGGTGGGGCTCGGCACCGACGGCATGGCGTCGTCGATGCTGCGCGCGCTGCGCGCCGCCTTCCTGCTGCACCGCCACCGTACAGGCGACCCGTCGTCGGGCTTCGCCGTCCTGCCCGAGCTGCTGACCACCAACGTCGAGACCGCCCGCGCCGTCTTCGACGAGCCGCTCCTGGGCGAGCTCGCCCCCGGCGCCCCGGCCGACGTGATCGTGGTCGACGCGCCGCCGCCGACGCCGCTGACCGCGGAGAACCTCTTCGCCCATCTCGTCTACGGCGCCAGCGAGGCGCCGGTGCGCCACACCGTGGCGCGCGGCCGGGTGCTGCTCGAGGACTTCCGCCTGACCACCATCGACGTCCAGGCCCTGGCGGCCCGGGCGCGTCGTCTCGCCCCGGCGCTGTGGGAACGCTTCCACGGCCTGGCCTGGGGGACGCCCTACGTGGGCGCGGACTGAGACGCGAGGAGAACACCGAAATGAACCGTGCCCGACAACGGATCCGCGACAAGGCGGTCGAGAGGTGCCGGGAGCGGGGCGTCCTGATCCCCACTTTCGCCGAGATGCGCGACCCCCTGACGATCGATCCGGCCGTGGCCGCCGCCCTGAAGGGCGTCGACATGCAGGCCGTCGACCCGCTCAACCTCTTCCGCATCAGTTGGCGCAACGATCCCGAGACCGGCGGCTTCGGCGAGGTCAACGCCCTCGAGCTCCCCTCGGAGCTGACCGGCGTCGAGGCGCGCATCGTCGGCCTGGTGGGCCGGCATTTCCCCACCGGCTCGCACAAGGTCGGCGCCGCTTTCGGCTGCCTGGTGCCGCGGCTCGTCAACGGCGAGCTCGATCCCGTTCGCCACCGCGCCGTATGGCCATCCACCGGCAACTACTGCCGCGGCGGCGCCTTCGACTGCGCGCTGCTCGGCTGCCGATCGGTGGCGATCCTGCCCGAGGAGATGAGCGCCGAGCGCTTCGCGTGGCTGCAGGCCATCGGCTCGGAGATCATCAAGACGCCGGGGTGCGAGTCGAACGTCAAGGAGATCTTCGACGCCTGCCACAAGATCCGCGAGATCCACCCCCGCTCGGTGATCTTCAACCAGTTCGAGGAGTTCGGCAACTACCTCTGGCACTTCGGCGTCACCGGCCCGGCCGCGGAGTCGGTCTTCCAGGGGCTGGTCCCCCCTCGGGGCTCGCGGGCGCCGCGCCTCGCCGCCTGGGTCGGCGCCACCGGCTCGGCCGGCACCCTGGCCGCCGGGGACTACCTGAAGGAGCGCTATCCCCATTGCCGGATCGCCGCCGCCGAGGCCCTGCAATGCCCCACGCTCCTGGCCTGCGGCTACGGCGCCCACCGCATCGAAGGCATCGGCGACAAGCACGTGCCGTGGATCCACAACGTGCGCAACACCGACGCCGTCACCGCCGTCGACGACGAGGCGACGGTCCGTCTCCTGCGGGCGTTCAACTCGCCGGCGGGGCAGGTGGCGCTGGCACGCTACGGCGTGGACGACGCGGTGATCCGGCGCCTGCCGCTCCTGGGCATCTCGTCGATCTGCAACCTGCTCGCCGCGGTCAAGGTCGCCCGCTGGTTCGAGCTCGACGAGCGCGACGTGCTGTTGACGTCGTTCACCGATTCCGTGGACCTCTACCACACTCGGCTGGCCGAGCTCGACGAGGAGCGCGGCGAGCTCGACGAGATGGGTGCCACGGTCGACTTCGAGCGCTACGCGCTCGGCGCCGCCGTCGACCATTTCCGCGAGCTGCGCTTCCCGGAGCGCAAGGCGATCCACAACCTGAAATACTTCACCTGGGTCGAGCAGCAGGGCAAGACCGTGAAGCAGCTCGACGCCCTGTGGAGCCCCGATTTCTGGCACCACCTCACCGCGCAGCTCCCGGCCTGGGACGAGGCGATCGCCGCCTTCAACCGCGACACCGGCGTGGCCGAGCGCATCCGCCGGGAAGCGGCCGTAGAGAGCCTTCCGTAACCACTCGAACGTCTCGGCGAGCCCTACGAGGCCGCCGACCTGGAGGTACCCCCCATGAGCAATGCTCCGACCGAGGCCGGGCGCGCCGCCCTCGACGCCGCCGGCCGCTACGAGGCCGACGTGGTGCGTTTCCTGCGCGAGATGATCGCCATCCCGGCCGCCAGCGGCCAGGAGGGCGCGCGCGCCGAACGGATCCGGCAGGAATACGAACGCCTCGGCTTCGACGAGGTCTTCTTCGACCGCCTCGGCAACGTGGTGGCGCGCATCGGCGACGGTCCCTTGACGCTCCTTTTCGACGGCCACATCGACTGCGTGGGCGTGGGCGATCCCGCGGCCTGGGGCTTCGACCCCTTCGAGGGCAAGCTCGAGGACGGCCGGATCTGGGGCCGCGGCGCCGTCGACGAGCTGCCCGCCGTGGCCACCATGGCCTACGGCATGAAGGTCCTGCGCGAGCGCGGCCTGCCCGCCGGCGTGACCGTCTACCTCTCGGCCACCGTCATGGAGGAGGACTGCGACGGCTACTGCCTGCTGCACCTGATCGAGAAGGAGGGCGTGCGCCCGCACGCCGTGGTGCTCGGCGAGCCCACCAACCTCGGCGTCTACCGCGGCCAGCGCGGACGCGTGGAGGCGACGATCACCACCCACGGCAAGTCGGCCCACGCCGCCTCCGCCGAGCACGGCGTCAACGCCGTCTACAAGATGGCGCCGATCGTCGCCGACGTCGAGGCCCTGAACGGGCGGCTGGCGAGCGACGACTTCCTCGGCAAGGGCAGCGTCGTGGTGTCGTCGATCAGTTGCACCACGCCGTCGCTCAACGCCGTGCCCGACAGCGCCCGCGTCACCATCGACCGGCGGCTGACCGCGGGCGAGACGGTGGACTCGGCCCTTGCCGAGCTGCGCGCGCTGCCCCACCTCGGCGACGCCGAGGTCGAGGTGCTGCGCTACGAGGCGGTGAGCTGGCGCGGCGAGACGGCGCGGCAGGAGAAGTTCTTTCCCGCCTGGGTGCTCGCCGAGGACCATCCGCTGGTGCGCGCCACCGCGGCCGCGGTGGCCCAGGTGCTCGGGGCCCGGCCGCGGATCTGGCGCTGGAACTTCTCGACCAACGGCGTCGCCAGCATGGGGCGCCTCGGCATTCCCACCGTGGGCTTCGCCCCGGGGCGAGAGGAGCTCGCGCACAGTACGCAGGAGGCCGTGGCGGTGCGCGACTTGGTGCGCGCCACCGCCGCCTACAGCCTGATGCCGGAGCAGCTCGCCGAGATCGCCGGCGAGCTGGTGGGAACCGACCATGAGTGAACGCCTGCCGGCCCTGATCGACGAGCTCGGCCAGCTCGAGACCCGCCTCCTCGGGGAGGACTTCCTGCTCTCCTGGGAGCGCTCCGAGGCGGACCTGAAGGCCGTTCTGCTGGCGGCGGAGATCTTCGAGGAGCTCGTCCGTGCCGGCGTCGACGCCCGCGCCTTCCGCGGCGGCCTGGCGGTCTCGATCTTCCGCGACAAGTCCACCCGCACGCGCTTCTCCTTCGCCGGCGCCGCCAGCCTGCTCGGCCTCGACCTGATGCACCTCGACGAGACCCAGTCGCAGGTCGCCCACGGCGAGACCGTGCGCGAGACCGCGAACATGATCTCGTTCCTCACCGAGGCGATCGGCATCCGCGACGACATGTTCATCGGCGAGGGGCACGAGTACATGGTCGAGGTCGCCGGCGCGGTGGGCGAGGGCCACCGCGAGGGCGTGCTGCTCCACAAGCCGGCGATCGTCAACCTGCAGTGCGACCGCGACCACCCGACCCAGACGATGGCCGACCTCCTCCACTTGGTGAAGACGTTCGGGGCCCTGGAAGCGCTCCGGGGCAAGAAGATCGCCATGACCTGGGCCTATTCGCCCTCCTACGGCAAGCCGCTGTCGGTGCCGCAGGGCGTGGTGGGCCTGATGACGCGCCTGGGCATGCGCGTGGCCCTCGCCTACCCGGAGGGCTACGGCCTGATGCCGGAAATGGCGGAGATCGCGCGGCGCCAGGCCGCCGAGTCGGGCGGCGCCTTCGAGATCGTCCACAGCATGGACGAGGCCTTCGCCGGCGCCGACGTGGTCTATCCCAAGAGCTGGGCGCCGTACCGCATCATGGAGCGTCGCACCGAGCTGTTGCGCTCCGGCCAGGCCGACCAGCTCGGAGAGCTCGAGCAGGAGTGCCTGGCGGCCAACGCCGACCACCGCGACTGGGAGTGTACCGAGCAGCGCATGGCGGCCACTCGCGACGGCCAGGCCCTCTACATGCACTGCCTGCCGGCCGACATCTCGGGGGTGAGCTGCAAGGAGGGCGAGGTGGCGGCCAGCGTCTTCGAGCGCTACCGCGTCGCCACCTATCGCCAGGCCGGGCACAAGCCCTACGTGATCGCGGCGATGATCCTGCTGAGCCGTTTCCGCGAGCCGCACCGCGTGCTCGCGGAGGTCCTGCGCCGCGGGCGTCCGCGGCGGTCGGACTGACCATGGTAGGGTAAGACCAGAACAGGGAGAGGCAAGACCCATGAAGCTGAAAGTAATCGTCCACGATGCAGAAGAAGGCGGCTACTGGGCTGAGGCCGCCGCCCAGACTAACGACGCGACCGATCGGCTCGCGCACCACGAGGTTCCCGTATGACCCTGACCGAGGTTCTTCCGACGATCCAAACGCTGCCACGGGCCGACAAGCTTCGGCTGATTCAACTCTTGGCCGCTGACGTGGCCCAAGAGGAAGGAATTGCGCTCGAGATCGAGAACAAGACCATCCCGATCTGGTCGCAGTACGATGCCTTCCAAGGGGCTGCCGCGCTGATGCGTGCGCTCGACGAGGAAGAAGCGACATCGTGATGGAGAAAGCTCAACGATTCCCATACGTCGAAATCGACCCGTCACTAGGTCATGCGAGCGCATTGCCCTACGTCCCCATCGAGTTGGAGCTCGGGCAGGTCGTATCCGTGTCGGCCCTGCTCGACAGCGGTTCTACGCTCAGCGTCCTTCCTTACAAGGTGGGCCTTCAGCTCGGCGCGATTTGGGAACGACAGACGATTCCCGTTCACTTGACGGGAAACTTGGCTCACTTCGAGGCTCGGGCGATTCTCGTGAACGCAACGGTCGGCAGGTATGCGCCGGTGCGTCTCGCGTTCGCCTGGACGCGAAATGATCAAGTCCCCGTCATTCTCGGACAGATCAACTTCTTTACCGAATTCGACGTCTGCTTCTTTCGATCGCAGTCGGCGTTCGAGATCAAGCCTAAGAAGCCATAAACATCTGAGACATCTGAGACAATAAGTTCGGGTCCGCAGCCTTCTCCAGCCCCCTTTACGCCCGATTTTCACCTCAGACGGCCCCGTTGAGCTCGTTCCCCACAAGACCTGCTCGTGCCACGAAGCTGGTGCTCATCAGGACAGGCACCCACTCAGACCTCTTCGGAGAATAGGCCCGAGGTTCCTTCGGTACAATGGACGGATGGATCCCGGCGACGCACTGCGGCGGGCGATGGCGCGGCAGGACCTGAGCCGCGAGGAGACGGAAGAGCTCTTCGGACTCCTGATGGACGGCCATCTCGCCGACGCCCACAAGGCAGCGCTCCTGGTGGCCCTCGCGATGAAAGGCGAGACGGCGGGCGGGATCGCCGGCGCCGCCGCCGCCATGCGCCGGCGCGTGGTACACATCCCCCACCGCCGCGAGCGCGTGGTCGACACCTGCGGCACCGGCGGCGACGGCCGCGGCACCTTCAACGTGTCGACCGCCGCGGCGCTGGTGGCTGCCGCGGCCGGCGTACCCATCGCCAAGCACGGCAACCGCGGTCTCGAGCCGCTCGGGATCGGCCGACGTGCTCGAGGCCCTGGGCGTGGCCATCGACATCGACGCCGCGACCGCCGGGCGCACCCTCGACGACGTCGGCATCGCCTTCCTCTTCGCGCCGCGGCTGCACCCGGCGATGAAAGAGGTCATGCCGGTGCGCAAGGCCCTCGGCGTGCGCACGATCTTCAACGTCCTGGGCCCCCTGACCAACCCGGCGGGCGCCCGCCGCCAGGTCCTGGGCGTCTACGACCGCTCGCTCGTCGAGATCATCGCCCAGGTGCTCCTCGAGCTCGGCTGCGAGCACGCCCTGGTGGTCCACGGCAGCGACGGCCTCGACGAGATCACCACCACCGGCACCACCCTGGCCGCCGAGGTGCGCGACGGCGCCCTGTCGCTCTACGAGCTCGAGCCGGAGGATCTCGGAGTCCCCCGTGCCGCGCCCGAGGACCTGCGTGGCGGCACGCCCGCGGAAAACGCCGAGAGCCTGCGCCAGCTCCTCGCCGGCCGCGACGGCCCGCTCGCCGACGTCACCGCGCTCAACGCCGGAGCGGCCCTCTACGTCGGCGGTCTCGTCGAAGACCTGCGGACGGGATACGCGTCGGCCCGGGAGACGCTGGCGTCCGGGGCCGCGGCCCGCAAGCTCGAAGAGCTGCGGGGACGGTAGGGTCGGGGCGCGACGACGAATTGGTCCATAGGGCCATGGCGTACTCCGTGCAAACCGGTCAGCCGCTTGCGGACCTGGTGGCCGGTTACTTCGCCAGACTCACCGCCGAGCCTGCGAGAGCTGCCGAGACAGTCCGGGACTCGTCGGCGAGCTCCGACTCGCGGCGAGCTCCCGGACGGCCGCAGACAGCGACACCGCGGGCCGGTAGCCGAGCAAGCGCGCCACCTTCCGGCATGCCCGGCTTCGAAGACATCTTGTTGGGCCGCGACTTCCTCTCCCACCATGACCTTCTGGTAGTCATTGACGGGCAAGAGCGGAGCTTCTCGCTCCTGGCTCCCGCAGACGCCAATAACCGGCGCCAGCGGGTGGACCTTCCCGCGCGGCGGCCTGGTGGCGGGCTCGGATGCCAAGTTCGTCATCGGACCTGAGAGCGGCCGCAAGCCCGACGTGACGGTGTACCTACCCGGCAGCCGGCGTCCGCTGCGGCGCGGCCTCGTCCGAGTCCCGCCCGACATCGCCGTCGAGATCGTTTCGCCGCAGCCCCGGGACGGCCGCCGCGACCGGGTCGAGAAGATGGACGACTACGCGCGTTTCGGCGTGCGCTACTACTGGATCGTTGATCCCGAGCTGCGCAGCCTGGAGATCTTCGAGCTCGGCGACGACGGCCGCTACGCCCGTTCGCTGGGAGCGAGCTCGGGGACGCTGGATAGCGTGCCTAGCTGCGAGGGGTTTACGCTCGACCTCGACGCGTTGTGGGAACCTATCGACGACCTGGAAGTGTGACGAGCACGTCGCCGAGGTACCGAATCACGGATTGATCCAGATCAGACTCGGAAGTCGAGGTTATCAACACCATAGAGCTCACCCAGTGCTCGTCCGACCTTCTTCAGCTCGCTCTCAATCCAGGAGTATGTGTAGTCACGAAGCACGGTTAACCAAGGCCGAAGGCCCAAGTCAGGATAGTGGCGCAAGCTGCTGCCCAGTATCTCGCTTGCGTAGGAGTCTCGGGCCAGGACCCTCCTGAACAGGCGACCGTCGATCCTGACTTTTTCCTCGTCCCAACTGTCGCTTCCGACCAGGCGCGAGTACTCTACGGTCTCGATGCTACTTTCGTTGAGGGTGAAATCAAATGGCGCCAAGAATTCAGCGACAATTCTCCTGTCCCCCAGCATTGTAACGTCAGGGGCATCGTCAATCGCAATTCGCACGAGTACCGGCAGCTCTCGGTAGAGAGTGAACTCATGTCTAAGAGTAGGAAAGTTAGTGCCGATAAGTCGCTCGTAGTTGGTGAGAAATGTCTGCATGAAATGACGGTAGTACTCAAGAAACTCAGCCCCTTCTGCGCGGTGGCCCGAGGGGCGTCTCCAAAGACTTTCTGCTTCGACGAAAAGCGGACCTTCGACAACCGCGTCACCCTCGAGCCAGGACACGGCCTGCTTCAGCCGATTGGCCAGGTCCTTGATGGCAAATTGCTGCTTATCGATTTCGGCTCCCCTCGCGATCAAGGTTTCACAGCGTTGACGAAGTTCTCGGCGCTCCTCCTCTTTTAACGGCGGTTCTGTATAGCTGATGTATGCGCCCTCACGTCGAACCGAGATCTCACCCGAGGAGATCTTCGATTTAATCAGCTGACGTTCAAGGCGCCGCCAGTGTTGCTGAAACAGAAGCCAATGCCTGAGTCGACCAACGTTCAACGGCAAGCTTTCCTTGCCGGGTCCACATTCGGGCTCGTTTAAGAGCTCTGGTTTCGAGAGCACGGCAGCAGCGAGTAGCTCTCGCGAGAGATCGGGTGTGGCCTCCTCGTTGAGTGCTCCGCCACGGATAATTTTGGGAATGAGATGAGCGAAGTTCACTTGAAGGAGCTCATGGTACGCATTCACACCGTGAAGCCAGTTGGACCCTAGGCGGTTAGCCAACCCTCCAGCGCCGACCTTCGCCAGGCTTCCGGACCTCCAACTACCAGTAGAAGTTGGGAGAATGAGCACTGGCGGCTCGCCAGGGCTGAGGAGTCGCAGGCCGTACCGATTTGTTGGCAGACATCCTTCGAGCACAAGGCCAGCCTTCTCCAAGTCACCGGGCGGAAAGGCAAATGAGAAGGCCGCGAAATGTGTCTGGATGATATCCTTGTAGGCTGCCAAGAAACGCAGCGCCCGGCCGTAGCATTCGCGGTCCAAAACCCGCTTGTGTTCATCTGGGGCTAGTTTGTAGTAGGCGATAAGAGTCTCTTCTCGGACACTCCCTGAATCCAGGTGGCGGATCTGATCACCAAAGGCATCGATTGTCTGCTCCTGCCAGCGGAGGGCTTTGAACGCGATCACGTAGTTCCTGAGACCTTCAAACGCAAAACGAACGGCTCCTGATCCGGCGTTCTCGCCGGGCACGCGTTCGAAGATTCCGGATAGAAAGAGATCTCTTGGTAGCTCTTCGGTGACGCGAAGCCCCAGCGAGGAGTGGAGTCGAGTGATCTCGATTCGGTCGACATTTGTTTCGAAAAGTGCCTTGGCTGTGGCCACGAGGACATGGTCTGAGCGTTCGCGGCTTTCTGTCTTGGCCAGTAAACGATGGTAGTAACGATCGAAGATCTCACGGGAGCTCTCCCGAAGCTCATGTAATCCATATTCTTTAGCTACCTCAAAGGCTATCCGCATGAAAAACGGACTTCTCTTGGCTTCCTCGAGGAGCTTCGCGTCCCAGGCCCCGTTGAATCCATAGATCTTCTTGTATTTCTCAAGGACTTCGTAGAACTCATGCTGGTTGAGCGGCCCGAAAGTCAGCCCTGGCTATTTATTGTGCTTTGCTACGTAGGTCGAGAAATCGGTCGCCGTCCCACGATCTTCGACAAAGCTCGACCACCCGGAGGCCTTGCAGCTTACCACGAGCTTGACCTGCGTACCGAGGAGATGTCTGGCCAGAGAGCCCAGTTGGGGGTAGGCATTCTCCTCCGGCCACTCGTCAATCGCGTCCAGGAAAATCACGAGACCTTTTTCGCCAGCGACTTGCGATAGGCGTTTGATCAGAGCGGGTGGTGTCATCGTCTCTGAGAAGGTCCAAGCGAACTCCTCGGCTAACCGGCCCAGTAGCCGCTGTTCAAGCTCAGAGCCCCTTAGGAAGAGGACCGGTCGACCAGCGTCCAGAAGCTCGCTCGCTCGATAGCACATGCAGCAAGTTTTGCCGATTCCCGAGTCCGCAACCAGAGCGAGCGTCGACTCAGAGGAATGGAGAAAATCCCGCAGTGCATTACCCACGGTCGAGCGAGGAAGGTGAAGTTCGGGAATATACTTCTTTGTGAGGTCCGCGGGTGAGCCCCGGAGTGCACGCATGTTGTCATCCGTTTGCGCACGACAAAAGCGCATCAAGTTCTCCGGCGTGAGCCTGAGAAAGCAGTCGAGTGCGTCGAAGTCGTCCGAGCTCGGGAGTTTTATCTCAAAACCACCGTCCAGTCTCACGTCGGGGGGTGAGATCGTGCTACGGGTATTGGTGTCGTAGAGACAAGTATCCCGCCCGTTGGTCACCAACGCATATGGTGCTATGGGGTGAACCAGTCGGGCATAGGAGATTGCCTGAAGGCCGTCCTCGTCAGTGAGCTTGCTGCTGGGAGCTTTGGCTTCAATAACGAATAGATTACGGCCGCCACGCGTGACAAGCATGTCCAGGCGAGGTCGCTTCTCTTGCAGCGCCGATGCGACCACTTCAACGAGCGTTGACCGGCCAGCCTTGAATCGGAAGGATTCTTCGAGATGGAGATCGTCACGATGGATGCCAAGCCGCTCGAGGAGAGGGACCAGGAACCGAACCTTGAGCTCTTCCTCATTGCGGAGGTTGGAGAAAGACAGGCCCTCGCGCGATTCCTGCCCGGCCTTTCGCATTTTGTCCCCTATCGGGCATTTGGTTGAATGGCACTCATTCAGCCAGGTCCGCTTCTGCTGGCGCCCATTCGAGATGAAGCCGACGGCTCTCGACTGCGTCTTCCTGGTAGGCCCTGGCGAGCTCTTGCTGCAAGGACCGTTCCCGGTGCAGCTTGAGGGCTTCGGCGACAAGGGAGTCGGCATCCGGAGCCGATTCGACATAACTGCCCAATTCGGCAGGTAGGGAGACGGTGACTGTCCTCACTCTCATGGCCTCATCCTCGCGGTACCTTATCACGCCACGGTATCACAGGGCCGTGCCAGACCGCCTCTCACTTCAGGCGTGAGCCAGCCTCCATCTTGACCAGGGCGTTGCGCGCGTCGATGGTGACGGTGACGTGCTGCAGCAGGCTCCAGCCGACGTAGCCGCCGACGCCGTAGCCGAGGACACGAGCACGCTCGTCGGCGCTGATCGTCAAGAGGCTCCCGTAAGTCTGGTTGACGCCGGCGATGTTGAGCCGGAGGTTCGCGGCCTGACGCACGTCCTTGACCTCACCGGATTCTCCAAAAACCTTGAAGGCCGCGTCCGTCAACTTGGTCACGGCGCCGGCGGTGCGATGGGTCAGGATCGTCTGCATCGCTCCCGAGTCGAGCAGCAGGTAGACGGGAGGTTCGCGATCGTTGATCCACGTGGGCACCAGGACGTCCTTGTCGAAAAAGAGGGACTGGACGAATCCTTGCTCCACTTTCGACAAGTCACGCTCATGGCCGAGGATCGGCGGCACGTCGCCGGTACCCACCGGCAGCGCCGGATACGGATCGAGCTCCAGCATTCCGGCGACGGAGTCGATGGCCACCTGGAAGTCGTCGTAGAAGAGATCCGAGCCGATCACGGCGACTCGATCATTAGGATCCTTGAAAGTTTTCCGATTGGGATTGACGTGAACGAGACAGTTCCGAAAGGTCACCTCGCCGATCTGGAGGCTGTCGATGCGAGCCAGGTAGGCGCTCTTGAACCCCTCGTCCCCGACTCCCGCGTGAATAGTCTCGATCAGCTTCTCGAGACCGAGCTTCTTGGCATACCGCTCGTCGACCATGACCGCCGAGCCCCCGGTGTCGAAAAGAGCTATCTCGGCTTTCTTGCCGTTGATCGAGAAGGGGATGCCGAGACGATCCAGGTGGCGGGGTGACGGGCGGAGCATGCGGAGCTTCACACGCATCTTCTGCACCGGGCCCGCGACCTCGCAGGTCGAGGTGTCGAGGGCCGCCGGAGCATCCTCGGCATAGATACGCTCGAGGTGGCGGCGAATGTCCTCGTCGCGGTAGGTGGCGAGGCGGGCGTACTCCCGGCCTAGCTGCCGGCGGCGCTCACCGGTCACGACTCGCGACTTGCCCAAAATGACTTCCGGATCGGCGGGATCCAGCGAGTATGCGGTGTCGTACTCCTGGCGAGCCGCCGGCCACAGCGCCTGGGCCCCCAGAATCCTCGCCATACCGAGATGAGCTCGGGCCACGGTGCCGTCAAGGGCCAGCGCGGTGTGATAAGCGTTGATCGCACGCTGGAATTCCGCCGTCTGCAGGGCCACGTCACCGACCGCGGCGTGGTTCCACGCGACCTTCGGGAGGCGCTCCACCGCTTGCCGCGCGATCTCGAAGGCCTCGTCCAGCCGGCCGTCCCCGAGCAGCGCCTGCACCAGGGCGTAGGTCGCCGCGGGAAGCGTGTCGCCAGCGGCCAGGCGGGCGCTCAGCTCGGCAGCCGCCGACTTGAAGTCACCCGCCAAGTAATGCTCGCGGGCCGCCGATAGCCGCTCGCCGGCCAGCCATTGCAGGGCACAGGCGTCCGTGCCCGGAAAGAGGAAAAGGAGCCCGAGCAGGCTTGCGATCAGCACGTTCCCGGCAGGGGGGCGATCCGGGTCGGATCGCTGCTTCCTGATCATAGGTCGCCAATTATAGCTCATGCCGACATCTCCGCAAAGTGAGCTGGTCGGCAACCCGCGACGGCGAAGCTCGTATCAGAGCCTGTGGACGTTCTCCGAGCCGACCTGCGCTGCTTCCTGCGCACCCTCGCCCGCCAGAGCGGCTTGAGCGCGACGGTGATCGGCATCCTCGGCCTGGGCATCGCCGCCGCCGTGGTGGTCTACGGCGTGGTCGAGGCCCTGGTGCTCGACCCCTTCCCGTATCCCGAGCCCGACCGCCTGGTCGTGATCGGCTCCGAGATGCCGCGGGCGGGACGCGATCTCGGCTTCTTCGAGCGCCTGTCCGGTCCCGAGATCGAGGACGTGCGCGCTCATGGCCGGTCCCTCGAACGTCTCCTCCCCTTCGATCTCAACAGCGTCCGCGTGCGCGGCGAGGACTTTCCCGAGCGGCTCTTCGCCCTCTATGCCTGGGGCGACCCCTTCGCGACGCTCGGCGTCGCGCCGCTGCTCGGCCGCGGCTTCACGTCCGAGGAGCTGCGGCGTGCCGACCACGTGGCGGTGATCAGCCACGAGCTGTGGCAGAGCCGTTACGGCGCCGATCCCGGCGTGCTCGGACGCGCCGTCGTCGCCGACGGAGTCCCGTACTCCGTGATCGGCGTGGCGCCGCCGGGAAGCTCGATCTACGGCGCCGATCTCTGGCTGCCGCAGTCGGAGCCCGCCGCCGCCCTGCCGCGGGCGTCCGCGGCGGTCGGACGGCTGACCGTGCTAGAGTCCCCGACTGCAACAGGGAGGCAACCATGAAACTGAAGGTAATTGTCCACGACGCAGAGGAAGGCGGCTACTGGGCCGAGGTGCCCGCCATTCCCGGCTGCGCCACACAAGGAGAGACTTTCGAGGACCTTCTCCTCAACCTCTATGATGCGGTGGATCTCTGCCTATCCGTAGAGCTCGAAGAGGTCGCGGTCTCGAAGAATGACCGTGTCTTGGAGATCGCGGTGTGAAGAGCGTCTCCGGGAAGGACTTCGCTCGGTTGCTGGGGAAAAATGGCTGGACGCTTCGCAGGACTGGCGGAAGCCATCACGTCTACGCGAAACCAGGATACAATGCGCGCATCTCGATACCCGTTCACGGCAACCGTGCTCTGAAGACCGGGCTCCTTCGGCATTTCATGAAGGTTGCGCATGGCGGCCACTCGCGACGGCAAGGCCCTCTACATGCACTGCCTGCCGGCCGATATCTCGGGGGTGAGCTGCAAGGAGGGCGAGGTGGCGGCCAGCGTCTTCGAGCGCTACCGCGTCGCCACCTATCGCCAGGCCGGGCACAAGCCCTACGTGATCGCGGCGATGATCCTGCTCAGCCGCTTCCGCGAGCCGCACCGGGTGCTGGCGGAGGTCCTGCGCCGCGGGCGTCCCTGCGGATGGCGTTCGATCGGAAGACCACGCCAGGCTATACTGAATCCGGCGCTCTTGGAAGCCGATGATGAACCCTTACGACTGGCAAAGCCACCATCCCCGTATCGAAATCCCGCGACCCCGACTGGCCAGAGTCGCCGCGACCCTGGCCAACGGCGGCAGCTCGGTCGTGCTCGGCGGACGTGGCATGGGAAAGAGCGTCTTCCTCGGTCAGATCGAAGCCGAGCTGAAAGACATACGGGTCCTCGTGATTCCGGCACCGCCACCGCAGTTGACGGTCGACGCCTGCCTCGGCCAGCTCGCCGACGCGCTCGGCGTCGAACCTGCCTTCAACAGTCGCAAGATCGTGGACGCCTACTTCGCCCGGGACGGCGTCCCGCCGCGCCTCGTCCTTCTTTTCGACGAGTTCGACCGCTACGCCGAGACGGGTGAACGGCGTTCGGCCCATCCGCCGGGGCGCGGCTTCTTCAACGATCTCGAAGCGACGCGGCGCGACGTCGCCGGATTGGGAGTCTTGGCGACCGGCTCGCTGGGCATCTTCGTGGTGCGCGACGTCCTCGGTTCGAGCTTCTTGTCGCGGGCCCTGCACGTGAGCCTGCTACCTTTCGAGCGCCCAGAGGTCGTGCGGCTGACGTTACCTTTCGCCGAGCGTGAGAAGGGCCTGACGGAAGACGTCGTGGACGCCCTCTATCTGACGACGGGCGGTATTCCCGCGCTGACGACTTTCGGTCTGCAGCAACTGTGGTCCTTCGAAGGACCGCCCGTGGAGCGGGACGTTTCCGACGTCTTCGCCGACTTCTCGGAGGTGCACGACGAGTACGTGCGCGACCTCGTGCGGTCCATCTCCGATCCGCGCTTTTCCGACGCGCCGTTTCGGGTGTTGGAGAGGATCCGCGGCGATTCGAGGCCCCTTCCACGAGCCGAGCTCGAGGAGCTCGTCGGAGCACGGAAGGACCGTCTGGACCTCAACCTGACTGACGTCCTGAAGCTCCTTCAGGCGGCCGGACTGGTGCGGTTTCAAGGTTCGGTGGTCAAGTCCAATCCGGTCGTCGCCCAGCCGATCGCCGGCATCGTCAATCTGCCGTCCTCTTCCCTGTCCCCTCAAACGCCGCTCTCCGAGCTCTTGGGACGGGATCTGGCGCAGTTGCTCGTCAAGCTTCACCGCTCGAGTGCCGATTTCTTCCGCCCGGTTGCGGGCGGCAAACGGCTCGTTCCGGAGGCGGTCTTCGCTGTCTATCTGGCGCTGGGTTTCGAGCTTCTGGGCTGGCAGACGGAGAGGGAGGCCCAGAACGCTGCCGGTCGAACCGACGTCAAACTGCGTCGGAACGGCTCCGGTGAGATCGCCGTCGTCGAAGTGAAGCTCTGGGGCCGCAACGACTTTCGGGACGCGCAGCACCAGATCGAAAGTTACTGGACGGCCGAGGTCACGGCCGGCGCCGTCGTTCAGATTACCGACCTCGATATCGAGGACTGGCCGCAGGTCTACCAAGACCGGTGTCTTGCGCATGCCACGGGCGTCGAGGCGCGAGTCGACTCCGACTCTCCGATCCGGGCACGGTTCGCCGTGACCGCGCAGACCAGCGACGGCCTGACGGCTCATGTAGAACACTTCCTGCTGCGGTTGGCGCGGAGGCGCTGAAGGCCGGACGAAGACTGCGCGTCCGCGCGAGCCGCTGAGCTCGCCGAAGAGCTCCATGACCGCCAGGACCTCGTCGGCGTCCACGGCCGGCTGCACCAGGAGCGCGGTCAGGCCCAGGCCGAGCGCCGGCCGCAGGCGGCCAGCCGATCAGGCTCGTCCGGAGCCGGCCGCCGGGAAGAGATATTGGCCCGCGCCGGGGCGCAGGTGGCGGAGCTGCCGGGCCAGCCGGTCGTGGGCCCGGTGGAGCCGCGACGCCACGGTCCCCGGCGAGATCCCGAGCACCGCGGCGATCTCTTCGTAAGACAGCCCGGCGCCGTAGCGCAGCACCACCGGCGCCCGCCATTTGGGCTTGAGGCCGGCGACGGCGCGGCGCACGACGGCGGCGGTCTGGCCGTCGACCGCCGAGCGCTCCTGCGGCGGCTCGAGCGTCAGCTCGCGGGGCGCTTCCGAGCCGTCGTCCGACGCCTCGAGAGGCAGCCAGGGCCGGCGGCCGCGGCGTTGGTCGAGGAAGGCGTTGAGCACCACCCGGTAGAGCCAGGTCGAGAGCTCGGCGTGCTCGCGGAACTGGCCGATCCGGTCGAGGAGCTTCAGGAAGACCTCCTGCGTCACGTCGGCCGCCGCGTCCTCGTCGCCGCTGAAGTGCAGGGCCAGCGTGTAGACGTGGTCCTTGCTCCGCTCGAAGAGCTCGTCGAAAGCGTCGGGATCACCCTCGCGGCAGCGTCGGACGAGGTCCGGCGCGATCTCGAGGCGGGCGTTCCGGGAGGGACCCTCGGGCGACGGCCGCGGCTCGGCCACGGCGAGCGTCCGCGGCGCCGGCAGGAGCCCTCGCGGAAAGCCGTGGAGGTTGAGCGTGCGCGCGGACATGGACGTTCTCGGGAGCTCTCGCCAGGACCCATACGCAGGGCGGCCGCGTAAGTTCGCCGAAGTCTATCGTCCCGGCCGTTCGACGAGAAGCGCCGTCCAGTCGTCGTCCTGCTCGGCCGCGGTGGCCGCCCGCACCCGCTCGATCAGCCGGTCGAGCCACGCCCCGGGCTCCCCGGCGCGATGATCGAGCAGGGCCTCGAAGGCCGCGTAGCCCAGCGGCTCGCCGGGGGCGGCCTGCGCCTCGGGGAAACCGTCGGTGAGGAAGAGCGCGCCGTCGCCCGGCGCCAGCTCCACCGCGACGCTCTGGTGCTCGACGTCCGGCCACAGGCCGAGGGGCAGGCGCGGCGGCGGCGCCTCGATCGCCGCCGGAGCGGCGCCGTGGCGCAGCCGGTACGGGTCGGGCAGGCCGGCGTTGACGACCTCGAGACGGCCGCTGGCCGGGTCGAAGGTGGCCAGGGCGAGCGCCACGAACTCGCGCTCGGCGAGCTCCGCGGTGAGCTTGCGGTTGAGCTCCCGCAACGTCGCCGCCAGCGAGCGGTCGGCGGCGATCAGCGGCAGCATGGCCTTGACCGTGGCCATGATCAGGCTCGCCGCGATGCCCTTGCCGGCCACGTCGGCCACGGCGATGCGCAGCGTGCCGTCGGCGAGGGTGAAGTAGTCGTAGAAGTCGCCGGCCACGAAGCGTGCCGCCAGGTTGCGGGCCGCCAGGCGGAAGCCGTCGCCCGAGGCCTCGGCGGCCGGCAGCAGCCGGCGCTGGATGGCGCGGGCGAGCTCGAGCTCGCGCGCCGCCAGCTCCTGGTTCTTCTGCGCCTCGAGCGCCCTCTTCTCGGCCGCCCGCGACGCCTCGAAGGCCTGGTAGAGGTAGCTCGCCGCCACCGCCAGCAGGTACAGCACGAGGCCGGCGGCGAAGAAGAGCGGCACCTGCCGCCGGTAGCCGGCGGCGGCGCCGGCGAGAGCCGGCACCTCGCTCACCAGCCGCGCCCAGGCCAGGCCGAGCAGTAGCCAGAAGCCGCTCGACAGCAGCGCCGCGAGCGCGTGGGTGACCAGCGCCCGCCACAACGTGGCGCCGCCCAGAGGCGTCGACCGGCTCGGATACCAGGCCGCCAGGCAGAGGAAGGCGTAGACCTGCGACAGCGGCAGCGCCAGGGCCAGCGCCACGGCCCACCCGACGTCCTCGCCCATCAGCGCGATGACGGCCGCCAGCACCAGGCTGCCCGGCAGCCATACGGCGAGATAGACGGGGAGACGGCCGCCATGGCCGAGGATCGGGTGCATCAGCTTCGGACGTCGACGCCCCCCATCATGGTGAATCCGCGGACCACGAGGTGCGGCCGCCGGCCGCCCGGCTCGACGGCCGCGAGCTCGGCCGCGTCGCGGGCGTCCTCGGCGCCGCCCATCACGGCGGTGATCTCGAGGCTCACCCGCCACTCGGGCGGCACCCGCACGTCCACGCCTCCCCACAGCGCCAGGACCTCGAGCACCGCCTGGCCTCCCGCCGGCAGCGCCTCGGTCAGGTCGACCTCGCCGCCGCCCAGGATCGCCACCACGTCGCCGCCGCGAAAGGCGCGGGAGGTGACGCGGCGGCGGCGGGTGGCGAAGACGGCCGTCAGTCGGATCTTGTCGTCGGGCGCGGCGACCGGCGCCGAGCTGCGCCGGCGCCGCCGGTCGTCGAACGAGCGCGTAGCCACGCGCAGGCCGATCAGGATCAGCAGCAGCGGCCACAGGTCGCCGACGTCGACGCGGCTATAAAACCGCGGCACCAGGAAGAGGACGCCGGCCAGGATCCAGAAGAGCCCGCCCCAGAGCGAGCTCGAGAGCTTCGCCAGGCCGATCACCACCAGGACCACGGGCCAGAGCTCGAAGACGTCGTCGACCTCGTAGCCGAGATTGCCAGCCGTCAGCACCGTCCCGAAGGCGATGAAGAGCAAGCCGAGGACGATCCTGGGCCTCAGTTTGCGCGCTCGTTCCTGCATGACGAGGAGGAGCTTAGCTCATTCCGCCCTGGGTAGTCTTCGTAACGGAAGCTGGGTAACGCTCTACCCACTCCATCGCCGCCATGCCCGTCAGGCCCGCCACCGGCCCTGCCCGCGAGCCCGCGCCATCGTCCTAAGGGCTTTATTTCCAGGAGGTTGAACGCGGCAACGAAATCCATCCGCGAGCCCGGCGGAGTTGGCCCGCAGGTTGCTTCTCCACCTATGGTGAACGGGTTGCCGCGGGGGGTCCCGCGGGATCTCCGGCGGGCCGGAGATCGCGCCTGGTAGGTCAGCGGCAGGCCGTTCAAACGAGGGGAAGGGTAGATCATGGACGAGCGCGGCGCAGCGGAGAGGGGACAGTGTCCGTCGCGCCCGCCGTCCGTCAGCAGGGATAACTGTCAGGTTCGATCGCGAGCTCAAAAGGGTAGGTCGCGGGAGACACCTTGAGTTTCGAGTTCTGGGCCTGTACCCCCTTCTCCAAGGCCTGGAAGCGCTAAGCCGGCTTGCTCCCAAGCAAGCCGGCAATTTTTTCGGGCCTTCGCCGGCGATTCTTGCGCCTTCGGCTTTAGGATGGCGCTCCGATGAGCCCCTCGCCGGTCGTCGAGCTGCGCCGCGTCACCAAGGTCTACCGCGAAGGCAGGGTGGACCGCCCGGTGCTCCGCGACGCCGACCTCGCCGTCGGCGGCGGCGAGATCGTGGTGCTCCTGGGGCGCAGCGGCTCGGGCAAATCGACGCTGCTCAACCTGCTCGCCGGCATCGACCTGCCGGACTCCGGCCAGGTCTTGCTCCGGGGGGAAGACCTGACGCGTCTGTCCGAGCGCCAGCGCACGCTGCTGCGGCGGCGCGAGATCGGCTTCGTCTTCCAGTTCTTCAACCTGATCCCCACGCTCACGGTGGAGGAGAACCTGCTGCTGCCGCTCGAGCTCGCCGGCCGACTCGGCGCCGGCGAGCGCTACCGCGTCAAGCGCCGGCGCGCCCGCGACCTGCTCGACTCCGTGGGCCTGGCCGACCGCGGCGCCAGCTACCCCGACGTCCTCTCGGGCGGCGAGCAGCAGCGCGTCGCCATCGCCCGCGCCCTCGCCCACGGCCCGGCGCTGCTGCTGGCCGACGAGCCCACCGGCAACCTCGACGTCGAGACCGCCGAGCAGGTGCTGGAGCTGCTCGAGCGCTCGGTGCGCGGCGCCGGCAAGACCATGGTCATGGCGACCCACAGCCGCGAAGCGGCGCGGCTGGCCGACCGCGTCCTGCACATCCGGGACGGGCGCCTGACCGCGTCCGCAGGGGC